>Ga0126369_10002248_pt1 | contig 13679 bp, 13 predicted proteins | sample PanSoiMetaPlot_1_FD_109646 | JGI IMG/M metagenome (GOLD analysis project Ga0126369, IMG submission 109646) | Tropical forest soil microbial communities from Panama - MetaG Plot_1 | ecosystem: Environmental > Terrestrial > Soil > Tropical forest > Bulk soil | place: Panama | collected 2016-02-17 | reverse complement strand
GACGCAAGTCAACGACTCCTGCCAGGGATACTGCGGCCGTAAGAAGCGTCTTTTGCGCCGCCAGCCAGAATGCCAGATGGCCTCCTGCAGAGTGACCTAGCGCGATCACACGAGTCAGGTCCAGTTGGAATCGGTCCGCCACCGACGCCAAATAGCCGGCCCCGGCGGCCACATCGTTAAGTGTTCCCGGCCAGCCGCCACCCGGGTTTCCGATCCGCCGATACTCCAGATTCCAGACCGCAAGCCCCGCATTGGCGAACGATTCGCAAACCGGCCGCATGTATTCGAGGTCATATTTCGCGCGCCAGAATCCGCCGTGTATGACAATCACAACCGGATGCAGTCTGGCGGCGGACGGAAGCGTGAGCTCTCCAAAGTGAAACGGATCGGTTCCATATGGAATCCGCTCCATCGTTCAGGCCCGGCGTCCCGCAAAGAATTCGCGCAAAAGCGCTGCACATGCGTCTTCACGGATGCCTGAAATGACATCGACGCGATGGTTCAGACGCGGATCAGTCAAAACGTTGTATATCGAACCAGCAGCTCCCGCCTTCGCGTCCGGCGTGCCGAACACGAGGCGGGTAATACGGGCATGTATGATCGCGCCCGCACACATCACGCAAGGTTCGACGGTACAGTACAGAACAGCATTCGTCAGCCGATAATTCCGTTCGTGACTTGCCGCTTCGCGCAGTGCAATGATTTCCGCGTGAGCCGTCGGATCGTTTACCGATATCGGTTGATTAAAGCCTCGGCCGATCACAACACCGGCGGCAACGATGACCGCGCCGACCGGAACCTCGCCGGCAGCCTGTGCTTTGCTTGCCTCGCTGAGTGCCAAATCCATGTAGTCCTCGTCTGATCCCATGTACATGCCTGCATGCTACACTTACATTCATCGGCAATGAGATTACTTTCGAAGCTTGTTTTCCTTCTGTTTCTTTCGCCGTTGTCCGTGCTGGCCCAGCCAGGCGTGCGTATGTCCTCCGACTTTCTGCCGCTTGAAGTCGGGAATCGGTGGGTCTATGACGTCTTCAACGAAGGTGGACAGAAAACTGGAACTGTGGAATTTGCTGTCCAAGACTACCGAATCGTGGGTGGCCGCAGCTTTTACATGCTCACGCAGTTTCCCTTTGCCCAAGAGGGCGCGTTTATCAAGCTTGTTCGCTACGATCGGCAGGAACGTCAGTACACGCGGATGATGGATAACGAGGAAGGGCCACTCTTTCTCGCCGACGGTACGCGAGTCGAGGTGCTTCAGGCGGACGATTCCGGCCTGCCGGTAAAGTTCATCTTGCACGGCGATCTCACGGATCTCACGTTCCAGAGGGGAATGGGAATTGTTGAAGCTCAGATGCATTTCGGCAAGGATGTCCAGATTGCCAAGCTCACCGCCGTCCACACGAGTGAACGGAAAGCGGTAGAGGCCACGTCTAAAGGTGCTCCTGCGCTACCTCAGCCGAAAACGGCCGACCAGAAAACGAAAGGACTAGCGGAGAACGTCGCAAAACCATCCGACGAAACTGTAGCTCTCGATGTTCAGGTCGCAGACGTCACAGATGGGACGAAGTTCGTCCTGACAGTCATCAATTCGACGGACAAGCTGGTCCCATTTAGTTTCAGAACAGGCCAGACTTACGATTTCGCAGTAGTTGATGCTTCCACCGGTCAGGAGGTATGGCGCTGGTCCAGACGCATGTTCTTTTCGCAGGTCGTGCGGCAGGAAGCGCTTCGTCCCAGTCGAAATTGGACTTTCGAAGTCACCTGGAATCATCGCGACAATGATCTCAACATGGTCACGCCCGGCAAATACAAGGTAACCGGAAGCCTCGCAGTTCAGCCGCTGATGGAATCCGAGCCGGTCACGTTTGAAATCAAATAGTGCGCGAGGACGTCGACAACGTTTTCAGGGATGAACGGATCCAACGAGCCTTTCGGTATATTTCCGATCACGAACCGGATATTGAAGCGGACCAGATCCGGTTGACGATGATAGCGGCCCCGCCATACGGCGAGGCAGCGCGGGCGCGGCAGTTCAGCGAAGAATTGATCGATTTGCGGCTGCGGCCCGTAACCGATTCGATTGGGAATGTCATCGCCGGCTACGACGTCATCGGCCGCAATCCCGTCATTGTCGGCGCTCATCTCGATACCGTTTTCCCCGCGTCCACGCCACTCGAGCTGCAGCGGAAAGGCCGCCGTTTATTCCTTCCTGGGATCTCCGACAACAGTGCCGGCATTGTCGCCCTACTATGGGCGTTTCGAGCGGCCAAGGAGTTCGGCATTCGTTTTCGCCGTCCTGTTCTCGCTATCGGAAATGTGGGCGAAGAGGGTGAAGGGAACCTTCGCGGAATTCGCCATTTGTTTGCCGAGCCGTTATGGGATGGCCGCGAATGCGAGTTCATCGCAGTGGATGGTGCCGGCCTCCAACGAATCACGAATCAGGCACTCGGGAGCCGGCGATTTCGTGTACGCATGACAGGGCCGGGCGGGCATAGTTGGGCTGATTTCGGGCGGCCGAATCCGGTGCAAGCGATGGCTGCTGCCATTCACACCTTCTGCTCGTCCGGGACGGGGCCGGGCAGTTCGTTTAACGTCGGAATGATCCGAGGCGGCATCTCAGTGAACGCCATTCCACGTGAAGCAGCGATGGAGGTGGATCTACGATCTATCGCTGTTGGAAGCCTCGAGAATCTCGAGCATCAGTTGAGGCGGGCTGTGGCCCAGGCCACGCGCGAATCCGGGGTCGAGTGCAAGATTGAAATGATGGGAGAGCGCCCATCCGGAGCGACGAGTCCTTCGTCTGCAATTGTGGCCGCGACATTTGAAGTAACGCGACGATTCGGAGTGGAGCCTCAGTCCGACGTCGGATCGACGGATGCAAACATTCCAATCTCATTGGGACTGCCTGCTATAGCGATTGGAGCCGGCGGGAATTCCGGGAACGTGCACACTCCAGACGAGTGGTTTGATCCATCGCATCGCGACCGTGGTATTCAGCGCTTGTTGGCATTGATCGCAGCTTTGGCGGGGTTGGATTAACCCTGCCGCTTGTGTGTCTCTGTGTCTTTGTGGTGTTTATTTCTTACCGAGCGTAAACAGAATTCCTTTTAGGTATGCATCCAATTCCGCCTTCTCCACGTTTTTGCGAATGACGGTGGATAGCTCCGTATTTGGATTATCGATAACGGCGACGATTTCACTGAGCTGGCCTTCGACTCGGGCAACCTCCGCAGCAATTGCGTCATTATCTAAACTCGTTCCGGTGCTTTCCTGAGCGGCGCTCAAGCGAGCACGCTCGGTTTCTAAGAGTTTGCTGGCGTGTTGTAATTCGTCGCTGAGTTGAGTTTTCTGCTGGATGGCTTCCTGAAGTTTCTTTTCGTACTGAAGGCGCAGCTGGTCGACAACTTCATTGCTGACCGGATCGCGTGAATCCGACACACGCTGAAGCTGCTGCTCCAGCTGTTCAATTTGTGAGCTCAGTTTGCGCCGCTCCTCATCCCACGCCATTCGAGCCTGCATAGATTGCCTCTGCATCGTATCCTTTTCGCGCTTGAGCTCTTCCACATGCGCTTCCAAAGGATGTTGCTTGCGGGCGGCGACTTCATAGCTTTGGATCTTTGCTTCGGCTTGCATAAATGCCTGTTGAAGTTGACCCACATGGGCATTGAGCTGCCGGCGTTCCGCATCCCAGTGCCGCGCCGCTTCTTCGTGTTTTTGGACCTGCGCAATGAGGCGGCTCCGCTCGGCATTCCATTGTGCAAGGTTGTCTTTGAGATGACCTTCGAGATCGCGAACCTTTGGATTAGATTCCAACGAATCGTCGTTCAGAACAGGGCGGCCCATGATTTGCGCAGCGCTGCGAAGTTTGACCATCTCCCTCGTCATCTTCAGCCTTTCCTGTTCCCATTGCGTTTTGGCGCGGAGGAATGCTTGTTCGACTTCGTTCTTTTCTTTAGCGACTCGATTCAGTTCAACCTCGAACTGTTCCTTAACGGGCTGGGTCACCCGCAAAGGATTTGAGGCCCGCGCGATCGCATCTGCAACTGCGCCTTCCAGCCGGTTAATTTCCGACATGAGCTTTGCCCGTTCGCGTTCCCATCCTTCCCGAGCGTGCTCAACCTTCTGTTCGGCAGCCTCCTGAATTTTGGCCAACACGACAGGGTCCATGGCATCCGGCTTTCCTGCGGGGGCGGCTGCACGCTTGCGCCCGGGTGTGTCCTTAGCGTCGGCCAGCGCAGCTTCAAGCTTGTCGATCTCAGCATTCAAACGGCGCTTTTCCGTGCGCCATCGCTCCGATTCTTCTTCCATGTCTTCCAGCTGCCGTTGCAGCGCCTCTTTGTCCATGGGCGGATTATAATTCACTGTCGAAGTAGGAGACGTTATAGAAGTTCGAAATCCGGTAACTGGCGAAGTCGTTGGGGTAGTATCGGTTGCGGACCCCGCCGACGTCAGCCGGGCCCTTTCCCCGGCACGCGAGGCTCAGCACCGCTGGCGACAATTGTCGCTTGCGGCACGTGCCCGTGTCGTCCGCCGCTTTCATGATCTTGTCCTCGACGAGCGCAATCGGATTCTGGACACCATTCAATCGGAATCCGGTAAAGCCCGGCGCGACGCGTTCGCGGAAATAGTCACAGTTGCCGGAACTGCGCGCTATTACCTGGCCAATGCGGCAGATTACTTAAAGGTCAAACGTCGAAAGCCGGCCGTGCCTGCGATCACATCAGCGGAAATCGTTTATAAGCCACACGGCATCGTTGGACTGATCACGCCGTGGAATTATCCATTCCTGTTGGGAATCGCGGATGCGATTCCGGCGTTGCTGGCGGGGAATGCGGTCCTTGTAAAACCGTCGGAACTGACTCCTCTCTCCGCAAATTGTGCCCGCGAGCTTTTCATCGAGAGCGGGCTTGATCCAAACCTACTGCATGTTTTCCATGGCGGCGCAGATGTTGCGACTGCAGTGATTCGCTACGTGGACTACGTTGCTTTTACGGGTGGCGTGAATACCGGCCGGAAAGTGGCAATTGCCGCGTCCGAGAGATTGATTCCTTTTTCGCTCGAATTGGGTGGCAAAAATCCAATGGTCGTACTTCAGGGCGCCTCGCTGGAAAACGCCGCAACCGGGCTGATGGTCGGAGCGTTTTCCAACAGCGGACAAACATGCATCTCCGTCGAGCGTGCCTACGTACAGGAACAGGTATACGAAGAGTTCATGCGCCGGCTGATAGAGATGACACGGGCGCTGAAGCTCGGCTGGTCGCGATCATGGGATGTGGACATGGGAAGCCTGATCAACGCAGATCACGCAGGGAAGGTATTGAACCGGATTGAACGAGCCGTGGATGAAGGCGCCCGCATCGCCACAGGCGGGAAGCTGCGTCCCGATCTGGGCCCGGCGTTTATCGAACCGACCATTCTGACGAACGCCACGGATGCGATGCCGATTTCAAAGGAAGAAACATTCGGACCTGTCGTGACGGTTTATCCAGTGCGAAGCGCAGAGGAGGCCATCACGCGGGCCAACGACTCCACGTTTGGACTGAACGCGTCGGTGTGGGCAGGCAATCAGGCAAAAGCGCGCACCGTTGCGCACCAGCTCGAGACGGGATCTGCCGTCATCAACTCCACACTTCTTATCTACAACAGCTTTGATGTTCCGATGGGAGGAGTGAAATGGAGTGGCATTGGCCGGCGTCATGGAGAGCACGGAATTTTGCGGTATACGCAGGCACAGAGCGTCGTCAGCAGTTTCGGCACGGGCGGCGGTTACGACGCAATCCTGACGTATATGAAGAACGACCGCATGGCGAAGTACATGGGGGCAGCTCTGAAGCTCATGCGCAGATTCGGGATGTAGGTCACCACAAAGACACAAAAACACAAAGGTCTGGCGGCTTGTATTAAGTGTTCTTTTAATTCAGCCGCCAGACCTTTGTGTCTCTTTGCCTTTGTGGTGACATCCCTTTAAAACTAGGGTGCCCTACTGCTTCACGGTCGAACCTTGATTCGCCTTGTCCGGCGGTGCCTTTGTGGCAGTGGCCGCCTTGGCTGCTTCCGGCGAACTGATTTGCCGTGACAGATAAAGGTGGACTGGAGTGATCTCGAACGGCATCTTCTCTCGGGCCGCAACCAGCGGTACCGCTTTCGCTTTCAACAATTCGATGTTGTTATTCCACGGATCCACGCGCACGCGGCCGCCAAGCGGGAGAGCAGCAATCTGATCGACCTTTTGCATTTCCAACTTGGGTGCTGCCTGTTTCAGATCGACCATACGTTGTACCTGGCTGCCCTTGACCATCGTGTTTCCGATATGAGGCAGGAGCAGGTTTGGAAGTTGGCCGGCGCGGTCGTCCACGGCTTTCAGGAAGAGACCAGCATTGCCGAGTTTGTCTTTATACGGGGAGTTTTTCAACAACTCTGCCGCTTTTTTATCGGCCTCGATTTCTTCCTTCTCATCCCGCTTCAACTGGATTTTCCGGAACGCATCAGGATCGTCAAACAGCAGTCGATCATTAAACGCATACTTCGTGTCGATCTCATGTCCGAGAGCGATATGAGCAAGTTCATGCGCGACAATCATCGCGAGGCTTGCCTCATCTGGAAGCACATCGATCAAGCCGCGGCTGAGCACAATGGTGTTACCAATCGTGAAAGACTCCAACGGAGAGGTAAGCAGGACGCGCGCACGCACCTCGGGTTGGATGTCGAGATTGTTGGTAATTTGTATGTTCGTTGCTACCGTTTCGACAACTTTGTTCACTTCGCCATCGGGTGCCATAAGGCCGGCTTTTTGTAGCCGATAGATGATGTTGTCCTCGGCGTCTCGTTCCCATGCACGTTGGGACCGCACTGGTGAAATCGCGTCAGCCTCATCGACCGTGTCATTGACTTGGTTGGACTCGACGACAAGCGACGTCAATTCATTTTGTGCATTAGCCTTTCCAACATTGTAGGCCCAAAGCCGCGTTTGGCCTTTAAACCGAAGCTTTCGAGTGCCCATCAGGTAGCTGATGCCCGATTCTTCTGTGTATACGTAGGCGGGCAGCCACTCTCCGTTGCCCATGTATTCGCGCCAGCTATCGAAGTGGAAAAACATCTTCGTCCCTGTGGATGAACCAAGCGTACCGTTGAAACGAACGATCGTGAAATCTTGATCCTCAGCCCAAATTCTTCCTTTGAAGGTGCCTTTGGTTCCTTTTTTCGGCTGTACATCGAAAACAACCGTGCGGACATCGCCGAGAAATTCTCGCCGGATGTATTCGAAGTCGTAATTCTTGCGATCGAAGTTGCTGCCGATCAAAATCATCTGTGCAAAACCGCTAGACAGGTACTTAACGGAGTAGATCTGCGTAACCTTGCCCAACACTTTGCCGGTTACTCCTTCCTTCTTCATCATCGTCTGCTCTCTGTCCGGGGAATTCAGGTCGAGCTTCGACAGAAAGTACTTGTCGCCGGTCGGCCGAAACGCGACGGCGTCGTCTTTTTCGAGAGTTTGCAGATATGTCTCGACGAGTGGATGCAAGGTTCTCATCCTCGCCGCCAGTACCGACTCGCGTGCGGTGATCTTGTCGATAATCTGATTTGCAGCTGAGCTATCCGGTGTGGGCGCCGCCTGGGTTTGTTGTGGTGCCGGCTGGTTTTGCTGTTGAGGCTGTTGTTGTGAGTGTCCTGCAAAGATCACCCCGGCTGCCACCAAAATGACTAAAAGGAATGATGAAATTTTGAAATATAAGTTATGCATAATCCCTTTCGTGCAGAAGCGCTCAATACGCTAATTGATAAATGATGTGGACTGTTGCCGTCGAATCGACGGGCTGTCCGTCGCGCTGCGCCGGCTTGAATTTAATTTGCTGTGCGGCGCGAAGCGCAGTTTCATCAAGCCCGTGACCCAATCCGCGAACAACCTCGAGGACGCGGACTTCACCTCGGGCGGTGAAAAGTACGCGCACCAGGACCTCGCCTTCGATCTTCATCTTTCGGGCTTCCTCGGTGTAGTCCGGTTTAGGTTTGGATAAGATTTCGGCCGGCGTTTGCGGCGGGCCCGTATCGGCACGCTTTTTTGGGCCTTCGGACTTTACTGCTTCCGCATCACCGAAGCCGCCCTGCTGCACAGCGCGGTTCGAGGCACTCCCTGGGTTCGCGCTTGCAGTGGCATTACCAAAACCGCTGCTGGCTACCGTGCCCTTTGCACCACGGGCACCGCCTGTTCCGTTGCCGGCGCCCTCTCCAACCGGCAGATCGAATGAACCGAGACTGGCTATATTGGCGACCTTGCCTGCCTTGCCTTCCCCTTTGATGCCATTGGGATCACCGAATCCACCGGTCTGAACTTTTGACGGTGGCAGGTTTGTCGTCGGTTTTGCCGAGCTTCCACTGGAAAAATCCCCCGTCCGCACCTCTAGTTTAGGCGCGGCTGGAGTGGGGGCAGGCTGCTCAATTCGTGGCGTATTTTTCACAATCGGGGTCGGCTTGATCTCGGGTGGTTTCACTTCCGCAACCTTCGGCGGTTCGGGGGGCTTAGGTGGTTGTACAACCACCGGCTTTACGGGAGGGGGAGCAACAAGCGGCTTCGGTTTCGGTTCGGGTTTTGGTGTTGGCAGCTTGTAGTGCGTTACTTCAAGGACCGGCTTCATTGGGGGCGGCGGAGCAATCAGAACGGTGTCATATTTGATCTTTAATGCATCCGTGAAGATGAGCGGTATCAGCAACAGCACCGTTATCAAAACAAAATGCACGGCGACACTCATCCACACCGAGCGTTGTCGAGATTCCTTAAACTCAATCGGCCTGAAGAGTTCGTAACGCGAGTCGCGTCGCCCGCGATCCCGCGGCGTGTGACTATAGGAATGCGCCATAACGCAATGATGGTTGCACGAGGACTGCCGGTATGAGCTTATTGTGCGCAAATCTTTCTGTGCGAGCCGATTAGGGGAATGCGCCGGAGGGCGCTGATGGCACAAACGTTCCCTCCAGTACCGGTCGATGGCAACGGAGGCACACGGCGTCCGCCATGGCACAAAAGTCTTATCGCGGTATTCTGGCGTTCCGCCGAAAAATTGTGATAGTAATTTGACTTATGAAGGTCCTCGTGGCTGAGGATGACCGGGACTCACGCGAGCTGCTGAGTTGGATCCTCGAAAAGCTCGGTTATCAGGTGATAGCGACATCGAACGGAAGAGAGGCATGGGATGCGTACAAAAAAGGACGCTTCCGTATCGTTATTTCCGATGTCCTGATGCCTGAAGTCGATGGACTGGAGCTCTGCCGCAAGATTCGTCTTCACAAACAATCGAAGTACACCTACATCATCATTATTACCGCGCTCATCGGGAAAAAGGATTATCTCGAAGGCATGGAGGCCGGCGCCGACGATTTCGTCTCGAAACCGTTTGATCCGGATGAATTGAAAGCTAGACTGCGCGTGGCCGAGCGGATCATTTCATTCCAGGAGCAGTCCGTTGCAGCCGAACAACAGACTGCAAAGAACGTCGGTACGGCCTAGAGGGATGTCACGACAAATCAAAGCCGCCAGACCTTTGTGTCTCTGTGTCTTTGTGGTGACATCCCTCTTTAATCTGCGCTTTATTTATACGCGGGCAACCCTGTAATGTATTCCCCGAGAATCAGCGCATGGATGTGGTCCGTGCCTTCGTACGTGTACACGGATTCCAGATTGCACATGTGACGGAAAACCGGGTACTCCAGCGTAATTCCGCTTGCACCCATCAAATCTCTGGCCAGCCGGGCCGTCTCCAACGCTACCCGGACGTTATTCCGTTTGGCCATGGATGTTTGAGCGAAATGCAGTCGCTCTTCATCTTTAAGTCGCCCTAAACGCCATGACACGAGCTGCCCTTTGGTGATTTCCGTCAACATGTGTGCGAGCTTTTCCTGGACGAGCTGGAACTGCGCAATCGGCTTGTCGAACTGTGTTCGCCCTTTCGTGTAGTCAACGGCACAGTCGTAACACGCCATTGCGGCTCCAATCGCGCCCCATGCGATTCCGTAGCGGGCTTGATTCAGACACATGAGCGGCGACTTCAATCCGCTGGATCTCGGCAAGAGGTTCTCGTCCGGCACGATTACGTCATCCAGGATTAAGTCAGAAGTCACTGAGGCACGGAGAGACAACTTATTTTTGATCTCAGGAGCCTGGAAACCCGGCGTGCGAGTTTCAACGATGAAGCCCTTGACCTCCTCGTCGGATTTCGCCCACACAATCGCAACATCTGAAATGCTTCCATTCGTGATCCATCTTTTCGTTCCGTTCAGGACCCAACCTTTACCTGTGCGGCGGGCGCGTGTTTCCATTCCTCCCGGATCAGAGCCATGGTCCGGCTCCGTCAGTCCAAAGCAACCGATCTTTTCGCCTTTCGCCAACAACGGCAGCCAGCGCCGCTTCTGCTCTTCGGAGCCGAACGCAAAAATGGGATACATGGTTAGCGCGCCCTGAACGCTGACGAAACTTCTTAGGCCGCTATCGCCCCGCTCGAGTTCCTGCATCACAAGACCGTACGAAACGTTGTTCATGTTCGCGCAGCCATATTCTTCCGGTAGGTTGCCGCCGAACAGGCCAATCTTCGCCATCTCAGGAATCAGCTGGGTTGGGAAAGTCGCTTTCTCAAAATGCTCGTCGATGACGGGAATTACACGGTCGTCAACAAATCGCCGAACGGTATCTCGAATCATGCGTTCTTCATCGTTCAGCATGTCGTCGATTCGATAAAAATCGACAGCTTTGAATGGCATCGGGCCCCTCCTATGGAATGACGGTATCATAACCGGGGAACACGAAGATGAAGCCGGATGCAGCCATCGAGATCGTCAACGAACTACGGACCCATGGTCACGAGGCCTATTTTGTGGGCGGCTGTGTACGTGACATGGTGATGAAGATCGAGCCCGCTGATTACGACATTGCCACAAGTGCCCATCCGGAAGAGATCACCAGAATTTTTCCGCGAACCGAAACTATTGGTGCGCAATTTGGGGTTGTACTGGTAATCAAGCGGGGCCATCCATTTGAGGTTGCAACCTTTCGTTCCGATGAAGCTTATATCGACGGCAGACACCCGAGCGGCGTGGTCTTCACCGACGCGAAGCAAGACGTGTTGCGAAGAGATTTTACGATCAACGGCCTGCTGTATGACCCGCTTACGAATGAAGTCATTGATTACGTCAATGGCCGCGCCGATATCGATGCAAGAATCGTTCGTGCGATTGGCGATCCTCGCGCGCGATTCGAAGAAGACAAACTGCGAATCCTCCGAGCCATCCGTTTCGGCGCGAGGCTGGGCTACACGATCGAGCAGGAGACTTGGAATGCGGTCCGGGCAATGGCGCCCCAAATCCACCAGGTCTCCAGCGAACGTGTTCGAGATGAGCTGTCGCGAATTTTGCTGGAAGGCCAGGCAGCGCGCGGGATAAGAATGCTTGAAGAATCCGGATTGCGCGCACAGATCCTGCCGGAACTCGAGTGGACGACCCACATCGAAAAGTCCCTGGCATTTCTGGAGCGTCGATCGCTCGCCGACTTCGGGTTTGGCGTATTGCTGCATCATACAGCTGTTACTAAGGTGCAGGGCATCGTTGAACGCTTGAAGTTTTCGCGGGCGGAGATGCATCATATTGAGGCTCTCGTCGAGAACTTGCCCCGATTCTCCGAAGTTCGCCAGATGACAATCAGCACTTTGAAACGATTTTTCCGTGTGGACCGTTTTGATGATCACTTGGAGCTTGCTCGCATTCACGCGCTCGCAAGCGGCGAGCAGCTAGTGGACTACACTTATGCGTTACGCAAATGGAAGGAATGGTCTCACGAGGAGATTTGGCCGCGCCCGCTCGTTACCGGGAACGACTTGATCGCGATGGGGTTTGAACCAGGACCTCGGTTCAAAGAAATGTTGACTCGCATCGAAGATGAACAACTCGAAGGCCGGTTAACCACTAGTGAACACGCCTTGGAATTCGTCCGGCGGAATTTCCGACCAATATGAAGCTTGCCGCGATTCTTCTCCTACTCATCAATCTGAACACGGCCAGCATCCAGGAATTGGAGACTTTACCCGGCATCGGCCCCGCACTCGCCAAGCGCATCATCGCATTCAGGGAGAAGCGACATGGGTTCAAGCGCGTGGAAGAGCTCCTCGCCATTCCAGGTATCAGTGAAAAGAAATGGAGGGCGATTTTAGAGAAGGTGGAAGTCAAATGAGTCACGGATTACGTGCGTCGATCCGGGCAGTCCGCGGTTACTGGATTTGGAATGCGAGCGCGATCGGATCGTGATCCGAAACGCGCTTTCCTCTTGTCGTAAGTCCTCGAATGCCTACAGCGGGAGCGAGTGGCTCTATTTGCTTTCCGGCAAACCAATCGAGCTTCATGGAGCAGGAGCCGCCCGTCCGCTCGAGAGCCCAATTGATAAACCAGAAGCACCAATTGGGAACCCACTCGCGCATGTTCAGGTTTGCTGCGACGTCGCGGACGTCATAGTGCAGAGTACATTCGCCCGCCGTATTCAGATCGCGATACGTGTATCCGCGCCGTTCGAGTTCCAGAAAGAGCCGGCGTTCGAACCAGCGATCCGGGTATGGGTAGTGATTTGTGACGACGTGTCGAACGCCCATCAGGATACGACGACAATATCCAAGGATGGAATAAAGCGCTCGACTCGCGTTGTGTGTTGTGGTGTTCCAGTCACCGCCGATCAGCACGGGCAGCCGCAGATCGAGGCTTTGCAGGTGGTCGAGTACCCGGCACATCTGTATATACCGATGTCGTTGGGACGAGTGCGCGTCCAGATGCAAAGACACAGCACGGAAGGTTCCTGAGGGATGCTCGATATCTGCGATAACAGCTCGCTGCGAGCCGATCCTCTTCTCTGCGCCTTGCATTTTGTCTTTGCCATTGGGCAATGCCAGAGAATGCACGCGCCGCATCGGAAATCGCGATAGCAGCGCGTTGCCATGCAGAGATTCTTGGTTTTCGCCGCTGGCCCGTTTTTCGACACCCGCACCCTTTGTCAATGCGACATAGCACGGCGCAAACGCATAATTCATCCCAAGCGCCGAAGCGATTTCCTGCGCGACGAATCGATTTTCGGTTCGCGCCATCCCCCAATCGAGTTCCGAGAGGAAAAGCACGTCGGCCTGTTCGAGCGATGGATGCTCCCGCAGAGATTGGATGATACCTTCCAGATGGATTCCTCGCTCAATATTCCAGGCAACCGCGTGCACGGAAGTGCCCGATGCCGCGACGGGCACCGCCAGGTCCTCGTGCCAAACGTGGTTGAGCACACGATCGATATCCGGCTTCAATTTGCGGTAGACACTTGAGCGTTCCAGTTCTTGCACAGTTTCAAAGCGAGCAAGCTCTTGCAGGTAGGGCCGGAGTGTTTGCTCAAATGCCAGCGGTACGAACATCCAGAGGCAGTATAACCTCAGTCCGCCGAAGCCGCCCGGACCACGATGGTACAATTGCCCGCCGTCCCACAGGAGGCAGAGAAGAGTGGCGGAATTTTGTGGGAGATGAGTTGCCGTACACGCCTGTGTGTCCGGCGTTACGCCATCCAAAGATTGAGGATACTAGTTCGGGGTCTTCTCTTTGCCGCCGCCGAACAGACCACCTAAGACCTTACCGACTCCTTGAAAGACCTTGTTGACTCCTTTGCCGACTTCCTT
>Ga0126369_10002247_pt1 | contig 13681 bp, 12 predicted proteins | sample PanSoiMetaPlot_1_FD_109646 | JGI IMG/M metagenome (GOLD analysis project Ga0126369, IMG submission 109646) | Tropical forest soil microbial communities from Panama - MetaG Plot_1 | ecosystem: Environmental > Terrestrial > Soil > Tropical forest > Bulk soil | place: Panama | collected 2016-02-17 | reverse complement strand
TTCCTCGGCACGAAGCACGCGATTCGGGCCATGCGCACCACGGGCGGAAGTATCGTCAACGTCTCGTCGGCGTCAGGGCTGAAATCGGCTCCCGGCGCGGCCGCTTACTCCACGAGCAAAGCCGCGGTTTGCATGTTTTCGCGCACCGCCGCGAAAGAATGCGTCGACGCCGGCCTTGCGATTCGTGTCAACACCGTCTGCCCAGGAGGTGTGAAGACGCCTCTGTGGCGGACAATGCCGTTCTTCCAGGAATTGATTGTAAAGACGGGATCAGAGGAAGCGGCGTTCCAGGCCATGCTGGCGACCGGGCCGCCCGGCTCGCGGTTTGCCGAGCCGGAGGAGATCGCGCACGCGATTCTCTATCTGGCTTCCGACGAGTCGCGCTTTATCACGGGAAGTGACCTGGTGATCGACGCCGGCTTCCGAGCGTAGTGCATTCCCAAGAAGTCCATTTTGCTCTAGGGTCCGCGCCATAACCGTCGTCCGGGGGAAGTTATGCACATCGCTAGCTCTACGAGTCTCGGTACGAGTCTGGTCCGCAATCTTGCTCTTGCCGCCGTTGTGATCGCTGCGTCAGCCGCGACCGCCGATCCGCGGAGGCCGGTAGTGTCGACCAGCGACGGTCCTGTCCGCGGCATCTCGTCCGGCGGGATCGACCGGTTCCTCGGGATACCGTACGCGGCCGCGCCGGTCGGCAACCTGCGTTGGCGCCCGCCGCAGCCGCACGGCCGCTGGCACGGCGTGCGCGAAGCGACAGCGTTTGCGAATCACTGTCCGCAGTTTGCCTCGCCTTTCGGTCTGGAAAGCACGACCGAGGACTGCTTGTTCCTCAACGTCTTCAAGCGCGCGCGCGGCGACGACGATGACGAGCAGGGTGACGAGCAAGGTGACAATGGAGGCGACGAGGGCCACGAAGGACGGCTGCCAGTAATGGTGTGGATCCACGGCGGCGCGCTGGTGGTCGGCGAGAGCGATGATTACGATCCCGTTCGACTCTTGCGGCACGGCGTCGTTGTGGTGACGATCAACTACCGGCTCGGAGCGTTCGGCTTCCTGGCTCATCCGGCGCTGACCGCGGAGTCGCCCGCGCACGCCTCGGGCAACTATGGCCTCATGGATCAGCAGGCGGCGCTTCAGTGGGTGAGGCGCAACATTCGATCGTTCGGGGGGGATCCCTCGCGGGTGACAATCTTCGGCGAGTCCGCCGGCGCCCTCAGCGTCCACTCGCACCTGGCCTCGCCGCTCTCAGCCGGGCTGTTTCACCGCGCCATCGTCGAGAGCGGCGCATACTCGCTCACGCCGCTGTCGCTCTCTCAGGCCGAGGGCCTGGGGGAGGTTGTCGCGACGCTTGTGGGCTGCACCAACCAGACCGCCGCGTGCCTGCGGGCCCAATCCGTCGAACCGCTCCTCGCCGCGTTCGCCAGGCTCCCAGTCCCAACAACCCTCCCCGATGTCGATGGGCTGGTGCTGACGCAGAGCATCGGCACGGCGTTCGCGTCCGGGCAGTTCAACCACGTGCCGGTCATCGAAGGATCGAACCACGACGAGTGGCGGCTGTTCGTCGCGCTCGACTTCGACCTTGTCTCCGGGCCCCTAACGCCCGATCAGTACATCGAGGCGATTATGGCGACGCTCGGCGTGGATCAGCCCACTGCGGAGTTCTTCGCTACGATCTATCCAGTCGCAAACTACCCCAGCACGGACCTCGCGCTCGCCGCTATGGGCACCGATGCGATCTTCGCGTGCAACTCGCGCAAGTCGGCGCGGCTGCTCTCGCAGTACGTGCCGACTTTCGCGTATGAGTTCAACGACGAGGACGCGCCGCAGCTTTTTCTGCCGCCGGTGAGCTTCCCGTACGCCTCGGCGCACGCGTCCGAGATTCAGTACCTGCTCAACCTGCGCCACACGGTACCGGCCCCCGACCTTACCGGGGAGCAGCGCCGACTCGCACGGGCGATGGCCACATACTGGACGAACTTCGCGAAGACCGGCTCGCCAAACTGGTTCGGCGAGCCGTTCTGGCCCGCATATGAGAACGTGAGCGACGTGATGCAATCCCTCGTCCCGCCCGTCCCCGAGCAAGAGACGGGCTTCGTGCTAGATCACAAATGCTTCATTTGGGCGCCGACGCCATAGCGCTTAGCCATGAAGAACCAACAGATCTTGCTCGCCAAACGGCCGCGCGGGCCCGTGCAGGAAGACGACTTCCAGTTTGTCGAGACGGACGTTCCGCCCGTCCGCGACGGGCAGTTGCTGACGCGCGTGCACTACCTCTCCTTGGATCCGTACATGCGCGGCCGCATGGAGGAAACCAAGTCTTACGCGGCTCCGCAGCCGCTGGGCGAGGTGATGATCGGTGGCACTGTCGCTGAGGTTATCGAGTCGAAGAACGCGGGTTTTAAGCCAGGCGACTTCGTCGTCGGGATGGCGGGCTGGCAGCAATTCGACGTCAGCGGGGGCGGCGGACTGCGCAAGATCGACATCAGGGTCATCCCTCCCTCGGCGTATCTCGGCAGCGTGGGCATGCCCGGCATCACCGCCTGGTATGGCCTGACGCAGATCGGAAAGCCGAAACAGGGTGAGACGGTGGTGGTATCCGCGGCAGCCGGCGCGGTGGGCAGCGTGGTTGGACAGCTGGCGAAATTGTACGGCTGCCGCGCTGTCGGCATCGCTGGCGGCAAGATGAAGTGCGATCTCGTCAAGGGCGAATTCGGATTCGACGAATGCATCGACTACAAAGCCGAAACGTTCAAGGCCGACTTTCGGGCAGCCACCGCGAACGGGATTGACATCGTCTTCGAGAACGTAGGCGGGGCGACGTTCGACGCGGCGCTTGCGCGCATGAACGCCTTCGGGCGCATCGCACTCTGCGGCCTTATCGCTGGTTACAGCGGCCAGCCCATTCCGATCCAGCACGTTCGCTCACTCCTCATCAACCGCCTGCTCCTACAGGGTTTCATCGTCTCGGAGCACATGGAGCTCTGGCCACAAGCGCTCGCTGAGCTTGCGCCGCATGTGGCGGCGAAGCGAATCCGCTACCGCGAGACGGTGGCGCAGGGGCTTTCGAGTGCGCCGCGCGCATTCATCGGGCTGCTCAAGGGCGAGAACGTGGGCAAACAGCTAGTAAAGCTGGTGTGATGTGTTTCAGCCCGCGGTCGCCGAAATCAGCTTTCGGCAGAAACCCGCTCCCAGGCGCCGATCCCACCGACGAGCTGGCGCATCCCTTGTCGGCCGGCGCCCGCCAGAAGGCTGACCGCGATCGCCGAGCGGTAATCGCCTTGGCAATGCACCACCAGCTCGCCCTGCGGCACCTCTTTGATACGCCGTCGAAGCTGAGGCAGCGGGAGGTTCACGGCTCCGGGGACCCGGTTCTGGCGGAACTCTGCCTCGGAGCGGACGTCCAGCACCACCGGTGGGTTCGGAACCTTGAGCGCTTCTCGCAGCTCGAGGGCGGTCAGCCGTTCGTCGGCTCGCACCAGCTCCGGTCGATCCGCAAGAGCTGACATGCCGCGCTCCAAGTAGCCCGCGACATGGTCGAAGCCGATTCGCCCCAGACGCATCGCCGCCTCTTCCTCACGTCCGGGATCGGCGATCAGCACCACCGGGCGGTCGCGGTCCAGCACGGTCCCACACCAGGTGGCAAACTTCCCCGCAAGGCCGACGTTGACAGCTCCCGCGAGGTGCGCGGCCAGGAAGTCGCCTGGCTCTCGGACATCGAGCAGCTGCGCTCCTTGGTCGGCCAACCGAAGCACCTGGTCGAGCGACATCGGCTTGAGCGCCTTTGCCAGCGCGGCCTCAAGCGTCGGCCGTTCCTTTTGATTGAGCTTCGAGTCGTAGGCAAAGTACGCGGGCGCCTCCGGCTGGTCGGCAGTGACGAGCGCGACGAACTGGGGTTTCGACATCGGACGCAGCGCGTGATTGTTGCGGCGCTGCACGCCGAGGGTGGAGACGGTTTCCGAGCTTAGGTTCTTCCCGCACATCGAGCCTGCGCCGTGCGCGGGGTAGACGAGCGTCTCGTCCGGCAACGCCAGCAGCTTCTCGTGCAGTGAGTCGTAGAGCGCCCCGGCGAGATCCGTCGAGCTCAAGCCCGCGGCTCCGAAGAGATCCGGACGGCCGACATCGCCGATGAAGAGCGTGTCGCCGGTGAGCACTGCATGGGGGCGCTCGGGGTCCTTGGAACGATCGTAGACGACGAAGGAAATCGCCTCCGGTGTGTGGCCTGGCGTCTCGAGGATTCGCAACCGGACCCGACCGAGGTCTAGCGCGTCACCTTCCGCGAGCGGACGGAACCGATACTCCGCGGTCGCCCGCGCCCCGAGGCCGATCTCCGCGCCGCAGCGGTCCCGCAGCTCGAGGTGGCCGGCGAGAAAGTCGGCGTGGAAATGCGTGAGGAGCACATAGCGGATCGCTACCCCGAGCTCTTTCGCGTCATCGAGATAGTGCTGCACGTCCCTTTGGGGGTCGACCACCGCGGCGACTCCCGCGTGCTCGTCACCCACGAGGTATGACGCGTGCGCCAAACAGCCCAGGTAGTATTGCTTCAGAATCATTCCACGTCCCTCCTCGTTGTTGTCAGCTCCACGATTCCTTCCTTGCGGGCATCCGCGCGAGCGCGAACGTGCCTGAAGCGAAAGTAAGACCCCCGACCGCGGCGATGGCTAAGCCTGGACCGAAAGCGTCGGCCAAAATACCGGAGACCAGCGCGCCCGCGACATATCCAAAGTCGCGCGTGCCGCGGTAGACCCCAACGGCAGAGGAGCGCCACGCGGTCGGCGCGGCATCGCCCACAGCGGCGATAAGCGTCGGGTAGACGAGTGCTGTGCCCAGGCCAAGGAGCCCAGATGCAACGAGCGCGACTCGATAAGTGGCCGACACGAGCCCGAGCAGCCCAGATGCGGCAGCGGTGAAAAGCGCGATCGCTTGTCCCCACATGCCCGCGACAATCAGCACCTTGCGTCCGGCGCGATCGGAGAGCGCACCGGTCGCCAATTGCGACAGGCCCCAGGTCGCCGGATACAAGGCGGCGACCGCCGCGATTTGTCGCCCGGAGAGGCCGGCAGCGGCAAAGAAGATCGGGAACAGCCCCCAGACAGCGCTGTCGTTCAGATTGGTGACCAAGCCTGCCTGGCTTGCGGATGAAAGAGTCCGATTCCCGAGGAGCGTCGCTCGCGCAACTTCGATCAGGCGCGGCGCTGTCGAGCTCGCGCGCAACAACGGCTCATTTGGCTTCGATTCGCGGACGAAGAAAACCGACAGCGCCAGCCCGAGCAACCCTGCGACGAAGCCAACAGCCGCGGTCGCACCGCGCAATCCGTACTCTCGGCTCAGCTCCGAGGAGAGCATCGCAGCCAGCGCGAGGGAGCCGTAGCCCGCAAATTCGTTGAGACCCACGACCAGCCCCCGCCGGCGCGGGCTGACGAGGTCCAGCTTCATGACCACCGTCATCGACCAGCACAGTCCTTGGGAGATGCCCAGAAACGCGTTGGCAAGCACCACCCACCCCCACGACGGAGCGCTCCAAATGAGCAGCGGTGCCGGAAGCCCGATGCACCACCCCAGGACGAGGAGCCGCTTGCGGCCGATTCGGTCCGCCAACCGCCCCGCGGTGACATTGCCAAAGACTTTGGCGAGCCCGAAGGCGAGGATAAACGAGAGCGCGGCTGTGGCCGAGGCCTGACGGAAATCGCGGGTCGCGATGAGGGGAAGGGTCGCCCGCTCTGCGCCAATCATCGCCCCCACGAATCCGTTGAGCACCACGAGCAGCCCGATGCGCCCCGCCATGGCGGTATCCGCGACGGGCCTGGCTGCAGTGACTTCAGTTGTCGTTAGCGCCTGTCTCAGGGCCTTGGCTCCTGGGACGCACCCGTTTCGACTGGAAGGCCCGCCGCGCGCCACTCTGGGAATCCTTCGGTCAGCCGCCGTGCGCGCCTGCCGTGGGACTTGAGAACTTCGATGGCTTGATCCGCGAAGACGCAGTACGGCCCGCGGCAATAGGCGACGAACTCCTTCCGCTTCGGCAGCCGCTTCACCCGCCTCTTCAGCTCGGAGACCGGGATGGAGAGGGCGCCGGGGATGTGTCCGGCCGCATATTCGAGTGCCGGGCGCGCATCGATCACCACCACCTGGCCCGAGCGCAGGCGTGAGAGGAGCTCGTTCACGCCCACCGGCTCCAGGCCGGAGCGGTCGCCCACGTAGCTGCGCACCACGCGCTCCACGTCCGCCAACCGACGCTCAGCGATGCCGCGAAGCGCTCGGCAGAGGTCGAACACCGCGGGCTCGGCGAGCCGATAGTGCACGTACAATCCATTCTTGCGGCCCTCGATGAGACCCGCGTCTTTGAGCACCTGGAGGTGGCTCGAGGCGTTCGCGACGGGCAGCGAAGCCTCGGTGGCCAAGGCCTCCACGGTCCGTTCTCCCTGCGCCAACAGCTCCAGCAACTCCAGACGATGCGGGCTGGCGAGTGCCTTGCCAATTCGCGCGAACTGGCCGTAGAGCACTCCCTTGAAGGCGATACGGTCTGTTTGGGGCTTCATTCGCTTATTCAATAGACTATTTGAATAGTGTTGTCAAGCCCACGTGCATCGGCGCCTTCACTTCTCTGGTCATCCTTTGGGACGAAGGTGGCGTTGCTCGCCGACGGCGTAGGCCTCCCGAAGCCAGGCGGATAGATTTTCGTCGACATCCTCGATCCGTTCGAGCCTGAAGTGGTGAACGTGGTTTCGACGGGAAATGGTGTCGATGCGGCGAAAACGCCGATGCGGTAGCCTCCGTGCCAAAACCACGTGCCCGTCGACCCAGCGGCGGCGCGGCGTCAACTGGGCGAATGACATCCGAACTTGAAACGCGATCCGCGTCTTTTCAGGCAAGATGCGGACAGGCCCGATGCGTTGAATCGCCGCTACCACCGCGTCGAAAATGGCTCGAATGCGCGCTTCTTTGCCTGCAAAGTGATGAGCCAGATCGTATTTGCCGCAGGCGTGCTCTTGATTGCGATTGGCGAAGGCGCGCCCACACCGGGAACAGGTCCAGAGCGGTCGTGTCGCTCGCGAGTCGATCGTTCCCTCCCCGTCACCAGCGTACACTAACCATGTACACAGCTCTCGGCGGAGATGAAACAGCGCGTAGGTAAATGAGAAGTGGAGTAAAGCATCAGCGGTTGATGGGGCGGTTCATACTCTGGCCAAGGAGAAACCCCCATGCTAACGCTGTTGAAGGATCTATCGCTGGGTCCGTTCGTCGCGTTCTCGCTGTCCCTCATGACTGCGTCCGCCACAAACGCGCAGGGGCCTCAGGCTCCGAGCTCGAGCAAAACTGTTTCAGCGAAGATTTTGAAGGCATTTCCGGTCAAAACCTTTCTCGAGTCGATCGTTGCCACTCCGGACGGCTCGTTTCTCGTGAGCAGCTATCCGGATGGCAAGATCTACAGAATCGACAGCCACGGTGAGTCCAAGCTCTTCGCTCAAATCGACGGCACCATTGCTGGCCTCGTCTTCCAGTGCCCTGGCGATCTGCTGGTTAACGGCTGGGCCGGCGGAAAGGAGCCAGCCGTCTTCAAAGTGTCGAAGGCCGGCAAACCGGAGCTGCTGCTCAAGCTTGACGGGGGCATCTTCCCCAATGGGTGGAGTCACTTGAAAGGAAGCCAGTTCCTCTTGGCCGACTCATTCAAGGGGGTGATCTGGGAGGTCGATGTCGCGAAGAAGACCGCGCGCGTTTGGCTGCAGGACGACCTCCTTTCCCGCGTGGACGACAAGTCGGAAATCCCAGGAGTCAACGGGTTGAAGATCTTCGCCGACAGCCTGTACGCGTCGAACGGTCAGCGGCAAATGCTGCTTCGCATACCGCTCACGCCGGAGCGCGAGGCCAAGACGCCGCAGGTATTCGTCAAAGACCTGATCATTGATGACTTCGCGTTCGACACCCAGGGCAATCTTTACGGTGCCACGCACATGCACAACTCGGTTGTGAGAGTGTCTCCGAAGGGAGAGGTCACCACCCTCGCGGGAATCGACCAAGGCCTAGCCGGCTCTACCGCCGTCGCATTCGGCCGCGGGCACAATGACAGCGACTCCATTTTCGTTACCACGAATGGTGGAATGAGCCTGCCCCCGCCCGGCGGAGTTCAGCCAGGCCGGGTGGTTCGCTTGAAGGTCGGCGAGCACGGTGCGCCGCTGTGTTTCTGACGGTGTTGGAAGATGAGCCATTTGCTGGCTGGAATTCGTTAGAGGCGGTGGCGGATCCCCAAAGTATCGGCTATGCGTCCGCGTTTGTTGTTTACGTGCAGGCAGACCGGTCCTTGCCGGGAGCTTCAACCATGAAACTAACCAAGGCGATTGTGTTCTTGTCGTTGATCACGCCCGCGGCACTTGCTGAAAGCTCAGGCACCCCTTCTGGGGAAGAAAAGATCCTCTCGGTGCTGCGCCGGATGGTGGATACTCACCAGACGTACCTTAATGTTCCAGCGGCGGACGGCAGGGCACTCCGGCTGCTTGCTGAGGCGATCGGCGCAAAGAGCGTGGTCGAGATCGGTACCTCGACTGGCTATTCCGGCCTATGGTTCTGTCTCGCCCTTCAGAGAACGGGCGGCCACCTGACCACCTTTGAAATCGATCACCCGAGAGCCGAGCGGGCGCGCCAGCACTTCAAAGAAGTGAATGCAGATAGTCTGGTCACGATCATCGAAGGAGACGCCCACGAGCAGATCGCGAAGATCAAAGGGCCGGTGGATTTAGCTTTCATCGACGCCGACAAAGAAGGCTATGTGGACTATCTCAATAAGCTGCTGCCCAAACTGCGGCCGGGCGGCTTGATCCTGGCACACAATCTGGAGATGGTGCCGGACTACGTGAAAGCGGTGACAACGAACCCTAGTTTGGAAACAATCTTCTATCGCGAGGGTGCTGGCTTGGTGGTGACGCTCAAGAAAAATTGAAACACACCGGTGAGCTCTCTCAGGGGTGGGAGTCAGTCCTCGTCGTCATGGGGATGCCAGTGCCCATGCTTGTGCTCCCACTTGCCGTCGTGGCGATGCTTCCAGCGAAATTCTTCCCAAGAGTAGCCGGGCGGCCTCGCGGACCAGCGGCCTGCCACCCAGACATGCTTCACGCCATTCCAGTCCCAGTAGCCCGGAATCCAAACCGCCTCGGGGAAGGGAAGCGCCGGGCGCACTTCTTCGATCGGCGCAGGCGGCGCTGTTTCAACGATCTCCGAGCGGATCGGCGGGGGAGGCGGCTGGTACACCGCGCCCGGATCCGGCGCCTCAGCGAATCGCCAGTGGCCCTCGAAGAAAAACCAAGCGCCTCCCCTGTTCTCCCATGACGCTGGCTGCCAGACATACCCAGGTGCTGGCGGCAAGGTCCAGCGTCCTTCGACCCAGAGTTGTCTGCCCGCACGCCACGCCCAATAGCCTGCGATCCATTGATGACGGGGGGTTGGCGCCTGGGGCACCACCTCCACTCGCAGTGCAGGAGGTGCCAAGGCGACTCGCACTCCAGCGACGAATTGCTGCGCAAATCCGGCGAGAGGACAAGCCAGCACTACAAGGAAGACGATCTTCTTCATGAGCGCTCCGCTGAGGGGGGACTCGCGAACGCTAGCACGGGCGGATGGTGGTCAGCATGTGGCCGTGAACGGATCGGTGATGCGCAATCCTACACTTCCACGGCGATACACTATCCCTCGACCCCCCACATCAATCAGAGCGTCTAGCCCTGGAAATGCTTTACCGCCGAGCCAGGAAGTCTGGTCTGGTTGCCGGCGCGGTGAGAACTTTTTCAATCGAGGCCTTCAGAGGGGGCTGACTCATTTCCGTCGCGACGGCACCGAACAGCGCCAGCCAACCGCCGATGATCAGAGCTGGTGCGACCAAGAACTTCGATTGCCGAACCGCGTCCCCCACTCTCTTCATCCGTGCGTTCATTGTCACTTCCTCCTCGGCCGGGCTCTTTTGCAGGCGACATGCCACGAATCTGCCGATGCAAGGCCTCGACACAACACGGTCTCAGATCGAATCGCGCGAATCTCCCGGTGTGGCGGAGCCGTGGCGCCACACCCTGCAAGTGGCGCTCGTAGGACTCTTCATTTTAAGAATTCTCTGAGTGTACAAGGCGACTAAGGGGGTCCCTTGGTACGCGAGCTTGCAGGTCTTGCACACACCCGCCGCCATTGGAGAGGACCGATACGCAGCCATACGATCAGCCGCGATGTTCCGGCGGAAGCCCTACAACCGAATGGCCACGCTCGCTGCCGCCGATCAGGCACGGAGCCGCGGCCGGGTGAGGAAGGCCATCTCTGGCTACCAGACGGTCCTTGAGAACGAACCCAAAAACCATCAGGTGCACGCGCGGCTCGCGCCGTTGCTCGCCAAGGTGCGGCGCTGGGAAGACTCGCGAAAGAGCTTCGACGCAGCGGGCGATGGCTATCTCGCCGCTGGTTTCGCCGACAAAGCCATCGCGGTCTGGACTATGGCCGCGCAGCAATTTCCAGAGGACGCAAGGTACTGGGAGCGCATTGCCAAGGAGCAGGTGAACCGGGGATGCAAGGCCGACGCTGTCCGCACGCTCTTGCAGGGCCGCAGCCAGCTTCGCTCGGGCTTCCAGCGCCGGTTCGCGATCCAATTTTTGGAGCAGGTCCTCGTGCTGGAACCGCTCCATTTTGATGCAGGTCTCGATCTGGTCAGGCTGTTGCGGATCGAAGGCCAAAAGACCAAGGCCCAGAAACTGCTGAGCGACTTGAGCCAGGAGGCCACAGGGCGCAGGCTGCGCAGAATCCGCGCCGCTCAGTTTCGGCTCTCACCAAGCCTTCGGAGTTTCTTCGCCTGGCTGCTCAGGCGCTAGGCCAGGACCTGCTGAAGTCATGGTGGGGTCAGCACACAACTGGTCGAAGCCGATTCAAACGGGCGCGCGCCGGGAGGCGGGTTCGGCTCCCAAACGGAAGCGAGGTAGCGAGTGCCGCGCGCGTGCTCCTCGACATCGCCAGCTTTACTTCCCCACTGCAAGGCAGCGAGCAATGGGAGGACGAACAGCGCCAGCACGTATGCGACAACTTTCCCGCGAGCCGGGGCATCGAGTCGCAGAGGCGCGGTAAGGCTAAGCAGAGCCCCAATGGCGAGCGCTGCAAGATAAGGCACCGCACTCCACAAACCAGGTACTCCCGCGAGCTGGAGCAAATTGGGCGGAACAAATCCATGCAACAGCAGTGGACCGACGGTCTCTGGAAGCGGGTTGTAGATTTCTGGCGGGAAGCCCTGAGAAACGCTGGAGGCCAAACCGGTGGCGAGGATGGACGCCGCCGCCGCCGCACCCCAGATCCCAGTGGCGATGGCTTTGGCCTCGCCTTTCAAAACATCGATCGCGAAGGCCACAGAGATGGCGGCAAAGGGCACCAACGCGGTGATGTATCGCGGGCCAATCACCCACCCTCCGCGCCAAAGCGCGTGAGTGATTTGAAAGAAGAGGTAGTAGACAACCACTGCAGCCGCCGTGAAGCCTGCAATTCGATTCCGCTCCGCCCTGCGCAGCAAGAATGGTGCTGCCAGAGCCAAGGCCGTCCAGGGTGCCCAAAACCACAAGCCAAAGGTTGGAGACCATAGCGAGCCACTGATCCGCTCAAAGGTGGGGGGCGAAACACCCATCAGTCCAGGCGAAATATCCTGAGCAAAGCCCACATTTTCGAGAAAGCTGTAAGGCGTGCGCCAAGGCGCGCCAAAGGCGCTCCAGTGAAAGTGGGCGAGCAGCGCCAGCGACGGGAGAGCCCCCAATGCCGCGAGCAAAACAGCGCGCCAACCCGGCCGCCGCTCTCGCCACCATCCGATCGCGATGATCGCTGCCGCGGGTGCGGATGGATACTCAATACAAATCGCCAATCCCGCTCCCAGGCCAAGAGAGATGGCCGAGGCCAGCGGTGTGCGAGTGCCGCCCGATCGCTCGCCGGAAGGGTAGAAGCCGGAAAGAAATGCCAGTCCCAGCGCGCAGGCAGCGAGCTGGTGGCCGGCAAACATTTGGCCATAGGTCAGCGAGAGCGATCCCAACGCTCCAGCCAACGTGGCGATCAGGGCTACTTGGCGTGCGACTCCCCGCCGGAGCAGAAACGTCCATACCCCGAGCCACAACAAGATCGAGGGGACAATTCCCAACGCCCAGCGCAAAACAAACACCATTTCCGCCTTCGATGGGGCTCGATGCGCGAACCAGCGCGTCATCCATCGCTGGAGCACGATGATCGGCGAACCCAACAGCGACGCGCCCGGCGCCTTCGCCGCGTACAGGGTGCCTGGGCATTGCGGTGGCGTCTGGTTTCGCTCGCGGCAGACGAGTGCCTTGTCGTTGACGTATCCCCATTCTTGAAAGACGGTGCCGTCGTCGAAAGAGACACCCCACACCGACTTGCGCTCGCCCAAGGCGTACCGATGCTCCTCAGCCAGCGAGCGCGCCATGTAGACGCGGACCATCTCGTTTGGATTGTTGATCTTTTCGAAATAGACAAAGAACCAGCCGTAGGCGACCAGAAGCAGGGCTGCGAGCCCCAATAGGATGCGCTCTACTCGCAACGGCGACGTTGGACGGTGTCCCAGCAGGTGGTGACTGGCTGACCTACGCCGCCATCAGTGCTCTGTTGCTGGTACTCAAATCGAATTCTTCCGAAGTTAAAGCTCACTTGCTCTGTCGGAAAGCCGCCATCGCAGCTTCCATTGGAGTGATAGTCGCTGACCAGAACGTTGCTGAGGGTGACGGTCAGGAACGGCGAACCACCGGGTACGCCTGCATCGGCGCTCGACACCAAGGTGGCGGAGCCGAAGCGCTGGCCTTCGGCCGACGCGAGCATCAGCAGCGGGCTGGCCTTGTCCAGCCTCTTGGTAACGGTGAAATCGCCGAAGATGGACGCGCGGGGCTCTGGGCTGTGGACCGTAGACGGATTGTGCACGCCCCAGGAAAACGACATCAGGTCGATCCCATCGTGCATCCGGGTGCTCTCGCCTGGAATCCCGGGAATGGTTAGCACGCACCCCTCCGTTGGCGGGGGCGGGTCCGAGCTGGCGCGCGTTGCAAAAAAGACGATTGCCAGAATCGGGAGAATCGAAAGAATTGACAGGGCGCGGATGACTTTCGACGTCATGCGTCCTCCCCTCGAGAGACGATGACGCTAGGCAAGCTCTTTTATGTGAGAGTGTCAAGTAGTTCGCGCTGTCCCACTACGCCTTCCTGGAATCCTCACCCCTCGACGCAGCGCGCCGATGGGCCGCTCTCCCCTCGACAGACAACAGAGGCAACCGCATCTCAAGATTGGAGTTTCACCAGACGTACGGGATCAGTCGAAATCGTACTCGGGCCGCGTACTCCGTGTATCCCGGCAGTCCCTTGGCGAGGGTGCGCTCCTCCAGCACGGCGCGCACGGCCAAAACAGACGCGAATGCGGGAACGAAGAAAAGCCCGATCCATGAGCCGAGCAAGAGCGGCGCGCCGACAAAGAATAACAGCGTGCCTGCGTACATCGGGTGCCGCACAACGCTGTACGGTCCGGTACCGATTACTCTCTGGGACTGCTGGATCTTCACCACTGGCGCGGTAAACGCGTTCTCGCGGAACGTGCGTTGAACGAGGAGGAAGCTCGCGAGGATGAGCAGCGCGCCAGCGCCTTGGAGCACCGCTGGCAGCGAGCCATGCCAATCGCCCATGGCTGTCAACCA
>Ga0126369_10002246_pt1 | contig 13688 bp, 10 predicted proteins | sample PanSoiMetaPlot_1_FD_109646 | JGI IMG/M metagenome (GOLD analysis project Ga0126369, IMG submission 109646) | Tropical forest soil microbial communities from Panama - MetaG Plot_1 | ecosystem: Environmental > Terrestrial > Soil > Tropical forest > Bulk soil | place: Panama | collected 2016-02-17 | reverse complement strand
TTGGGGGTGTTGCGGGGACGCCTCGGACTCGCTAGACTGCGCCAATGAAACGCCCACAAATACTGCTTGCCACGATAACAATTTTATTTGCCGCAACGCCTATTGGTGCCCAACAACCCAAGTCCATTTTCTATATAACGCGCGAACCCAAGTCTGTGCGGTCGTTCCTGGCCCACGCGGACAAGGTCGATCTTCTGTCACCCGGCTGGTACGCGGTGGACGCGAGCGGCCTGCTTTCCGGCGGCCCCAACCCCGAGGTCATGGAGACAGCGCGGCAACACCACGTCCCGGTTATGCCGCTGGTGGTCAACGGCGGGTTCGCGCAGGAAGAGGTACACAAATTCTTCGAGAACAGTCGCGCACGCGAACATGCCATCTACGCCATGATCCATGCGAGCAAGGACAACGGTTACATCGGTTTTCAGTTGGACATGGAAAACGTCAATTGGACCGATCGCGATGCGCTTTCTGCCTTCGTCAGGGAAACAGCGGCAGCTTTTCACAAAGAGGGGCTGCAACTTTCCATTGCAACAATTCCGAATGAGCCCGGGCATCCAGGAGAAACTGGCTTTTCCGCGTGGATCTACCAGAACTGGCGTGGCGCGTATGACCTGAGACCTATCGCCGAGTCCGTGGATTTTCTATGCCTGATGACTTACGACCAACACACGACCTGGACGGTTCCCGGCCCGGTTGCCGGATGGAACTGGACCATTGCCAATCTGGATTACGCCCTGAAAGTGGTGCCTCCGCAGAAGCTCGCGCTCGGAATTCCTTTGTATGGCTACCACTGGTTTACCGGGACGCCGCTCAAGCCGCCGGACAAGAGCGGCGACAAACCCAATCCGACTGCCGACTATATTTCGACCGATGACGCACTTGACTTGGCCAAAGCCTACAGCGCACACATGGAATGGGATCCCGTGGACCGGACCGCTTGGCTCTATTTCTACAGAGATGACGAGCGCGAATGGATCTTTTATACCGACACCCGGACGTTCAAAGAGCGCTATGGGCTGGTCAAAGACCGCGGGTTGCGCGGTTTTGCTTCCTGGGTCCTCGGCACCGAGGACGCTGGAATCTGGGACCTGCTTCCCGCCCACAAGTGATTAATGTCGCGCCCGGCTATTGCTTGGCGGTTTGCAGCAACTGGCAATTCTCGATGCATTGCCAGGCAAGCATCAGGACTTCCGCATTTTTGTGAGGCACTTTCTCGCCAGCCTCCGGCGCGACAACGAGAGACTGAGGACCGTCAGCCAGATTGAACGTGCACTGAAACTCCAAGGACTGCACTGCCCGCTGCTGGCAAGCATTTTTTTGAAGCGCGGCGTCGAGCGCACCCGGCTGCGAGTAAAACTGGTCCGCAGTTTGCGAAGGAACCATGGCCACTACCATGGGTACGGGAGACTTGATTTTGATGCTGACCTGCTCGCCGTCGTGATCCGGCTGGAACCCGCCGTAAACTTTCAAGAAGGGCGTGAGCTTGTATTTCTCCTTGACGTGTTCCATCCAGCGAAACTCGGGCTGCACACAATTCTCAACGCAGTCCCAGCGGAAATACTGAATGTGCACGTCGTTGGGGTCTCTGAATTGCCGCGGCGAGGATGCCTGTCGCGCGCTATTCAGCACTGCAGCGATCCCTGAACCGACTTCACGAGCGACATCGTTTTGAACGCCTTCCATGGTGTTCAGCACCACGCCCAGCCCGGCAAACACGGGGGTTCCCGGGCTGTAGCGCTCGTCACGAATGATCAGCGTCATCGCTTCGACCGGGAGTTCGCAGACATACGTCGTGTCCACAACGTGCTCGCGCAGGCACACCTGCCGCAGGTTGGCGATGGCCTCGGGATGTTGCAGAGCGGCGTTCCAGTCGGCTTCGGGCGTCATAAAGATCGTGACCGGCTTCTGTGCCTTGATGTCTACGTGATTGTTTTGGCCAACGGCGTTCGGGTGATACGTGCGGCCGGTGTGATAGTTCGCCGGGTCAAGCCGCACGGTCTCGTCATTGGCGGGCAGCCAATTGAACACGCGGTCTTGCGCAAAGGAAGTCTTGGCAAAAAGACATAACGCGAGAGCGCCGAAAAAGAACTGGGTCTTTTGGATTTTCATGGTTACTCCGTTCATATCATTGGAGCGCAGCAAGGCTTTGGCAGCAATAGCGCCCGCGGACGTATGTTTTCTGCGAGTATCCTGTTCGAACGGTCAGTAAGAATTTGGATTTAATCGACGATCAGTAGGTGAGCGACCAGCCGACCAGGGTCATGGCGAGGACCAAGACAAGCATCCCGGTACTTACGATGCTTAGCGTTCGTCCATGGCCGAGCAAATGATCGCGGGATTCCGGGTCGATGCACAAAATGATGGTCACGAACAAGACCACGCCCCAGGCCAGCAAGATAGGCAAGCCCTGATAGCGGGCAATCATAGAAAGGAATTGGCCAGGAGGCTGACCCGCGGGAATCCACCATGGAATCATCGGCGCAACACCGGCGGCCAGCGAGAACGTGAGCAGCTTCCGCGTGAACCAGCCTTTCAGTTTGGGCCGCCCCTCTTTCCACACGAAGTAGTCCCAGGCAAGCAGGCCAAGCGCCAGAGGCACCCAGCCGTAGAATGCGGCTTGCTGGTTGAACCAGGACCAGCCTCGAAACAAGAGCCTTCCGTGGTGCGCGTTGGCCAGTCGGGGAAGCAGAAAGAGTCCGAGCACGGTGTTGCAGAGGACGGCCACCAGGATGGTGATCAAACTCATGAACTGAAACCAGTACCGCGTGGGCACTTTCTTGCAGCGAGTGCACACGGACTGTTTGGGCAGGAAATTCAGTCCACAACGATCGCAGTACACAGTCAAGTTCTCCCGTGGGGAGGGGATTCGAACTAACTCTCTGCCAGTCTATGGTTGACGGGTCGTCGAAACCACTGGCCCGAGGGCCAGTTTTGGTGCGGTCGTGCTGTTTTGTACAAAAGTTGATTTGCGAAGCCGACGCGGAGCTTGTTTGTCGCGAAGTTCCGCGGAGTTCGAAAACGAACTCGTCTTGCGCCGAGTTGCTGTGCGCCGAAGGCCTTTGATAGAGTGCCTACTGCCGCGTCGTCAGGCGAGCAAGGGAGGAATTTTGACCATTCCCAAATACGCTCTCGACATTCTTGTTTGTCCGGTGTGTAAGACACCGGTAGAACTCCTGGCCGATGAGTCCGGATTGAAATGCGTCTCCTGCGGGCGCATCTATCCGATTCGCGACGAGATTCCGGTGATGCTGCCCGAAGAAGCCACCATCGTGGGGGAGAATCCGCGTACCTAGCAAGAAATTAGCCTTAGCTCGCATGACGACTCCCCTAGCTAATTCCGTGCATCGATTGAGACGACTGCTTCCGCGGTTGCGCGGCAAACGGATTGGTGTGCTCGGGGACATGATGCTGGACCGCTACTTGTGGGGCACGGCCTCGCGCTTGTCCCCGGAGGCGGCCGTGCCGGTGGTGGACTTTGTGGAGCAAAACGAGTGTTTGGGAGGCGCCGGGAATGTGGCCGCCAACATTTCCGCGCTGGGGGCACGAGCGGAGGTCTTTGGCGTCCTTGGAGGGGATGAAGCTGGCCGCGCGATGCAGCAATGCTTGGAAGATGCGAAGATTGGCGGCAAAGGCGTTATTGTCGAAGCCAAACGTGTAACCACAGTGAAGACGCGCATCATCGCCAGGCATCAGCAAGTGGTCCGTGTGGACCGCGAGCGCCGTGAACCGCTCAGAGCAGAAACGCTCGAGAAGCTGCTACGGCTCGTTATTGGGGCCCTGAAACAGCTTGACGCGCTTGTGCTTTCCGACTACGACAAGGGGCTCATCACCGACGATTTCGCGAATCGCGTGCTGAGCGCAGCGCACCAGTTGAAGGTTCCTGTCTTTGTCGGCCTGAAGACCAGGCGGTTGTACGCATACCGCGGCGCGCGAGCGGTCACCTGCAATGCGAAGGAAGCAGGATTGTTGGTGAATCAGCCGCTTGCCGACGAGAAGTCCCTGGAGGAGGCCGGCCGCGCGCTCCTGGCGACCTTTGGCTGTGGGGCGGTAGTGATTACGCGCGGCGAAAAAGGAATGAGCATTTTTGAGGAATCGTCCGCGGGGCATGTCCATATTCCCGCGACAAGTTTTGAAGTGACTTATGCCCGCGTCGGACAGGCCGGAATCGAACGCGGCGCGACCGGCCGACAGGTTTTCGACGTAACGGGAGCGGGCGACACGGTTTTGAGCGTGCTGGCACTCGCCGCAGCGGCGGGAGGGTCTATTGTAGATGCCGCCATGCTCGCCAACATTGCGGCCGGCGTGGTCGTTGGAAAGCTGGGCACGGCGAGTGTTTCACCGAAGGAATTGGAGTACGCGCTAGACGAAATTCGAATGTAGAGTGCTTTTCACGCCGCAGAGCAGCGGCGTAACGCTCTATCCTACCGCCTTGACGATTCACCCGTTCTGTGCCGTGAAGAGCCTCGTTACAGGAAGTGACAAGCGGCCGGCCCGGGCGGAAAGCTGAGAGATTTATCGGATGTAACCACCCACACGCTCACGACTTTCGTCTTGCGGCCTTTTTCATCGTCGCCGGGCTGGGGCATGGGTGAAAACGGGCTAACGGCCACGCTCACGTCCACGACATTAGAGGAGTGAGGGGAGCAAGTCTTCAGGATCTCGTAGCTCTTCACCGGGCCGTAATATCCATCGGGGCCCCAGTCCGCGAGAAAATCCTTCTTCGTATAGCTCGGAGCCGGTTTCCAGAGTTGGTAGGCGAGGTCGGTATTGCCCGCGGCCAGCGCGGTAAAGAAGCGGTCGGCCGCTCTTTTCTCGGGCAGGTAGCGGAGGGCGAACCATAGGACGACTATCACCGCTACCGCTACGGCGGCGGCGGTGAAGGCCAAGGCTCGCGATTTCTCAGATTTGACGGGAGGTGGATCCAGCAGTGTCATTCAGTTTTCTCCTGACCCGCGAGCGTCAGAAATAAGTTCTACAATTCGTTTGAGAAATCCCTGCGCATTTCAAACCACTAAAACCTTACAAAAATTCGATGCCGTAGTAAATGCCGGCGATGCCCAGCGAGAAGCGCGGCGAATAGTTGAGGGGATTGCTCAAATTGGCCCCTCTCACGAAATGCAAACCACCTTGGCATCCGCGGCCCGAGTGGACCGAGGCAGATCGCAGGGCGCTCTTGACCAAGGCCCAGTGCGGAGATGCACAAGCGGAGGTCTGGCTGGGCGCCGCGCACGAGCAGGGATGGTTTGGGAACGTGAGTCTAAGATGAGCCACGCTCAAGTCTCAGAGGGTGACCGATTGCGCTATGGAGGAACCGTCATCCGGAACCATGACGCTTTGTGTCTTTAAGCCTCCAGCGCGCCGGCGGCGCCTTCAGGAAGCTCGATCTCGTATTTGGTGCGAGCTTTTTCGCGGTGCATTTCGAGAGCGAGTTCGATGAGCTTGTCAATCAGTTGGCGGAAGGGAATGCCGCTGGCTTCCCACATTTTGGGGTACATGCTGATGGAAGTGAAGCCGGGGATGGTGTTCACTTCGTTTAGATAAATCTTGCCGGCTTTCTTTTCGACGAAGAAATCCACGCGAGCCATGCCGCTCAGTTCGAGAGCTCGAAAAGCTTCTACGGCGTACTTTTGGATCGTTTTCACCTGCGCGGGTTTGAGCTTCGCAGGGATTAGAATCTGCGAGCCCTGTTCCAAATATTTCGCCGTGTAATCGTAGAATTCGCGGTGCGGCACGATTTCGCCGGGAATCGACGCCTTGGGATCGTGGTTACCGAGGACCGAGACTTCGATTTCGCGTCCCACGATGCATTTCTCAACGAGGATTTTCATCGCGAATTCAGCGGCGAGAGTCAAGGCAGGTGCCAGTTCTGCGCGCGAATGAACTTTGGTCATCCCCACCGACGAGCCGAGCGTGGCCGGTTTGACAAACATCGGATACTTAAACTTTTTTTCGAGGATCGTCTGAATCTCTTTGGGGTGGCGCTCCCAATCCGCCCGCTGCACCGCCATCCACGGCACAACGGGAATCTTGGCGACCTGCAAAAGGCGTTTGGCGACGTCCTTGTCCATGCCGATGGCGGAACCGAGAACTCCAGCGCCGACGAATGGCAGGCCCGCGAGATCGAGCAATCCTTGAATCGTGCCGTCCTCGCCGTAGGTTCCGTGCATGACGGGGAAAACCACATCAATGCGCTGGCCGCCGCCGCTGCGGTCGAGAGGAATCAACGCCGCATCGGTCGGATCCGCGGTCATCATCACGCGCTGCCCGCCCTTCAGGACTTCGGGCAACATTTTTTGCGCGGCGCTGCCGACCAACCAGTGACCTTCTTTCGTGATCCCTACAGGCACGGCCTCGTATTTGTCCGGGTCCAGGCCGCGAATCACCGAAGCGGCCGAGGCAAGTGAAACTTCGTGTTCGCCCGAGCGACCGCCAAAAAGAATGCCAACGCGAAGTCGTTTCTTATTTTCAGGGGTCATGGGTTCCGTCAGAGTTCGAGTTAGGTAGTCCGCCCTTAGTTTATAAGCCAAAGGGAAGAACTTGGTGCGGGAAGTGAGAAAGGGGGTTCGCGTACGGCAATGCCGTCTGGTTCACTGGAATGCGTGGATCAAGTAAAGCAGCTAGCCCCATTTTCGATGGGGGGCAGGAGACGGAACCTTTCGCGAATGGAATCGTCTACTTCTTTGCAAGTCGACTGGAGGGACCCGTGTGTTCCAAAGAAGGCCGCAGCCGTGGCGTGTTTTTGGAGAATTTGTGGCGGGATCTGGCTTATGCAATCCGCGCCATGCGGAAGGATTACGGCTTCGCGCTATTTGCGATTCTGATCGTGGGGTTGGGAGTGGGAGCCAGTTGCACGATTTTTAGCGTATTGAACGCCATTTTGATTCGACCACTGCCCTTCAAAGCCCCCGAACGGCTGGTTTGGGTAGCGAATCACACGGACGACACGAACGATATGTCCGGTAAGACGGTGCAGGTGAATTACTTGCTGGACTATCGAAAGCTGAACAAATCGTTTGAGGACATGGGCGCATACATGGCTTTCTACGGCCTTGGCGACGCGAAATTCATCGGCGACGCGCAGCCGGAACGCCTGACGAGCGTACCGGTATCGCAGAACTTCTTCCCGCTGTTGGGCGTGGAGCCGCAGGTTGGGCGGCAGTTCAGTGCGGAGGAGTGCGTATGGAACGGGCCGCGCGTGGCGATGCTGAGCGACGGCCTTTGGAGACGAAAATTTGCGGCAGACCCGAACGTTGTTGGCAGGGCACTGAAGTTTGATGGGGGACCGGTGACCATCGTGGGCGTGCTACCGGCATCATTTGATTTCGGGACGATATTTGCGCCGGGAACAAAGGTGGACATGTACGAGCCGTTTCCGCTTACGCCGGAGACGAATCGCTGGGGGAATACGCTTGCCGTTGTTGGAAGGTTGAACCCCGGTGCGAGCTTGGGCCAGGCGCAAGCGGAGGCTGCAATTCTGGGCCCGCATCTACAGCGGGAGAATCCCAAGATGAATGATTTTGATCCAAAACTCTCGATGCTGCCCGCTCATGTTAGCGGCAGGCTTCAGCTGGCGTTGATGGTACTGGCTGCCGCCGTTGGCGTAGTGATGTTGATCGTATGCGCAAATTTGTCAAATTTATTGCTGGCCCGGTCGGCGGCGAGGCGAAAGGAGATTGCCATTCGCGTGGCGCTGGGCGCGGAGCGGCGGCACTTGTTAAGGCAAATCTTGACGGAGAGTGTTTTGCTTTCGTGCAGCGGCGCAGTGGTCGGAGTGGCGCTTGCGTTTTTGGGCGGGCGAGTGCTGGCAAACTTGAGCGCAATGAAGATTCCGCTGCTCGCGAATGTGCGCGTCGATGGAACCTCGCTAGGCTTCGCCGTTCTGATCGCGGTGGCAACGGGGCTGCTGTTCGGGATGGCGCCAGCGTGGTCGGCCTCGGAGTTGACGCTCCATGACGCGCTGAAGGATTCGAACCGCGGGTCGAGCCAAGGGAGAGGGCATGCGTGGATGCGGAGCGCGCTTGTGGTGGCCGAAATCTCGCTGACGTGCGTGCTGCTTGCTGGGGCTGGGCTCTTGATCCGCAGCTTTCTGCGGGTGCTCGATGTGAACCTGGGATTCGAACCAGAGAACTTAATCGCGCTTCGTATCGACCCGAACGACAGCTACAAGACGCAGGATCAAAAAAACGCGTACTACAGCGAGGCCCTGCGCGATGTGCTGAACATTCCAGGTGTCCAGGCGGCGGGCCTGTCCGATGCGCTTCCTCTTGGGAGGAACCGAAGCTGGGGGCTCGCCGTGAAAGGCGTCCAATACACCCCCAAGACTTACCCGGGCGGCGGCTTTCCGCGCATCGTCAGCGAGGGCTATTTTCACGCCATGGGGATTCCGTTGCGCGCGGGACGCGATTTTACCGAGCGCGACGCCAAGGATGCGCAGAAAGTGGTCATCATCAATCAGACTGCGGCGCGTAATTTGTTTCCCGGTGGCGAGGATCCTCTGGGCAAGGTCCTGCTGATTGATCCGGAGCGCACCATCGTCGGTGTCGTAGGCGACGTGCGGCACATGGCGCTCGAGGAGGGCTCGGGCAACGAATTTTATCTTCCGATCCGCCAGACGCAAGACTACAGCGTTGTGGATCTGGTCGTGCGCAGCTCCATGCCAACCGCTGTGCTAGCGTCGCGGCTGCGTGAGGCTCTGCGCCCCCTTGAACCGAATCTGCCAACGTCGAATCTGCGAACGATGCAAACCGTGGTTGACCGGGCGGTGTCCCCGCGCCGCTTTGTGGTGATTCTGCTGGGAGGATTCGCAGTCTTTGCTCTGATTCTGGCCTCGCTGGGAATTTATGCGGTGATTTCGTATTCGGTCAGCCAGCGAAAGAATGAGATTGGGATTCGTATGGCGCTTGGGGCGTCCCCCGGAACGGTGAGGCAACTCATACTGGGCGAGACCATGCGGTTGGCGGGAATTGGTGCGGCGATTGGACTCGGGGGAGCGCTGTTGGCAACCCGGTTGGCGGCATCGCTCTTATACGGCGTCACCGCTGCGGATCCGCTGACGTTTGCGGCCATGATTGCGGTGCTGGGCGCAGTTTCCGCACTGGCCGGCTACCTGCCCGCGTTGCGCGCGGCGAGGATTGAACCAGTCACGTTGTTAAGGTCGGAGTGAGGTCAGAGGATTTTCTGCCCGAGGGCTGAGAGGACGAGCTCAACGCCCAGCAGAGCAGTTCGATTGTGTTCGTCGAGGATGGGGTTAATCTCAACCACTTCCATCGAAACCATGGCCTCGGTGTCGGCAATCATTTCCATGGCGAGATGCGCTTCGCGATAAGTGACGCCCCCGCGAACGGGCGTACCCACGCCGGGGGCATCGGTGGGATCAACGAAGTCCATATCCAGGCTGACGGCGACACCAGCGGTGTCATCCATGGCGTACTTGAGGGCTTCGGACATGACGTCACGCATGCCGCGCTCGTCAATATCCCGCATTGTGAAAACATGGACACCCGACTTTTTAACGATTTTGCGTTCCTGGGCGTCCAAGTCGCGCGCGCCGACAATGACGATATTGCCGGGTTCCGCTTTGGGCTTGAAGCCGCCCAATTCCACAAGCTCGGGCGCGCCGTAGCCCATGATGGCCGCGAGCGGCATCCCGTGAATGTTGCCTGAGGGGGAGGATTCCGGCGTGTTCATGTCGCCGTGCGCGTCCAACCAGAGGTAGCCGATTTCCTTTTTCTGTTGGTGGAAATGCGAAGCAACGCCGGAAGCCGCGCCCACCGCGATGGAGTGATCGCCCCCCAAAACTAGGGGAAGAAATCCTTCGCCCAAGGATTTCTCAACAGTCTTGGAAATGTCCTGGCAGGTTTCCGCAATTTCCTGAAGGTATTTGGCGCGCTTCTCGCCGACGGGCATTTCTTCCGGCTGTTTTACTTCGAGGTTGCCGATGTCTTCCACCGTGTGGCCGAGTTTCTTGATGGCCGTCTGCAGACCCGCGCCGCGCAAAGCCGAAGGGCCCATATCCACGCCGCGGCGGCTTTGGCCGAGGTCCATGGGAACGCCGATAATGCGAACTTTTTGAGCCATGTCTGGTTGCGATTCGTGACTCGTGAGTGGCGAGAAGCGGCGCCGGTGCGGTAAGGCACTTGCCGCCATCCAATCCACGGCCACACTCTGTTTCCACAAAAGCGATCGGAACCTAGGGAGGACGCCGAACTACCCCGCACTAAGGATACACGCGGTAAATCATGCGAGGGAAGGGAATGACCTCACGAATGTGCTCGGTGCCGCAAATCCAGGCAACCGTGCGCTCGAGGCCCAGCCCAAAGCCGGAATGCGGCACACTGCCGTAGCGCCGCAGGTCGAGATACCACTGAAACGCCTCTTCCGGGAGGTTGTGTTCGCGCAGACGCTTGACCAGCAGGTCGTAATCGTGGATGCGCTGGCTGCCACCGATGATTTCCCCATAGCCTTCCGGCGCGAGCATATCAAAAGCGAGCGCCAGCTCGGGCCGTTGCGGATCGGGCTGCATGTAGAAAGCTTTGAGGGACGTGGGATAGCGATGCACCAGCACGGGCCGGTCGAAGGAGCTGGAAATGATGGTTTCCTCGTCGCCGCCGAAATCGTCACCAAACTTGGCGGGGTTGCCGTTTTTGTTGAGGACCGCGACAGCTTCTTCGTAACTGATGCGCGGAAATGGCTGCTTGACGCATTCCAGTTTTTTCCTATCGCGATTCAGCGTTTCCAATTCTCGCGCCTTGTTTTTCAAGACGCCCTGCACCATGGCGCTGACCAGTCCTTCCCCTAGCGCCATGGCCTCGTCCAATTCCACATAGGCCGCTTCCGGTTCGAGCATCCAGAATTCTGTCAGGTGGCGGCGGGTTTTGGATTTTTCCGCCCGGAACGTGGGCCCGAAAGTGTAGATCTTTCCGAGCGCCATGGCTAACGCTTCGCCATAAAGCTGGCCGCTTTGTGTCAGGTAGGCTTTCTGCTCATCAATGTAATTGACCTCGAAGAGCGTGGACGTACCTTCGCAGGCCGCGGGCGTAAACATCGGAGCGTCCGTTAGCGTGTAGCCCTGGCCGTCCATGAATTCACGCGCGGCACGGATCGCCTCAGCACGAATGCGGAGAATGGCGGCTTGGCGCGGCGTGCGAATCCAGAGGTGGCGGTTATCGAGAAGAAAGTCGACGCCGTGTTCCTTGAGCTGGATTGGGAAGGGTGTCGATTCAGCAACCTTTTGTAGTACCCGAATCTTTGTCACGCCGATTTCGTAACCGCCGGGAGCACGCTTCTCGGCACGAAGGTTTCCAGTGATGATGACGCTCGATTCCTGGGTTAGGCCCCTAAGTGCTTCGAACGCTTCAGGGTTCTCCTTGAGCGAGCAGACGCCTTGAATAATGCCCGTGCCATCTCGAAAAATCGGAAAAAGCAGCTTGCCAGACTCGCGCAGATTGTAGAGCCAGCCCGTCAGGGTGACTTCTTGCCCGTCGTGTTCCGCTGCGTGCTCAATGGTGATCTTCGTCATAGTGAAATTTCTGTGCGCTTTGCAAACGGCTAGTTTAACAGAGAAGTTCGGAAGGAAAGAATGGCTGCCCTTGATTGGCTTGATGGGCATTGATGGGTGGTCAGCTTTCAAATGAATGTGTGCCTTTGGAAATGAAGCATCAAGGCTTCCCAGGCGCCAATTGGTGAGATCCAGATCTCATTCGCGCTGTCGCGAATCTCGCGCATCATTTGTGGGCCAAGGCGGTTTGAACGCTGAAATCGAGATCTCGTCGATATCCATTTTCATGGTTAGAATTACGTGCCATGGTCAACTAAAGAGGTCAAATTGGTTGAAGCTGAAATGGTGTGGACTTCGAAGGGCTACGCCCAGGCTTTTTCGAACTTGTCGAGGGACTTGCGGGCGGCCACGAGTTGCTCATTAACGGTGGGGGCCTCGGGACCCGTTTTTTCCTTTAGCTCGAGAACCAGCGGCAGGTTATCTTGCGAGGCCGACTTGAGTAGCCCAATGGCACCGGGCCACTGGATGGAGCCATCGTAAGGCGGCAAGTGCTCGTCCTTCTCGCCATGGTTGTCGTGCAGATGCACCGAAGAAACCAGATCCTTCATCGGCGCAAAACTCTTCTCCAGCCGCTCTTCCTCTGGAAACTCCGCAAGATGGGCGTGGCCGATATCGAAGTTAAAGCGCAAGCCGGTGAGCCGTGTCTCGTCCACAAAAGCTCGAAGGTAGTCGGGGCCACCCATTTCACTCAAAGTGTTCTCTACGCAAATGGTGACCCCGGCGTGATGCGCGTGCAGGACCAGATGCTCCAGCGAACTGAAAGCCGCATCGCGTTTGCGCGGGTCGGCGGTTTCCCGCGAACCGCCCATGTGCAAGATGAGCCGCGCGTAAGGCAAATCATCGGCGACGTCAATTACGCGCTTCAGTTCATCCATGGCCTCGTTGCGCCGCACGCGCTCCACTTCGCAGATCGAAAGCGGCGCGCCACTCTCGCGCATGGCGCTCAGGTCACGGCTGGTCGGCGCGTGGAGCGAAACCAGTTGCAGATGATGGGCCTCGATCGCGCTGGCCATCGCGCGTATTTCCGGCTTCATCGTGTATTCGAAATGGCTGCGCGTGCAAAAAATCTCAATTCCTTGGAAATCGGCCTCGGCAATTTGTGCAAGGATTTCCGGCGTCAGCTTTTTGGAAACAAACAAGTAGGTCGAGAGTAGTCTCTGCATTTGCTCACTAGGTTTCTAGGGCCATCAGAAGTTTACCGTTATTCTGCGAGAGGCTTCTTCTTCTCTGGAGGCCCTTGTGCCTGAAACATTCCCCCTCAGTATCCTACGGCAGAACCTTGGTCGCGCGGATCGGCAGCCCCAAGGCGTTCGCCAGTGTGCGAATCCACGCCGATGGCGTTAACCAGTCCCATGTGCTTGCGCAACTTGGCCTGATTGCTGAGGCTGGGCGTCTCGTACCATCCCCGCTCAACCTCGTAGCCGCGAGAGCGCAGCGCTTGCTCCACACTCAAGGGAAACTCTGCCTCCATACGAATGCGGTCAGGGAACCACTGATGATGAAAGCGTGGCGCGTTGATGGCCGCTTGCGCTTCCATGCCAAGGCGCATCCAGTTGATCACGCTCAGCAGCGTAACGGAGATAATAGTCGGTCCACCGGGCGAACCCGTTACAAAGCTCAGCTTACCATCGCGAAGCAGAATAGTTGGCGTCATCGAACTCAGAGGCCGATGTCCCGGCGCGATGGCGTTGGCATCGGATTGCACCAGTTCGTAAAGCGAGTTCGGAGCGCCAGGCTGCGTCGTAAAGTCGTCCATCTCGTCGTTCAGTAGAAAGCCTGCAGCGCAGGTTACATGCGAGCCGTAGCTGTCGTTCAGCGTGTAAGTGCTGGCAACCGCATTTCCGGCGGCGTCCACAACAGAAAAATGGGTCGTGTGGCGGCGCTCAGATTTGCTAGTGACCGAGTGAGGCGCGGCTTCAGAATTTGCCGAGGCGCCACAGGTGTGAGGCGTTCCCGCCAAAATTGATTTGCTCGAAGATGCCTTTGCCGGGTCGATGGTCGCTGCACGTTCCTTGGCGTAACAGGGATCAGTCAACCCAGCCACCGGAATTTTGGAATAGTCGGGGTCGGCAAGATAAGCCGCCCGGTCCGCAAACACGCGACGCATCACTTCCGCAACCATGTGAACGCT
>Ga0126369_10002245_pt1 | contig 13689 bp, 9 predicted proteins | sample PanSoiMetaPlot_1_FD_109646 | JGI IMG/M metagenome (GOLD analysis project Ga0126369, IMG submission 109646) | Tropical forest soil microbial communities from Panama - MetaG Plot_1 | ecosystem: Environmental > Terrestrial > Soil > Tropical forest > Bulk soil | place: Panama | collected 2016-02-17 | reverse complement strand
CCGATTTTCCGTATAATCTGTGTTTGCCTATATAGAGCTGGCCCCGCCTGTGTGGGTCTAAAAGGAAGCACGAACATGAACCCGGCAATTCGTAAATTGCATGAAGCGCAGCTGCGCAAAGACCTCCCCGAGTTCCGCGCGGGCGATACCATCCGCGTGAACGTCCGCCTCAAGGAAGGCGAGGGCGAGAAGGAAAAGGAACGCCTCCAGGCATTTGAAGGCGTGGTGATCTCGAAGAAAGGCCGCGCCTCGAGCGCCACCTTTACCGTCCGTCGCGTGAGCTTCGGCGTAGGCATCGAGCGTATTTTCCCGCTGCATTCTCCCTCGATTAGCTCCATCGAAGTGGTCGGCAAGGGCAAGGTTCGCCGCGCCCGCCTGTATTACCTCCGCGATTTGAAGGGCAAAGCTGCCCGCATTAAGCGGGCCGGCCGCGAGGAAGAGGAAGCCACGCCGGTTGCGGCGGCCACCGCCGCCGCAGGCACGGAAGGGAAAGCTTAAGCCAGGCCGCCTGAACTCCATTGCAAGCTCGCGAAAAGCCCCGCACCGCGGGGCTTTTTCATTTGCTGGTCTTTTATCTGTTCGTCTATGGCTGGACGTTCGTGATGCCCTCAGCGCCAGGCTTCGGGAAGTGCTTCTCGTACCATGCAATGCAGCGGTTCATCGAATCGATGTTGTGCCCGGTCTCGGAAAGGCCGTGTCCCTCGCGTGGATAGCGCACGAAAACTGCTTCCGTCCCCACGTCTTTCAGCGCAATAAAAAACTGCTCCGCTTCAGCAATCGGCACGTCGTTGTCGTTTTCACCGTGCATCAGCATGGTTGGCGTATGCGCCGCGGCCACGTGCTTCAGCGCCGAGCGCTCCCACGCCAGGTCCATCAAATTGCCCTGATGAAGGAACTGCCCAAATTCCATCTCTTCGTACTGGTTGTAATACGTCATGTAGTTGTAGCTGACCAGATTGGCGATACCCGCGATCGGAATAGCCGCTTTGAACTCGTTGGTCTGCGTGATCAGCCAGTCTGTCAGTTGCCCGCCATAACTGACGCCTTCGATACCCAGGCGCTCGCGGTCAATCCACGGATTCCGCCGCACCGCTGCGCTGACGCCGTACAAAACATCCTGCCCTTCATTTCCGTTTTGATCGCCAAATACCGCGTCCGCAAATTTCTGTCCGTAGCCGGTCGAGCCACGATAGTTCACGTTGAGCGTGGCCCAGCCGCGCGCCGCATACACCTGGTTTTTGAAGTTGAACGACGGGCCGTTCTGCCCGTGAGGGCCGCCGTGAATGTTAACGATCATCGGGTGCCTGGACATGGTGGTCATTCCCAGCGGCTTCGTCAGAAACGCTTCGACCTCATATTTATTGTCGTTGCTCGTGAAAGTAAACGATTCCACCTCGGCAATTTGCTTTCCGCCGAGAACTTGCGCGTTTAAGTCTGTGAGCTTACGCGGCGCGCCGCTCCCACTCTTTACATAAAGCTCCGACAAGTCTCGCGGCGACGCGTAACTATAAAAAACAGATCCATCTTTCGCGATCGCGAATGACCCAACCGACCCTGGTTCTTTGACGAGATACTCGGGTTTGCCTCCGGAAATCGGCAAGCGCACCAAAAAGTTGCTCCCACGTTCCTGCACCGTGAAGTACACGGCGTTTCCGTCCGGCGCCCAATGCGGGGTGCTCTGCCGATCATCAACCGCAGCCCCAATTTCGCGCCGGTCGCTTCCATCGGCATTCATCACCCACACATGAGTGTCTTCCATCGTGGTTTCGCGATCGGTCAGTCCGCGCCGCGTTCCCCGAAACAGAATTTTCTTGCCGTCGGGCGACCACCGGGGATCGTATTCGTTGAATTCCGTCGCGGTGATTCGGCGAGCGCTCCCGTCCATCACTTTCAGCGCAAAAACATCGTAGTTGAAAAACTCGTCCTGATTCGGCTCCGGATTCGTCAAGTACAAAATCTCTTTTCCATCCGGCGACCAGTCGATCGAATGCTCATCGGTATCGCCCTTGGTGAGCTGCCGGGTCTGCCTGGTGGCCACGTCGAGCACAAAAATGTGCAGACGCTGGTTGTCGTTGAACCGCGTCATGCCTTCCCCGGCGTCCGGCTTGTAGAGATAGCGCGAGATCACCATCGGATCGCCGCTGGCTTCCGCCGCCCGGCTGTCGGGCGTGGACGAAATGTAGGCGATCTGCTTTCCGTCAGGCGACCAGGTAACTTCATTTCCGGTGCCGGGCAGGGGACTGTTGGTGCCTTCGGGCGAAGCTAAAACCGTGACGTCGGAACCGTCAGGCTTCGCAATCATCAGACCGTGTTTGTCCCCCAGCCTGCCGAAAAACGAGATCCACTTTCCATCCGGTGACCATACCGCTCCGCCGCTGCGGTCCTTGTCGCCGCCAAAGCGAATCGATTTCTGGGTGGTCAAGTCCATGACCCAGAGCTGCCCGTAAGGACGCCCCGGCTCGTCCCGCATGGCCACCGCATACGCCAGATGTTTCCCATCCGGCGAAAGCGCAACCGCTCCAACCGAACGCAGCTTCGAAAGATCGGTGCTCGTTAGCCCTTGCGCGATGCCCCAAGGGGAGATCGTCAGAAGTGTAAGTAGAAAAGCAACCAAGTACCCAGGGCGCAAAAGCGTGAACCGGAATCTCGCGCTCATCGAACCTCTCCTTCTCTGTTCGTCAGCTACTTCAAATACTGGTCCATCCATTCGACCCAGCGCCGGTACATTTCCATACGCCGCGCCGGATCGCCCGGGGCATGGCCCGGAATTGGAAAGGCAATAAACTTCACTGGAACGCCGTTGTCTTTGAGTGCGTGGTAGAGCGAATAGCCTTGGGTGACGGTAACGCGCGCGTCGCCCGTATCGTGCATGATGAGCGTGGGCGTTTTCACGTGCGCCGCGTAGGTAATGGGCGACTGAGCGCGAAAATCCTTCAGATTATCTCCAACGTACGGCGATCCTCGGAAGCCGTAGCGCCCGGCAACATTGCCGTCGGACAGATTGTATTCGTCGTACATGTCGGTAACCGGCGCGCCGGCCATGGCGGCCTTCCAAATCTGGTAATGGCCGATGAGCCAGGAAGTCATGTAGCCGCCGTAGCTCCAACCGGTCACCCCGATTTTCGAAGCGTCGACGAAACCGAGCTTCTTGACGGCCTCGATGCCGGCAATGACGTCGCGGCCTGGGCCGTCTCCGGCATCGTTCCAAATGGCGCGTTGGTAGGCGTTGCCCAGATTGTCGCTTCCGCGGTAGTTCGGCGAGAACACCACGTATCCATGTGCGGCCATGAGTTGCGGAAGGAAAGAGAATGCCGTGGTGGACGCGGCCGTTGGCCCGCCGTGAATAATCAGAACCAACGGATACTTGCGGCCTGGCTGAAAATCTGGGGGATATACGAGCACACCGTCTTCCTTGAACCCGTCCGGCCCGTCCCAACTGATCCGATCGGTCACTCCTAGATCTAATGTGGCGATCTCACGATTGAAATTGGTCAGACGCTTCGGTGTGTCGTTCGCGGAAGCCAGGTAGTACAACTCAGGTGGCTGCCGGGGGGTGCTGCCGGTGAATGCGACCTCGCCCTTCCGCCCAACAAATGCATCGATCCAGAAAAGCCAGGAGGGGCTGGCGTCGCCGAGCGCCAATTTCTTCGCCGTGCCGTTCAGCGGTTGCAACCAAAGAGAAACCTGAGTGCCGTCATTGCCTCCCACCAGCAACGAATTGCCGTCGGGCATCCAAATCGCGCGCATGAGGTCATGATCGATAGACCGAGACGCATCGGTTCCGTCTCCTCCCGTGGCCGGCGCCACAAAGATCTCATTTTCGTTGTTGGGATCGCCGTCGTGCGGATACCAGTAGGCCACGCGTGAACCATCGGGCGAGAACACACCAAAACTCTCGAACTTTTCGTGTTTCGTAAGTCTGTGGTATTCCCCGGTTTCCATGTTCAGAATCTGCAGCGTCGTCAGGTCCGCGTCGCCCTGATGCGGGTGTTCCTGCCGCGTGAAAAGAAGCGACTTGCCGTCCGGCGACCACGAAATGGGTGAAGCGGGCGAGCTGGGAGGCGCGCTTTTCGGCAGGCTCCAGGCCCCGGACGTCAATCGTCTGGCTTTCCCGCCTTCTGCGGAAATCAGCCAAATATGCGAGGGCTGCGGCGCCTCGGTGGTCAAATAATCGTTGTCGCCGACTTCGAACGAATCGTTGTGCTTTTCGATTTCCTTTTTGTTGGGAGGCTCATCCGAACTGACGAAGGCAATGTCCCGCCCATCCGGACGCCACGCGAATTGCTCGATGCCCTCCGGCGCGTCAGTGATTTTCTCGGCTTCGCCGCCGCCCATTGGCAAAATAAAAATCTGTGGCCGCCCATCCTTTCCACTACCGACATTGGCGGTAAAAGCAAGCCGGTCCCCGTTTGGCGACCACCTTGGCGAGCCGGCGGTCTTCCGCTCGTAGGTCAGGGGATGCTGCGATCGGCTGGCTATGTCAATTTGCACCAACTCGCGCTCCGTGCGGTCTTGCTCGAGATTTTGCCGCCCTACCACAACCACGATGGTCTTCCCGTCAGGCGAAATTTGCGGGTCGGAAACCGAAACGATCTTCACTAGATCGTTTAGTTCGATCCGCCGCGACTGCGCGGAGATCACCGAGGCTCCGGCCGCGAGCGTTGCAACGAGAAAGAACGCCCTTCGGGACCCGCCCAAGGACCGCACCGATCGCTCGACTAGACCATGCGCATCCCTGCACAGCTCTCTTCCTGGGTCTCTGTTCATACGTTTCTCCTGATAACCGGTTCCACTTTATTCGTCCTACCTGCGTTGCGGGGAAGTATCCTGTCACGCGCCATTTCCTCCGTCAAGAAAAGTGCCGCTCAACGGCGCTGCGACATCGTGCTAAAATCCCCAGCCGATGAGCCGGCTCTGCTCTTCCCGTTTCGAGCGCGCGGCGCGCAAATTGGGTTGGACGCGCATCGCCGGTATTGACGAAGCCGGACGGGGCGCGTTGTTCGGCCCGGTGGTTGCCGCCGCCGTGATTCTCAATCCCAAGCGCCGCATCGTCGGCCTCGACGATTCCAAAAAACTCACCGCCGAACGCCGCACGGAGCTTCGCGAACGCATTTGCCAACACGCCCTCGCCTGGGCCGTGGCCGAAATCGACGCGCAGCGCATTGATGCTTGGAACATCTATCAGGCTTCTCGCCAAGCCATGTCCGCGGCGCTCGAGCAACTTTCCATCTCGCCGGACTATCTCCTCATCGATGCAATGGAACTCGACGTGTTGATTGAGCAGAAGTCCTTGATCAAAGGCGACGCGCGCAGCATTTCGATCGCCGCCGCCTCCATCCTCGCCAAAACGCACCGGGATTCGCGCATGGAAGAGTGGGACGCTGTTTATCCGCAGTACGGGCTCGCACGCCACAAGGGGTACGCTACGCCGGACCACCTGGAAGCGTTGCGACAGCACGGGCCCACGCCACTCCACCGTTATTCGTTCGCGCCCGTGCGTGATTCCGGGTGCTGGGCCGCGGGGGCCACGCAAACTCCGCTGCCAATTTTTTAGCTCCCGCGACGAAACCATTGGGTCAGGAGAATGCCATGCTGCGAGGCGTATGCGCTGGACTCTTATTGGCTACTTTGATGCTCTTACTGTGTCGACCTGCTTCGCCCGAAAAAAATCCCGAACTCGCGGCAACGCCTCCTATGGGCTGGAATAGTTGGGATGCCTATGCCGAAACCGTCAGCGAAGCCGACATTCGAGCAAACGCGCAATGGATGGCAGAGCATCTCAAGAAATTTGGCTGGGAATACGTCGTCGCGGATTCTGGCTGGTACGTGACCAATCACTCCGCCGGCACGAACGCGGAAAACGCGCAATTCAGCCTCGATGCGTACGGCCGTTACACACCCGCGGTGAATACCATTCCTTCCGCGGCGGGCGGCGCCGGTTTCAAGCCGCTGGCCGACTTTGTTCATTCACTCGGCTTGAAGTTCGGCCTGCACATTTTGCGCGGCATTCCAAAGGAAGCGGTTCGCAAGAATCTCCCGATTGCGGGGACCTCGTTTCATGCTGCCGATGCCGCTAACACGTCCGACACCTGCCCTTGGAATCCGTTCAACTACGGCCTGGATGCCAGCAAGCCTGCGGCTCAGGCCTACTACGACTCTCTGGCGCAGCAGTTTGAGGGTTGGGGCGTTGATTTTCTCAAGGTCGACTGCATTGCCGACCATCCCTACAAAGGCGACGAGATTCGTATGATCAGCCAAGCCAGGTATAAGTCAAAGCGCCCCATGGTGCTTAGTCTTTCGCCCGGCCCCACGGCACTCAATAAGGCTGACGAAGTAAGCAAGTACGCCGAGATGTGGCGCATATCCGATGACGTCTGGGACCTCTGGCGCAGCGATACGGAGTTTCCGTCTGGCATTCAGAATCAGTTTGCACGCGCCGCCAAATGGGCACCTTTTTCCGGGCCCGGTCACTGGCCCGACGCGGACATGCTGCCGATCGGGAGACTCGAACCGGCCGCGGGCTGGGGAAAGCCGCGCCCCTCGCGCTTAACCCATGACGAACAGCGCACGCAGCTCACTCTGTGGTCTATCTTTCGTTCGCCGCTTATCATCGGCGCCAACTTGACCTCGTGTGACGAATGGACGGAGTCACTACTCACCAATCCCGAAGTCATAGCGGTCGACCAGCGCTCCACCGGAAATCACGCCGTTTCCACCACAGACAAAGCGGCCGTTTGGCTCGCCCGTCCAACCGAAGGAGAAGGATATTACTTGGCCCTATTCAACTTAGATGCCGCGCCTCAGGAATTTCACCAATTATGGAAGGACCTCGGGTTACCCCAAGGAAAATACCGCCTTCGCGACCTTTGGGAGCGCAAAGACCTCGGCGCCTTCGAATCTGTAACCGTCACCTTGCAGCCTCACGCCTCGGTTCTTTATCGGGCTTCGCGCTCTCGCTAAACGCTGCTTTCTTGTTCGCCAGGTATTCGCCCGGGAAGTTCCTAAGGGCCACGGGGATAACTGTGTGCTCACAACAAACTTTGGGTTCGTTGACTTGCCTTTTTCTGGCCTGCTAGCGTTACCTAAGGAGCTCCGAGGGGCATTTTCTGCCCGCGGCCAACCGGGGGAGTGTGTTTGGGACCGCTCCCTGGGAGATTTGTCTCTTTCGCGAATGGCTTACAACAAAAGCAAATACGTCGAAGCCGCACAAAAGCTGCTGAATCAGGGCAAAGTCGCCCAAGCCATTGCCGAATACCAGAACATTTTGAAGTATGAGCCTCGCGACCAGGTCACGCTGATGACCGTCGGCGAGCTTTACATCCGTCAGGGCGAAACCTTCCAGGCCATCGATTACTTCGAGCGCCTCGCGCAAATTTTTGTTGGTGACGGCTTCCTCACCAAAGCCATCGCCGTCTACAAGCGGATTGCCAAGCTCGCTCCCGAAGAAATCCGCCCTCTCGAAAAGCTCGCTGACCTGTACGTCCAACAGGGCGTAATGAGTGAGGCGCGGCCTCTGTTCCTGCAATTAGCTGAAATTCACTTGAAGCAAAATCGCCAGGCGGAGGCCGTCGGTCTGCTCAAAAAGCTTTTACAAGCCGAGCCCGATAACCTTCGCATCCAGGTTCGCCTCGCCGATTTGTATCAGGCCATGGGGCAGAAAAGCGAAGCGATCGAGGCCTACGTTTCCGCTGCCCAGCGCGCCCTTGCACGCGGTGATCAGTCGGAAAGCGAAAAGCTGGCCGACAAAGCGCTAAAGCTTGAACCGAACAACCCTGCAGCGCTCATCGTCCGCGCGCGTTCGTATTCCTTGCAGGGAGATACCGCCAAGGCCGCCCACCTCCTACAACAAGTGCCCAACCTTGAAAAGGGCGGTGAGCAAACCGAACTTCTCCTGGATTTCCACCTCAAGAATTCGAGCTGGGATCAAGCCGTCACTCTTGCGATGCAGGTCTTTGAAGCCGACGCGAAGAACTACGGCCCGGTGCAAAAAGTAGTCGAGGCCTTGCTAGAAGCGGGGCAAACTCAAAAAGCGAAGGGGATTCTGGAACAGGCGCGCATCCCCTTGATCGACGCTGGCGAGCATGAGGCCGTCGGAAAAATGCTCAATGCTCTGGCGGACAGAATGCCAGGTCAGGTTGCGCCGCTCGAGTGGCTTGTCGAACTTTATGGCCGCACCAGTGATTCCTTCCACATGCCTGATGCTTTGGCCCGGTTGGGCGATGCTCTCGTTGAAAACGAGGAGCTCGACCGCGGGAAGGAAATTTTCGAGCAGCTCGTCGAGCGCCAGCCCGACAGTGATTCGGCCAAGCGCAAACTCAATAACGTTTTGAGTCAAATGGGCATGCCGCCAGCGCATGCCGTTGAAGAAGTTGGCGAAGACCCCAAGATTCCCGTCGATCACCTGCGGGCGGAAATACCCAAGGCTCCCACTCCAAGGCTGCGCTCCGACGTAAGCGGCTTCGGCCCGGAAACTTCGGAAAAATCGCAGGCGACAGCTCCTGATCCTCAACTGGACGAGGAGACGCAAAAATTCATTGCACAGTCGCTCACCGATGTGGACCTGTTCGCAAGTTACGGCCTCACGCAGAAAGCCATCGGTCTTCTTGAAGCGATTCTGCGACGCGCGCCTCGCCACACGCCCACGCTTGAAAAGCTGCTCGACTTTGTTCTTGGCGCCGGGGACGACCGCCGCACGGCAGAGCTGGCGGCACAGTTAGAAAAGATTCACACAGAAACCGGCGACAAGCGCAGCGCCGAGCGCTTTGCCGAATTGCGGCGCCGGTTCCAGCGCGCTGCCGGCATTTCCGACGAGGATCTTGCCAGTGCGGTCGGAGCGGCCGAACCGGCAGCCGCGAAACCAGCGACCGCAGAACCTGCCGAAATGGCTATTCCGGAAGTCGCGGCCCTACCAGCAGCGCCAGAGCCCGCTCCAACGCCCGCGAATTCCGTACCCGCTCCCCCCGCTGCGGAGTCGCAGCCTGAACCGGTCCAAGCCGCTACTCCGGCCGAGGAAGAAGTGCACGAAGTGGACTTGTCTGACGAGTGGGCCAACCTGCTCGAAGAGGCTCACGAGCCAGCGGCGGCGGCTCCTCCCCCGCCACCGGTAAAAACTCCTCCGCCGGCCGCGAAGCCTTCTGCCGCCCCGCCGCGCCCAGCGCCGCCTGCGCATGTGGAAGAATTTCATATTGCCGAGGAAGCAGCTCGAGCCGCGGTGGACGAGACGCCCGCGGCAGCGGCTCCGCCGATTCCAGTAGCGCCGCCTGCCGCCAAAGCTCCAGCTCCCAAGACCAAGGAGATGCCTGCGGCAAAAGCTCCGCAAAAGCCGCCGAAGCCAGCCGAGCCCGAACTCGAATTGGAGCCAGAGTACGAACTCGTGCTCGATCAGGAACCACTGGTTCCCGCTTACGATCAGAAGCCTCCCCAGCCGCCGGTCGCCCCGCCGCCTGCGGCGCGTCCTGTCGCTCAGAATAAGGCGGCCGCTCCTCCGCCTGACGGTTTCGAGTCCGACCAATTTCTGGCGGACCTCGCCGCGGAAATCGACCAACTCGGCATGGATTCTCTCGCTCCATCTTTCTCGAATTCGAAACCGAGTGCTTCTGAGCCGCCCGCGCCAAAGCCAAAAGCTCCCGCTAAGCCGGCGGCTCCGGCCGAGTCCGGCCCTCTCAAGGAAGTCTTCGAAGAGTTTCGCGCCGAACTAGGCGAGATGGGTGCGGAAGAAGAAGATCTTGAAACCCACTACAATCTCGGAATCGCTTTCCGGGAAATGGGCCTTCTCGAAGAGGCCATCAGCGAGTTCCAGAAAGTCGCGAAAGCCAGCGACAATGGCCGCGGTTTCCGCTATACCATGCAGTGCTACACGCTGCTGGGACTGGCATTTATGGAAAAGGGCCAGCCGGCCATCGCCGCGATCTGGTATGAGCGCGCTTTGCGCACTCCCGGAATGGATCCGGAAAGTACGCTCGCCTTGCGGTATGATTTGGGTGTCGCCCAGGAATCGGCGGGCGAGGCGGAAGCGGCGCTAAAGAGTTTCTCTCAGGTCTACGCGATGAATATCGACTACCGCGACGTAGCCGAACGGATCGCAGCTCTTCAGAAGCCCATCCGCTGACCCGAGATGCATCCGGGCGGGACGGATTTCCATACATCAATGAGCCGGATTTATCGCGCACTCCTGGTTGTGCTCGCTTTCGAAATGGGCGCGTTGCTGCTCTATCTGCCGTGGTCCATCTATTGGGAGACGAACTATTTTCTCAGCCACTATCCCTGGCTCATGCACGTGGTGCTTCATCCCTTCTTCCGCGGCGCCGTGAGTGGTATTGGCGTTCTGGACATCCTTCTGGCCATTGGATGGATCGGGTCGCGCCAGGAACCAGGCCGTGTCCCGCCACAGTAAATCAGCGCGCGTTCCGCTGCTTTGTTACGTTACCGACCGCCGAAGTTTAGCTTCCGCAGAAACCGCCGGGCGGCTTCAGCCTCTTGATGGCCGCAAAATTTTCGTGGAGAAAATCGCGGCAGCGGCAAAGGCTGGTGTGGACTGGATTCAAATCCGAGAGAAGGATCTCTCCGGGAAAGAATGCAGCCTGCTCACGCGCGAATCCCTGCGATTCGCCTGCAGTTCTCCGGCGGGCGGTGTCAGGAAGGCGCGCACCTCGTCGAAAACTCGAGCGGCCCATGGGCAACTCCCGACCCGCATCCTCGTGAACGACCGGCTTGATGTTGCTTTGGCTGCGCAGGCGGGCGGCGTGCATCTCGGTGAAAAGAGTGTGCCCGTTGAAGACGCGCGGCGCATGGCGAAATCGCTTCAGCGGGGAAAAGACTTTCTGGTGGGCGTTTCCTGCCACTCGCTCGAAGCCGCGAAAGCAGCCGAGCGCGGAGGGGCGGACTATCTTTTTTTTGGTCCGGTGTTCGCAACTCTGTCGAAAACCGCTTACGGCGCGCCGCAAGGACTCCAGCGTCTCGCCGAAGTCTGCCGCGCCGTTGCGCTTCCGGTCCTGGCTATCGGCGGAATCACCTTGGAAAGCGCCGCAGATTGCCTTTCGGCCGGCGCGTCGGGCATCGCTGCCATTCGCCTTTTTCAGGACGCGCCAGACATGACCGCCGTAGTTCGCGATCTGCGAAGTCTTGCTGACTGAGGGGAAGGCCAACCAATGCACCGCGCTTTTTTTGCTTCCTGGTCCCTAATCCCTGCCCCCCATCCCTGCTAACGTCTGTTCTCAGCTCCGTTCTCTTCTTCACCTTTCCTGCAATCGCCGCAACAGCCGAATCTGTCCCGCGTGGTAAACGTCGTGAAAAGCCACGCCATAAAAGTGGCGCAGAAGCTTTTCGCCGCGTGGCGTGCGCAAAACTTTCGCCACCGCCGAGCACAGTGCGCGATGTTCGCGCTCCAGCAACTTCCTGTCGGCGGCCCAGGCAGCTTCGGTCGCGTTGCCTTTCTCAGGACGCGGGAAGAAATTACTGCCCTTCAAAGCAAAGGAGCCGCGCCTGCTGCCCTCAATCCTGCGCCGTGCCACGTATTTCCAGTAAGCGGCGTGCAGCGTCAGCTCCCAGATGTTGTGCCGGCCTGGTCCGGGCCGCCACGCGGCCTGCACCACGGACACTCCTTTGAGCGACTGCTTCAAGTTCGGTCCATGCCATGTTTTTTTCTCATAAGCCTCGTCCAGCAGGGCCAGCACTAGTTTTGCCGTTGGTGCTTTCGTAGGACTCACGCCAGCCTCCTCTTGGGGGCAAGCAGTATACCGCTCTCCGGTGTAAGTTATTGGTTGCGAGAGACGGTGATTTTTTCGCGGATGGGGCTAGTATCCGGCAAGCGAGCGACTCTCGGAGATTTTCGCGAATGAAGCCCGTTGGGAAACAAATTCGGTTGAGCGCCACGGACCTGAGCAACCACCTGGCTTGCCCGCATTTGACGACGCTGGATTTGCAAGTAGCGCGGGGCGAAAGGTCCGCCCCCAAGATCACCGCGCCAGACCTAAAGGTGATCCAGGAACTTGGACGGCGGCACGAGGAAAAATATCTTGCACACCTTTCTGCGAAAGGATGGACCGTCACAAACTTGGCCCACATCCCTCCCAAGGAAGAAGAACGGCTGCAAGCGGAAACAATGTCGCTCATGGAGCGAGGCGCACCTGTAATTGCGCAAGGCGCGCTTGGCGACGAGGAATGGTTCGGACGGCCCGACGTCTTGCGGCGCGTAGAGACATCGAGCCGGCGATGGGCGTGGTCCTACGAGGTCGAAGACACGAAACTAGCGCAAGAGACGAAGGCGACCACAATTCTACAGCTCTCGTTGTACTCCGACCTACTCGCAAAAATCCAGGGCACGACCCCGGAGTTTTTCTATGTGATTCCGCCGAGCGCGCACTTCAAAAGAGAAGATTACCGGGTGTCGGAGTATGCGGCGTACTACCGGTACGTAAAGGGCAGGCTAACCGATGCTGTTAAAGGCGGACCATCTCCCGCCGATGCGGAAAGCCAGGTGATGGCTCCTGCCGCGCCAGGCACTGGGCAGTATGAGCTGACATTTACCAAGATAAACGGCGGGAACGTGTGCACGTATCCAGAACCAGTCGAACACTGCAACGTGTGCCGGTGGTTCCGGGAATGCGACCAGCAGCGGCGCGGCGACGATCATTTGTCTCTGGTTGCAGGAATTCGAAGGCAGCAGAGGAATCAGTTGGAAGAATGGAACACCAACACGATGGCGAAGCTCGCCGTACTGCCGATTCCGCTGAAGGACCGGCCCAAGCGAGGCTCGCGTGAAGCCATCGAACACGTGGGAAAGCAGGCGCGCATACAAGTGAAAGGGCGCGAAGAGAACAGACTCGTACATGAGTTGTTGCCGGTAGAGGAGGCGACCGGTTTCTGCAGACTGCCGCAGCCTTCCGATGGCGACGTTTTTCTGGACCTGGAAGGGGATCCGTTTGCGGGCGAACAGGGACTGCAGTATCTGTTCGGGTTTGCGGTGCGAAACGCACAAGGCCAATTGGGTTACCAGAAACGATGGGCGCTGAATCGCGAAGAGGAGAAGAAAGGATTTGAATGGCTGGTGGACGAGATCAGGCGGCGGCGCGAAGCCGATCTGAAGATGCACGTGTATCACTTCGGGGCGTACGAGCCGGGAACCCTGAAGCGATTGATGGGATTGCACGCCACCAGGGAGGACGAAATCGACCGGATGCTGCGGGCCGGCGTGATGGTGGACTTGCACCAGGCATTCAAACAGGGTGTTCGTGCCAGCGTCGAAGAGTATTCGCTCAAGAAGATTGAAGCCTTTTACGGATTCAAACGGGAAACGCCGCTCGATCAGTCACGCCAAGCAATGCGGTACGTGGAACACCGGCTCGAGCTGGGCTGGGGCGAGGAAGCGATGCCCGAACCGATTCGCGAAACGATGGAGGGATACAACGCGGAAGATTGCTTTTCCGCGGCGAAGTTGCGGGATTGGCTGGAACAACAGCGCGAGAAGCTCGTGAGCCAGGGTGTCACGGTGCCGCGCTTTGTTAACCGCGAGGAAGAGGCATCCGAAGAGTTGGACGAAAGGCAGAAGAGGGTAGCCGCCCTGGTAGCCAAACTAACGGCTAGCGCTTCGGCAGACCCGGCCGAACCCCGCGAAGAACAGCCCGCGCGTTGGCTGCTTGCGCAACTTCAAGACTGGCACCGGCGAGAAAACAAGGCGACCTGGTGGGAGGG
>Ga0126369_10002244_pt1 | contig 13698 bp, 10 predicted proteins | sample PanSoiMetaPlot_1_FD_109646 | JGI IMG/M metagenome (GOLD analysis project Ga0126369, IMG submission 109646) | Tropical forest soil microbial communities from Panama - MetaG Plot_1 | ecosystem: Environmental > Terrestrial > Soil > Tropical forest > Bulk soil | place: Panama | collected 2016-02-17 | reverse complement strand
GCCCCGAGTGCGACCGAGACGCTCTCCGCCGTGCGCGCCAGCGGGTCGCGCACCCGCATCTGGGGGTGTCTGGCCGTGCCCGCGATCGATCGGGCGCTACCCATCGGCATGGTCGAGCCGAGCACTCGACCCCTCGATCCCGATGCGGTGCTCGAAGCGCTCGGACCGCATGCGGCGCGCGGCATCCGCGTCGTGACCGCGGGGGCGGACGTCGACGCGCTCATGAGCCTGCGGCAGGCGCTCGCCCGCCGCGGCATGTCCGTGTCGATGGCCTGGGACGGCAAGCAGGCGGCCGAGCTCCTCGGAGTGGTGAAACCGGAGGTGATGGTGGTGGACCTAGACCTCCCCCGGCGAGAGGGCTACGCCATCGTCGCCGGGCTCGGAGCGGCGGATCCGCTGCCCATCACCGTGCTCGTGCCCGGGACGGAAGACCCTGCGGCGGCTTTCGCGGCCGTGCTCGCCGACCCGGCGCATGCGGGCCGTGCGGTGCCACTCGATCGACTGCTCGGGGCCGTGCTGGCGCGCAGCGAAGCGCCCCCTCCGGAGCGGCAGCAGAAGATCCGCGCCCTCGGCGGCCGCGCCAAGTAGTCCCCGACCAGCCTGACGACGAAGCGCGACGACACGGTCGCGCGCCCGGCAGACGTACCAGGACCGGCTGCTTCTCGCTGTCCACGCGGCATCTAAAACGCTGATTGACAGTCAGCGGATGAGGCCGTAGCTTCGGCAGCGATGGCCGGGGAGGGTGGTGACCGATGGCGACTGCGCGCGCCGAGGTGATCAGCCTTCTTGATGCGTTTCAGGCCGCCGAGAGGGCAGGTGCGGACGCGGTGGGTCGCTGGATCGCCGCGTGTGGCGACCCCCGGCTGCGCGGCGGTCTGCGCGTGATCCAGTCGCGCGATCGTCGGCATGCTGCCCTCGCCACCGCCCGTTTGGTGGCGCTGGGCGGCCATCCGGTCGCCCACGCCGACCGGGACCTCTCCGCGCTCTGCGGTGTCGTGTCCGATCCGGGCATCTCCGATCGCTCGAAGATCGCGCTCCTGCTCGCCCGGTTCCCCCCGTTGCACGACGCGCCCCTCGACGATCTCGTTCGCCGCGTGGAGGGAGATGCCGAGACGCACGCGTTGCTCGAGACGATCGGTGACGACGAGCGGGCGAGTCTCGGGTGGCTTCGCCGCATGAGCGAGGCGCTGGCGCGCGAAGGCACATGACGGTGGGCGCGTCCGAGAGCGTGCTCCGCTTCCTCGACGACCTTCGGGCCGCGGAAGCGGCGGGGGCAGAGGTGCTCGCTGCCTGGATCGCGGTCTGCGGGCTGGACGGGCTACGCGGGGGTCTCCGGGCCATCGGGGAGCGCGAAGCGGCGCACGCGGAGCTGCTCGAGGAGCGTCTACGCGAGCTCGGTGGTGTCTGCACCGCGGCCGTCGCCGAGACCGTCCGGACGGCGGCGCTCGCCTGCTTCGGCTCGCCGGCGATGGACGACGAGGAGAAGCTCGCGCTCTTCCTCGCCCGCTATCCCGACGACGCGGCGGCCGCGCAGCCCATCCTCGCGGTGTGCGCCGAGCTCGCCGGCGACCCGGAGACGCAGGAGCTGCTCCGGCTCATCGCGGAAGGCGAGGTCGCCACCGTCGCCTGGTTTCGCGCCTACCAGGGCGGCCTCCGCCCCACCACCGTGCCGGACGCCTCGGACCAAGCGCAGGTCGGGTCGGTGTCGTAGAGATCTGCCCCAGGGTACACGCGAGCGGGAGGGGCGCCGCCGACGGAGCGACCCGCAGCCGTTAGCGCGCGCCTCGGCCGCGCGTCGGACGCTACACACTCGCCCGCGCGCTTACGGCGAGGACCTGGAGCGGAGTCGGCGGCGCCCCTGCGGCCCACGGATCTGCCGATTGCGGCTTGTCTGCTAGCCGCGCACCGAGCGGAGCCAGCGTGCCGCAACCGCCACGATCGCGCTCCACACCTCCTCGTCCGGCCGCTCCGCCCGGCGCGGCAGCCGGAAGGAGTGATCGCCGCCGTCGATCGTGTGCAGCGCGGCATGCGGCAGCCGGCCGAGCAGCGGTCGGAGCAGATCCATGTCGCAGAGGGCGTCGCGCGTGCCCTGGATGAACAGCGTGGGGACGGAGATGGACGGCAGATGGTCGGCACGGAGCTGGTCCGGCTTCCCCGCAGGGTGCAGCGGATAGCCGAGGAGGAGGAGGGCCTGCACGGGGGCACCGCTCGCCGCCATGTAGGAGGCGATCCGTCCCCCGAGCGACTTGCCGCCGATCGCGATCCAGGGCGGCGCGAGCGTCCGATCCTGCGCTACGGCGTCGAGCACGGCGCGGTAGCAGCGCTCGAGGACGGGGCGCGGATCCGGCGACCGGCGGCGCGCCTCCGCGTAGGGGAAGTTGAACTTGACGGCGATGTAGCCCTCGCGGGCGAGGCCCGCGTGGACGGTGGAGACGAACGGGCTCTTCATGTCGCCACCGGCGCCGTGCGCGAGGATGATCGCGGGAGTGCGCCCCGGCCGACTGCCGGAGGGCAGCGCGACCACGGCCGACACACCGCCGCCTCCGGGCAGCGCGATGCGACGGCGGCGGGTGGCGAGCTTCACGCGACCGTGCCCGATGCCATGCGATGGTTGGCGATCATGGGCTCGATAAATGGGCTCGATAGATGGGCTCGCTAGACGGCGAGCGCCCGGCTTATACCCGGCCGCGTCGCCCGGCGCGAGCCCGACTCGACTTGCGGCGTCACTTGGGCTAGCGACGGCCGCGATGGCGGCTCCGGTGATCGGGCTTTCCGGCGGCATCGGCACGGGCAAGAGCACCGTCGCCGGGCTGCTGGCCGCGCGAGGCGCGCTCGTCATCGATGCCGATCGGGTCGGGCACGACGTCTATCGGCCGGGCACCGACGGCTTCCAGCGGGTCACCGAAGCGTTCGGGACGGACATCGTCGCACCCGACGGCACCATCGACCGACGGGCGCTCGGCCGCATCGTGTTCGGCGACGCGGCGGCGCTCGGGCGCCTCAATGCGATCGTGCATCCGCTCATCGTCGCCGAGCTCGCGCGTCGGATCGCTGCGGCGCGCGCGGAGAACTCCGCGCGGCCGATCGTGGTCGAGGCGGCGATCCTCGCCGAGGCGGGGTGGCGAACGCTCTTCGATCGCCTGTGGGTGGTGGCCGCCCGGCCCGAAATCGCCATCGCTCGAGTCGTCGCGTCGCGCGGAATGGCGCGGGAGGAGGTGGAGCAGCGCCTCGGCGCGCAGATGCCGGACGCGCAGCGGCGCCGGCTGGCCGATGTGGTGATCGAGAACGACGGGACTCCCGCCGAGCTCGAGACCGAGGTCGAGAAGGCATGGCAGACGCTCGCTGGAGCGTGATCGCCGTCGTCTGTGCGGTCGCGGCGCGCGCGGCTGCGATCGGTCCGCCCTGCGAGGAGGAGCGCGGACGGACCGGGCTCGCTCTCACCGCGACCGAACAGGGGCTCACCGTCGGAGGCGTGGACGAGGAATCCGCGGCGGCCGCGGCCGGTCTGCGCGTGGGGGACACGGTGGTGCAGGTGAACGGCACCGTCGCGCGCGCCTGCGCCGACTACGGCCGCACGGTGCACGAGGCGGAGCGCGAGCGGAAGGCGGTCCTCATGCTCGTGCGGCGCGGCGACAGCGAGCTCCCGCTGGTGCTCGGAGTGCGCACCTGGGACCGTCCGCTGCCCGTCGTCCCGCCGCCGCCCAAGACGGAGGCGCCGACCGTGCGCGCCATGGTGGAGAAGCCGGCGCCACCGCTCCCGGCCGAGGCCCACGTGACCCTCGACGAGCTGCTGCAGGGCTTCGCGGCGCTCGTTCCGCCCGACCGTCCGCCAGCGCGCCTCGCCACCTACCAGCACGACCTCCTGAAGCTCCACCGGCAGACCGAAGCACTCGCCGCCCGCGCCGTCGTGCCCGCGGAGGTGGCGGCGGGGCTCCGCACCGTGTTGCGTTACTACGACGCGGCGGAGGTCGCGTGGTCCGCCCTGGAGGCCGAGCACGAACGCGAGCAACGGCCGCGGCATCTACCCACGTCGGAAGGAGAGTCGGTGGCCTACTTCGGCGACTCGGAAGCGGCGGCGACGATCGAGGAGTTCCCGTTTCTCGGCACCACGGTCACCCGTGAGCCACACCCCGCACTCCTCGCCGGCGAGTCGTCCGGCCTCTGGCGGCCACTGCAGGCGAGGTCGCTGCTCTGGGAGCACGCCCGCGTGGAGCTCGGCCGGCTCTCGACCTGGCTCGCGACGCGCTGAGCTGGCGAAGCTCGGTCGCTACTCGGCGGCGCGCGCGACGGGCTTCGGCCGCTGACGACGTCGCTCCTTCGCCTGCTCCCGGCGGCGTTCACGCAGGCGCTCACGCCGTCGCTTCCGGCGCCGGCGCATCTCGCGGCGTCGCTCCGTTCCCATGTGGCGCCCTCTACAATGCCCTCGGGGCGGGCGGCAAGCCGTGGAGGATCGACCCCGGGGACGCCCGTCGGGTCTCAACCGGGCGGGCTACAAGGGATTTCCCGGAGTTGGCACCCGGCCACCCCCCTGCGCTAGAGTTGCCACCCGCCGCAGGGGCGGCCATGCAGGAGACGTTTCCGACCACCCCGCGTGCGTCGAGCAGCGTCCGGCTCGGCGCGCTCGTCCTGGGGCTCGCCGCGATGGGCCTCGCGGTGCGCACGACGCTCACGAGCAGCGCCTGGATCGGTCGCGTGTTCCCCGGCTTCATGATCCTCGACAATCGGGTCGTGGCCTCGGTCGGGCTCGCGCACTGGTCGGGCACGGCCGTGCCGGGGCTCTACCAGAGCGAGGTGGTGGCGGTGGACGGCGACGAGGTGACCTCGACGCCCGAGATCTACGCCCGCGTCGCGGCCCTCCGGCCCGGCACCGTGGTCCGCTACCGGCTGAGGTACGCCGGGACGGAACGCGAGGTCCGGGTTGCCGCCCAGCGCTTCACGTATCGTGACTGGACGCTGCTCTTCGGCGCCTTTCTCCTGAACGGCGTCATGTCGGTCGCCACGGGGCTGGTCGTCTGGCTGCTCCGTCCGAAGATGCCGGCGGCCCGCGCGCTCTGCGCCACGGGCATCGCTGCAGGGCTCTTTCTCCTGAGCGCGATGGATCTCTACGGCCCGGCGACCCTCTTCCGGCTGCACGTGGTGGGGGAGTCGTTCCTGCCGGCGGCGCTCTTCCAGCTGGCGATGGTCTTTCCTGATGCACACCGCTACGCGCGCTGGCGACTCGCGGGCTATCCCATTGCGCTGGTCATCCTCGCGGTCTACGAGTGGTCCCTCTACCGCCCCTGGCTCTACTCGCACATGTTGACCCTAAACATGTTCAACCTCGGGCTGGTCGGGATCTTCTCCACCGTGCGTCTCGTGGCGAGCTACCGGAGCCGCCGCTCCCCGCTCGCCCGCCAGCGCGTCCGGGTGTTGACCGTGGGCGCCCTCTTCGGCCTCAGCCTGCCGCTCTTCATCGTGCTGGCCTCCGCGATCTCCGGCGGCGGCACGGCCATGAACCCCGCGGCGATGACCATCTTCCTCTTCCTGCTGGCGCTCGCCTACGGCGTCGTGAAGCACGATCTCTTCGAGATCGACGCGATGGTGAAGCGCGGTGCCTACTACCTCTTCCTCACCGGTGCGGTCGGCGCGACGTACATCGCGGCGGTCGTGCTCTTCAACCTGGGGCTCCGGGCGGGGGCGGTGACCGACTCGCCCGCCTTCCCCGTGCTCTTCACCTTCGCCGTGCTCCTCCTCTTCAATCCCCTCCGCACGCGGCTGCAGGGGTTCGTCGACCGGACCTTCTTCGGCACACGCTACGACGCGCCCCGGGTGCTCGCGGAGGTGGGTGAGGAGCTGGCGTCGGCGCGGAAACGGGAGCAGATCGCCGCCATCCTCCAGCGCTCGATCGGCGACGCCATCCCGAACGCGGGGAACCAGCTCTACGTCCCCTCCGAGGGCACCCTGCGCGAGGTCGGCGGGCGGAAGATCGTTCCCTCCGCTCTCCAGCGCCGGCTCAGGGAAGGACGGATCGTGACCGCGTTCGACCCGGTCGAGCTCTACCCCGATGGCGCCGGCCAGGAAGCGGTCCGCGCTGGTCTCGCGGCGCTCGAGGCGGAGATCGCCGTCCCGTTGCTGCTGCGGGGCGAGCTCGTGGGAGTCCTCACGGCGGGCGCGAAGCGCTCGCGCTTCTTCTACACCGCCGCGGACGCGGAGTTCCTGCGCGCCCTCGTCAACCAGGCCGCGATCGCGCTCGAGAATGCGGCCTCCTACGAGGCGCTGGCCGCGCTCAATACCCGCCTCGAGGAGCGCGTGCGCGAGCGCACGGCGCAGCTCGAGTCGACCAATCGCGAGCTCGCCGACGCCTACGCCGAGCTGAAGCAGGCCGAGGTGCAGCTCGTGCAGTCGGAGAAGATGGCGTCGCTCGGCCGGCTGGTCGCAGGCGTCGCGCACGAGATCAACAACCCGGTGAGCTTCATCGCCACCAGCATCCCGCCGCTCCGCCAGCGCCTCGCGCAGGCTGCCGCCGTGGCCCCGCCGGGGGCGGCGAGGGCGCTGCGCGAGGCCGAGGACCTGGTCGGCATCATGGCGCGCGGTGCCGAGCGGACAGCCGCGATCGTGAAGGACCTGCGGAGCTTCTCGCGCCTCGGGGAGGCGACCCGCAAGCCGGCCGATCTGCAGGAGGGCCTCGAGGTGAGCCTCCGGCTCCTCGAGCCGCGCTGGCGCGACCGGATCACGATCCACCGCGACTACGGCCCGCTGCCGCTCGTCGAGTGCGACCCGGCCCAGCTGAACCAGGTGTTCATGAACCTCCTCGCCAACGCCTGCGACGCGATAGCGGGCGCGGGGAACATCTGGGTGACGACGCGGGTCGAGTGCGACGCGGTGGTGGTTGCCATCCGGGACGACGGGTCGGGCATCCCACCCGAGCTGCTCGGCCGCATCTTCGACCCGTTCTTCACCACCAAGGAAGTGGGGGCGGGCACGGGGCTCGGCCTCGCCATCAGCCTGAGCGTGGTCTCGGCCCACGGGGGGCAGCTCGACGTCGAGAGCACCCCTGGGAGCGGCACGACGTTCCGCGTCGTGCTACCGGGCGCGGCGGCCGGCGCGCAGCTTGACAGGGCGGTGGGCGGGACCCGATAGGGGGAAGCGTGGAGATCAACTACCGGCAGAATCCGGTGGTGGTCGTCGACGACGAGCCCGACATCCTCCGCGCCTTCGCCTACAGCTACGGCGACGAGTTCGAGGTGCTGACCGCCGAGAGCGGGAGGCGTGGGCTCGAGCTCCTCGAGGCGCACGATCCGGCGGTGATCGTCGCCGACCAGCGCATGCCGCAGATGAACGGCGTCGAGTTCCTGCATCGCTCGATGCAGCTCCGGCCGGATGCCAACCGCATCATCCTGACCGGCTACACCGACGTCGAGGCGATCGTCGCGGCGATCAACTCGAGCCGCATCTTCCGCTACGTCACCAAGCCCTGGGAGAGCGAGGAGCTCCGCCTGACCCTCCACCGCGCGGTGGAGATGTTCCAGCTGACGCGCGAGAACGCCCGCCTCCTCGAGGAGCTGCGCCAGGCGAACGAGCGGCTCGCCAGCGAGAATGCCTACCTCCGGAGTGCGACGATCGCGCACGAGATCGTGGGCGAGAGCTCCGCGATGCGCGAGGTGATGGGACTGGTGCGCAAGGTCGCCGCGTCCCCCGCCACCGTGCTGCTCGAGGGCGAGACCGGGACGGGGAAGGAGCTCGTGGCGCGCGCCATCCACGGCGCCAGCCCGCGCAGCGAGCGGCTGTTCGTGGCGGTCAACTGTGCCGCGCTCTCGGAGGGCATCCTCGAGAGCGAGCTCTTCGGCCACCGGCGCGGGGCCTTCACCGGTGCGGTCGCCGACCGGAAGGGGCTCTTCGAGGTCGCCGACGGCGGGACGCTCTTCCTCGACGAGGTCTCGGAGACCACGCCGGCGCTGCAGGCGAAGCTCCTGCGCGTCCTGCAGGAGGGCGAGGTGCGGCCGGTGGGGGAGAATCGCCCGCGGCGGGTCGACGTGCGCATCATCGCGGCGACGAACCGCCAGCTCGCCGAGGACGTGAAGGCGGGGCGCTTCCGCGAGGACCTCTACTTCCGCCTGCGGGTGTTCCCGATCCGCCTTCCACCGTTGCGTGATCGGCTGGAGGATCTCCCGGCTCTCGCCCGCCACCTCGTGCAACGGATCGCCACGCAGCTGAAGAAGCCCGTCGGCGAGCTGACGGAGGACGCCCTGGCCGTGCTCGCGCGCTACCCCTTCCCCGGCAACGTGCGCGAGCTCGCCAACGAGCTCGAGCGGGCGGTGCTCCTCTGCGAGCCCGGTGCTCCGCTCGCCGAGGACGTCCTCTCACAGCACCTGCAGGAGGCGAACGGTCGCAGGCCGTCGGGGGTGCTCGAGAGCAGGACCGCCGCCTTCGAGCGCGAGCAGATCGAGGCGGCGCTGGCACGCGCGGGCGGCGTCAAGTCGCGGGCGGCGGAGGAGCTCGGGATCACGTATCGGGGGCTGGCGAAGAAGATGCGGCGGCTGGGGATGTGAGGAACGCGAGGCTGTAGCTCCGTGGACGGGGAGCGGGGCGCGGGGACCCCCCGCTCGCCTTGGATGCGCTCGCGACGACAAGTTCGCGTCGATGCGAGCGCCGCGTGCGCGAGCGCATAGGCGGCGCTCGGGGGGTCCCCGCGCCCCGCTCCCCGTACGCGGCGCTCGGGCGCGTTCTTCCCGTCCCGTTTTCGTGTGCGGGGGAAGGAAAAAATGCCCCTGGTGCCTCGAATCAGCTGCCGGTGGATGCCAGCGAGTGATTTGCGGGTTGGCCGACGGGGAGCGTTACGCGGAAGACGCTGCCGCGTCCCACCTCGCTCGCTACCGTGATCTCGCCCTCGTGCTCGACGACCATCTGGTGGACTAGCGCGAGGCCGAGGCCGACGCCCGTTTCCTTGGTGGTGAAGAAGGGGTGAAAGATGTCGTCGCGCTGCTCGGGCGGGATGCCCGGGCCCTGGTCGCTCACCGCAAGCACGACCCGTTGCGGCGGATCCGCCATCCGCTGCACGTCGAGGTTCACCTGGCTGCCGGCCGGGCTCACCTCGATGGCGTTCAGGAGCAGGTTGAGCGTGATCTGCTTCAGCTGATCGGGATCCGCCCAGATGGTCGGCAGATCGGGCTCGAAGTACGTGACCAGCTCGACCTGGCGCTTGCGGGCCGTGGAGGTCATGAGGTGGACGACCGGAACCAGGGCCTCCCGCACGACCACCTCGCGCCGCTCCGTCTTGGGGGACTTCCCGAGCGAGAGCAGGTCGTTGATCAGGTTGGTCACGCGGCGGAGCTCGCCCAGGCTCAGATCGCGGAACTGGGTGACGAAGTCCCGGTCGCCGAGGCGCTCGGGCAAGAGGTCGAGGAACGTCTTCACCGCGACCAGGGGATTGCGGATCTCGTGCGCGATACCGGCTGCCAGGGCACCCAGCGACGACAGGCGATTGGCGCGCTCGAGCACCGCCTCGGAGCGGCGGAGCTGTCCCGAGAGCGTCGTGTTCTCGAGCGCGACGCTCACGTTGGCGGCCACGGTGTCGAGCAGCTGGAGGTCCTCGCCGGAGAAGATGCGGAAGTCCCGCTTCCTGCCCAGGGCGATCACCCCCGTCAGCCGCTTCTCGATGCGGAGGGCGATGGCCACCTCCCAGGCCTGTTGCCGGAAGAACGCGCCTGCCGCCGGACCGCGTACCGGCAGCTCGTCGGCGAGGAGAGCGCCCTGCACGTGCTCGAGGTCGCCGGCGACGTCATCGGGCAGGGCCTCCACCGCGCCGTGGCGGTAGACCGACACGAACCGCCGCGACTGGTCGCGCGGAACGAAGATGTGGCAGCTCTCGAGGTCGAGGACCTCGCTCAGGCCGTCGCCCAGCTGTCGGATGAGCTCGTCGGGGTTGAGGATGTGGACGACGGCCCCCGCCAGCTCCTGCAGCCGTCGGCGGCTGTCGTGGAGGTGGCGGAAGAGGGCGCGGTGGACGCGCATGTCCAGGCCCGCCTGCAGAGTCGGTACGAGGATCACGGCGAGGAGCGTGATGGCGACGGAGATGCAGGTGAGCGCGATCGGCCGGTGGGTGCCGAACTCGCGGGCCAGCGCGACGTGCAGGAACGAGCCGGGGATCAGCACCAGGGCCGAGGCGAGGCAGAAGCTCACCCCCTTGCGGACGACGTAGTCCACGTCCATCAGGCGGTGCCGCGCGATCGCGTAGGCGACGATGCCGACGTAGAGGACGTTGCCGAGGCTGCCGATCGGGTAGACGTTGATCCCGTAGACGGGCAGCAGGTTGGTGAGGGCGAAGGGCGTCTGGACCAAGGCGGCGAGGAACCAGAACTTCGCCTGGACACGCTGCCGTGGCGAGACGGGGTTCCGGTAGGCGCGCCAGATGCGCTCGATGGACAGCGGCAGGTAGACGACCAGGAGCGCGGTCATCACCGCATAGAGGCGGGTCGGCTCGATGTACCACCCCCAGGGATGGGGGGTGACCCGGCTGACGAGATCGCCGTGGAGGTTGGCGACGGCGAGCACGGCGCCGGTGGCGTACGCCGCCGTCAGCAGCCCCGCCCACACGCGACCGTGCGACTCCGCGAGCAGCAGCGTGGTGTGGAAGAGGATCGCGGGGGCGACGCACACCCCGGTGCGGAAGACCCGGCTCCACCATTCCGCCTCCACGCCGCTGCGGAAGTAGTAGAGGGCGAAGAGGTCGAGGTTCCAGCAGACGACGGCCAGTGTCAGGGCGGCGAACACCCGGTGCAGCCGCTCGCCGGCCCCCTGCCGCAGGACGAGGGCGCCGATGACCAGGTTCGCCGCGGCCGCGCTGAGCGGCACGAGACAGTGGTACGGCATGGGACTCTAGGCCGATTTTCCGGCCCGGTTTCGGCACTCTCAAGCTGCCCTCGCGACCAGGAACCGGGGGACCGGACCCGTCCCGACCAGGAACGGCCGTTCAGGGTCCAAAATCCGCTTTCCCCAGGCTTTTCCTGCGTTTCTGGGCCCGCACGCCAAGGCATACCCGTTGCTCTCCGCTACGCGCAGGAGGGGCAACATGAAGGCGATCGGAGAAGCCTCCCGGGATCTTCAGACGGCCGACCACGACGATTCGATGGCGGCCTTGCTGCACGGGTATCGCTTCACGGTGTGCGAGCGAGCCGAGACCGCGCGCGAGGCAGTCGAGGTCCGCCGCCGCGTGTACGTCGAGCAGAGCGGCTACAACCTCCCGGTGCCCGATGCCTACGACAGCCGATCCTGGTTCCTGCTCGCCCGCTCGGTCGCCACGGGTCAGGCGGTCGGGTCGATGCGGATCACCCCCCGGTTCGCCGGACCGTTCGAGTGCGAGGAGTACTTCACGATGCCGCGGCACCTGGTGACTCCGCGGGCGATCGAGCTGAACCGCTTCGCCATCCTCCCCGAGCACCGCAAGGGCAAGACCTTCCTTCCCAGCGTGACCTTCGGGCTCTTCACGCTGGGCATCCGGTTCCTGCAGCGGATGCGGACCCCGCTGCTCACCATCGCCACCAAGCCCCAGCGGGCCTGGACCTACCACTGGATCGGCTTCGAGGAGACCGGCCTGGTGGCCCCCTACGGGAAGCTCGGGAACAGCGAGCACAGCCTCCTCTGGTACGACTTCGCGAACATCGACCGCGTCCTCGCCGACCATCCCTTCCGCGACTTCCTCCTCCGTGAGGAGCACGCCGAGGTGGTGGTGCCGTCGCGCGTGCCGGCGCTGGGTCTGATCCGCCCCGACGACGAGGCGCTGCGCCTCGCGCTGAGCGCTTAGTACCATGGCGCTCGACTACGCCCAGATGGTCGACTTCCTGCGCGTCGTCCACTCGCGCCCGGGAGGGACGGGAGCGGTCCTCAACCTGATCCACGGTGCCAAGCTCCGCTGCGCGACGGACCTGAGCGCGCTCACCGACCTGGTGGGTGATCCTCGCCGCAAGCTCGAGCTCGCCCGCCACGGCTTCGACGAGGCCCGCCATGCCTATCTCCTCCTCGAGCGGATGACCGCCCTCGGCTTCCGGCCCTTTCGCCTCCCGCCCCATCTCGACCGCTTCGAGGGGTTGCTCACCCGGAGCCGCGCGCGCGACGTGAAGCAGGTGTACGCCGAGGGCGCATCGGTGGGCGACGCGGAGCTGATGGAGCTGACGGTGGCCGCGTTCATCATCGAGGAGGACAACCTGCTGAAGCTCCAGGCGAACTGCGAGGCGCTCACCAGCGACCCGGCGACGCGCGCCATCCTCTGCGGGATGCTGGAGGACGAGACCCGGCACGTGGCCTACCTCGCCACCTGGCTCGAGGGATTCGCGGAGCGCTTCTCGCCCCGGGCCGTGACGGCCGCGCGCGAGCGGCTCGGCGCGACGTTCCGCGCCGTCGACGAGGCGTACTGCAGTGCACTGGCCGAGTACTTCGATCGGGCCGCCCAGGCGGCGTAGGGGAGGGGAACCATGACGTCTTTCGTGAAAAGCTACGCACGTTGGATCATCGGTCATCGCCGGGCAGCGCTCGGCATCATGCTGCTCGTCACCCTGCTCCTCGGCCGGGCGGCGACCCGCCTCCACGTCGAGATCGACCCCGACCGCCAGCTGCCGCAGGACCACCCCTACGTGCAGACGCTCAACGACCTCCACCGGCTCTTCGGCGACAAGAACCTGGTCGTCGTCGGGCTCTTCCCGCACGACGGCAACGTCTTCACGCCCGCCTTCCTGCGCAAGGTCGCGCAGGTGACCGAGCGCATCCGCCACGTCCCCGGCGCGAATCCCGCCCTCATCCAGAGCATCGCCGCGCCGCAGGTGAAGGACATCCGCGGCACCGAGGAAGGCATGGAGGTCGAGCGTGTCATGGAGACGCCGCCGGACGACCAGGCGGGCGCCGATGCCGTCCGGCAGCGGGTGTTCGCCAACGACGCGTACGTCGGCACGCTGGTCGCGGCCGACGGGTCGGCGGCCGCGGTGCACGCCACCTTCGAGCTGACGCCCATCACGCCCGGATACCGCCAGCTCTACGCGGCGGTGCGCGCGGCGCTCGAGGCGGAGCAGGACGACACCTTCACCTATCGCCTCTCGGGCCCGGTCGTCTTCCTCGCGCAGATGAGCGCCTACTCGAGCCGCATCGCCTACTTCTTTCCTCTCGCGCTCCTGGTGATCGGCCTCGTGCACTACGACGCGTTCCGTACCCTGCAGGCGCTCTTCCTCCCGCTGGTGACCGCCCTCATGTCGGTGCTGTGGGCCCTCGGCCTCATGGGGCTCGTCGGCGTGCCGCTCGATCCCTTCAACATGACGACGCCGATCCTCATCCTCGCCGTGGCCGCCGGCCACGCCGTGCAGGTGATGAAGCGCTTCTACGAGGAATACGAGCGCCTCGGCAGCCTCGACGACGCGATCGTCGAGTGCATCGTGCGGGTGGGGCCGGTGATGCTCGCGGCGGGCTCGGTGGCGGCGCTGTCCTTCGCCTCCCTGCTGACGTTCGGTACCGCCACCATTCGCACCTTCGGCGTATTCACCGCCTTCGGCATCGTCTCGGCGCTGGTGATCGAGATGACCATGACCCCGGCGCTCCGCTCCGTGCTCCCCGCGCCGAAGCGCCGCGAGCGGGAGGGCGAGGCGGCAGCCCACCCGGTGCTCGATGCGCTCCTCGGCGCCGCCGGGCACCTGGCCGGCCGGCGGAGTGTCCTCGTCGGAGGCGTGGGGCTCGTCCTCG
>Ga0126369_10002243_pt1 | contig 13699 bp, 13 predicted proteins | sample PanSoiMetaPlot_1_FD_109646 | JGI IMG/M metagenome (GOLD analysis project Ga0126369, IMG submission 109646) | Tropical forest soil microbial communities from Panama - MetaG Plot_1 | ecosystem: Environmental > Terrestrial > Soil > Tropical forest > Bulk soil | place: Panama | collected 2016-02-17 | reverse complement strand
GTGCGCATCGACGGCGAGGCCATCGAGATCGGCGACGAGGCCACAGCGACGAGCCACGTCGAGGCGCTGCGTGGGCGGCGGCCGGTCGTCACCAAGGTCGGGACGCGGACCCAGAAGCGCTCCCCGGCGGCGCCGTTCACGACGTCCACCCTCCAGCAGGAGGCGGGCCGCAAGCTGCGGTTCTCGGCCGGGCGCACGATGCGCGTCGCCCAGGGCCTGTACGAGCGCGGGTACGTCACCTACGTCCGCACCGACTCGACGAACCTGTCCGACCAGGCGATCAACGGCGCGCGCGAGCAGATCCGCAGCCTGTACGGCGACGAGTACCTGCCCGACGCGCCGCGCACGTATCAGGGCAAGGTGAAGAACGCGCAGGAGGCCCACGAGGCGATTCGTCCCGCCGGCGAGCGCATGCGCGCCCCCGACGAGGTGCGCGGCGAGCTGGGCACGGACGAGCGTCGTCTCTACCAGCTGGTGTGGATGCGCACTCTCGCGTGTCAGATGACCGACGCACGCGCCCGGCGCGTGTCGATCCGCCTCTCCGCGACGTCGACCACGGGTGAAGCGGCGGTGTTCGCGGCGTCGGGCAAGACGTACGAGTTCCTCGGGTTCCGGCGCGCGTACGTCGAAGGCGCCGACGATCCGACCGCCGAGCGCGAGGACGCCGAGTCGCAGTTGCCGCCGTTGGCCGAAGGCGACGCCGTCCGCTGCGAGGAGCTCGCGGCCGCTGGGCACAGCACGCAACCCCCGGCGCGCTACACCGAGGCGAGTCTCGTGAAGGAGCTCGAGGAGCGCGGCATCGGCCGTCCGTCCACGTACGCGTCGGTGATCCAGACGATCACGCACGAGCGCGGGTACGTGTGGAAGAAGGGCTCGGCGCTGGTGCCGTCGTGGACGGCGTTCGCCAAGCTCCAACTGATGGAGCGCTACTTCCCGCACCTCGTCGACTACGACTTCACCGCCACGATGGAAGAGGAGCTCGACCTCATCGCCGGCGGCGAGAGCGAGTCGGAGCACTGGCTGCGCGACTTCTACTTCGGGAACGGCCAGCGAGGCCTCAAGGACCTGGTGGGGGAGGAGCACCTCGCCGAGATCGACCCGCGTGAGGTGAACACCATCGAGATCGGCAAGGACGACGACGGTCGCACGATCAACGTGCGCGTCGGCAAGTTCGGCCCGTACCTCGAACGGGAGGACGAGCGGGCGTCCCTCGCCGACGACATCCCGCCCGACGAGCTCACCGTGGACCTCGCGGCCGAGTTGCTGGCGCGCGCCGCCGAGGGACCGCAGAAGCTGGGGACGGATCCCGAGACCGGTCTCGAGGTGATCGCCCGCGACGGCCGTTACGGGCCCTACGTCCAGCTCGGCGAGCTCGTCGACGGCGAGGAGAAGCCGAAGACGGCGTCGCTGCTGTCGTCGATGAGCCTCGACACGATCACGTTCGAGGACGCGCTCAAGCTGCTTCGCCTCCCGAGGGAGGTGGGCACCGATCCCGACGGCCACAAGATCACGGCCCACAACGGCCGCTACGGCCCCTACCTGAAGAAGGGGAAGGAGAGCCGCAGCCTCGAGACCGAGGACGAGATCTTCACCGTCACGCTCGAGCGCGCTCTCGCCCTGTTCGCCCAGCCCAAGCAGCACCGTCGGCGGACGAAACCGCCCATCGCCGAGCTGGGAGAGCATCCCGACACCGGCGCGCCCGTGCGGGTGCTCGACGGCCGCTACGGCCCCTACGTCACCGACGGCTCCCTGAACGCGACCATCCCCCGCGGCACCGATCCGAAGTCGGTGAACCTCGAGGAGGCGGTCGAGCTCCTGCGCGAGCGGGAAGCGCGCGGCCCCGCCAAGCGCGCCCGGAAGTCGACCAAGAAGAAGGCGACCGGCGCCAAGAAGAAGACGACCAAGAAGGCGACGGCCAGGAAGAAGGCCGGGGGCACTCGCGCGCGTACCGGCGGCGACGGCCGGCGGGCCAAGAAGCCGCCGGCAACCACGGGTGAGGTCGTCGCCAGCATGGAGGCGCCTCCCGTCGGCGCCGACGACGGGAACGGCCGCAAGGACGCGCCCGTCGCGCCCGATCGGGCGTAGGCGGGACCTGACGGGGTCGGCGGCGCTACACCTAACCTGACCCACGCAATGGCGGATCAGCCGGCACCGTTCATTCCCCCGTCCGCTCATGAGACCGGCATCCCGCCGGCGTTCTGGCGCGTCTTCGGGACCCGTTCGTTCTTCAAGCTCTGGGTGGCCCAGGTGGTGTCCAGCCTGGGCGACTGGATCGGGATCATCGCGATCCTGGCCATTGCCGCACGGGTGTCGGGCGGGTCGGGCGCCGCCGTGAGCCTCGTGATGGTCGCTCGGGTCGTGCCGGGGTTCTTCCTCGCGACGGTCGGCGGCGTCATCGTCGACCGATTCGACCGCCGCCGCGTCATGATCGCGTGCGACTTCGGCCGGGCCGGGCTCCTCGCGCTGCTGCCGTTCGTCGACACCCTCCTCGGGCTCGTACTCATCTCGTTCGCGCTCGAGATCCTGTCGCTGCTGTGGGGCCCGGCGAAGGACGCGTCGATTCCCAACCTCGTCGACCAGGAGCACCTGACGTCGGCGAACTCCCTCGGGCTCGTCGCCGCCTTCGGGACGTTTCCGCTTGCGTCCGCCTCGTTCGCCGTGCTCGCCGTCGTGGCACAGTGGCTCGGCGGGTTCAGCGTCTTCTCGTCGCTGGAGCGCGAGTTCGTCGCGTTGTGGGTCGACGGCCTGACGTTCCTCGTGTCCGCCCTGATCATCTGGCGGCTGCCGATCCCGCGGACGTATGACCGCAAGGGCGAGCGTGTCGACTGGACGGCCACGTTCCGCGACATCGCCGACGGCGTCCGTTTCATCCGGCAGAACCGTGTGATCCGTGGCGTGCTCATCGGGATCGGGGTCGGGCTCATCGGCGGCGCGGCGATGATCCCGCTCGGTCCGGTGTTCTCGCAGGAGGTCCTCGGTGGCGGGAGCGCCGAGTTCGGCGTGCTCATGACGGCGCTCGGGGTCGGCGCCGCGCTCGGCGTCGTGACCCTCGTCGCCATTCAGAAGCGGGTGCCGCGGGAGACCGTCTTCGAGTTCGCCGTCATGGGGAGTGGCGCCGCGCTCGTCCTCGCCGCGACGACCTCGAGCATCGTCCCCGCGGCCCTGCTGATCGTGGTCGTCGGCGCGTGCGCCGGCGGCTCGTACGTCACCGGCTTCACCGTGCTCCAGGAGAACGTGAGCGACGAGCTACGAGGCCGAACGTTCGCCGCGCTCTACACCGTCGTCCGGCTGTGCCTCCTGATCTCGCTGACCATCTCGCCTCTGTGGGCGGACTTCTGGGATCGTGTCTCGGACGCGGTGTTCATCGATCGCGCCATCGAGATCGGCAGCGCCACGTACGCCGTGCCAGGCGTGCGGATCGCGCTGTGGGGCGGAGGGCTCATCACGTTCTTCGCCGGATTCGTGTCGTGGCGGGCAGTGCAGCGGGCGCACCGCCGCGAGCGCGACGCCGTCGCGTCGGCCGCCGCCCCCGAGGCCGGCAGCTAGATGGGCGCCTTCATCGTCCTCGAAGGGCGCGACGCCAGCGGCAAGAGCACGCAGGCTCCGCTGCTGGTGGAGCGCCTGCGCGAGGTCGGCCGCGACGTCGTCGAGACGTTCGAGCCCGGCGCGACGCCTGCCGGCGCCGCCATCCGCGCCCTCCTGCTCGACGGGGACGGCCCGATCGACCCGGCGACCGAGGCGCTGCTCCTCGCCGCCGACCGGGCGCAGGAGGTCGCCGACGTGATCCGCCCCGCGCTGGCGCGCGGCGCCGACGTGGTGAGCGACCGCTTCGTCCCGTCCTCCCTGGCGTACCAGGGCGTCGCGCGGGAGCTCGGTGTCGAAGCGGTGGAGAAGCTCAACCGGTGGGCGACGGGCGGGCTCGACCCGGACCTCGTCGTCGTGCTCGACGTCGAGGACGGCGTGGCGCGGTCCCGGCGCGCTCAGCCCGGCGACCGGCTGGAGCGGGCGGGCGCCCGGTTCCACGCCGCCGTCCGCGACGCCTACCGAACCCTGGCGCCCGAACGGGGCTGGGTCGTGGTGGACGGCGGCGCCGACGCCGGCACGGTCGCCGAGCGTGTCTGGGACGTCGTGCGGCGGCGCCTCGGCCTCTAACGCGCGGACCCCTGCGGGACGGACGCCGCAGGCGCGACACGCGCGACCTCGTTGCCACCGTGCAGCGCGGGCGCGTCGGCTTCGCGTCGCAGGACTGCGATCAGAGCCGCGCCGACGCCGAACACCAGCAGCACACCGGCGCCGCCGAGGGACGCGTCGATGAACAACAGATCCGCGACTGCGCCCCAAACGAGCGCGCCGACGGGCGTCGCGGCGGCCGTCACGAAGATGTAGAGCGACAACACGTGATGACGGTGCGAGTCGGGCGCACCGACGTGGATGCACGTCAGCAACAGCGTCCTCCCGACCGAAACGACCAACCCGAACGTCACGAGCAGAAGGCCGGCGACGAACAACTCGTCGACGAAAGCGATGCCCAGAAGAAGGAGACCGGTCGCCGAATACGCGATGGCGACCACGAAGCGGGTGTCGTGCCGTGCGCTGAGCCGGGAGACGAGCAGCACCTGCCCGACGGAACCCACCGCGACGCACGCGACGAGAATCCCGAGACGGTTGGCGGCGTCGCGATTCAGAGACTCCGTGACCGCCGGCATCATGTTCACCAGCGGGAGCGCGAGCAGCTCCGCCAGTGCCGCGGTGATGATCGCCCAACGCAGGAGCGAGAGGTGCCGGAAGATGCCCGCGGCTTCGCGGAGCCGGGGCCGGGTCGGCGGCTTTTGATCGTCGGCCCGTGTGGCGAGCACCCCGATCACGACGAGGAACGGCGCGTAGCAGAACGCCGCGATCAGGAAGACCGGCGGGACGCCGATCATCGCGAGGAGCAGCCCGCCGAGCGCGGGTCCGGCGATGCGCGACAGGCTCATCGACGCCGCGTCGAGGGAGATGACGCGTTGCAAGTGCTCGCCGGGCGCGACGCCGTGGATCAGCATCTGCGATCCCACGAACACGAAGGCCGACGCGAGCCCGCTCGTGATGCTGAAGATGATGAGCCAGGTCACGTCGGCGCCCGCCGTGCTCGTGACGCTCGCGAGCGCCAGCGCGCCGGCGATCTGAGATGCGATCGCGCCGACGAGCATCGACCGCAAGCCCACGCGTACCAGCACGTGACCGGCGATCAGGCTCGACGCGGCGAAGGCGAGACCGAAGGAGGAGGCGACGATCGCAACCGTGAGCGCCGACGTGGTCTGTTCGTAGGCGACGAAGCCCATGCTCAGGCCGACCATGGTGGCGCCGGTCCGCCACAACATCGACGCCAGGAGCATCGGCGCCAGTCCCGGGACCTGCCGGAACGCGCCCGCTCGATTGTCCCCAGGCTCCGCCATGCGGCCCAGCCCCCTGCCCACGGTGCCGACGCGAGGTGACCAAGGAGGTATCGGCGGGACGAGGCCGGCGCTGAAGGAGCATGTGCGCCGTAGATTGGCCGCCGTGTGGGAACGGGTCGTGGGCCAGGAGCGCGCCGTCGGGCTGCTCCAGCGCGCCGCCGAACGGCCGGTGCACGCCTACCTCCTCGTCGGCCCGCGGGGATCGGGGCTCGAGGACGCCGCCCGCTGCTTCGCAGCCGAGGTCGTCTCACCCGAGGACGATCAGCGCGTCCAGGACCTCGTCGTCCGGGGCATGCATCCCGACGTCGTCGAGTTCGAGCCGGAGGGAAACCAGATCCTCGTCGCGCAGGCCGAAGCGATCATCCGCGAAGCGCACCGGGCCCCGATCGAGGCCGAGCACAAGGTCGTCGCCGTGCTCGAGGCCGACCGGCTCAACGAGCAGGCGTCCAACAAGCTCCTCAAGACGATCGAGGAGCCGCCCGCGCGCAGCACGATCGTGCTCGTCACATCGTCACCCGACGAGCTCCTGGAGACCGTGCGCTCCCGGTGCCAGCGCATCGACCTGGCGCCGCTCCCCGAAGCCGCGTTGCGGGACGCGCTCGTGCACGAGCGTGCCGATCCGGGGTCGGCCGAGCTCGCCGCCCGTCTCGCCGGCGGTCGCCTCGACCGCGGCCGGGCGATGCTCGGCGTGCTCGGCGACGTGAGACACGCGTTCGTGACGGTGGCGGCCGAGCTCGACGGGACGGCGGGGTCGGCGATGCAGGGCGTCGACCACGTCACGTACGCGCTGCAGGAAGCCGTGGCCAGCCTCGACCGGCAGCACGAGCTGGAGGTCGACGAACTGGCCGCCGAGCTCGAGCGTGCCGGTTACCCGGAACGGTCGCGTGCCGCGCTGCTCAAGCGGCAGGCGGAGCGGCACCGTCGCCAGCACCGGCGCGCCCGCACCGACTTGCTCCTCGAAGGCATCACCGCCCTCGAATCGGTGTATCGCGACGTGCTCGCCGGCCCCGGCGCGCCCCGGCTGAACACGGACCAAGCCGTCCTCGAGCTGACGCCCCGCGCGTGCATGGAAGCCATCGACGCCTGCCGGCAGGCCCGCGAGGCCTTCGAGTTCAACCCCAACGAGAGCCTGCTACTCGAGCGCCTTCTCCTCCATCTGCCGGCGGCGAAGGCTACGTAAGGCCGAGCTTGCGGGCGCACCCCCACGCGCCCAGCCCCACACTCGCCCGGATGCGCTCGGCGACGATGATCTGCTGCTCGCGCGTCGCCTGTCCGGCGTTGGGCGCGAACTCACGTCCGCCGAAGGAGTCCCAGGCCGCGTTCGAGAACCCGACGCCGCCCGAGAAGGACGAGCCCTGCATGCTCCAGTTGCCCTGCGTCTCGCACGCAGCGATGGTGTCCCAGATCGAGTCCCGGCTCACCTTCTCGTTCGCCGCCTGCTCGAACGCGGCGCGGTCGAACACGGCCCGGGCCAGCTGGTCGACCGCGATGCGTTCCTGGACGTGCTCGCTGGCGGCCACGAGCGAGCGGTCGAGGGCGGGCCCGCCGCGGGGGAGCGGACGCGCGTCGTGCCCGCCGCCGGCGCCGGCGGCGCCGAGCGGGACGACGACCCCGATCGTGACCGCCGCGGCCGCCACTCCCGCCGCGAGCGCGCCGGAGTACAGGCGTTGCTTCCGGCGTCGCCGCGAGCGGCGCGTGATACGTCGCCTCGAGCGGGGCACGGTCCCTCCTCGTGGAGGCGCGGGACGGCCCGCACCATTTGCACGATTCGGGAAGTATGGGCAGTGGGCGGTCACGGGCGCAAACCCGCCGATCTCGCCGCCGGGCCCGGGCGCCCGCCGTACACTCCACGGCTGCGCCGGGATAGCTCAGCTGGCAGAGCAGCTCACTCGTAATGAGCAGGTCAGGGGTTCGAGTCCCCTTCCCGGCTCCAACCGGCGCCGCCTCGGCCCGGCGGCCGGGTCAGAGATCCTTGCTCACGGGAGCACGCCGCCCCCGCCGCCGACGATGCAGGTTCCCAGCAGCCCGATCGTGCAGGACGGTGGTGGAGGCGGGGGTGGCGCCGTCGCCGGCGGCGGCGGGGGCGAGGTCGGGCTCGGTGCGGGCGCGGATGCGGGCGCCGGCGCGGGGGCCGAGGCGCTCGATGCCGGCGGCGCAGACGCGTTGCCGCCGCCGACGGGCGCACGCGAGGGAGAGGCTGCGCCCGACACTGGAGCGGCTCCGCCTGGCGGTGCAGCCCCGGGCTTCGCCGGATCGGGTTGCACGCCAGTTACCGACGCGAGGGGCACTGCGTTCCCGAGCTCACCCGCGGACGCGGCGACCGTGTGACCACCTGACTGCACGCCATCAGCCGCGTGGGCTGCTCGGCCCCCATCCGGGTGGTGGGAGACGTCGCGCGACACGAGTCCGGAGGCCACGACGACGACCAACGCCGAGGACGAGACGAGCGCGCACAACGAGGCGAGCTTGTTCCTTCGGGACAGGGCGCGAAGCCGTCGCGACCGCCGGCTCATGCCGGACCCGAGGTCGGGCCCGGCACCGGGCTCGGAGCTCGTGGGCTCCTCGTCCTCCTCCCAGAACGTTGTCTTGCGCTCCCAGAAGGAGTCCTCCATCGCAATCCCCCAATGCGTTCGCGGGCGACGATTCGGTCGAACGACACGGCAGAAGCATCCCGCCACCGCGATCCACGGCTGATCGCTCGGCTACGGCAAGACTCCGAGACCAGGGAAGAGTCGCCCGCCCGGGTCGCAGCCGACGAAACGGGACCCGAACAAGGTACACGCATTGTCGGGATTGCGCTACCTGGGCATTTTATTACCAGCAGGGAGCGAGGCCGTTTCCGCTCGTGAGCCTCTTCCCCTGCGTGTCGCCGATGCATATGCTGCGTGCGCTTCCCCGCCGGCCTCGCGCCGGCGCGTTTCGCGTCACGACTTTTCCTCCGCGCCGCGCCGCTCTTCCCCGACGGAGGGCTCGGTCTCGAGCCCACGACGAGGGAGAGCGACATGCAGATCAAGCACTGGGTCCGTCGCGGCGCGGCCGCGGCGGCTCTGGTCGCCGTGGTCGGTGGCTGCCGGTACGGCCGGTTCGGTCCCGGCGTATGGGATCGACTCGCGCAGTGCGAGAGCAGCGGGAACTGGCACATCAACACGGGGAATGGATTCTTCGGCGGGCTTCAGTTCCTGCAAGCGACGTGGGAGGGCTTGGGCGGCCTCGCGTTCGCGCCCCGGGCGGATCTCGCGACCCGTGAGCAGCAGATCATCGTGGCCGAACGCGTCCTCGCCAAGCAGGGCTGGGGCGCTTGGCCCGAGTGCTCGCGCAAGCTCGGGCTCCGGTGACCTGCGGCCGCCTGTGCCCGGGGAGGGCGTCGTCCCTCCTCGGGCAGGCGGTTCCCCGGGCCGCGTCGCGGTGCTCTGACTCACGCCGCGCACGGCGACGCATGCGAGTGACCCTGCGAGAGACGCATGGAGAGAATTGAGACGCCCCGCTGTACCCTGGCGCCATGGCCGACCAGGCGCAGTTCGCCGAGCTCGCCATGCCCTACATGTCGGCCCTCTACTCGGCCGCGCTGCGCATGACGCGCAATCCCGCCGACGCCGAGGACCTCGTGCAGGAGACGTACCTGCGCGCCTACCGCGGCTTCGGCGGGTTTCGCGAGGGCACCAACCTCAAGGCGTGGCTCTACAAGATCCTCACGAACACGTTCATCAACACGTACCGGGCCAAGAAGCGCCGCCCGGACGAGGTCGACCTCGACGACACCGAGGACTTCTATCTGTACCGCCGGCTGGGCGGGCTCGAAGCCGCCAACGCCGACCGCACCCCCGAGGCGGAGGTCCTCGACGCGATCCCCGATGAGATCGTCAAGGAGGCGTTGGAAGCGCTCCCCGAGCAGTTCCGGATGGCCGTCCTCCTGGCCGACGTCGAAGGGTTCTCGTACAAGGAGATCGCGGAGATCATGGACGTCCCGATCGGGACGGTCATGAGCCGCCTGCACCGAGGAAGAAGGCAGCTCCAGAAGGCGTTGTGGGAGTTCGCGGGGGAGCGGGGCCTCCACCCGGCCGCAGACCGAGCGGGGGGATAGCAGGAGAGAGATGGACTGCGACGAAGCGATCGTTCGCATCTACCAGTACCTCGACGGTGAGCTCACGGTCTGGCGCCGGCGTGCGATCTCCCGCCATCTCGACGAGTGCCCGCCGTGCGCGCAGGGCTTCGACTTCGAGATGGAGCTGCGCCAGGTCGTGGCGTCGAAGTGCCGTGACGAGGTGCCGCCCGACCTGAAGCGCCGCATCGCCGACGCCATCGGGATCACCATCGACGAAGAGCACCGCGGTCCCCGGCAGGTCTGAGCACGACCGACCCGAGGAGCCCGCACCTCGCGTTCTACGATGAGGGCGACACCCAAGCATCCCAGGAGCCCTCGCCCGTGAAGATCGTCCGCATCGCCGCGCTGACGCTCACGATGATCGCCACGATCGCGGTCACCGCCGCGCCGGCGGGAGCCGCCCCCGTGCTCGCCAGCGATCGTTACAAGTGGTTCTACTGGATCGGGCCGCTGCTGATGGTCGGCGCCATCCTGTTCCTCGTCGCCCTCGGCGTCGGCTACTACATCAGGGTGCTGCGACCGAAGTACCGCGGACGTCCGGCCAACAAGTGACCCAGACCGAGACGGCCGCGCCGCCCGAGCCCGTCGACTGGGAGCTCGCCGAGCGCGTCGCCCGCCGGTTCGCAGGGCGAGAGCCGATCGCAGCGTCGTACCTCGGCGGGTCGCTGCACTCCGACTTCTCGGCGGCGACGACGCAGGCCGAGGAGCTCGTTGCGGGCTTCACCGGTTTGCACGCGCCCGGGACCGCGTCCGCCTGTGTGCTCGACCGTCCGCAGTGGGTGCACGCCAACGTCGCGTCGATGCGTCGCATGCTCCACCCGCTCACGGCCCGGGTCGGCGAGCGAATGGCGCGCAGCCCGGTCGCGCCTATCGGACGCCGTGTCGCCGGCACCGAGATGGGCGTGCTCCTCGGGTTCATGGCCCAGCGCGTCCTCGGGCAGTACGACCTGCTCGTCCCGGACGACGCCGGCCCCGCGGTGACGACGGACGGCAGCGGCGCTGTCTACTACGTCGGCGCCAACATCCTCGCTCTCGAGAAGCGCTACGCGTTCCGGCCGCGCGACTTCCGGCTCTGGATCGCGATCCACGAGGTCACGCACCGCGCCCAGTTCACAGCCATCCCGTGGATGAAGCAGTACTTCCTGTCCCTGGTTGAGCAGGCGCTCGCGATCGTCGACCCCGACCCCGGCCGCCTCGTGCAGGCGATGGTGCGTGCCGCCGACGAGCTCCGGAAGGGCCGCAACCCGCTCGACGAGGGCGGGCTCGTGGCGCTCTTCGCTTCGCAGCAGCAACGCGGCGTGCTGGCCCAGGTGCAGGCGCTCATGTCGCTGCTCGAGGGGCACGGCAACAGCGTCATGAACGCGCTGGGGCGGGCGCACGTCGCCGGTCAGGAGCGCATGGCGCGGGTGCTGCAGGCGCGCCGGCGCAGCCGTGGTGTCGCCGGCATCCTCTTCAAGCTCCTCGGCTTCGAGTCGAAGCTGCGCCAGTACGAAGTGGGGGAGACCTTCATCGCCGCCGTCGAGCGCGCCGGCGGCCCACGCGCGATCGACGCGGCGTGGCGCGGTCCCGAGAACCTCCCGACCATCGAAGAGCTGTCGCGCCCGAGCGAGTGGCTCAGCCGCGTCGCCTGAACTCGCAGCAGCTGGAGCCTGCGACGGCGACCAGACCAACAACTAACGTCTCTGCGATGGCCCTGGTTCTGGTCGTCGACGACGAGCCTGACATTCGCGAGCTCGTGCGAATCAACCTCGAGCAGGCGGGTCATCGCGTCGTCACCGCCGCCGACGGCGACGAAGCGCTCGCCAGCGTCCGCAAGGAGCCGCCCGACGCGCTGTTCCTCGACATTCGCATGCCCGGCACCGACGGCTGGGCCGTCCTCGACGAGCTCAAGGCGGGCAGCCGGCGCGACCTGTCCGAGATTCCCGTGTTCATGGTGACCGCCGCCGACGAGCCCGAGGCCCGGCTCCGCGGCGGGATCCAAGGCGCGCTGCAGTACATCACGAAGCCGTTCGATCCCGGCGAGCTGGTCGACGCCCTCGAGCGCACGCTGTCGCCGTCGGCCCCCACCGAACGCGAGCAGCGCCGCAAGGTGCAGGCCGAGTCGCTGGAGGCGCTCGCCCGGTTCGAGAAGACGGGCACGCTGCCCGACGGCACACCGGCCGAGCCCCGCGTGCGCATTACCCGGCTCGAGCACTCGCCGACGTCGCCGAGCCCCGCGCCCCGCATCCGGGCCGCGCGCGAGCGCGTCGGCGACCTCACGCCCAAGCAGCGCAAGCTCCTCGAAGCGCTCGCCACGCGCACGCCGGTCACCGCGGTGGCGCAGCAGCTCGGCATCAGCCGCAGCAACGTCTACGCCAGCCTGCGCCGCATCGGACGCAAGCTCGGGCTCAAGGGCACCAACGAGCTGCTCGCGCTGCTCCGCCAGGGTGTGCTCCTGGACGCACGAGCCGGGCCACCGGGCCCCCCGCCGTCGATCTGACGGGCGGTCTTGGCGGTGCCGGTTCGGCTGGAACTGCCGCCCGACGTCACCCCACCCGTCGTCGTCGGCTGTTCGGGCGGCGCCGACTCCCTCGCGCTGCTCGCGCTGGCGGTGGACGCCGGGCTGGCGCCGATCGCCGTCCACGTCGACCACGGGTTGCGTCCGGACAGCGAGCAAGAGGCCGACCTCGTCGCAGATGCGGCGGCGCGCCTCGGCGCGCGGTTCGACGCGCTCCGAGTGCAGGTGGCACCGGGGGCGAACCTCGAGGCGCGGGCGCGCGCCGCCCGCTACGACGCGCTCGACGCGGCGCGGGTGCAGCACGGGGCATCGGCGGTGCTCGTCGCGCACACGGCCGACGACCAGGCCGAGACCGTGCTGCTGAACCTGCTTCGCGGCAGCGGCTCGGCCGGTCTGGCGGGAATGCCGGCCCGGCGCGGCCGGGTGGTGCGGCCGCTCCTCGGCGCCCGGCGAGCGGACGTGCGCGCCGAGTGCGCCCGCCGCCAGCTCGTCCCGGTGGACGACCCGTCGAACGACGACCTCGCACACCGGCGCAACTGGATCCGCCACGAGGTGCTCCCGCTGCTCGAGCGGGGCTCCGGCCGCGACCTGACCCCCGTGCTCACCCGGCAGGCGGACGTGCTGCGGGCGGAGTCCGACTTCCTCGATGCCATCGCGCGCGCGGCCTGGCCCGGGGAGGCCGGCGCCCGGGCGCGCGACCTCGCTGCGCTGCCCGACCCGCTGGCGCGGCGGGCCGTCCGCTGCTGGCTGGGCCCGCCGCCTCCGGCGCTCGACGAGGTCGAAGCCGTCCTCGGCGTCGCGCGCGGCGAACGACGGGCGGTCGACCTCGCGGGCGGCCGCAGAGTGCAGCGCAGCAGCGGCGTGATGCACGCAGTCAGAACTCGCTAGCGTGACCCGCGAGCTCACGACGCGAGGCAGGACAGGGGAGTCGGTGGAAGACGCGCATCTCGGTCGGGTGGTCGTCGGCGCCGAGGAGCTCCAGCAGCGGGTCGCCGAGCTCGGCAAGGAGATCACGTCCGACTACGCCGCCCATCCCCCGCTGCTGGTGGGGGTCCTCAAGGGCGCCTTCGTCTTCATGAGCGACCTGTCCCGGTCGATCGACCTCCCCGTCGAGTTCGACTTCATGGCCGTCTCGTCCTACGGGTCGGCGACCCGCACGAGCGGCGTCGTCCGCATCGAGAAGGACCTCGAGATCGACCTCGGCGGGCGGCACGTCCTGATCGTCGAGGACATCGTCGACTCCGGCCTGACCCTCGCGTACCTGCGCAAGAACCTCGCCGCGCGCGGCCCGGCGTCGCTCGAGGTGTGCGCGCTCCTCCTGAAGGAGGGGCTGCAGCGCAACGACCTCGATCTGCGCTACGTCGGGTTCCGGATCCCGCCCGACTTCGTCGTCGGGTACGGGCTCGACGTCGACGAGCGGTTCCGCAACCTGTCCGCCGTCTACGAGTACACCGGTCCCCTGACCGCGTGAAGAGCGCGCCGGGAACGGCGATAGCCTGACCTGCGTCCCACGCCGGGAGAGGCCGTGACCAAGCTCCGCCGCAGCGTCCTCATCTTCGTTGCCCTCGGTGTCGTGCTCGCCTTCGCGGCATGGCAGCTGATCGACACGAGCCCGCCACGCACCGCGCTGTCCCTCAACCGGTACGAGAACCAGCTCAGCGCGGG
>Ga0126369_10002242_pt1 | contig 13708 bp, 8 predicted proteins | sample PanSoiMetaPlot_1_FD_109646 | JGI IMG/M metagenome (GOLD analysis project Ga0126369, IMG submission 109646) | Tropical forest soil microbial communities from Panama - MetaG Plot_1 | ecosystem: Environmental > Terrestrial > Soil > Tropical forest > Bulk soil | place: Panama | collected 2016-02-17 | reverse complement strand
GTGAAGCCTTCGAGTACGGTGCTGGTACGCACTCGCCTGGCAAAATCATACTCGAGGTTACTACCCGCTGAAGTGGCGTATTTCCCCACGGAGCGATCCACGCTTGCGGGATCGTCCACTGTAAACACAGTGCTTCCGACGCTGGCCAGCGCAACGTTGCGTATTTGGAAGAAGTGTTTTGTGTTTGCTTTGGAGAACGGTCGATCCATAGTCACGCCGCTCTGAGTCGGAGGACGACCGAGGGAGGCTCATGAGGCGCGCTGACACACCGACCAGTGCGAGGTCTCGGCAGGTAGCGTTTGCGCTGCTGGTGCCGATCCTGGCGCTGTTCTTTTCTTGGTGCACCTCTGTCCGGACAGACGCGGTTCCGGCAGCGTCTTCGACGCGCGCGGCTCCGCAATCCACTGTCGAGCGCGTGGCGCAAGCGCTGGAGACGCTCGCTGTTAGTTCCGTTGATGATTGGAAAATTAGCGCTGCATTTCAACGGCTCACTCCGGACGGTGGCGCTCCGCTTTGGTCCGCATTCACTGGAGACCCAACGCGAGCGGACTTCGATGATTCGGAATGGAGAAGCTTCAAACTCATCGAGCCAATCGACCTCGAATCGTGTTGGCTCCGGAAGAAGATCGCCTTGCCGCAACGCGTGCTCGGTCAGCCGGTCAGCGGCTCGGTAAAGCTGCACCTGTCGTTCTCCGGTACCGGCGAGCTTTGGGTGGATGGCGCGAGCAAGGGCCGTCCGGGCGCTGATGACGTCGAGCTGACGCAGGATGCCAAGCCAGGTCAAACATTTCTGCTGGTGATCAGGGCTTCGCAATCCCCCGGGCAGGGCGGCGTCGGCAGAGGAGGACCGGTTCGCTTGTCGAAGGCGGAGTTGATTGTGGCGAAGAGCGAGGCGACCCAGAAGCAGATCGAAGATCTCGCGCTTTCGCTGCGGGTAGGCGAAAAACTCCTGAGTTTCGACACGTATCAGACGAACGCTCGCATTAAGACCGATCCGCGCGTCGACAGATCCGAGATCGACAAGGCCGAACGGACGCGGCTGAACGACTTGTTGCAAAAGCTGGCATCGCAGATCGACACCGCTGCTTTGGCTGACGGATCGCTTGAGAGATTCAATCTTTCGGTGAGAGCGGTTCGAGCTCAACTCGGGCCGATTCGAGACTTTGTCCAGCGGTTTACCCTTTACTTCGATGCGAATGCCCACATCGACGCGGCGTGGCTGTGGCGCGACAAAGAAACGGTCGAAGTCGTGAAGAACACTTTTTCCTCCGTCATCAGCATGATGAACGCGCGCAAGGACTTCACTTACACCCAGAGCGCGGCTGTTTATTACGAGTGGATGGAGCGGCTCTACCCTGATCTCTTCAAGGACATTCAGCAGCGCGTCAAGGATGGGCGCTGGGAGGTGCTCGGCGGCATGTGGGTCGAGCCTGATTGCAATTTGCCCAGCGGCGAATCGTGGGCGCGGCATCTACTCTATTCCAAGCGCTATTTCCAGAAGACGCTCGGCGCGGACGTGAAGATCGGCTGGAACCCCGATTCTTTTGGATACTCCCGAAATATACCCATGTTTTATGCCAATGCCGGCATCGACTCATTTGTCACACAAAAGATATCGTGGAACGAGACCAACGTCTTCCCCCATCGCGTCTTCTGGTGGGAGGCGGCGGATGGCTCTCGGGTGCTCACGTTTTTCCCATTCAGCTACGTCAACCGAGTCGATAACCCGTTCCGTCTGGTGGACTGGCTGCGACAATTCGAAGCGAACACCGGCTTCCGCAAGCTGATGATTCTCTTTGGAGTAGGTGATCACGGAGGAGGGCCTTCGCTCGAAATGATCGAGCGGATCGAGCACCTGAAGACGATCGACCTCTTCCCTCGGATCGAGTACGGCACGACCGCCACCTACCTTGATTGGCTCAAGCAGCACGATTTGACCAAGATTCCGAAATGGAGTGACGAGCTCTATCTCGAGTATCACCAGGGCACGTTCACCACGCAGGCGAAGATGAAACAATACAATCGACTCGGCGAAGTGCTTTTAACGAATGCCGAGACTTTCTCCTCTCTCGCATCCCTCTCGGGTCGAAAATACAACTCTACAGCACTCGAAACAGCATGGCGCAGCGTCTTGTACAACCAATTCCACGACATCTTGCCCGGTTCGGGAATTCACGAGAATTACATTGATGCTACGGAGAAGTACGAGAAAGCCTTGGAGCTGGGCCGGCGCGAGCTCGGGCAATCTCTCACTCAAATCGCGAAGGAGATCGACACTTCGTTTGTTCGAGCCGGCTCGCCGTTGATCGTCTTCAATCCACTTTCATGGACGCGAAGCGACCTGGTGGCGGTTCCATTGGCCGAAGGCGACGCGACCAACTACAAGATTTTCGATCGAGATGGGCGCGAGGTGCGTTCCCAGTTGGACCAACGAGGGGACCGCCGTTCAATTCTTTTCGTAGCGCGGGACGTTCCCTCGGTGGGCTACCGCGTTTTCCAGTTGCGCAAGGAGTCGCGGCCGCCAGCTCCGGGCAAGCCCGCGGTCTCGCCCTCGATGCTGGAGAACGATCTATTCCGGGTAACCGTGGATCGAGATTCCGGCTGGTTGAAAAGTATTGTCGACAAAAGGGTGGGCAGAGAGATTCTCAGCGGACCCGGGAACGAGCTGCAACTTCTCGAGGACACCCCTGCTCAGTGGGACGCCTGGAACGTCGGGTGGACCGGGGTCAAGTATCCATCGCGGCTCCGCAAGGTGGAGGCTCTCGAGCAGGGGCCAGTGAGGACGACGATCCGCATCACCCGCGACTATTTGAAGCCGGGCGTCAAGAAGAGCTTTCCCACCGAAGACTTTCCCAGCACGTTCTTCACTCAGGACGTTATCCTCTATGCCGACCTCGACCGCATCGACTTCAAGACGGATGTGGATTGGTGGGAGGATCGCACGATGCTGAAGGTCGCCTTTCCGGTAGCGATCAAGGATAAGGCCGCCAGCTATGAGATCCCCTATGGCATAATTCGCCGCTCCACCCTCTTGAATGACAGCTGGAGCAAAGCGAAGGTCGAGGTCCCGGCGGAGCGGTGGGCCGACCTCTCAGATGAGGGTTATGGCGTAAGCCTTCTGAACAAAACCAAATATGGCTATGACATCAAAGGAAACGTGATTCGGCTTTCGCTGCTGCGCTCGCCAAAGTGGCCCGACCCACTCGCGGATCGCGGACCGCATTCGATTGAGTATTCACTCTACCCGCACCGAGCCCGAGTGGATGAGGCCAACACGGTTCAGCGCGGCTACGAGTACAACAACCCGCTGATTGCGGTCATCGGCGAGGTTCACAAGGGTCGTCGACCTGCCTCCTACTCTTTCGTGCAACTGTCGCCCAAGAATCTGGTTCTGACGACGGTCAAGAAGGCGGAAGACGGCGACGCTTGGATAGTCCAATGGTACGACGCCCAGGGCGTGGACTCACAGGCGAGGCTGACCCTGCCGGCCGCTCCGGTCAAAGTCGTCCGGTCCGACTTTCTCGAGGGCGATGGCGCTCCCGAAGCCTTCAAGGGCGCGGAGGCGCATGCACTGACAAAGAAGAGCTCGATCACGACGTTGAAGATCTATTTCGGGAAGCCTCGCTGAAAATATGAACGCGAATACTCTAGGACTTGCGCTGCTGCTTCTCGCCGGGGGCATGAACGGAAGCTTCACCTTGCCGATGAAATTCACTCGTCGCTGGGCTTGGGAGAACACCTGGCTTGTATACACAGTGTTTGCGCTGGGCCTCTTTCCGCCCTTGCTTACCTTTGCCACGGTCTCAGCGATTCGCGCGGTCTATGTGCAGGCGGGCGCGGGACCCGTCGTGATGGTGGCGCTCTTTGGCGCGGGATGGGGAATCTCACAGATTTTTTTCGGACTGGCCGTTGAGGGGGTCGGTATCGCGCTCGCATTCTCCGTCATCCTCGGGATTGCCGCCGCGGTGGGCAGCCTGATCCCTCTCCTCCGACTGCACCCGGAAAAGGTGTTGACTTCGGGCGGGCTCGCCGTCCTTCTGGGGATCGCGCTGGTGCTGGTAGGGATTGGAATCTGCGCCGTTGCGGGTCGGCGGCGCGAGGAGGCGCTGGGCCAGGGACCGACCGAGAAGCGATCGCTCGCACGGGGCCTTTTGTTTTGTCTCATCTCCGGCCTGGGCTCTGCCTTGGTTAATTTTGGGCTGGCATTCGGGACACCTCTGATCGAAGCCGCGCGCCGTACCGACACCTCGACGCTCTGGGCGCCCAATGCGGTGTGGCTCCCCTTGATGTGGGCCGGCGGAATTCCCAACCTGGTATATTGCGTCTATCTGATGAAAAGAAACAAAACCAGTGATCGGTTCGGCGTCACTGGTACGGGCTCGTACTGGGCTTTGGCGGCGGCGATGGCATTGTTTTGGTTTGGGAGCACTGTCATGTATGGAGCAGCTACAGTCGAGCTGGGCGATCTCGGCGCGGTCTTGGCCTGGCCACTCTTCATGTCATTGATCGTCATCACTGCCAGCCTCTGGGGGATTGTCACCGGCGAGTGGAAAAATACCGGAAGGCAACCCTTGGGCATCATGAGCGCAGGTGTCTTGGTGCTGGTGCTGGCCGTCTTCGTCCTCTCTGCCGCAAGCCGCTGGGTCTGATCGAGGATCGGGCGATGGCCTCTGAATCCGTAGTGCTCGGGGTTGACATCGGAGGGACGAAGGTCGCCGCGGGGTTGGTGAGCTCGGACGGAGCAGTGTTGTTCAAAGCGCGCGTTCCGATGGTGCCGGCTGGTGATGCCGCGGCGGCGTTCGCTGCTGTGAAGGGAGCAATCGATACCGTGCTCGAAGCCAATCCGCGCGCGGAGCTCAAAGGGATCGGAATCTGCTCGCCTGGTCCGCTTGATCCGCGCACCGGGGTGGTGATCAATCCGCCCAACCTGCCCTGCTGGCGCGACTTCCCTCTGGCCGCCGAAGTCGAGCGCGCATTCGGCGTCCGCGCCAGAGTGGACAATGATGCGAATGCCGCCGGATTGGCGGAAGCAATCTGGGGCGCCGCTCGGGGATACCAAAACATTTTCTACGCAACGATCGGGACGGGGATCGGAACGGGAATCGTCTTTGGCCAACGCATTTATCACGGGCGAACAGGCAGCGCTGCCGAAGGCGGGCACGTCTCGATTGACTATCAGGGTCCCCAGTGCGCGTGCGGCAAGCGAGGTTGTATCGAGGTGTTGTGCTCGGGACCCGCCATTGCCCAACGAGCCCGCGCAAAGCTCCTCGAAGGAACAGCCCGCTCGATCCTCCGGGAATTGGTCGAAGGGAACCTGGCGGAACTTAGCGCCGAGCAGGTGGGAGAAGCATTTCGCGCGGGCGATGCCCTGGCCGCTGAGACTCTGCGAGAAACCGCTGACCTGCTGACGGTCTGGCTCGGCAGCGTTATCGATCTCCTCGAGCCTGACGTCATCGTTATCGGCGGCGGAGCAGGAGAATTGATGAGCGCATTTTTCGATCGGATCCAAGAGCAGTTGCCCCGATGGTCAATCAATCAGCGTTGCAGCGAGATTCCCCTCCTCAAGGCGAGGTATGGAGCAGACGCCGGGATCGCTGGAGCCGCGGCCCTGTGCAGAGCCCGCTGATCATCGGCGAGCCGCGATCCTGTGGGCCTGGTAGCGCGCGTGTAACTCGAGCAGCTCGGCGGGGCACGCCGTGTCGAAGGAGGCTCGCCCTTCCTGCGTGCGCGAAGAAACGATGGTGGACCGGTACGTCGCCTCTTGGCGCGTCTGGGGCTCGAACTGCCCCCCCGGACCAGAGAGTCCCGTGTTGTGTATGAAGGTTCCGTTCGACGGTGCCGTCGACATAGGGAATGGCACCCTGTGACAGCTCGCTCAACCACTCGCCCACGGGAAGAAGACGACTTGCTCGATCTTGATCTTGCCTTCGTCATTCAAGAGGTAATGAGCCGCTCGCACGAATCTGATTCTGGCTCCGCCTTCGCCACGGCTTGCAGGGTCATCACCTCGGGCTGGAGCTGCAGTCGGAGGACCGCCCCCATCCAGCTGGGCACACGATCAGCGTTGACAGTCTTCTCAAGCATGAGAGAGTCCGCGACAGGAGGTTGGCACAACCATGTGCGTTGCTGCTGCACGTGCCCGATTTACTCGAACAACCGTCTACGTGGGCTCCGTGAATCACGAGCGACAACAGGCGGCGCGCCGCTCGTAGTGCCGATAGAGACCGCCAGCTTCGTCGACCTCGCACGACATCGCCTTCCTCGGGTCCTTGGACCGGGCGAGGCTCGGGGCAGTCCATGGTGAGCGAGCGGTGGCAGCGCCAGCGGTGGTAGTGCTCGAAGTAGTCGGCGAGCAACCGGCGCAGGTGATGTTCATTGAGGACGACGACGTGGTCGAGGCACTCGCGACGGATACTTCCGATCTGGATCTCCTTGGCCACTGCCGGCCGGCCGGGCCGTGCGCGAGAAAGGCAAGTCCAGTGGTCCCGAAACCTTCGACGCTGTCATGCGATCACCGTGCCTGGCTGGACGAAGACCAGAACACTCCGCCAGTTCGCCCACGTTCGGGACAGCAACGCCCAGAGTAGGCGAGCGACGATTTTGGTGCGGACTCGTTGGTGGCGCCGCTCAGGCGAAGTCTTTGTTGAAGAACCGCAACACTTCGCCCCCAGATCGTTGCGGCTTGGCAACGTTTGGGGACGGCGCAGGAGAAAAATCCACGATCTAGAGCTTGGTCTTGCTTTTGCACAAGGCGACAACCCGTATCGAGCAAGCAAACGAAACTTTAGGACGGAGCTCAATGATCCAATTCCAATCTCGTAAGCCAGCCTGCCTTGCCGGCGCACTGTGCCTGCTTTTCCTGCTGGGCATCCCGGCGGCGGCGCAGCCGAGTTACACGATTACTGATCTGGGGACGCTCAACCCCGATGATCAGTTCTGCCAAGCCTTCGGAACCAATAACTATGGCCAAGTTGCAGGCTTCTGCTTACTGGCCGGCGCAGCAGTCCACGGCTTCCTCTGGACGCCGGATGTCCCCAACGGCACTACCGGCCAGATGACTGACCTCGGCCCGTCCAACTTTGGCCAGGACGGCGGCTACAAAGTTAACGACTATGGCCAGGTGCTCTTCAATTCGAATGGCGCCCATCTCTGGACGCCCGATACCCCCAACGGCACCACCGGGAGCGCAACCAGCCTCGGAGGTCCAGTGACCGGATTCACCGTGACGGGCTACGGTCTCAACGGTATCGGGCAGGTGGTCGGCTACGGCTATCCAGGCGTCTGCTTCCTCTGGACGCCGGACGTGCCCAACGGCACCACTGGGAGTTTCAATAGTTACTTCAATGGTACCGACTTCGAGCCGGGCTTCGGCTACAGCAGCCACATTGGCGACGCCAATGGCGTCAACGACCTTGGGCAGGTGACCGGTTCAGTGACCGGTGGCTTCTTCAATTTTCCAATAATCCACAACGACGCCAACAACCACTACACCACCGACGACATCATCAGCCCTACCTGGGACCCGGAAAGTCAGGACTACGCCGGTTCTGGCGCAAGAATCAGCAACCTCGGCCACGTCGCCGGCACCGGAGTCTTCCCCCACACCGGCGCGGTGCATCCTTTCTTCTACGATGGCGCCGCGATGTTGGACATTTCCGACGGCAACAGCGGCAATGCCTATGGTATCAACTCCAGCGATCAGGTCGTCGGCAGCCTCAGCTCGGGCGCTTTCCTCTACAGCGGCGGAGTGCTCTACCAGCTGATTGATTTGGTCCCGAGCTCAGGCTGGAATCTGCTCTCAAACGCGTTTGATATCAACGACACCGGGCAGATTGTTGGCCACGGTCTCCACAATTTCGCGCTCCATCCCTTCCTGATGACCCCACAATAGCCTGTCCCTGGCCAAACGGAGATCTGGAGCTCGTAACCTCCCGCTGCCGCGTATCCATGTGAGCAAAGGCAAGATCGGTCAACGTCCAGGGAGGTCGAAGCTAGTGTAGCCGCTAGCGAGGCGTTCGATCAGGAACTCGACCGCGTTATCGAGCTGATTTCGGAAGCGCCGCCGGCATCTCCTCTTTCGGGGCAATGCCTCACCGGACGGGGCCCAAGTAACGGTCGAACCAATCCAGAGTCTCCTTGACGTACGCCGTATGAACCGCCTGAAGCGCATGCCCAGTCTCGTACAGCAGGTGCCGCTTGTCTTTGGCTGGAGTACCGAGAAGTCTGAACAACGGCTCCTGAGAGGTCTCGACCGGGTCCTCAAAGTCGTACTTTCCGTTCAGCATCAGCACCGGAAGAGTAACGCGGGGCGCAAAGTTAATTGGATCAATCTCTCCGGGCAGCACGCGTTGGACTAGGCCGCCGCCATAGAGCGCCGAAACCTTCAGGCGGTTGTTCATGGCCAGCATCACGGCGCCCATCTCCCCGCCCAGGCTCACGCCCCAGAAACCGAGCTTAGTTCGGTCAATGTCGGCGCGCTCCTCCAAATAGTCGATCGATCGGCCAAGGTCCTTCGACCAGGCAATCACGAGATCTCTCAAGGCGCTCTGCCCGGACGCGTTCACATGGCGTTCCAACATGCCCTTGTATTCTGGATAAAGCAGCGCTCGGCCACTTTTGATCACAAAGTCCATCAGCAGCATGTCCGAGCTCAACATCGAACGCAGCTGACGTGCGGAGCTGGGAGGAAAATAAACAATTGCCTGATAGGGCGGTGATACGTTCTTTGGCAAATAAAGATGGGCGATGATCCGCTCTCCGCCGTACGCTGCCGAGTAAGTGATCCGCTCTGTGGTCCAATGTTCTGCAGAGTTGTCGACCGACTCAACCACGGAATTCAAAGGCGTTCGGTCATAAGAGTAGAGGCTTTCATAGATGCGAAAGATCTCATCTGAGACCGGCTGTTCGCGTTTGTAATCACGAACTATGCTCTCGATGGGCGCCATAAGCGCGGGCGGGATCGCATTCGCATCCAGCGACTTGATGCACCGGAAGCCATTCGAAGAAGAGCGGTCAAAGGGCGGGCGCGCATCTTGATCAGTAAACATGTAGACCGGCTCATTCCAAGCTCCGCCCAGGATGTAACGCCGAGCTCCGATACCGTTCCAGCACCATTCCTTTACATTGCCGGCCATGTCGTAAGTGCCGAACCGACCCATGCCAGGATAGCTACCAACGCTCGCGGGGCCGGTACCGCTGAAGTTGCTGAACTGCAGGATCTCTGAAAACCTGCCCGTGGCTGCCGCGTGATACCAGTGATACACGGTGGGCAGAGACTTCCCGGCGAAGGTGGCGTAAGCTGCGGCCTCATACCAGCTGATCCCGTTCACAGGATAATCCTCTTGGCCCGGCGGATAACTCCCCGCTTCCCACGTAGAAGGGCCTGGCCGGCCGGTGGTGTCTCGAAATAGGTTTCTTGCAGCTTCCCAGGTAAGAACGACCCCGTCTTTCACCAGGGGCTCTCTCCAGTACTCGGGGTTCCGATAGCCGCCGCTGTCAATGAATTTTTTGAAATCGCGGTTGGTGACTTCGTATTTGTCAATCAGGTAATCAGGCAACTGAACGGGATCAGCTCGGCCCAGGCTAATCCCGCCTCGCTGCACCCGAACCATTTCGGCAGGAAGACTGCCTGTTGGCTCGAGTCTGAGCTCGATGGTGTTGCGGCCAATCTCCACCGCTGCTTCCAGCTCTTCGAATCCGGTCTTGGTGGCGCGAAGGCGAAGCTGCACGAGCGGCAGGAGGGCTTCCACGGGCGAAGTCCCAAGAAGTTCCCAGTTGCCCCGCACGTCCGCATATCCCCTGAAATACACCTTCGCTCCCGGTGGGGCCGTTTGGATGGTCACCGGCGCGCAAAATCCGCGTTTGAGCCTCGCCAGGACCGGATCGTCGCCTAGCAGGCGTTCTACTTTCCGAGTGAGTTGGAACGCGGTCATCCATTGGCCCCGGTCGACCAATTGCGCAATTTCAGCCAACTGGGCGCGGGCGCGCCTTATTCTGCTTTGCCGAAGGGAAAACCACGATCCCAGTGCGAGAGCGATAATCACCGCCAGGACTGCTGGTACGATCAACATCAGCTGTGGCCATCGACGCGCTGGCTCGCGCGGAGTCATCTGGCGGGTCGCCAGCATGCTGGAACTGCCGCGAGCCGCGTCCTCCAGTCGCCCCAGCACTTCGGTGGCACTTTGCGGCCGCTCGGCGGGATTTTTGCGAAGCAGCTGCGAAACAAGCTCCGCCAGCCAGCCCGGCACCCCAGGAACGGTCATCAGCGATGGTGGCTCGTCGTTGAGGATGCGGCTCACGGTCGCTTGGCTCGACTCCGTTTGAAAAGGCGAGACTGCGGAGAGCAGCTCGTAGGCGAGCACTCCCAAGGACCAGAGGTCGCTGCGCGAGTCCGCCGGCTCGCCCCGAAGTTGCTCCGGGGACATGTACAAGGGCGTACCCATCACTTGCCCGGCCTGCGTCATCGTCTGGCCTTGCGAATCAGAGACGAGCTTCGCCAAGCCGAAATCGAGAATCTTGGCCATTCCGGTGCTTGTCAGCAGGACGTTTGCGGGCTTGATGTCCCGGTGAACAATGCCAGCGCGATGCGCGGCCTCCAATCCTTGCGCGACCTGGCGAAGGATGCCCAGCGCTTCTTCCACTGGCAGGCACCCTCTCTCGAGGCGCTTCTTGAGTGTCTCCCCCTCGTAGCGCGCCATTACCATGAACAGCTCGCCGTCCTGCTCGCCGATATCGTGAACGGTGGCGATGTTGGGATGGTCGAGTTTGCTCGCGGCGCGCGCTTCGCGAAGGAAGCGGACCTTGGCGGTGTCGTCGCAAACCAGATGGCGGGCGAGAAGTTTGATGGCCACCGGGCGTCCGAGCCGAGGGTCTTCGGCCAGATACACCTCGCCCATTCCGCCTCGGTCCAGCAACGAGCGGATCTGGTAGTGCGCCAGGATGCGCCTTGGCGCAGATTGGGTCTGCTCTGTCCTCAGCATCTCCGCCGCGATGTCAGCCGGGGGCGTCTCGAGAAAGCTCCCCGGTTGATCATAGGCGGGCAAGAGAGATTCCACTTCCTGGCGCAGCCCCTCATCGCCGGCACAGGCAGCCTCCAGGAAAGCCGCGCGCTCCTGGGCGGGCCGCTCCATCGCCTGGTGACAGAGCTGCTCAATCTGCTCATATCGTTCAGGCGTCATCGGTCCCTTCGCGGCTCAGCGCCCGCCGCAGCCACGCCCTGGCCATCCGCCAATCGCGACTGATCGTGTCGGACGAGACTCGCAGAACTTCCGCGGTCTCCTCCGCAGTCAACCCGCCGAAGAACCGGCATTCCACGACCCGGCTCTGCCTCGGGTGCAGCGCTGCCAACTCGTTTAGCGCCTCGTCCAGCGCGACGAGCTCGGCGGCGCGCTCGTCCGTTACAAGAACGGCCTCGTCTAACGACATGGCGCGCTCTCCCCTGCCGCGTTTGGCGGAGCGCCGCGAACGAGCGTAGTCGACGAGGATGTGGCGCATCGCTTGGGCGGCCACCGCAAAGAAGTGGCTTCGATTGTGCCACTGCTTAGGCTGGCCTACGAGCCGCAGGTAGGCCTCATGTATCAACGCCGTGGTTTGTAGGGTTCGGCCAGGCTGGTGACGGCCGATGTAGCGCTTGGCCAACCGGCGCAGCTCGTCGTGGACCAGGGGCATCAACTTGTCTAGAGCCGCTGGGTCCCCATTGTTCCAAGCGTGGAGTAGCTGGCTCACCTCGTCTGACGATGCTTCAGCCATAGCAACACTGGTGTGATCAGGTGAGCGCGAAGGGTATCACACGGCGCTTGCTAGGGCTTGGCGCCGCGCTGGAAGACAGCCCCGCGCTGTGCAATGTCGTCCTGCGCCAGGTGCTAGACGGAAAAATTTCGACGGCATGCCGGATTTTGCACGCCGTTTTCGTTTTAGCTGATGTGACGACCCACCGGCCGTCGATCGTTGCTTCAGGTCCGTCGCCCATGGAGGTGCTCGATGTTGCTGCCCCGTATCCCCCTGATATGCCTCGCTGCTGCTTTAGGGTCCGCGGCGCTCTCCGCCTGTTCCAGCGCTGAGTCGAGCGCACCGGACGGAGAGCGGACAAGCTCTCTGTCCTCCAGCGACGACGAACACCACGGCGATGGCGACGATCAGGGAAACGATGACGACGGTTTTCTTGCCGCTCGTGTCGCGCAAGGCTTCGCCATTGCTCCCGTCCCACTGGCAACGCAGGGCAAGACCCGGCAGGAGTTAGACCGAATCGGCTACGGCAGTTACCTCGTGAATGCCATCGCGCCGTGCCGCGATTGCCACAGTACGGAGGGCCACTTCTCGGGTGGCAGAGTCTTCGATCTCGGACCCCAGGGCCTCGTCTACGCACGCAATCTCACCCCGGACCCGGCAACCGGTCTCCAGTTGACGGAGGCACAGTTCATCGAAGCGCTGCGAACCGGCAAGGACTTCCGCCCGGGAGCTACCCAGCAGCTAGCCGTGATGGTTTGGCCGATCCTGCGTTGGATGACGCAAGGGGAGCTCAAGGCGATCTACGCTTACTTGCGCGCGATCCCGCCGGTAGTGCACGCGATACCTCCCGATACCAAAGTCGGCTTCCCTCCTCCTGTTCCATTTCCCGACGTTTATAACTCAGGGGATGTCGTCCGCCCGCTTCCGAGGGACACCAATCGGATCCAACCCAACGTGAATCGAGGTCTAGCCATCTCGCCATTGGTCCAGCCGGGCGATCTCGATGACGAGCGCCACCGCTTTGGTCGGGGAAGTTATCTCGTCAATGCGATCGGTGGCTGCAGTGGTTGCCACACCAACCCTCAAGCAAACCCGGTTACTCTCCGGCTGAGCACTGCAACATTCCTGAGCGGCGGAAGAGTCTTCAAACCTCCCCCTCCGGTCCAATCGCAACTTCACGAGGCCCGCGCCTTTTCCGCGAATCTGACCGGGCAGAACCATGGGTTCTTCCACGAGCCAGATTCGACCTTCGAACGGTTCCGGACCATCATTCAGACCGGGACGCACGCCGACGAGATCCCACCGCGTCCGCTCGCCTTTCCCATGCCTTGGGATCTTCTAAAGAAGATGCTCGACGAGGACCTGCACTCGGTCTTCACCTATGTTTCACTCTTGCCCGCACGGACTGGAGCCGCGGACAAGCAAATCCAGGACTATACTCGGTGGTGCGCCACGGCGGCGGATTGCAGGGGCGACGAGACCTGCTACGCAAATTCGGCGACAGGCACGAACGAGTGCATAGGCGGGGCTTGCGCCAACGACCAGGACTGCAGCACTTGCCAGACTTGTGCCTCGGGTAGGTGCCGAGCGCCCGGTGTCGGCGATGCTTGCCTCGCCTCAGGCATTTAAGTCCTAAAACGCTCGCAGGAGGATGGAGCAGACGCCGGGATCGCTGGAGCCGCGGCCCTGTGCAGAGCCCGCTGATCATCGGCGAGCCGCGATCCTGTGGTTAGCCACAACTGGATCCGGCTCTTCCCGCTGCTCCAATGCGCAAGCTATCGGATGCGAGCAAGAACAGTCACGAGGCTCAGACGCGGCGCGGTCATTCCGCGCTGCTCGAGCGCACTTCAGCCTCGACCCGGCCTACGGCGTCGAGCACCAGCGCAACGTTATCGAGCATGAACCCGGTCAGGATCTGCGAGCGCTCCGCGGCGGGCAGCCGGCGCTCCTTAAGCCCGACCTTTTCCGCCCGCTCCAAGAT
>Ga0126369_10002241_pt1 | contig 13709 bp, 14 predicted proteins | sample PanSoiMetaPlot_1_FD_109646 | JGI IMG/M metagenome (GOLD analysis project Ga0126369, IMG submission 109646) | Tropical forest soil microbial communities from Panama - MetaG Plot_1 | ecosystem: Environmental > Terrestrial > Soil > Tropical forest > Bulk soil | place: Panama | collected 2016-02-17 | reverse complement strand
TGTATGGCCCGGACACATGGGTAACACATGTTCCCAGACATGGGTAACACATTTCATAAGCTAAGTCGGCGTCAGGAGGTTACGCCGAATGGCTTGGGATGAGGTGAAACAGACCATGTCTTTTCGAGAAGAGATTTTGAGCTTGGGAGCCCAAGAAGGAACAAATATCCGGGAGCTCTGCAGGCGATTTAGGGTGAGTACGAAGACGTTTTACAAGTGGTTGAAGCGCTCGAAAGCAGGAGGCGCGCCGGCTCTGCAGAACCGATCACGACGACCGCATCGATCGCCACGGCGAACGGGAGTGGTGATTGAAACCAAGATTCTTGCCGTACGTGCTCAACATCCCAGTTGGGGGGCACGGAAGATCCACCGCATTTTAATCAATGGTGGCGAGCTGGGACTGCCAGCTCCTAGCACGGTGCACCGAGTGCTGCATAGAAACGGGAGGATCGATCCTGCCGAGTCGCCGAAACACCAAGCGTGGCAACGGTTCGAGCATGAATCTCCGAATCAACTTTGGCAGATGGATTTTAAGGGTTGGTTCCATACAACCGATCAGCACCGTTGTAATCCACTGACAATTCTAGATGATCACTCGCGCTACGTGGTGTGTTTGCAGGCGTGCTTGAATCAGCAAACCGCGACGGTGCAGACACATTTGACCGCAACATTTCGACAGTATGGTTTGCCTGAACGCATGACGATGGACAACGGAGCACCATGGGGAAATGATTTGCAACATCAGTTCACGCCATTGACGGTATGGTTGATTCGATTAGGCGTGGCTATCAGCCACTCCAGGCCGCACCATCCGCAAACTCAAGGCAAGGATGAACGGTTCCATCGGACGCTAGATGTGGATTTGCTGCGTTGGCACAGTTTTCATGACCGTGCGCATGTGCAAAAACACTTCGATGAATACCGAGACATCTACAATCGGGAGCGTCCTCATCAAGCATTAGGTTTGCATGTGCCAGCAAGCCGGTATCGACTCAGCACGCGTCGCTTTCCTGAGCAGCTTCCATCCATCGAATACGATGTGGGCGATATCGTTCGAAAAGTGCATGCCAAAGGTCATTTCCAATACCGAGGAAAACGATACAGCGTCGGTAAGGCCTTTCAAGGATATCCGGTCGCTATGCGAGCCACGACAGCCGATGGCATCTTCAACGTGTTTTTTTGCCATCAGAAGATCGCGCAGATCAATCTTCATGAGGACTAAATCGGCAGGGAAAATGGGAAAGGATGCCGCTTCGCGGCGACTTCTCTTAATAAGTTTTAAAAGGCATCAGGAAATCTATCCAAAACCACGAGGCGCCCCACCAAAGGCCGACGCCCCTGTTGCTCGTTTGGATGAGTTTCCAGCCGGCTATTCCTTGCCAGGTTGCTCTTCAGCATTGCCTGCCTCCGCTTCACCAACCGGAGTCACTATGCTGTCTGGGCAACCCAACTCAGGGGCATTTAAAGTGTTACCTATGTCTCGGAACATGTGTTACCCATGTCCTCGGTCCAAAGAGTGAGGAGGGGTGGCTGCGGCAGCAAGAAAATATCGGCGAAGCCCACCTTAGCGCCGCAGACAGGGTGGTCGCTCACAAGGCACATTTCGGCGTGAACGACTACCCCGTCCTCACGAATAGAAAACTACGCTGGGCAAAAAGATACGTCGGGACTAAGCACTCACATTATCAATGAGGCGTGTGGCTCCCACCCAGATCGCGCCCGCAATTCGAACTGGACCGCCGATTGTGGCAATCGGCTGCAGCTCATCCGGATCGACAATCTCGAGGTATTCAACGCGGATCAGCGGAAAATTGGCAAGTACCGCCAGTGCCGCTTCCCGTACCCTGGATGCGTCCTTTTCACCTGAACGAACGCGGCTCGACGCTTCTTGCAACGCCCGGTAAAGGACCGGCGCCGCCTTGCGTTCTTCCACGTTCAAGTATTTGTTTCGAGAACTCAGCGCAAGTCCGTCTGCCTCACGGACGATAGGGACGCCGACAATCGTGACGTTAACGTTCAAATCTGCCGCCATCCTGCGGATGATCGTGAGTTGTTGCAGGTCTTTTTCACCGAAGTACGCACGTTGCGGCTGGACGATATTCAAAAGCTTCATGACTACTGTCGCCACCGCGCGAAAGTGACCCGGACGGAATTTTGCGCACAGATGTTCGCTCAAACGCCCGACGTCTACGGACGTGAGCTGGGGCATTGAGTACATCTCTTCGGCGGAAGGGGCAAAAACCAAATCGACCCTATTGCGCTCGCAGGTCTCGAGATCGTGAGACAAAGTCCGCGGATATCTGGCGTAGTCCTCGTTCGGTCCAAACTGCAGCGGATTGACAAAAATGCTCACGACAAGAACATCGGATTCGCGCCTCGCCGTTTCCAACAGTCGCTCGTGCCCGGCGTGAAGCGCGCCCATGGTGGGGACCAATCCGATATTTTTTTTGGATTCGAGGAAATCTCGAACTTCCTTAACGGTGTGGACCGTCCTCACGACATAACTACCAGACCTTCCTGAGAAGGTAGTTCTTGGGAACTTCCGAAAACATCGTTTTATAAGAGTACCGCAGGCTGTCGTGAATGAAGCACACGTGCGTACACCAGCATTGGTCACAAGCGATCTTGTCCGGTTCGCTCGTGCGGGCTGGCGTTTCCCAAAAGACCTTGAGATTCATGTTCACCTCGCGAAGGTTTCCGATAGGTTGCCTCAGTTCGCATGCGCGAATGCGACCGTCGAAGTCGATCACCGCGGAAGTCTCGCCCGCTGTGCACCGCATCGGCCATCGAGTCGCCCCGTCGAGGTTCTGAAATTGTGTCCGGTGGTGAAACGTAAGTGTTCCAACGTACACCGCTTTCTTGATCCATTTCACAAAGCGGTTCTTATCGTCGAACATGCCATCGGCATAGCTCCATTGAATCTCGGCTAGCTTTGAGTAAACTTGCCGCAATTTTTCCCGCTGCACTTTCTTTAGGCCGGGATTTTTTGCATCACCGCGAATCAAGTTGAAGTAGTGCCCGTCGGCAAGCCGGTCCGCGCGAATCAGCTCCGCAAGCGGCAGGATCTCATCAAGATTGTCTCGTGTAATTACGGTGTTGATGTTCACGATCAGCCTCAGTCCAAACGGCCGCTTCAGCTTGCGTAACAGCCTCGCACTCTCCAGTGCCCTTTCGAAGTTCCCCGGCACACCGCGCATGAAATCGTGCGATTCGCGAAGTCCGTCCAGTGCAATGTTGATATGCAGCTCAAGATCCTGGTTTTTAGAGAGGCAGTGTTCGGCGACTTCGAATATCCGATTCGGTTTGAGTCCATTCGTGGGAAGGTTGATGTACCGTACGCCGTTGTTGCGCACAAACAGATCGATGATTTCCGGAAGTTCTTTTCGTAGCGTCGGCTCGCCGCCACTGAACCACAGGTCGGTGAATTCAGGCGTGTTTTCGGAGAGCCTCACAATCTCTTCCCAGGACAGATCGCCTCTCTGGTTCAGCTCGTCCCAATAAAAACAGGTTTCGCACGTGGCGTTGCAGTGCGATGTGACAAAGAAAATGATCGTATTTAATTTTCGCTTGCGGTGGAACCACCAAAGACGTGAGTTTCGTTTGGTGACACCAGCTTGTAGTGAATTTGCCGCCATACGATTTCTGAACTGACCGCGGAAGCGGCCATATTGTAGAGGTACAAAAGGGCCACTAGCGGAGAAGACAGGATATAGAACCAACCATATCGCGACAAGGCCGGCGAAGGCAAAACCGTTTGGACTGCGGAGTGCCGGATCCAGGATCTCACGGCGGACAGCATACACATGGTCAGCCAAAGCAAGGGATGCAGGAATGGAAGTATCCAGAAAGCTACGTTGAAGACGACGTATCCGACAAAACCGATGCGCCATAGCGCAGGATGGTAAACGCGGGTGATGATAATTTGGCGCGTCGTGAATTCCACGAGGTCTCCAAACGAGCATTCTCCATAGGACGGTACGAGGCACTCTGGAACAAACACGATCTTCATGGCGTTTTTCTGAGCCGCGCGCGTAACCGCGTAATCGTCGCTCACTGAACCGCGCCATGCATCGAGGATATTGAGTCGGCGAAAAGCTTCCGTGCTGATGGCCGTCGATCCACCCCAGGCAAAATTGCGATCGTGATCTCCAAGAACGCTTACAGTTGATGCGTTCCAGGCGGAGCGCATCAAAGTCGGAAAGTGGAAACGGTTTGTGACGTACCAACGGTAGCCGCTCGTGATGTTTGCGGAATCGAGCGGCGCAACAAGAGTCGAAAGCCAGTTGCGTGGGAATCGCGCATCGGAGTCGCAAAAAACGTAGACGTCCGCTGCAGGAGCGTGCTCTACCGCGTAAGCCAGATTGTGGACCTTCTGACCACGTGACGTTGCCGGGCCTGCGACCAGTATGTTGCCTCCAAGGCCGAGGAGTGTCTCATATGCCGGATCGTCTTTGGATTCGACGATGAATTGCGCCTCGTAGTTCTGGTAGTCCTGATCGAGGATAGACCGGATGTTCTTCTCGAATTCGGAATCCGTACCTTTGCAGGGGCAGAAGATCACTACGCGTTCGCGTGAGGTGCGCCGAGGTCGGAAAGTACGCATATGTCGTGCTGAACGAATGCCGTCAATCAGGGTGAGGATGCCCTGTAAAAGTGCGATGGCTGCGAGGATGTATGTCGTGATGTTCAACATGCTGCCGTCTGATGTGAAAACTTAAAATTGAACGAATCCTGCATCTCAAATCCGAAAACCGAAATCTTAAATTGGACTTGGCTGGTTCTGCCGTTATGGCCGGTCCAATCTCCTATTTCGGGCTTCGGATTTGAGATGCAGGACTCGTCCAATTTCAAATTTCTTCGGATCTCTATTCCCACATCCGCCTCAGCACCCACGCGGGAGCCAGGCGCAGTCCCATACCGAAATATTTTTGTAACCTCCGCAAGCCCGCACTCACACGTCGCCTCACTTCCCACCGCCGTCTCCATTCCGATTCATATCGATACTTCATCTCTTCGTAGCTCGCGTGTCTCCGGATCCCAGCGGCAACTACTCCTGCTGCCAGAACGCCGCTGTCAAGGGCATGGCGCATACCTTCGCCGCAAAACGGATCCACCATACCTGCCGCGTCACCGATCGCAATAAACTCCCCGGGCAATCTATCGTAAGCGAGAGGACCGGTCACCAGACAGTCAGGACGGTCAACATGCCTCGGCAAAACGTGCTTCTTGACGAGGAAGCACCAATTCGAGCGCCCGCCTTCCACCGAAACGCCGCCCCCGTACCCATCTTCAAAGAACCAGAAATCCAATATGGACCCTCGCGACCGCGACTCCGAATATTGGATACCAAATTCGTCCACGTGTTGGCGTTTCGTGAAGCGGCCGAGTTTCCCTGAGGCGTCAATCACGACTGAACAACGAATTCCATCAACATCAAATCCTGCGTTACAGCGCTGTACCTTGCGAACTGTGTGGCCTTGCTGCACTCGCGCGTCGCGCGCAAGAATATCGTCCAGCACGTTGCGCGAAACACCCAAGGCAGGACGGCCGAACGGAATCTCAACTTCAATAGTCCCGGCCCTGACGCGTGCAGAGCTCACCTTAACGGCGCCGGCGTTGACGATCTCGTCCAACAACCCAAGCCCTTCGAGGCTATTTACTGCGCCCGGTGACAAAAATCCGCCGCACACTTTTCTTCGTGGAAAACGATCGCGCTCGAGCGCAATGGCATCGATACCAAGCCGCGCCAGCTCGCGCACGCACGCTGCGCCTGCCAGACTGCCGCCGATGACAACGACGTCGTGGTAGTTGTTCATTTGTCCGCTACCAATACAAGCCGATACGGAAAACTGCGGTGCACGCGCGCCGGAACTCCTGCCCGACGCGCGATGTCCAATAGCTCCCTCGATCGAAATGCTCGCAACACTGAGACGGGGCCGTCATGCCGAACCATCCTGCTCTTGCTGAATAGAGCAGTCAGGGCGCGAATGGAAAAATAGGCGACCGCATGTCGGTGCAGATCGTTTATAAGAATTCGTTGCTTTGCAATACGCCACATCTGCGAGAGCACTTGCACACAGTTATCGTTCGAGAGGTGGTGAAAGAAAAGCGACGCCATTACCACATCAAACGTGTCCTCACGAAATGGAAGCGCAAGCGCATCGGCAACGACCGGCCACGATTTGTCTGCAAGTTTTAATCCTCTGGCATTCAGGTCGAGCGTAACGATCCGACACGGAAGCTTCTCGAGCAGCGCCTCACTAACGTCACACGCACCGGCCGCTACGTCCAGCATTAAAAGATTGACGCCTTTCTTTGCAGGGGGCAGGAATCTCTCGATTGCGCGAACACCTCCGAGTGTCCTGTTGATGATTTTGAGTTCTCGATATGCAGCGGCAAACTCGTGCTCCGGTCGACTGAGGTCATCCATGATTTCGGCCTCCTCAGACCGATGCCGGAATCTAGACCACACCACCGAGAATCACCGCAGAATTCTTGGAACCAAACCCGATACAATTCGCCAATGCGTAACGGACCACAGCCCTGCGTGGCCTGGACGGAACGTAATCGAGATCACACTCAGGATCAGCGAGGTCGAGGTTCAAAGTCGGCGGGATGAGATTCTCTTGGAGAGCAAAGACGACCGCGCTGATACCGGCCGCGCCGCTGGCGCCTTGCGGATGACCGACCATCGACTTTGTCGAACTCATCGGAATCCGATCCGCACGTTGTTGGAAACAGCGCCTGATGGCACGCGTCTCGATTTTGTCATTCAGCTGAGTAGAGGTCCCATGAAGATTCACATAGTCGATGTCGTCGATAGATAGGCCGGCATCTTCGATGGCGAGTCTCATCGCCCGGGCCGGTTCCATCCCGGATTCGTCGGGTCGAACACGGTGATAGGCATCGCAGGTTGACCCATATCCCAAGACTTCAGCATAGATCGGAGCGCCTCGCGCCTTCGCAGAGCTCTCGCTTTCGACGACGTACAGCCACGCGCCTTCGCCCAGAACAAAACCGTCGCGGTCTTTCGCAAAAGGCCTCGATCCGCACTCCGGCCGATCGTTCCATGATTCGGTCAGCACCCGCATCAGGCAGAATCCGGCCAGGATGCCCGGAGCGAGCGGCGCGTCAACTCCCCCTGTGACGACGATATCTGCTCGCCTGCTGCCGACGGCATCGCACGCATAGAACAACGCGTCCGTCGAGCTGGTGCAACCTGTGGAGATCAAGTGGCTCGCTCCATGCAGGCGGAAAGCCATGGAGATCTCACTGCTCAGCGTTCCGATAGTCGACGTTGGAATCGTATATACGCTGGCCTTCTTCGGCTGGCCGCGAAACCAATGTGCATACTGACGTTCAGTAAATTCGAGACCGCCGCCGCCGCTGCCCAGAACAACTGCAATGCGCTGCCGCTCGTCCACGGTGAGCAACTCCGGATTCAGCTTTGCATCATCCAGAGCTTGCCGCGCAGCGACAATCGCGAGTGCTGCCGCGCGCGAAACGTGCTGGCGTTCTTTTATGTGAAAGTATTCGAACGGATCGATGCCGCGCACCTCGCCTGCAATCTGAACTGCAAACGGCGACGGATCGAACGCAGAAATCCGCCGAATACCGCTGCGTGCGTTTCGAAATCCATCCCACAATTCCGCGCGCGAATTCCCAAGCGGAGTGACGCAGCCGATGCCGCTTATGACGATGCGGCCGGCGCGCCTCCTGCCGGTAGTAGTGAATGACACAGGAAAATCATACAACGCCAAAAGAATTCGGCCTAAATTCCGGAACGGCGACTTAAATTGACGCACTAGTGTAGAATTTTTTTTGGAGGATTCATGGGCGCTAATACGATCGAGATCACGGATGGTAACTTCGAAAACGAAGTTCTGAAGTCCAGCACACCGGTTTTAGTCGATTTTTGGGCGGCTTGGTGCGCGCCATGCCGCGCAATAGCTCCAACGGTCGACGCAATTGCCGAGGAATATAAGGGCCGCGTCAAAGTCGGCAAACTGGATGTCGACGCAAATGGCGCGACCGGCGCGCGTTTCAACGTACGGGGCATTCCTACCCTACTCGTCTTCAAAGATGGTCAAGTCAAAGAGCAGATTGTCGGCGCGGTTGATAAAGGCGTGATTACGAAAGCCCTCGACAAGCACCTCTAGTGAAAAAGAACCTCGCAGTCGTTGGCGTTCAGTGGGGCGACGAAGGAAAGGGAAAGATCGTCGATATCCTTTCGCCCGAGTATGACTGCGTCGCGCGGTACCAGGGTGGCCATAATGCCGGTCACACTGTTAACGTCGGCAATCGCCGCCACGTACTCCATCTGATTCCTTCGGGAATTTTCCACGCCGATGTGAAGTGTGTTATCGGCAGCGGTGTGGTTCTGGACCCACTCGCTTTGATTGAAGAATCCGACGCGATCCAAAAGACGATGTCGATTTCCGTGGCAGGCAGGCTCTTTGTATCCAACCGATGCCATCTGATACTTCCGTATCACCGCGTGCTCGAAACGGCGATCGAAAAACAGCTCGGTGAGCGGCGCATTGGAACCACCTCCCGCGGCATCGGCCCAGCCTACGAAGACAAAATGAATCGGCGCGGCCTCCGTGTGTGCGATTTGATGGATTCAGCAACTCTCCCGGAAAAGATTCGCGCTCAAGTCGATGAGAAAAACCGGACCCTCGATGCATTGAAGTATCCGCAGACGATCGAACCCGGGCCCATCTGCGAATCTTATGCGCAATATGGCGAGAAGATCCGGTCATTCGTGATCGATACCAGCCGCATGTTGAACGACATGATTCGCAGCGGGAAATCCATTCTGTTCGAAGGCGCGCAAGGAACGCTGCTGGACGTGGATCATGGCACGTTCCCTTTTGTGACATCGTCGAATGCGGCGGCCGGCGGAGTCGCAACAGGACTTGGTATTTCGCCGAAATATGTTCACGGCGTCGTCGGCATCTCGAAGGCTTATACGACGCGTGTCGGCAGCGGACCATTTCCCACTGAGTCCTCCGATACTACCGGCGAACAACTTCGCACGCGCGGCAACGAATACGGTTCCACGACGGGCCGCCCTCGACGGTGCGGCTGGTTCGATGGCCCTGCGGGCCGCTATGCAGTGATGATCAATGCCCTGGATTCGATTGTTATTACGAAGATCGATGTCCTTGATGCGTTCGACACAATTCCATTCTGCATCGACTACAAGTACAAAGGTTCCGTACTGAAAGAATTCCCAGCGGACTGCAGCATTCTTGGAAACGTCGAACCCGTTTACAAAAATATTCCAGGTTGGAAACAATCCGTTGCAGGCGTGAAAGAATGGTCGGATCTCCCCTCCCGCGCGCAGGATTATTTAAAGTTTCTCTCCGATTATTTGGAAACTCCCGTCAGCATGATCTCTACGGGGCCCGCCCGAGACGAAACGATTCGCCGCTGACCCCATGCCGTTGCATTTTGAAATCGCCACTCATCGATTCTTCTGCTACTAACAGCGGCAATTTAATCGTAAACGTGGTGCCCTGGCTTTTTCCGCGACTGTCTACACTAACGGATCCTCCGTGCATCTCGACAATGTGCCGAACGATTGCGAGACCCAGGCCGAGGCCACCATGTTTCCGAGTCGAGGAACCGTCCGCTTGACGGAAGCGATCGAAGACGTAAGGAAGGAATTCCGGCGCGATTCCGATGCCGTCATCCGAGACGGAAATGCTCGCATGGTGCTCGCTCTTTTCCAGAGCGACGGCGACAGAACCACGGTCCCCAGTGAATTTCACAGCGTTGGACAATAAATTCCAAACCACCTGTTGAAGACGAGCCGCGTCTCCAGTGATGCGTACAGGCTCAGGCGGCTTCTTGAACTCTACGCGGATCTGCTTTGCCAACGCAGCCGGCCGCACGACTTCGATAGCGCTTTCGACGATTTGGTTTAGTCCGACGACCGAAGAATCGACAGTAAGCTTTCCGGAAATGATTCTCGAAACGTCCAGCAAGTCTTCGATGAGACGCGCCTGCATGCGCGCGTTGCGTTCGATAGCCTCTAGTGCCGACACCTCCCGATCAGGTGGTAACTTCCCCTCCCTCACCAGCACAGCCCATCCCAGGATCGAGTTCAGCGGAGTACGTAGCTCATGTGACAACGTCGCCAGAAATTCATCCTTCATCCGACTCGCCTGAAGCAACTCGGCGGTGCGTTCCTCTAGGTCGTTTTCTCGTTTCTGGATCTGAACAAGCATTTCGTTGAAAGCCTCAACAAGTACCCCGAGCTCGTCTTCAGTCTCCTTCACCGCTCGAATCGAATAATCCTTCAGTCGCGAGACGTCGTTCGCCGTGTTCGCAAGATTGAGAATGGGTTCGGACACGAACTTGTGCATCCGGTAAGAAAGTACAAACGCAAACAGAGCAGCGCCGATCGAGATGAGACCTATCGTCAAAATCTCCAGTCGCAGGTGCTTATATGCGGGAGCGAGCGTCGCTCGCAGCTGCACCGTTCCGATATCCTTTCCGTTCAGTTCAATCGGAGCTGAGACCAGGATGAGGTTACTTTCATCCGTACCCGCGGCAGGTCGAGCCGGGCAGGGAGCAGCAGCGCGGATCACACGCTGGACGAACAGACCCTCGGGCGTATAGATGCAGGCTGCAATGATGGTTGGATCCGCGCGAAGTGAATTGAGCGTTTCCAGTGCTGGCAATGTGTCGTTAAACGAGACAGACGCATTCGTGTTATCCGCAACAATCCGAGCGAACGCGTTGGCGCTTGTTATCAGGTCCCGGCGTGCGGCACTGATGTCATAGGCGATCAACGACCCGCTGGTAAGCAGCAGCGCAGCGCCGCTGATGATCATGATCATCGCAACGATCTTGTTCGGAATGGAGAGGTTGCGAAAAGAAATCATCGTGTTATCGCGGCCTTACGATATCCGCCACGCGCAACAGGTTCGCACTTAGTCGCAACGATACTCGTTCTGCTGCATCCGGATTGATTTCGAACCGAACCCGGTTTCCCGCCTCAGTGAACCGGATCATTCCACCGACGTTGATGAAGTCCTCGGAATCACCAACCGTCAAAATCGGCAAACCGTCGGTGGCAAAAGTCCGGCTCGCTGCACCGAGGAACTCAGTCGTGTGCTTCGCTTCGAGTTTTCCAACATACAGCAGGTGACATCCGTGCAGGTTATCCGACGCCCCCAGACGCCGAACGGCGATCCGCCGGCCATTAAGGGTTTGACGCTCTACCCTCTTTTCCAAAACGCCTTCAAATGGATCTCCCGTAACGCACATCGTGAACGGCATCTGGCGATCGGAACGAGCCTGGCTGGGCCATTGAATGAATTGCGCAAAGTTATATAGAAATCCGGCCTTAACTTGGCCTTCAACCGATGGAGTTTGGGACATAAACGTGAAGCCCCCGGCAAGCAGAATGCTGATCGAGATGATGCACCGCCCCAAAAACTTTTTCATTTTGAGTGAACAAGAAGGTAACACAATGACGCTCCCATTCCCCTCCTCGTGAGGAGGGGAGGCTGCGGCATTAAGAAAACTTCCGCGAAGCCAACCTTAGCGCTGCAGACGGGATCGTCGCTCACACCGATACGTGACTTGTGAGCGACCACCCCGGCCGCTGTCGCGGCTTCCCCTCCTCACGAGGGGGGGAATACACTTATCCCACGGCATTACTGGTCCATCATCGGCCACCGAAAACCACGCCTTTCTTTTCTGGACCGATTTAACGTGATCGTGAGCGCGACTCGTCGACACGCGGCGAATCTCATCAGCGGCTGGGATCGTGCCGACTACCTGGCGCTGCACGGCGTAGGGTTCCAGCCCGACGTGTCGGCTTGTTTGCGAAAATGTGTGCTTCGAATGAAGCTTCGCGTCAGGTATTGCGGATCTTCAACGATACTCTTGACGACGAGCCACTGATCACCGTTGGGTTCTTTAACGACGTCGAAGTATTCGGTCATCGATGCATTTGCGCTATACGGCACTCCATTCTTCTGGAAATATCCGGGACGCATGCGCGTCGTAGCAACTTTCAGTGAACCACCGGGGCCGCGGCCGGCGGACGGTTCCCATCGCGCCACAGAAAAGCCTTGCCAGTCTGGCGGTCCGGTAGGCGGCTTGGGATTTCCAAAATGCACCAGCCGGGTCTGCTTGCCGGCATCTGTTTCGATCTTGAGTGTCGTGTCGTCGGCCCAGCTAATGTGGAGGCGAGTCGGTATCCGCATGATGTTGACGGCGCCGTAAGCTTTGCATTGCTCGCCGGCCGCTTCGTCTTTTGCGGGATCCCATGCGTCGGCAATTTTCTTAGCTGCATCGTTGAGCGGAAAGTTCGGATAGTCGCCCTTAGGGGGAGTGACCATTCGAAATCGCCAGTCTTCCGTGACAATCGCGACCCAGTACCCGGTCAGGTCGATGAGCGCACCGTCCTTGGGATTGCGAGGCCCTGGACCCCGGCCTTGTGCGTGGAGGATGATCGGCATCAACATAAGGCATAGCAATAAGAGGCAAAGAGGAAATCTGAAATTGGACGAATCCTGCATCTCAGAGATGCAGGATTCGTCCAATTTCAAAATTCCTCCTCCTTGGCTCAACATCCGCGTATCGCTCTTCATTTCTTCAGACTCTTGTACACCGCCTCAACAAACATCTCCGACGTCCAACCCGGCACCGATCCATACAACGGGTCATAGTCACGGGTGGGCCGGGCTGCTTTAACCTGCTCGAGCGTCATGCCCTTCTTGATCATGTCTTGCACACGATCGCGAATGATGATGGTCATTTCCCGGCAGTTGATCACGTCACCAAAATCCGAGAGCCTGCCGTGGCCCGGAATGACAAGCGTTCCACCCTCCTGACCATAAACGGGGATGATCATGTCGACTAAGCGATTCAATCCGTCGATCACACCCTGAATGCTCCCGCCCGCTGCGAGATCGATCATGGGATAGCTGTTGGTCGTAAAGATGTCGCCCGTGCTGATGACGTCCGAGCGCCGAAAAAAGACAATGCTGTCACCGTCCGTGTGCGCTGCGGGTTGGTGATTAATCTCGATACCTTCGCCATTGAAGAATAGTTTTTTTGAATCACCTAAGAATGTACTCGTCGGCAAGGATCCCGATGGCCTGTTCGCCATCCGCATCAGCACGTTATCGTGCGCAATGATCTGTGCGCCCTCTGCGGCATCCTGAATATCGCCGGCCACGTTGCCGCCTGCGATCGTGCTGCCCGCTTTCCGGATTGGCTCATTGCCGCCGGTGTGGTCCGCATCATACGTTGTATTAATGACGTACCGGATCGGGCCCTTCGAAAGCGTGCGAATCGCCGCCAGGATTTTCTCAGACAATGGCGCATATTGCGTGTCGACAATCAATACTCCGTCGTTGCCGACCTGCACGGTCATGTTGCCTCCAGCGCCCACGAGCATGTACACGTTACCCTGCACCGGCAGAGTGTGTATCTCCACGGTGTTCAAGTTCTGGTTTTGCTGTGCGGCCGCAAACTCAACAAACAAACAGATAAACATGGCGGCAGCAAGAGGCTTCTTCATCGCTTTATCTTCATTTCGTATTCGGGGTATATCGTCTCAGCGCCACCCCGCGCACCTTCGGGCGGGACGTTATGAGATTCGGCAAACTCTTTCAGGAATGGATTCGTTCCAGGCAGGTGGTGGGGGATGACTCCCTTCGGTCGAACAATTTCGTCCACAG
>Ga0126369_10002240_pt1 | contig 13727 bp, 13 predicted proteins | sample PanSoiMetaPlot_1_FD_109646 | JGI IMG/M metagenome (GOLD analysis project Ga0126369, IMG submission 109646) | Tropical forest soil microbial communities from Panama - MetaG Plot_1 | ecosystem: Environmental > Terrestrial > Soil > Tropical forest > Bulk soil | place: Panama | collected 2016-02-17 | reverse complement strand
GCCGGCCGCCGGAGTACGCGCTGCTGGCGGCGCACATCGTGGAGAACCCGGTGCTGAACGGCGAGACGATCCGCCTGGACGGGGCGCTGCGCATGGCGCCACGGTAGCGCCGCTTCGGCGCCACCGATCGGACACGCCCGCCTGGTTACATGTGTTCGCGATGAAACTGCTGATCGAGATCCTGCTGGCCATCTTCCTGCACCCGATCGCCTTCGTCCTGTGCCTGATCAACATCGTGGGCCGGCGCGACCTGTCCGGCCTCCAGAAGTTGGTGTGGATCGTGGTCACGCTCATCTGGGGCATCGGGCCGATCCTGTACGTCCTGGTCGGCGACGGCTCCATGTGGTGAGCCCCGGAGCCGCTCGTGCGGACCAATGTGCGGAATCGTGGGAATGAAAAAGAGGCCGCCCCGTTCGGGGCGGCCTCGGGGGCCACGACGTATTCGAAACGGAATTACGCGGCCGGCTGCTCGGCCTGCTCGGCCTGCTCCGGCAGCGCGGCCGGGGCGACCGGGATGCGGACCGCCTGGCTCTGCGGCGTGCGCTTGACGTCGACCGTCAGCACGCCGTTCTCCAGCGTGGCCGCGATGTCCTCGGCAGTGACCTCGGCCGGCAGCACCAGGCGCCGCCGGTAGCTGCCCGAGAAGACCTCGCGCCGCAGGTAGCTCCCCTGCTCCGTCTGCTTGTCCTCGGACCGCTTCGCCGTGATCGTCAGCGTCCCCTGCTCCAGCGTCACCTCGACGTCCTCGGGCTTGAAGCCGGGGAGCGCCGCCTGAAGACGGTAGCCGCCCTCGGTCCGCTGGATGTCGAGCGGGGCGCGGAACGTCGGCGTCGGAAACTGGTCCCAGCCGGTGAACAGACTGGGCAGCGTCGCGAACGGGCTCCAACGAGTGAGCGCCATTGTCGACTCACCTCCTGAGATGGGATTAATCATCGATTGATGTCTATTAGTTACCCATTCGGAGGAGCGCCCCAAACGCCGGCTCGGACGTTCGAACGGGCGCGGGCGGGCGGCCATCCGGGGGCGGCCGCCCGCCTGACCTACACGACCCGAGCGACCTCGAGCCGCTCATCCACCTGCTTGCCGAACCGGGCCGTGCCCAGCTCCTCGCCCATCAGGTGGTGGTACGGCACCCCGGTGAAGAGGTGGTGGCTGCGCGTGGGCACCGCGTCCTCGGCCGCCCACTCGCTGCGCTGCAGATCGATGTAGCCCTCCTGCTTGCGCTCCTTCAGGTCCTCCAGCAGGAAGCTGAACGCGTAGCCCATCGCGTGCTGGGCCGCGAGCGTGATGAAGATGAAGCGGACGCCCATCTCGGACAGTTCGTCCCAGGTCATCGGGTCCGCCTCGTTCTGCCACTTGAATGACGACGAGTAGTTGAACGCGAACCGCGCGTCGGGGAAGCGCTTTCGGATTTCCTCGTGGAACGTCTGCGTCGGCCCCCGCTCGGCGGTGGGGAACTCGCACCACACCAGGTCGGGAACGCCGGTGTCGAGGTATCGCAGCGCTCGGTCAACGGCAAGGTCCATCCCCCGCTTCGACTCCGGCGCGTCGGTGGCGGAGACGCCGTCCGTGCGCGAGATGATCACGAAGTCCTGGTGGCCCAGGTCGTCGGCCACGGCCCGCATCATCCGGAGCTTGGCGATGTACTCGTCCGCCGACACCAGCGCCTTGCCGGCGATGTGGCCGCACCGCTTGGGCATCACCTGGTCCTCGATGTGGGTGCCGGCCAGGCCGGCGTTCACGTAGAGCTCGGTGGTGCGCTGGACGTTGAAGATGTTGCCGTAGCCGACGTCCATGTCGGCCACGACGGGCGGGATCTCGAGGTGCCTGGACGGCACGCCCTTGTCGGGGTCGCCGACGGCCATCGTGAGCTGGAACTTGCGCAGCGCGCTGACGATCCGGCGGCCGCCGTCCGCGATCTCGACGCTCGAGTAGATGTCCATGTCCGTCGTGCCGAGGTGGCCGATCGCGAACGAGTAGCCGCTGAAGTACACGGCGTCGTGGCCGTGGTACATGGTCAGCTCCGCGCCGTGGGGGTCGAAGATGCCCGGAGCGAACACGTAGGGCTGCGAGTCCAGCTTCTCCCGCAGCACCTGGCTCGGCGGCGTCCACCGTGAGGCCGGCACCTCGTAGCCCGCGGGCAGAAGGGGCGTCGTAGCCAGCTTCATGGGTCCTCCTTTGAGGTGGTGCTCTCGCTGGTCCGATTGGATCAGCCTATTCATGCGGCCCAGCCTATCGAGGATCTTGATGGTTTACCAGCCCTTCGCCATTGGTTTTCCGAATCTTCGGATTGACACCCTCGATGTCAGATTTCCGACGGGATGTCGCGCAGCAGCTCCAGGAACGCGTGCACCAGGCCGGACGGCTCACCCGCGTCCCGGCGCCGCATCGCCACGATCTGGCGCCGCATGGGCGCCACGTTCCGCAGCTCCACACGGCACAGGGTGCCGGCCTCGACCTCGAGCGCGACGGCGCTCCCGGGGAGGAGCGAGACGCCGAGGCCGCGCTGCACCATCTTCTTGGCGGCCTCGATGTTGTCCAGCTCCATCACCCCGCGCAGCGCGACGCCGGCGCCGAGGAAGGCCGCCTGCGTGATCTCGTAGTAGCTGGACGTTCGGTCGAACAGGATCAGCTGCTCCGTGGCCACCTCGGTGATCGACACCTCGCGGCCGCGGGCGAACGGGTGGTCGGGCGCCACGACCAGCACCAGCTGCTCCTCGTAGAAGGGCTGCAGCGCGATCTCCGGGTGCTGGAGGGCGCGGCCCAACCCCACCTGGACCTCGTCCCGCAGCACCATCTGCAGCACGTCCTCGGAGTGGCCGGTGCGCACCACGACCTCGACGCGCGGGTGGTTGGCGACGAACTGCTCGAGCACCGCGGGCAGGATGTAGGTGCTGACCGCGGGCGCCGTTGCCAGCAGGAGCTGGCCCGCCGCGGCGGTCCCGACCTCGTCGATCGCACGACGACCGTCACGAAGTGCCCGCACCGCCCGTTCTGCGTAGGGGAGGAATGCTCGCCCGGCGTCGGTCAACCGCATTCCCTGCCGTCCGCGGACGAACAGTCGTTCGCCGAGCTCGCGTTCGAGGGCGTGGAGCCGCGCGGTCAGGGTCGGCTGAGTAACGTAGAGCGCCTCGGCCGCTCGGCTGACGCTTCCGAAGCGCGCGACCTCCAGGAAGCCTTCGATGTGGACCAACAACATAGACGGTGCCGATAGGTTAAGGCCCGGAGACGCGATTGTTTCTATGCGAGGACGGATGAGACAGGTGGAGGGTTCGATGAAGGAGATGCATATCGGAACAGCGCCCGTGCCGCAGCCGACCCACCGCGTGCGGATGGAGTAGCCGGATGGGCCTTCTGCTGTACGTGGTCGGTTCCCCGTACGTCCTGCCGCTGCCGCTCACCACGTTCCAGTGGGCGGGCGCGGCCGTGGTGGGGATTTCGTTCGTGATGATGACCACCTTCGCGAGCCACCGCACCGGGCCGACGGCCATCCGGTATCCGCGCCGCGAGGTCGCGGCCCTGAACTGGGTGCCGGGCAACTCGCTCCTGCACACGGTCGGCGGCTTCGTCGGCGTGGTCGGGCTGCTGACGGTGATCGTGATCGGCCTGTTCGGGCCGACCGATCCAACGCACAACATGGCGGTCTACCTCACGTGGGTGTACCTGTGGGCGGGGATGGCGGTCGTGACGGGCCTGGTGGGGCCGATCTGGGACGTGATCAACCCGTTCGTGGCGGTCGATCGGATCGTGACACGCATCCGGCAGCGCAATGCGGCCGCCAGGACCGATGCCGAGAGCGCGGACGCCGCGCTGGCGGCGCCGGCGGCGAGGCCGGCCGCCGACCGCCTCGCGCACCTGGGCATCTGGCCCGCGGTCGGCCTGTTCTTCCTGTTCGGCCTGTTCGACGTGACCGGCGTCTCCACGAATCGGCCGTGGTCGATGGCCCTGCTGGCGCTGGCGTACACGGTCTTCACCGTGGCGGGCATGCAGCGAGCGGGTGCAGGGCCGTGGCTCGCGCACGTGGAGTTCTTCAGCGTCCTGTTCGCGATCCTGCGCCGGTTCGCGCCGCTCGACGTCCGGAACGGCCGGGTGTACCTGCGGCCGATGGGCGCCGGCCTGCTGGACCGGATGGACGCGGGCTGGGACTGGGTCGCCTTCGTGATCCTCATGCTCAGCACGCTCGCGTTCGACGCGATCCTGACCACGTCGGTGTGGGACGCGGTGGTCAGCGTCACGCGGCCCTGGTGGAGCCAGCTGGGCACCCTGATCGGCCTGCACGTGCTCCAGGGACTGGCGTTCGTGGCGCTGACGCTCGTCTTCCTGGGCGCGTTCGTCGTCTGCATGGAGCTGGTGGTGTACTTCGCCACGATCCAGGTGGACAGCCTGTCGACCGCGACGGTCTTCGCGCTGACGCTGGTGCCGATCGCGTTCGTCTACAACGCGGCGCACAACTACGCGAGCCTGGTGGTCCAGTCGCAGCAGGTCATCCCCCTGCTGGCGGACCCGTTCGGCCGTGGCTGGCACCTGCTGCCGACCGGCGGCTACCAACCGAGCCTGCTGCTGGCCGCCTCGGCGCTGGTCTGGTACGTGCAGGTGGTGCTGATCGTCACCGGCCACGTGATCGCGATGTACCTCGCGCACCTGCGGGCCGGGGAGCGGTTCCGGGCCGCGCAGGGCGTGCTCCTCAGCCAGTACCCGATCCTCGTGCTGATGGTCGTCTACACGATGACCAGCCTCTGGATCCTCGCCCAACCGATCACCAAGAGCAGATAACGGGGGCAGGTCCCTCCCCCCTCGCGGGGGAGGAGGGCCCCCCGGGCCCGGAGGGGGGTCGCCGAGAGGCCCCAGTCCCTCCCCCCTTGCGGGGGAGGAGGGCCCCCCGGGCCCGGAGGGGGGGTCGCTGAGAGGCCCCAATCCCTCCCCCCTCGCGGGGGAGGAGGGCCCCCCGGGCCCGGAGGGGGGTCGCCGAGAGGTCCCAATCCCTCCCCCCTTGCGGGGGAGGAGGGCCCCCCAGGGCCCGGAGGGGGGGTCGCTGAAGAAAGCCCAGTCCCTCCCCCCTCGCGGGGGAGGAGGGCCCCCCGGGCCCGGAGGGTTGTCGCTGAGAAAAGGCCCCTCCGCTTTTCCTACTGCAGCACGTCGCGACGGAGCGTGAGGCCGACCGTGAGCACGATCAGGCCGAGCGACCAGGCCGCGATCACCAACCACGCGTGGGTGGCGTCGATGGTGACCAGCGGCGTCGCGAACGCGGCGTGGGCGGCGTGGTCCATCTCCATCAGCACCGGCAGCGCGTTCAGGTTGGGTCCCAGCAGGTACGCTGTCACGTCCTGCCAGAAGTGCCAGCCGGTGAGCAGGTTCAGGACGCGAAGCAGCGCCGTGCCGAAGTTGTCGATCGGGAAGAACGCGAGCGCCGCGCCGATGCCGAACGCCAGCGAGCGGCCGAGCGTGGCCGCCGCGGCGCCGATCAGGATGCAGACGCCCATGCTGGTCAGCATGATCAGCACCACGATGCCGAGGTCGTTCCATACCGTGCTCGGCAGGGAACTGACCTTGCTGAAGCTGCCCTCCCAGGCCACGACCACTCCGTAGATCGCCGCGGACACCAGCAGCAGGAAGCCGGCAAGCAGCGCCAGGCCGAGCAGGCCGAGCGTCGTCAGCTTCGCCAGCAGCAGCCGGAGGCGGCCGGCGCCCCGTCCCAGCAGGACCCGGATCGTGCCCGCGCTGTACTCCATCCCCACGAGCCGCGCGGCGACGATCAGCAGGAAGATGCCCGAGCCGGTGTCGAAGATCGTCCCGTAGATGTCGTAGAAGTTGAAGAGGAACGTCGACGGGCTCTGCTCGAGCTGCGCCTTGACGTTGCCGGCCTGCAGGAGGGCGGCCGTCAGCATGGCGAAGAAGAACAGGGCGAGGCCGAGCATCGCCCAGACCATGCCCTGCCGCCTCAGCTTGAGCGCCTCGCTGCCCACGCTGCCCACGAAGCTCGGGTGCGGCTCGCGCAGGTAGGTCCGGGGCGCGGCCGGGGTCGAGGCTGTCGGTTCCGCGATCGCGTTCAATTCGCTGCTCCGTTGTGGCTGCCGGTCAGGCTGAGGAAGATCTCCTCCAGGCTCTGCTGCCGCTCGCGCACGACGTCCGGCCAGTAGCCGGCGGCCGCCAGGAACTGCATGAGCTCCCGGCCGCGGCCGGAGGGCGATGGGGTGACCAGCGCGCCGTCCTCGAGGCGCGCGGAGTGGCCCCACGGCTGCGCCTTGACCAGCGCCAGCGCCGAGACCGGGTGCCCCAGCCGAACGACGAACTCGCCGTGACCGCTCAACAGGTCCGCGACAGGCGCGATGCGCGCCAGCCGGCCCTGGTCGATGATCGCGACCCGGTCGCAGATCTGCTGGACCTGGGCCAGGACGTGGCTGGAGATGAAGACGGTCTTGCCGCCTGCCGCGAGCTGGCGAAGCAGGTCGCGCATCTCGACGATGCCGGCCGGGTCGAGGCCGTTTGCCGGCTCGTCGAGCACCAGCAGGTCGGGGTCGTTGAGCAGGGCCGTGGCGACGCCCAGCCGCTGCTTCATGCCCAGCGAGTACGACCGCACCCGGTCCCGCTGCCGGGCGGCCAGCCCGACCAGGTCCAGCACCTCGTCTAGCCTGGGCCCCGGCACGCCGCCGAGGACACCGGCGAACGCCTTCAGGTTGTCGCGGCCGGACAGGTACAGGTACAGCGCCGGCGCCTCGACCAGCGCGCCCACGCGGGGCAGCACCCGGCCACCATCGGTCTGCACGTCGCCGCCGAGGATCTCGACCCTGCCGGAGGTGGGCCGGATGAGGCCCAGCGCCATCCGGATCGTGGTCGTCTTGCCGGCGCCGTTGGGACCGAGGAAGCCGAACACCTCGCCGCGCCGCACCTCGAGGTCAAGGTCCGTGACCGCCGGGCGATCGCCGTAGCTCTTCGACAGTCGATGAGTGGAGAGGACGGTGTCGGTCATCGCGGGCCTCAGTGGAGCACGTCCCGGCGCCAGGTCAGGGCGACCGCGGCGGCCAGGAACACAAAAGAGTAGACGCCGATCACCACCCAGCAGTGGGTCGCGTCGATGCCCTGGACGAGGGGGGTGAAGAACGCGGCTCTCACCCGGTGGTCGGCCTGGAGCGCGGCGGGCAGGTAGTTCAGGATCGGACCGAGGAAGTACTGCGTCGCGTTGACCCAGACGTCCTGGTGCGTGATCCGCGTCAGCAGCGCCATCACGATCACCGCAAAGTTGTCGGCCGGGAAGTAGCCGACGGCCACGCCGACCCCGAACGCGACCGAGCGGCCGACCACCGCGGCCGCGGTCCCGAGCAGGATGCAGACGACCATGCTGACGCCGGCGACGAGCACGTTCAGCCAGGTGTCGGTCCACGCGGCCGCCGGCAGGGAGGTGATCGGGCTGATGCTGCCGTGCCAGGCGGTCGAGATTGCGAGCAGGGATGCCGTGGCCACCGCCGCGAAGCCCGCCAGCAGCAGGGCGCCGGCGATCGCGAGTGCCGTGTACTGCGCGGCCAGCAGGCCGAGCCGGCTCGTTCCCCGCGCCAGCACCATGCGGATCGTGCCGTTGCCGTACTCCATGGACACCAGGCGCGAGCCGACGATCAGCAGGAACACGCCCGAGCCGATGGTGAACACCTGGAGCACGCCCGAGAGGTACGCGAGGTAGAAGGTCCTCGGGCTGGCGTTGAACGTGTCGCGCGGCGCGCCGCTGGCGACGATCGCGACCAGCGCGATCGCGGTGATCGCGGCGAAACCGGCCACGAGCCACCAGGTCAGCCACTGGCGGCCGATCTTGAGCAGCTCGGACCGCACCGCTCCGGGGAAGCTCGGCCGGGCGGGGCGCAGCACCGCGACGGGGAGGGCGGCGGTGCTCAACTCCCCGCTCCGATCGGCGCCGTCAGGCTGAGGAAGATCTCCTCCAGGTTCCGCTGTCGCTCGTCGATCGTGTCCGCCCAGATCCCGGACTGCGCCAGGAAGCGCACAAGGTCGCGGCCGCGTCCGGTCGGCGAGGCCGCCACGAGCTCCCCATCGTCGAGCCGTGCGGCGCTCCCCCAGGGCTGCGCCCGGAGCAGGGCCAGCGCAGGCTCGGGGTTCTCCATCCGGAGCACGAACTCGCCATGGCTCGCCACGAGGTCGGCCACCGTCGCCTCGCGCACCAGTTCGCCCCGGTCGATGATGGCCACCCGGTCGCAGATCTGCTGGACCTCGGCGAGGACGTGGCTGGAGATGAAGACGGTCTTGCCGGACGCGACCAGCTGGCGGAGGAGGTCGCGCATCTCGACGATGCCTGCCGGGTCGAGCCCGTTGGCGGGCTCGTCGAGGATCAGCAGCTCGGGGTCGTTGAGCAGCGCGACCGCGACGCCGAGGCGCTGCTTCATGCCCATCGAGTACGTCCGCACCCGGTCGCGCTGGCGATCGGCGAGGCCCACCAGGTCGAGCACCTCGTCCAGCCGCGCGTCAGGGACGCCGCCGAGCATGTGGGCGAAGGCGCGCAGGTTGCTTCGGCCCGAGAGGTACGGGTACAGCGCCGGCGTCTCGACCAGCGCGCCGACGCGGGGCAGCACATCGGCCCGGTGCCGCTGGACGTCGCGGCCGAGCACCTCGACCCAGCCCGCCGTCGGCCGGATGAGTCCGAGCGCCATGCGGATCGTGGTGGTCTTGCCGGCGCCGTTGGGGCCGAGGAAGCCGAAGACCTCACCGCGCCGGACCTCGAGGTCCAGGTCGCGGACCGCCGGGCGGGAGCCGTACTGCTTCGAGAGCCCGTGCGTGCTGAGAACGGCGGTGTTCACGTTCAGGGTGGCACCGCGCGCGGGGCTCTTGTGACGCGCGAGGCGTAAGAAGAACGTCAACAGCTCCGGCGTCCATACTGTGCTGACCCACAGCATGAGAAGGCCCGGACATGGCTGGCTGGCGCACGCGCGAAGGACCCGGTGGCCGCTGGCGCTGGCCGCGCTGGGCCTCCTCGCGGGCGCCTGGGCGGCGCCCGCGGCGGCTGCCGGGCAGGCCGGCGTGCCGACCCTCACGGTGAGCCACCTCTGGAACCAGAACGCGCGCGGAGGCTCCTGGTCGCCCTACGTCGTGACCGTCCGCAACGACGGGCAGACGACGTTTGCGGGCACGGTGGCGCTGGTCGCCGACACCGGGTACGGCCCGATCCCGCTCGGCGGGTTCCCCGAGTACGACGCGGTGGTGATCGTGCCGCCGGGCTCCCAGCGGGCCGTGACCGCCTACGTCCTCGAGTCCGCGAACGGCTACCACGCCGAGCTGCGCGACGGGCAGGGCAGCGTGCTGACGACCGCCCGCGTCCCGACGTCAGGCGGGGCGGGGGCTGCCGTGGCGATCGTCAGCGACGTGCCGCAGGTCCAGCAGCGGCTCGACGCCCTCCTGCGGTCGCAGAGCCAGCTGGACGCCGCGGTGTCGCAGTTCTCGGCCGGGCAGGCGTTCCCCGCCGACGTGGTCCGCCTGAGTGGCCTGAACGCGGTGATCCTCGACGAGTTCGACACCGGGTCGCTGAGCGCCCTGCAGCTGCGGGCGCTCACCGACTTTGTGGGCCTGGGCGGGACGCTGATCCTGGCGGGCGGGGCCGGCGCCCGGAGGACGCTCGGCCCGCTGCCCGGCGAGCTGGTCCCGCTGCGTCCCACCGGAGTCGGCACCGCCTCGCTGGCGCCGGTCGCCGAGCTGGGCGGGCTGGCCACCGCCGTGACCGCGCCGGTCTCCACGGGCGATGTTGCGGCCGGGGCCAGGGTGACGCTGGCCGCGCCTGGCGGTACGCCGCTGATCGTCGAGGCGGGGTATGGCGCCGGCGACGTCGTCGAGCTCGCGTTCGATCCGCTGGCCGCGCCCTTCGACGGACGGATCGACCTCGCGGCCGCGGCCTGGGTCCAGGCGCTGGCGCGCGGTCTCACCGGGGTGGCGGGATCGGGCTCGATGCAGCTGGGACGCCTGGGGTTCGGCGCGCCGCCATTCGGGGGGCCGCCGGTCGGATCCGGGCCGGGCTCTGCGACGGGCTACCCCGGCTACCTCGGCCAGGCCCTGGCGGAGGCGCCGGCGGCTGCTTCACCCCCGTTCGGTCTGCTGGCCGTCCTGTTCGTGGCCTACCTGCTCGCGGTCAGCGGGCTGGCGTACTCGGCGCTCCGGGCCGCCGGGAGGCGCGGCCTCCTCTGGGTCGTCGTGCCCGTCACGGCCATCGTCTGCACTGCCGGCGCCTACCTGGCAGGCTTCGGCACCCGCGGCGCCGACTTCCAGGTCGTCCAGGTCCAGGTCGAGCGCCTCGCGCCCGGCGGCGTCGTCGAGACCTCGGAGTTCGACGGCGTCCTGGCCCCTCGCCGCGGCGACGTCACCCTGACCGCGCCGCCGGGCGCGCTGGTGACCACCGCGGGCTCCGCGTTCGGGCCGTTCGCGTTCGGGCCCTTCGCGACCGCCGGCGACCCGGCGCGGATCACGGTCGCCAACCCCGCCGGCGTCACCTTCCCCAACGTCGCCGTCTGGGACCTGCGTCCCGTGCAGACGCTCTCGGTGACGCACGGCGGCGAGGGCGCCGGCGCCGGCATGCCGATCGAGACTCAGCTGAGGCTGCGCGCCGGCCGGCTGCAGGGGCAGGTGGTGAACCACACATCGCGGACGGTGCACGACGTCCAGCTCATCTCGCCGACGGCGCATGTCGCACTTGCCGGCTCGGTCGCGCCGGGGGCCACCGCGGCGGTGGACGCGCCGGTGACCTCCAGCACCGTGAGCGCCCTCGGAGGCAAGGTCGGGGTCGGCATTCCGAACGGTGTGTTCGCGCCGCCGTCGGCCCGGAACGCCGGCCAGACGATGGTCGCCCTCGCCGCCACGGAGGTCGCGGTCCGCCCCGGCGAGTGGGCGCTCGTCGGCCTGGTGGACCGGACGGAGACGCTCCGCGTCGGCGGCGAGCGGCCGCACGGGAGCGGGCGGGCGTTCGTGGTCGAGCCGGCGCGGCTGCTGTCGGTCGACTCCGCGGCCGCGGCGGCTCCGCCCCAACTGGTCTCCACCTACACGTCGGGCACCGGCGCGCTGATCCAGGTGTACGAGCAGGTCGTGCCGCCGGGCCTGGCGGGTCGTGTGACGCTGACCACCAGCCTGCTGCCCGGAAAGCCGCCGACGGTGGCGCCGTCGCTCGAGGTCTACGACCAGGAATCGCACACCTGGCGGGCCGTGACCGGGAGCGCGGCGGCGGCGCCGCTCACGCCAGGCGAGGTCGCCGATGGGGTGATCAGGACCCGCGTGACCTCGGACGGCAGCCAGGTCCAGGTCTCGCTGAGCGACGTCCCGTGATCGAGGTCCGGGGGCTGCGCAAGCGCTACGGCCGCAGGCTCGCGCTCGACCACCTCGACTTCGCGGTGCCCGAGGGCGAGATCTTCGGCTTCCTGGGTCCCAACGGCGCGGGCAAGACGACCACGCTGCGCATCCTGGCCACCCTGACGCCGCCCGACGGCGGGACCGCCGTGATCGGCGGGGTGCGGGTGGACAGCCGGCCGTTCGCGGTACGCCGCCTGATCGGCTACATGCCGGACTTCTTCGGCGTCTACGACCGGCTCAACGTGGTCGAGTACCTCGACTTCTACGCTTCGTGCTACGACGTCCCGGCCCGGCGCCGCCGGCGCCTGGCGGGCGAGCTCCTGGAACTGGTCGACCTGGCGGACCGCGCCGGCGACCAGGTCGACACGCTGAGCCGCGGCATGAAGCAGCGGCTCTGCCTGGCCCGCGCGCTCGTCCACAGCCCGCAGGTGCTGCTGCTGGATGAGCCGGCCTCTGGCCTCGACCCGCGGGCGCGGCTCGAGATGCAGGAGCTGATCCGCGAGCTGCGGCGCATGGGCAAGACGATCCTGATCTCGAGCCATATCGTGCCCGAGGTCGAGGAGCTGTGCACGTGGGTCGGCGTGATCGACGCCGGGCGGATGGTGGAGATCGGCCCGAAGGCCGACGTGCTGCGCCGGGCGGCGGGCGCCCGCCGGCTCCGGATCGAGCTGGTGGACGCGGACGAGGCGAGGACCGCCGAGGCGCGACGCTTGGTCGCGGGCTGGCCGGGCGTCATCGCCGTCGAGGACGTCGAGAAAGGGCTGGAGGCGGCCATCGAGGCCGGGCTGCCGGCGCACCTGCTCCTGCGCGACCTGGTGCAGGCGGGGTTCGGCGTGGGGGCCTTCACGCCGGTCCAGGCGGGCCTCTCGGACGTCTTCCTGCGCCTCACCGAGCGCGGCACCGAGGGTGTCGCATGAGCGAGCGGGCGGATCCGGTGCGGTGGGAGTGGAGCGGCCTCCGCCGGCTCGTCTTCAACCCGCTGATCGTGAAGGACGGCCTCGCGCGCGTCCGCTCCTGGCGGGCGCCGGCGGTCATCGCGCTGTACCTGGGGCTGCTGGGGCTGTTCGCGTGGCTGGCGTTCTCGATCCAGCTCACGGGCTTCCCGCAGCCCACCGGCTTCGCGCGCGTAGCGAGCAACGTGTTCACGGCGCTGGCGCTGGTCCAGCTCGCGCTCGTCTGCCTCGTCACGCCGGCGCTCGCGGCGGGAGCCGTCAGCGGTGAGCGCGAGCGTCAGACGCTCGACGTGCTGCTGGTGAGCTGCGTGCCGTCGTTCGGCATCGTGTGGGGCAAGCTCGTCGCATCGGTGGCCTTCGTGCTCCTGCTGATCCTGGCCGCGCTGCCGCTGTTCGCGACGGTGTTCCTCTTCGGTGGCATCGACGGCCAGCAGTTCCTGGTGGCGCAGCTGCTGACCGCGACGACGGCGCTGGCGGTGGCGGCGGTCTCGCTGTTCCTGAGCACGATGTTCCGGCGCACGCTCGGCGCCACGGTCGTCGCTTACGGGCTGACGTTCGCGGCCACCGCGGCGAGCTGGTACACCGGCACGATCCTGCTGGCCAGCGGGCACATCCGGGTCGGCCAGGCCCTGCTCTTCGCGAACCCGATCCAGGCGATGCTCGCGGCCCTGCAGGGGGCCAGCAGCGTGGTGGGCCGCGCGGGAGGGCCGCCCGCGTACGCCGTGACAGGCGGCGGCCTCGTCCCGTTGGGTCCCCGGCCGTCCGCTCCGGCGGTGCAGCCGTGGGAGGTGACCGTCGCGATCGAGTTGGCTATCGTCGCGGTCGCGGCGGTGGGCACGATGTTTCTCCTGCGCGAGCGCAGGGGGGGCGGGTCGGGATCGGGCTGAACTCGCCCCTGGTTTGGCCCGAGTCAGATCACCCCTCGCGCCTGCAGGATCTCCCGGACCTGGCCGCAGTGGCCGGTCAGGTGCGCGGCGATCACCGAGGCGCCCGCGCCCACGACGAACTTCCCGAATGGCGGCACCTCGGCCTCCCGCTCCGCGACGGCGGGGTCGACGGCTGGCACGCACCGCTCCAGCGCCGCGCGCACGCTGCCGATGCGACCGGCGGCCTCGGCCGCGGAGTGCGGCGTCGCGCCCACCGCGTCGTGCCCCAGCTCCTCCCGGTAGATGAACAGGCTGGGCTGGTGGCGCAGCCGCTCCAGCGCCGCGATCCACAGCAGTCCGCTGATCTGAATGTGCGACACGACCTCCGCGCACGTCCAGCCGCCGTCCGGGTGCGCGCGGTGCAGGTCCGCGTCAGAGATCCGGCCCAGCAGCGTCTCCAGCTCGCGCAGCGCCTCGATCGCAGGCGCCGTCGCGTCGACCAGGACTCCCTCGGACATCGTTCCCCCTCCAGTTGCCTCGGCTCCGCTGGGATCGCCGTTATTCGACGTCCACGATGACCGGCGGC
>Ga0126369_10002239_pt1 | contig 13731 bp, 12 predicted proteins | sample PanSoiMetaPlot_1_FD_109646 | JGI IMG/M metagenome (GOLD analysis project Ga0126369, IMG submission 109646) | Tropical forest soil microbial communities from Panama - MetaG Plot_1 | ecosystem: Environmental > Terrestrial > Soil > Tropical forest > Bulk soil | place: Panama | collected 2016-02-17 | reverse complement strand
GATGAACTCACGCATACCGTAGAAGGCATCATAAAGGTCTTCTACGACTTGAACTCGGTCCTTAATGCGCCGGTACAAGTCATCAACGTTATCGGTGGTTATGTACAAGTCGACCTCGCGCCGGTGATCCGTGCTCGTTCTCCCGCCTGCATTGAGCATGACTTCACTGTTTCCGAATGACAATTTTGCCCAGTTAGTTTCGCCATCCTCTTCGTTTCGTCGCACCACTTTGAATCCTATCGAGGTGTACCAGTTGAGCGTGGCGCTGACATCCGGAACATGAATCATTGGAACGACTGTCTGTGACATAACCCACCGCTTTTGGTTACAAGTGCTAAGACCGCCGCGGTGAGTCTAGCACTCGTTCCAACACGAAACAAACGGGCGTAGCTCCGAAGATCTGGACCACGCAACGCCAGTAACGATTCTGCGAGTCGGTCCGGTCAGTCGGCTACTCTGATGTTGGGCTTACTGCTTGATTGACCGTGATCGTTCACAATCGTCGGCCAGCGCCAACTTGAGCTTCCGACATCCCAAAAGAGGATTTCTAAGACAGAACCGGTCGCCGGCCCGGCGCGAGCGACATTGCATCTCGTAAAGCCAAGGTTCTTAGACGGTGTAGAATGCACGACGCACGAATAGAAACAGACCAAGGCTTTCGTAGCCTGGCGCTTTCAATTCAGTGAGGCACTCATGACCCTTTCGAAGAGAACGTTTGTTGCCTGCCTGTTGTCTGTGTGTTTGGGCTTTGCCGCCAACACCATCGCCCAAGGTCCAGACGCCTTACCGCGCACGATGCGTCCGGTTATTCGAGGCCGACAGGCTGCAGTGTCATCGATGAAGGCGGAAGCTACAGAAGTGGCCAGCCGCATCTTGCAGACGGGCGGCAACGCGTTCGATGCCATCGTTGGTGGACAAGCGGCGCTTGCGGTGACCGACTTTGCCCTCAATGGCGTTGGTAGCGACGCTGTTGTGCTTGTCTACGATGCGCGCGCGAAAAAAGTGCTTTCCATCAATGCAGAGCCGCGCGCTCCAAAGCTGGCAACCATCGAATGGTACGAGAAGAACAGCGGTGGCAAGATTCCGGTCAGCGACGGGCTGCTGTCCGGCGGAATTCCGGGCGTGGTGGACGCGTGGTACATCCTGCTAGATCGTTGGGGAACCATGAGCTTTGAGCAAGTGCTCCAACCAGCGATCGACCTTGCGGAAAACGGATTTCCCCTGAGTGAAGGTCGCGCCCGCATGATTGTGACCACCCGAAAGATACTCAAATATCCCTCGACCCTCAAAATCTACAAGCCGAACGGCGAGGCTCCAAAGGCCGGTGAAGTCTTCAAGAATCCCGATCTCGCTCGCACCCTGAAAAAACTGGTCGAAGCGGAAAGAGCGAATAAGGCAAAAGGGCGACATGAGGCGCTGAAGGCCGCCCGCGACCGCTTCTATAAAGGCGACATTGCACAGGAGTTATCGGCATTCTCGGAAGCCAACGGCAGTCTCTTTCGCTACGAGGACTTTGCGGAATACACGGCGAAAGTGGAAACTCCAGTCTCCATCGATTACCGGGGCTATCAGGTTTATAAGAATCCGTCCGCCAGCCAAGGACCCACAGAACTGATCGCGCTAAACCTGCTGGAGGGATACGATCTGAAAGCACTTGGCCATAACAGTGTCGACTTCATTTCCACCAATGTCGAGGTCATGAAACTGGCTATGGCCGATCGCGAGAAATTTCTCGGCGACATGGACTTCATTAAGATTCCTTACGAAGGATTGCTGTCAAAGGACTACGCGCGGGAGCGCAGAAAGCTCGTCGATCCAGCAAGAGCATCATTAGAGCTGCGCCCTGGTTCACCCGAAAAATTTGTCGCCAGCAATTCGGACCATCCTTGGCACGTCGTTCTCGACGGAGACGCGGACTTCAACGGCGACACAAGTTACATAGGCATCGTCGACAAGTACCGCAATATGGTCAGTTTTGAACCCAGCCTTCACAGCGTCTTCGGAACGGGAGTCGTAATGGGAAACACGGGAATCATCTTCAACTGTCGTGGCGACTATTACTCGTTGGTTCGAGGTGAGGCCAACGCGCTCGAGCCAGGAAAGCGACCCCGGAGCACATTACAAAGTACGCTGGTGACGAAGGACGGCCAGCCCTTCATGATTACCGGAAGTCCGGGCGGCGACGACCAAGTGATGATCACCCTACAGACATTGGTCAACGTGATCGATTTCGGCATGAACGTTCAGCAAGCGATCGAAGCTCCACGCTGGTCCACTCACAGCTTCCCAGCTTCGCCGTTTCCCCATACCATGCTTCCGGGTGCTATGTCGGTGGAGGAGCGCATCCCCGAAGCGACGCAAAAGGAACTTATCGCGCGTGGTCACAAGTTGCAGGTAGCTCCCCCTTGGTCCCTTGCGTCCAGTGCCGCTATCATCGTCGATGCAAAGACCGGCGTGCTGAGCGCCGGGGCCGACCCACGAGTCGAAGCCTACGCGTGGGCATGGTAGACAAAAGCGATTTTCTGGTCCATCACCTGATCGAGTTAGGGGTCTCAGGGAACTGATTGTGCGAGGTACGCATTTTTCTGAGTTGTCGGCCATACGAAAACAATTTCTTTGGTCAGGACGCAATGGTGCCACAAGCCTGCATTTCAGATGATCCAAGTCCCCTGAATTTTCACCCGACTACAGTATTCTTCGCTTTAAATCCTCGCGTCTTTCCTGAGATTTTTGCTGATGCACGCCTGCGTCCGGGTAGCCTTCTTAGGTTGAACTACATGCACCTGTCTGCTTGTTTTTCCTGAAAGCCGCAATCAAATTGGTGGGGCCGACAGCCTTAAGGGTCGGTACAGGGTGGTGACTGTCGTGAATTCCGAGGTTCTCAGGCCGCGATATCCCTTCATATTGCATGCGCGCGACACGGTCCATCTATACAATTCCCCATTGTGCGGGGCCACCAGCATCTGTTGAGAATTGGTGCGTTAGCCGGTGTTTGTCTGGGGCGTGGCTTCTTTGTTGCGGAAGCCTAGAGCGAAGAAGAGCAACACGGCGGCGGAGGCGACGGTTGGCACCAGCCAGACGGAAACCCAGCGGTGGGAGACCACGCCACTAGCCGACGTGGCGACGTAAGCATCCACGACGCGGCCGCAAATCCACGAGCCTACGAACATGCCGATACCGTAGGTGATGAACGTAATCATTCCCTGCGCGGCGGCGCGCAGTGCCTGCGGCGCTTTCTGATCGACGTACACTTGGCCGGTGACGAAGAAGAAGTCGTAGCAGATGCCGTGCATAATGATGCCCGCATACAAGAGCCATGCCAGGCTGCCGCTGTTGCCGGTGCCGAAGCAGAGATAACGCAATACCCACGCTAACATGCCCAGCATAAGGGTGTATTTCACGCCGAGACGCTTGAAAAACCACGGCAGCGTGACCATGAACGCCAGCTCCGACATTTGCCCCATCGTCATTTTGCCGACTGCGTTCTGCACGCCAATTTCGTTCAGAAAGGGGTTGGTGAAGGTGTAGTAGAACTGCAACGGGATGCAGATCAAAAACGAAGCCAGCGCAAAGACGGTGAAGTTGCGGTCCTTGAAGAGCGCGAAGGCCTCCGGCGGAAAGATGTTGCTGAGCTTGAAGCCGTGCGCGGAGTGTAGTGGCGGCGTATCCGGCAGTGTGATGCCGTAAACGGCGAAAACGATCGAACAAATCGAAGCGACGCGGATCGGAATCGCACTCGCCTCGATTCCGTGGTAACCCGGCAGATGTCCCAGCCAACCAATGAAAAGTCCCGCCACAATCCACCCGAGAGTGCCGAGCACGCGAATCGAACCGAAGTCCTGCTGGGGATCCTTCATTTGTCGGAAGGCCAGCGCGTTGGTCAGCGACATGGTGGGCATGTAGCAGAGCGAGTAGATCAACAAAGTTGTGTACATGAGGCCGAAGCTATCGCGTGAGGACGCGTACCAGAGCAACACGCCGCCAATTCCATGAAGAGCGGCGAGCAATTTCTGATTGGCGAAAAGTTCATCGGCCATCAGACCGACGAGAAACGGAGAGACCACCGCGCCGAGAGCGGTGGTTCCGGCGGCAAGAGCAATCTGCTCGCCGGAGAAATGCAGCGTCTGCCCGAGCCAGGTGCCCAAGGTTACGTACCACGCACCCCAAATGAAATATTCGAAGAACATCATTAGGGACAGCCGGGCTCTCATTTGCAGTTGCACGCAGTCACCTCACAAGGATGCTTAACGTTGTTTGCTCACGAAATGGTTTTGTCGCTCACGCGGCGGCTTTTTCCCCAAGCGGGCGGATAAGCCGGGCCGTTGAGCCAAAGATCGATGGGGCGCTTTACGCCGGGCGGCGCCTTGTAGGGAAGTGTGATCTTGCGCCCTTCGCCGGCGGAGGCGTACCCCGCATAGAGCGCATGCATCACCATCAGGCCGTCTTCGCCGGTGGCTTGCAGAGATTCTTTGCCGCGGGCGCAGCGGGTAAAGTGCGCAAGCTCCTGCGGCGTCCCGTAATTCCAAAGCTCTTCGAAAACCGGGTACGTCCAGCCGGTGGTGGTCGGTGCTTTTTCAACGGCGTAACCATAGCCGCGCTCGCTGAACGTTGGAAGCGCGTTGCCCATGTGCAGGTTGGCGTAGGTGAGGCCTTCCGATCCGAAGACTTCGATGCGATCGTCCATTCCGCCGCGACGCGCCCAACTGTTTTCGACCAGGCCCACGACTCCATTTTCAAATTCCATGATGCTAAGCGATTCGTCATCGGCTTTGGTTTTGTCGGCGTGAACGTAGGTTCCCAACTGGCAATAGATGGATTTGAGCTTCGGCCGGCCGAGGAACCAATAGCAGAAAGCGATGCCGTGGCAGCCGAGGTCCATCAGCGCGCCGCCGCCGGAGCGGTTGATATCCCAGAACCACGGGCTGTGGGGACCGAAATGTTTTTCGCTTTGCTTGACCAGGTGCACTTTGCCGAACGCGCCCGCATCGGCCATTTCCTTCGCTTTTAGATATTTCGGGGTGAAGAAAAGCTCTTCGCCGTACATCAGCAGGACACCGTGGCGTTTCGCTGCGTCGATCATCTCTTCGCCTTCGGGGATGGTCATGGCCAAGGGTTTTTCGCAGATGATGTGCTTGCCCGCGGCAGCGATGTCCTTGGTCATCTGTGCGTGCAAACTGTTGGGTGCGCAGATGGAGACCATTTCGATGTCGCGCTCTTTTAGCATTTCGCGATAGTCGGTAAAGACCCGCGGGATCCCGTGCTTTTTAGCAAGCTCGGCGGCGTTACCAGGAGTAGGAGAAGCAACGGCGACTACTTCCGCTTCGTAGCCCATCTGGAACGAGGTGACCTGAATTTCCGCCTGGAATTGGGATCCAATGAGTCCGACTTTTGCTTTTCCTTTGTTGTCCATTGTTCCTTGTTCGACTCCTGAGATTGACGGCCTAGGATGTTTAGGTCCCCGTGGCGTGCGCTAGCGTTGATGCTGCGTTGGGCTAAGTCGCTAGGCTTTGATCGATTGTGGTGCTTTCGCGTTTGGCAATTCTGGCTACGAAGTCGTTGGTGGCGTCGGATCGTCGCAGCCAACATACTCCATTAAGATGCGATTGCCTTTGTATTCGAGCTCGTCGTGAATGCCGATCTTCGATGTGTAGTAGCCCCTCGTGGTGAGCCGCTTGAGTTCGCGAAAAAATCGCACTTCCGGCAGTTCGGTCACATGTTCGTTGTCGGAAAGCACGGTCAGTATGGAAAGGCGCTCTTCCGGTGTTGCATCGACGAATGACTTTCCAGTGTAGTGCTTGCTCATCAGATCGACCAGACGAAGTCCCTCGTGCCAGAGAGCCCGGTCTTCGTCATTGGTCGTTTCCCGGAGACATTGCTCGATATAGTCGGCAACCTTGGCGGCTTTCGCTCCGCCGGAATGCTTATCCGCAGGAATAATGGTTTCGGAGAGTTCTTCGACCATCGTATGCTGTGCGGGCGTGAAAAAATGTGACGCTGGGTTGGATTCGGCAGCGGTTTTCGCGGTTTGCCCTGTGGCTGGTGCCGGCGATTCCCGCGTCGTCTCGGCGGCCATGCTGGGCAAAGGCAAGACCGAAGCGCTGACAGCGCTAGCGGTGGTCTTGAGCCACTGTCTGCGATCCTGCTTCAAATTGAAGGAATCCGTGTTCGACATGGCCCCTCCTACAGGTTGCCTTTCTTGAATTCATCCGCCAGATAGTCACAGGAGCGCCAACAGAGCGTCATGATCGTCCAGGTTGGATTCTGGCAACTGGCGCTGACGAAGGCGCTGCCGTCGACGACAAACAAATTCTTTAAGTCGTGCGATTGTTCAAACTGATTGAGCACCGAAGTTTTTGGATCACTGCCCATACGTGCGGTGCCCAATTCGTGGATTGACCATCCTTCGGTGAGCACGCGCTTGTTGATGTGCACGATCTCGAAGCCTGCTGCCTCGAACATTTCTTGCGCGGTATCAGCCATATCCTTAGCCATGCCGTGCTCGTTGTCGCCGAACTTGTAGTGAAAGCGGAGCACGGGGATGCCCCACTTGTCTTTGATATTGGGATCGAGATCGACATAGTTTTCATAACGCGACAAGACTTCGCCGAACGCGCCCATGCCGATGTATGCTCCTTGATTCTTGCGGATTTCCTCCTTAAACGACGCCCCGATTCCAGGAGCTTGCGTCCCCGGGGGAAACATCGAGCAACCGCTGCCGCCTTCAAATCCGTAGCCGCGAATGAACTTCGGATGCTTCTCCGCAAGGTTGCGAAACCTCGTGAGGTAAAAACCGCCGGGCCGTCCGTCGTCCAGTGTTGGTGGCTTGCCGACACGCTCCTTCACTCGGCCATACACCCCGGGGCCCATGATGTGTTCGCAGAAGTTGTGCCCGACGTGACCGCTGGAGTTGCCGATACCGTTGGGATGCTGGCGCGATTTCGATAGCAGCAGGAGACGAGCGGATTCCAGCGTGGATGCTGCCACGATCACGACTTTCGCTTTCGCGGCGTAGTCCTTTTTTGTGACCGCGTCCGTGAAGCGCACGCCGCTGGCCTTGGCCGTGTTGGGATCCACGGTGATCTCGCGCGCGACGGAGTTTGTGCGAAGCGTCAGATTGCCCGTATCCATCGCCGGATAGATCAAGCCGGTGGGAGAGTCGAACGCCGCATGAATATCACAGCCACCTTTGCGCTCGCAGGCACCACGGCCGTAGCAACGGCTCCGATACTTATTGTGCGCGAGCCCTTCGCTGGTAACGCCGGCGCGATACTGTGTGAGCGTGCGGCCCATTTTCTGGAGGCCTTGCTTCAGCGTAACTTCGGCGCAGTTCAGTTTTTGCGGGCGCTGGAAAATGCCGTCGGGTAGATGCGGCAGGTTCTCTTTGACACCCATGATGCCAAGATGCAGGTCCACTTTGTCGTAGTAGGGAGCGAGGTCGCTATAGCTGATGGGCCAGTTTTCGCCGTAACCGTCGCGGTCCTTGGCCTTGAAGTCGTAATCGGACAAGCGCAGAGCGAGTCGGCCCCAAATGTTGGTCTTGCCACCCAGGCAGCGCGCGCGAACCCAGGCGTAGTTCGTGCCGGTATAGGGGTTTTCGCGCTCGTCGACGCAAATGTTTTTTGTGTAGTCGCTGTCGCCGATGTAACTGTGCAAATGCTTGGATTTTTCAAAGCCCGGACCATACGGCGGCCTGCGGATGGTGTACTCATTGAAGCTGAGCGAATGTCGGTCCGGCGGCAATTCGCCGCGGTACCTGTTGTCGTACGGCCACTCCATCGAGCGAAGCTCGTGTTCAATGGGAAGTTTTTTCCCCGCCTCTAACAGCAGCACCTTGAAACCATGGCTGGTGAGGACATGCGCGGCCATGCCACCTGCAGCACCAGAGCCGATTATGACCGCATCATACGTAATGGATAAATTGACTTCGGGCTCCACCATCTGAATCGCTCTCCTTCAAGGACAGCTTGTCTTTCATGCGCCTGCAACCCTGCGTCAATCGAAGCGCGGACAGAGTGTAAGCCGGAGTGCCGCCAAACGAAAGTCAAAGAAATAGAACGAAGATCGTCGCAAGATCGATCCTAGCTATGCGAAGTGTCCGTCCGCCTCCCTGTTCAGAGCACCATGACCGAATGTAACCAATTGCGAGCGTCGCAGTCGTTTGCGAGGAGTGCAGGGCCCATCGGCGAGCCGAGAAAAATCAATATTCCTTTTCCAAGACGTCTCTTCCACGCGACGCGTAAATCGCCGATCTTCCCGATTGCGTTTCCCGCCGGCGCCGACACAGGAATCGCACGGCTGAAGTCGCGAACTCTTGCCTCACTCGGCCATCGATAATGCACGTAAGGGACGGCTTGGCGATGGTCGGGCTTGTTTCTGGGATGCTGTGCCGGAGGAGGTTTGCGAGGAGCGCCGTAAGCGGACCTCGACCAAAGCTCGACCGGCCGGTCGATCGTGATATCGAAATATTGGTGCAGCATTCCCTGGTACGAAGCAAATTCGGACTGGTTCAAAAAACCTGCGCCACATTCCAACAAAAGAGTACTGCCCGATTGCAGTAGTCCCGATAGAACAGATGCGAGCGTAGCGTCTATCATTCCGACGCCTGGAACAATTGCGACTCGGCATCGGCTTAGTGCATTAAGTTCGGCTGGCAAGAGCTGTTGATGTTTGCTAGCAAGCGCCGCTTGGTATCCCTGTAACGATTCGCGTAGGGAGCAATTAGTACCGAGGTCGAGCAAAGCGCAATCCACGTCGAACTTGGGCTCAGAATCAAGCGCAATTAATTCGACCCGTCGAAAGGCAAAGAGCGTCACTGCTGTGCCGGTCACCGAAAGGAAATCTCGACGTGAGATTTGCATCCCGACTCCACATATCAGCTCATAGTTTGCCGGAAATCAAGCGGTCCATGGCTGCCGAAGTGTCATAGAACTGCTGGTCTTTGGCGTAGTGATACCGCGCTTCCATTTCTGCGATCAACCAACCGTTGTATCCAACTTTACTGAGCGCCGCTCGTATCGCCGGCCAGTTGTTATCACCGATGAAAAGGTTCGTGTAGACCGTGTCGCAACAACGCCCTCGCTTCTTGAGAACGTCCTTTAGGTGGACTCGCGTGATGCGCGGCCCATGAATTTCAATCCACTGCTCCGCGAAGCCAGTGTCATGAATGTTGCCCACGTCGAGGTGAATGCCGATGAATGGGCTGTTAACTTCATTGAGGAAGGACCAGAACTCCCGCGGAGTTATCAAGAACCGATGCTCTGAATTGTTATTTTCGCAGCCGATCTTGACCCCTGCCTTCGTCGCCACCGGTGCAAGCTGTAGCATTGCGTCCAAGCAGCGTTGGTAGACTTCGTTGTACGGAATTTCCTGGGTTACGAGTCCTGCCACGACAAGAACAGCATCACAACCAAGAAGTTGCGCTGTTTCGAGCTGCCGCTCGACAATGCGAATAGCCTGAGCACGAACGCCGGGATCACGCGCGGAAAGAGGAGTTTCCCAGTGGAGCCCGGTAGAAACGTTGGATACGACAAGACCCGCGTTCTCTACTTTGCGGCGCAACTCCGTCACAGCTGCGTCGGCGGTGTTCATCTGAAGCCACGGAACCTCTCCGAGCCATAGTTCGATGCCATCGAATCCGGCTTTTTTCACCAGATCGAGCCCCTGCTCGAAACTCCACCCCTTGGGGATCATGTTGTCGCCGATGGACTTTTTCATGGTCGCCCCCTGTCGGTGCAGCATCCTACCACTCTATTTCAATCCGATAATCGTTGCATGGATCTGGCTGGGGCTATGGATCACCGAAACGCTTTCATGGAATCACATCGGGTTGTGGGTTAGCTTCTCGACCGAGTGGTCCCTTAGCCGGGGATGTCAAGACATGCATCATGTTTAGTCTGAATCGCAAATCGTCTTCATTGCTCGCACGACTTCTGCTCGGCTTCCTTCTGCTGGGCCGAACCCTCGCGTGGGTAGACACCGGGCTAAGTGCAAATGCAGGACCTTCAGCACTATCGTCCGATTCAGACGGGTATCGCGGGCACTGCTGTTGAGGTGAACCGATGTTCGTCTAAGCTGAGCGGCCTGAGAACATAGGTAACACATTGTACCGGACACATGGGTAACACTTTCTCCCTCCCGGGAGGGAGAAAGTATGCCTTGGAAGGAGTGTTCGGTTATCGACAAAAAGCCGCAGTTTGTGGCGCGCCGGCTAGCCGACGAGACCATGTCGGAGCAGTGCAAGACTTGTCCCCGGCAGGGAAGACGCAAGCCAAGACAGCCATTGCAAGGGAAAGCTGACAGTGATGGCCGGAGATTGCGGCGCAAGGGGCCGGAATCAACGCCAGCAAGAGGTAAACATCTGTGATGCGAGTGTTTTGCGGAGCGAAAAGAATGGGGGCAAACGTGCAGAAACTTCTCGCACCCATGAGAGCAAAAAAGAGTGACGGTCGTGAGAGAGGTGGAGAAGCCAAGCAATATCGGCGGCGAACCGGTTTGACCATAGGCTCTTCCAACCAATTTCCGGTTGACAGCATCTTGGTTTTGCATAACATTGCATCCAATTCAGGTTTGGGCTCCTACCACGGGACTTTGAGAGAGGACCGCCTAGCCAATGCGAATCGTTAAGAGGTGCCACCTCTTGCTTCTCTTTTCCCTCGCGCTGCTTTTGGTTTGCGGCCAGCTCCCGGAATTGTTTACTTTGATCGATGATGTCTCGAACGATTTTGTGGAAGAGTCTTTCGAGCACATTTCCAAGAGCGTGGAAAGCGCGCCCATCCACTCGGAATCTCAACGCACCGTCACATTTGAGGAAGAATCGCATTCAGCCGCTACCGTTGCACCTTCCAACCAGCCACTGCCTTCTATCTCGCCGGACCTCCTTCGGTTATTTGCCATCCAGCGGAAATAAGAAATACACCCGACCCTAGTGTGTCCGGAACACAGCGGAGGGCGGCTCGCGTGTGCCTGCGCCTTGACTAGGTTGCGGACAGCCGGAAACAACCCCTTGTGGACAACCAGCAATAGCAAAAGAGAAAGAACGTGTCTTTCTCATTGCTGTCTCCTGCATGCCTCATAGGGTTCGACAGGCTCAAGAAAGCCGGCATGAAGGCACAGCTCACAATCACTTCGAAAGCGCAGTGCGCGGAAGGGCCTAATTCTGAAGAGGAATTTAGATCAATCCTCCGATAAATCGGAAAGGAGAAAGAGAATGTTGCTCAAAGTAAGGGCCATAGCCACTCTGCTGCTCTTTGGCTGCCTGCTTGCCTTGACGACTAGCGTGAAGGGTGCGGACCTGCCCGTATTCTGTGGGGGTAAGGGGCCCTTGACGACAATCGCCAGCGCCCTAAAAGTGCTCAATCCAGCTGTGCCAAACACGTTAACGGTCTCAGGGATATGCAAGGAAAATGTGTTGATCCGGGGCTTTGACCACCTGACGTTAAGAGCCAAACCGGGCGCAACAATCCAAGATGCTTCTGGCGGCACAGGGCTTGTCCTGAATATCGAGCGCTCCGGCGATGCAATCGTAGAAGGATTCATTATCAACGGTGGTGCCATCGGAGTGATGTGCTCCGAGTCCAGTGTTTGCCATTTCGATGGAAACACAGTCCAAGGAGCGTCGGTCGGGATTCAGTTTGTCCAATCACGAGGCTTCTTTGGCTGGAACGTTCTGCAGCACAACGGCACCGGCCTCGTGATACTTGAATCGAGCTCCGTTCGCTCCGCTGCACTTCTGATTCAGAATAACTCGAACAGTGGTGTGGATGTGGACACGGGTGGTTCGTTCGCCTCGTTTGGCAACACCATAAGAGACAACGGAGCTAGCGGAATCGAAATATATCACGGGTCTGCGGTGCTGGTCGGCACGACTATCACTGGAAACTCGGGAAACGGTTTGACGGTCGTAGCGCACTCATCTGTTGACTTTGAATCTGACAGCGTCATCGCGGGAAATGGTGCCAGTGGAGTCTTCCTCAGAGATCTCAGCTACGTCGAGTTCCGAGGCGCGAACACTGTCACCGGCAATTTCAGCGGTCTGGATGTGGCGTGCCGGCCGCAGTTCCCCGCGACACGAGGTGCGCTCACCAATATTGGGGGCGGAATAACTGACTGCGTTGAGCCGTAACCCTCTGGAGTCATGGATGTGCAGAGGTATCGGCGAGATCGCGGCACCACGGTGCTCAGGACAAATGAACGTCAGAACAAGGAGAAGCGAGATGAAAAGTTCACTTCGAAGGATCAACGAAGTGGTGGTATGCATGGTTGTCATCGTTGCCAACGCTTGGGCCCAGACCCCTCAGAGCAAAGCACATGTTGTTTCTCTCGCTGAGCTCAGCAGAGACGCCTCGCAGCCCGCCCAAACGCGGCGGTCCAACGAGGGAGATGTCCGCGCGCTGCTTACTTCAGAGCAAGGCCAGAAGGCGTTGAAATCAGCGCATCTGGACTACGAGAGAGTGGACAAAGCCGTTGGCCAGTTGAGCGACGAAGATCTTGCCAGGCTGGCTCAGCGATCACGGCAAGCACAAGCCGACTTTGCAGCTGGCCGCATTTCCAACGGGGCCATCATTCTGATTGTCGCCCTAGTGGCGGCAACCATCATCCTTGTGACCATTTTCGTACAGTTGAACCATTCGTGACACAACGAAGGCCTACGAGCCTCCGATTGGGAAAGGAGTTAGATATGCGCCGACGCATACTTAGTTGCGGGCTGGTTCTCCTATTTGCTGCAAGAGGAGTGGCGCAGCAGCCGGAAGAGAAAGCGCCGCGGAAGGAATCTACGGCGACAGCGAGTTCCGCTGACAGTCCGTCTCTCGCGACGCAGCTCCTTCGTTCGCTACAAACGATTCGTATCGAGACCGGGACTTGGCTCGCGAAACCGGAGATGTGCGAAGGCGCGCTTCAGAAACACCGCGAATTTGAGGCGTGGGAACTGTCGATCGTGCGGGCCGCAAGAGCGGATGTGATTCTGAAAATCGACCATCAGCCAGGCTGGTTTTACTACCAATACAGCATGGTTCACACGGCGAGCCAGGTAGTTCTCGCTTCAGGAAACGTGACCGCCTGGGACGGCAAGGTAGCCTGCGGCAAAGTGGCGGACGCCGTCATTGACCGAATCAAGCGGGCTAGGCCCGTGCCCAAGGCTGAACCAAAGGACGAGAAAGACAAGAAGCCTCTGTGAGAGCAAAGAGCAGATTTGCAGCAAGGAGGGCGACAATGACGGCAAGCAGGCAGACTCGAAGGGCTCAGGTCTGTAAATCGCTAGCTTTCATCATTACGGCGACAGCGGTCTGTCTGCCGCTTGTCGTTAACGCCCAGGAAGCGCCGAAGCGGAACCTTCACGACAACAGGAAAGCTTGGAAGGTGAACGTTGTATCCGATCTTTTTCCGGAAAAGCAAATTCTAAAGCTGCAAGCCAGCGTCGAAGAGGGCTGGCTGGTCTGCCGTTCCGGCGGTTCAGCCGTCCTCGAGATTCCACTCAACGCGATCACGAGGACGAGCCGTGATAGCGCCAAGGACTACCCCGTTGCGGAGTTCTTGATGGCAGCGGCAACACAGCCTTCCACCGAACGGCACAGGTTTGGATCAAAAAAGTATCGCGAGGAAATGGCGGCAAGGATGATGCTCGGGGGAATTGCCATCTTCACGCTGCTGTTTCCCAGGCACCAAGAGGAAGTACGCGTGTTCTGGACTGACGACGAAGGGGAGCATGGCGCCGAGTTTCTTTTGGGGCGTAAG
>Ga0126369_10002235_pt1 | contig 13737 bp, 11 predicted proteins | sample PanSoiMetaPlot_1_FD_109646 | JGI IMG/M metagenome (GOLD analysis project Ga0126369, IMG submission 109646) | Tropical forest soil microbial communities from Panama - MetaG Plot_1 | ecosystem: Environmental > Terrestrial > Soil > Tropical forest > Bulk soil | place: Panama | collected 2016-02-17 | reverse complement strand
GCCGCTACGCTGACCGCGCCGATCGCTGGCCCTTGGGATCGGCTCAACCGCGCGATCAAGGCGCTCATGCCGAAAGGGCTCTATGCCCGTTCGCTTTTGATCATCATCGTGCCGATGGTGGTGTTGCAATCGGTGGTGGCGTTTTTGTTCATGGAGCGGCACTGGAGTCTGGTGACGACTTATCTGTCATCGGCGGTGACCCGGGAGATCGCCACGCTGATCGACGTCTACAGGACTTTTCCGCAGGACCCCGACCACACGCAGTTAAAGCGCATTGCCCAGGATCGGCTCGGTCTTGTCGTCGACTTCCTCCCCGGCACGCAATTGCCGCCACCCGGGCCAAAACCATTCTTCTCGCAACTCGACGGCGCGCTTTCCGACGAGATTAGAAAACAGATCGGCTTGCCGTTCTGGATCGATACCGTCGGGCGATCGAATATCGTGGAAATCCGAGTCAAGCTGGACGACACGGTCATGCGCGCGTTCGCCAAGCGCGCCGACGTTTACGACCCGAATTCTTGGATCTTCCTCGTTTGGATGGTCGCAACCTCGCTCGTGGTGCTCGCGATTGCGATCGCGTTTCTGCGCAACCAGATTCGGCCAATTGTGCGGCTGGCCGACGCCGCCGAAGCCTTCGGCAAGGGTCGCGAGGCGCCAAATTTTCGTCCGCGCGGCGCGCGCGAGGTCCGGCGCGCTGCCGCCGCATTCCTGGAAATGAAGAGCCGCATCGAACGCGCCATCGAACAGCGCACCACCATGCTTGCCGGCGTATCACACGACTTGCGCACGATCCTCACCCGCTTCAAGCTCGAACTGGCGCTGCTGGGCGACAGCCCGGAAATCGACGCCATCAAAAAAGACATCGATGAAATGGCGGGCATGCTGGAAGCCTATTTGGCTTTCGCCCGCGGCGATATGGGCGAACAACCGGGCCCGACCGACATCGCCGGCTTGTTGGAGGAGTTGAGGCTTGACAGCGAACGGAACGGCCACCGTGCCAGCGTGAATTTCCATGGCCAGCCCGATGTCACGGTGCGGCCGGCGGCCTTTAAGCGCTGCCTGGCCAATCTCGTCGGCAATGCCTCCCGTTTTGCCTCGACCGTGGCGATCACCGGCCATCGCGATCATCGCTGGCTCACGGTGACCGTGGACGATGACGGACCGGGCATCCCGCCGCAAATGCGCGAGGACGTGTTCAAGCCGTTCCTGCGTCTCGACGACGCCCGAAATCAGGATGAGGGCGGCACCGGCCTGGGCCTGGCGATTGCGCGTGACATCGCCCGCTCGCACGGCGGCGACATCACTCTCAGCGACAGTCCGCTCGGTGGATTGCGGGCAACGGTGCGGGTGCCCGTCTAGTGCATGATCCAGAAAAGTGGGAACCGGATTTTATCCGCTCACCAGCGCATATTGATGTTTTTGATCTGCGTATAGCTGAGGATTTCCTCAAAACATTCCTCTTCGCCGATTTCCGCTTTGCTTCCAGCCGCCATAGGGCGCGCCGATATAGCGACCGCTTGAATTGATCCACACATAGCCGGCTTCGACGCGATCCGCCGTTTCCATCGCCTTGGCGAGATCGTTGGTGACGATGGCGGCGGTGAGCCCGTATTCGACGCCATTCACTTTTTCGAGCATGTCCTCGTAGTCGTTCCAGGCCATGACCGACATGACCGGTCCGAAAATCTCTTCGCGGGCGATCCGCATCGCCGGCGCGACACTGTCGAATACGGTCGGCGCGATGAAAAAGCCGCCCGTGAGCGACTGATCAGAGGGCTTGCCGCCGCCGGTCAGCAACTTGGCGCCCTCGGTTTTGGCGGAGTCGATAAAGCCCAAAACGCGATCGAATTGGCGCTGCGAGACGATCGGGCCGACTTCGTTTTCCTTGAGCCAGGGAGCGCCGACCGGGAGCGCTTCGGCGAGCGCGACCAGCTCGGCAATCACTTGTTTGTGCAGCGAGGCATGAACAAAGACACGCGAGGTCGAACTGCACGACTGCCCCTGCCGGTTCATGTTCATGCCCTTGATGGCGGCGGCCGCAGCCTTTTTGGGGTCGGCATCGGGAAGGATCACAATCGGATTCTTGCCGCCAAGCTCGAGGCTGACGCGCTTGAGATCTGCCGCGGCTATTTGGGCGATGGCCCGCCCGGTCGGGACCGAGCCGACAAAGCCGATGCGGCGCACATCCGGATGCCGCACCAAAGCGGCGCCAACCGAGCCGTCGCCGGCAATAATGTTGACGACACCATCGGGAAATATGCCTGCGCACAACTCAGCAAGCCGCAAGCTCGATAGCGGCGCCTGCTCGGAGCCTTTGATTACAACTGTATTACCCGCAACGAGCGGCGCGGCGGCCTTCTCCGCGCAAAAACGGAACGGATGATTGAACGGATTGATCTTGGCGACAACGCCGAACGGTTGCCGGCGCGTAAAGTTCAGATGCCGATCGCCCTGCGAGAACGTCTCGCCCTTGATCTCGGTAACCAAGCTCGCGCAGTAGCGCAGCCAATCCGCCGTCCAAGTCATGTCGCCGCGCATGCCGACAATAGCATTACCGGAATCGACCGCATCAATCAGCGCGAGCTCGTCAGCGTTTTCCTCGATGCGGTCGGCAAGCCGCTCAAGGCAGCGCGCCCGCTGTTTGATCGGCAGACGCGACCAATCTTTAAAGGCGGCCTTGGCGGCCTTTACCGCGCGATCGACGTCCGTCTCGCTGGCCGATGGAACATCCGCGAGCTTCTCCATGTTGGACGGATTGATCGAAACGAATGATTTATCATCGGCCGGCGCAACCCATCGGCCGCCAATAAACAGGCCGCGTGGGTTGAAATTGAGCTTCGGTGACTGCATTGCGGTCTTGTCGATCATGGAACGATCGCGGCGCGAAGCACCGTGCGCTCCGCCGCTTTCTTAAACGCCGCATCCAGATCCTTGAGCGCAAACTTGGCGTCGACGATCTCCTTGAACGGAAATCGGCCGCGATTTGCCATGACAAAATCCAGCGCCTGGATGAGATGACGCGGATGATAGTTGTGAACGCCGCACATGGTGATCCAGCGCTTGACCAGCATGTTGGCGTCGATCGTCACATTGGCGTCGGGATTGACCAGACCGGCGAGCACATAGCGCCCGCCGACCCGCAGCATCTGCAAGCCTTGTCGAATGACCTCTGGTATTCCGCAAACCTCGATGACAGTGTCGGCGCCATCAGGCGGGCAGAGCGTCCTGATCTGCGTCACGACGGATTGCGCGCCGCCACACGAGATATCGATGGCATGATCGACGCCAAATTTGCTGGCGACCTTCAGTCGGGACGGGACGGCGTCGAGACCGATGACACAGCGCGCTCCGCGCGCCTTGGCCATCGCCGCGCCGTAAAGCCCGAGAAGGCCGAGCCCTTGGATGACGACGTTATCGCCCAGGCTAATTGCGGCGGCTTCGGTCACTGCCGCCATGGTGGCGACACCGCAGTTGAGCGGCGTTGCCTCCTCGTCGCTTAGATCGGGCGGAAGCTTGAGGATCCAGGTGCCGGGCAAAATGTAACAATACTCCGCGAAGCCGCCGAGGAAATGCGGATCCTCCGCCGCAAGATCGTGTCCGTACTTGCGCAAGCCCTGGCACTTCTGCGGCATGTCGTGGACTTCGCGATAGTAGCATTGGCCCTCGAAGAAATATTCGCTCCAGGTGATGCGATCGCCGATCTTGAGCGGCTCGCCGCGCATGTCCCGTTCGATGTCTTCGCCGATCGCCGCGATGACGCCGATAATTTCATGGCCAAGGATGCCAGGACATGGATTTGGGCGGCGGCCTTCGTAGGAATGAATGTCGGAGCGGCAAATCGTCGACATGCTCACCCGCACCAAGACTTCGTCGCGCCTAACCGGCCGGAGTGGAAATTGTTTGAGAACGAACGGCGTGTTCGGCGCCTCGTAAACGGCGGCAGTAGCCATGCGTGGCGGAGCGGTTGGCATATCCGCGGCCTAGTCGACGCCATTGAGCGCGAAGTCAAAGATGTCGTGGTTGTGCAGGCGGCCTAGTTTCGCGCGCTCGCGATATTGCGCGTTGAGCGGACGTGACAATAAAAACGGCACTTTCCGCTCGCCAAGCCCGCCATGCGAACGCAGCCGGTGTCCCGCCAATTGGGTGAGATCGTGATCTTGCCGGCGCGCGCCGACGACCGTGTCGCGGTCGCCGAAGACCGCGAAATCACCCTCGCGGTCAATCGGCAGATCGAATTGTTTGCAGACTTCTTCTTTCGTCAAAACTAACTCGATGCCGGGTAGAGCGCGCGCGAACACCATCATGGCGGGAATGTTTCCCGGCCTGCGCAGATGTACGCGCACGAAGGATCCAAGCGCGCCGTGATGACGCACGAAAGGGTCGGCGATCGGGCAAATGACCCGTACCGCGCCAGCACCGAACCGCGAATTCAATTCATCCTCCAGATAGACGACGCGCGGCGTGCCATCCGCGTTCGACTTGTCGGCCATGCCGTGATCGGCGGTGATTGCAATGATCGCGCCAAGATCGATGAGTTTGGCGACGACACTATCGACCGCTTGGTGATACGCGTCGGCCTCGGGCTCGCCGGGCGCGTGCTTGTGTTGCACATAATCGGAGGTCGACAGATACATCAGTTCCGGGCGATGCGAGGCCATGATTTTCACGCCGGCATCCAATACGTACAGCGATAGATCGGCCGAATACTGGTCGGGCTGCGGCCGGCCTACCAGGCGCTCCACATCATCGATGTTATTGTCCCTGAAATTGGCTTTGCGCGCATATTCGGAAGAGAAATTGATGCCCCCCATCTTGTAAGCCAATATTTTGAGCAACTTGTCTTTTGCCGTGATGACCGCAGTTTGCACGCCGGCACCGCTCAATGCGCCGAGAATGGTGTCACAGCGCAGCCGGCTTGCGTCCGTGATCATGATTTCCTTGCCGGTTTCGGCATCGAGATAGTAGTTGCCGTTGATACCGTGTACCGCCGGCGGAGCGCCGGTCACGATCGAGGTATTGTTTGTATTGGTGGTGCTCGGCATGGAGCAATCGGCGATGCCGACAAAACCGCTTTCCCCAAATGACTTCATCGTCGGCAGGGTGCCGTTGGCAATACCGTGCTCCAGATAGGCCGGATCGAATCCATCCACGACAATCACGACCGTTGGACGCCGCGGCGCGCGATAGGTCCGTCCGTTAACTTCGACGCTTGTCACCACGACAGGTTGTTCGGTGCGCGCAAATGTCGCCACTGGTTTACTCCCGCTGTTACGGATCAGTCTTTTTCGCTCGCATGTCAAAGCCTGAGTTCTATTAAATCAAACCGCCGATCGAACCGCAGATCCGCGGATTTGTTCGGCACTGTGTACAGGGTACGCCATTCATCGAACTGTCATGAACGCGCCCTAGCGTAAACCCTCAATTGGGTGCGCTCACCATCCGCTGCGGCAATACATGTCGCGGTGGCGGTTTGTTGTATGCGCGTCCTTGCCTGAAACTCGCGCGGCGGCGTCGCCAGCCAGCGTGGACAGACGAAAACCAAGAGGCATTCTGATGATGAGACAAGTCCGTTGGACTACGGCCACCGGCGTTTTCTTTATATTGGCCACAATAGCGGCGGCTGTCGCGATCAGCACGGCGTCAAAGCCAGTTAGCGCCGACGACTGTCCGAACGGCGGGACCGTGCGCTTCGGCGTCGAGCCTTATGATACCTCGGCCCGTCTGACGCCGATCTACGAAAAGATCGGCAAGATGATCGGCGAGAAGATCGGGTGCAAGGTCGAGGTCTATGTCGCCACCGGTTACAACGCTGAAATCGAAGCGATGCGCAATGGCAAACTTGAAGTCGCCGAGTTTGGGCCACTCGGTTATGTGCTGGCGCATCAGGTAGCGAAGGCCGAAGCCGTCGCCGCATTCGGTAACGCTCAAAACAAGCCGGTTACCTACTGGGCCAGCGTGGTGACCTATCCATCGTCCGGCCTCAGACGGTCGCCGACCTTCGCGGACATTCCTTTGCGTTTTCGGATCCGGCCTCCACATCGGGACACCTATTTCCCGCTTACGGGATACGCAAGTCAGGCCTTGATCCGGATAAGGACGTTACGGCGATCTATGCCGGCAGCCACACGGCGTCGTTCGAAGCGCTCTACAACCACAAGGTCGACGCCGCCGAACTGAACAGCGAACAGCTCGAGTCCGCGACTCAGCGCGGTCATTACAAGGACGGCGACCTGGTCTTTCTCTGGAAGTCCGATCCTATCCCGACCGATCCGGTCGCAATCCGCGGTGATTTGCCTGCGCCTTTCAAGAAGAAGCTCACCGAAGCGTTGCAGCATCTCGACCTGATGAGCCTCGATGCCGCCGAGCGCAAGATCATGGTCGGAGCCGGCATTACTCAGCTGGTCCCGGAAACGGACAGCTCTTACGACGGTATCCGCGATCTCGTGAAAACCTTGAACATCGACCTGGAAAAGCTGGGCTGATTCCGCGCGGGACAAATTCGATGCTGCGGGTTCGCGGGCTCTCGCTGCGCTATCCGAACGGCAAATTGGCGCTGAGCGACTTTGATCTGACGGTCACGGCCGGCGAGTTCGTCGTTGTTCTCGGCGGTAACGGCAGCGGCAAGACGACCCTGCTGCGCTGCGTCACGCGCACTGTAAAACCTTCAGCCGGCGAGATCTGGCTCGACAACGTCGATCTGTGTGCGCTTGAAGGCGAAAAGCTGCGCCGCGCACGGCTCGCACTGTCGATGATTTGGCAACACCCGAGCCTGGTGCGCCGCAGGTGCGTGTTGAGCAACGTGGCCTCGGGAGCGCTCGGCCGCCATTTCACGCTGCGCACGGCATTCGGCGGCCTGCCGAGATCGGAGCTCGAGGCTGCGCGGGTTCGCCTCGCCGAAGTAGGCCTGGCGGAGCTGGCGGACCAGCGGGCCAGCACGCTGTCGGGCGGTCAAGCGCAGCGTGTCGCGATTGCCCGCGCGCTGGCGCAACGCCCGCAGGTGCTATTGGCGGATGAACCGGTCGCGAGTCTCGACCCGGAAGCGGCCGAGGAAATCATGCGGCTTCTGCAGCGGCTCGCGCGCACCGAGCGCATCGCTGTCGTCTGCGTGCTGCATCAGGTGGAACTTGCCTACGCCTATGCCGATCGCGTCGTCGGCATCCGCGACGGACGCATGGTGTTCGACCTGCCGCGTGGTCAGGTCTCGCGCGAAGCCGTGCATCGGCTCTATCTTCCAGAAGCAGCATGAACGTCGATCTCGCACCTCCTCGGCTGCGCGCCTTGGGCAACCCGGCGTGGCGCCGCGCCTTGGCCAGCGCGATGCGTTGCGTGATCGCGTTGTTGGGCCTTGCCATCGTTGTGCAAGCATTCCTCGTCGTTCAGGCGCGTCCGCAGGACCTCGTTACCGGCATTCATGGCATGGCCGACCTGATCAGACGCGCCATGCCACCGGACTTCTCGCAGCTGCCCGCAACGCTTTGGCCGGCCTTGCAGACGGTGGATATCGCGCTGTTCGGCACTTTGGTCGGAATCATTATTGCGCTGCCGCTCGCGCTTCTCGCTGCCGCGAATATGACGCCGTCGCGTTTTGCCTATTATGCCGCCCGCGCGCTCATCGGATTTACCCGGGCTGTGCCTGATCTTGTTTGGGCGCTGTTGTTTGTGACTGCGGTCGGGCTTGGGCCCTTCCCGGGCGGCTTAGCTCTTGGCGTACATTCGGTCGGCATGCTCGGCCGGCTCTTCGCGGAGACGATCGAGCAAATGGACATGGCGCCGATCCATGCGCTTGAGCTTACCGGAGCGCGCCGTATCCAGGTGTTCAGCCATGGCATCATTCCGAGTATCCTGCCGTCGCTGCTCGGGATTACGCTTTATCGACTGGACGAGAACATCCGCTCGTCCCTGGTGCTCGGTTTTGTCGGCGCCGGCGGCATCGGCTTCCAACTACTGACCGCCATGAATCTGTTTCAGTACCAAGAAGTTTCACTGCTGCTCATAATCATCTTCGTAATCGTACTGGGCGCAGAACGTATTTCTGCGGAATTGCGAGAGCGTTTGTCGTAATCGACGTCCGCTGGATAGAGGGCGATATGCGCTTGCGATCGAGCGATGTGCGCTTTTTTCCTCGATCCCGGAGTCACTATTCCGCCTTCAGACCCGCTTGTTTGATTACTGGCCCCCACTTTGCCATCTCAGACTGGAAGAATTCCGCACACTCCTGTGGCGTGGAGCCAATCGGCACATAGGCCATTGCCGCAAGCTTCGCCTTCACGTCGGGCTGCGTGAGGCTCGTGACGATGATGTCGTGCAGCCTCGCAATAATGTCTTTGGGCGTGCCGACGGGTGCTACGAAGGCAGTCCATGTTTCGCCCTCAACCTCCAGAAATCCTGCCTCAGCCATGGTCGGGATTTCCGGCAGTGCCGGGGATCGCTCCTTTCCCGTCACCGCCAGCGCTCGCAGCTGACCAGCTTTGATCAGCGGCACTGCAGGCGCCATGGCGCCGAACGAGATCGGCGTATGGCCGCCGACCGTCGCCTGCACAGCCGGGCCACCGCCATCGAATGGCACATTCACGAGATCGAGCTGCAACGCATGCTGGAACAGTGCGCCAACCAGTTGAGGCGGGGTGCCAGCGCCGGGCGAAGCGTAGCTTTCCTTGCCTGGATTGGCGCGAATCCATGCGACCAGCTCTTTGACACTTGTCGCAGGGACGGACGGATTGACGGCGAGCACCACGGGAGTAGCAGCGGCGAGCGTTACCGCGTCGAAATCCTTTAGCGGATCGTATCCGGGCGCCGCGAACAGATACTGATTGTTCGTGATGTTGCCGCCTGTCACCAGAAGCGTATAGCCGTCTGGCGATGACTTCGCCGCCCGAATAGTGCCAACATTGCCACCTGCACCCGCGACGTTCTCGACAAAGAAGTTCTTGCCGGTTGCTTCGGTCAATTTTTGCGCGACCAGGCGCGCGACCAGATCAGTCGGACCGCCGGGCGCGAATCCCACAATGACTTTCACTGGATGTGTGGGCCAGGTCTGGGTACTTTCTGTTTGCGCTGAGACGCTCAGCGGCCACACCGCCAGGATACTTCCTAGTGACGCAATAAGTTCTCGTCGCCTCATGCGCATTCTCCAAAGCAGCATTTCTGCAGATCGTATGACGATAATTTGGGGCGCGCTACACTTGCCCGGAAGCGACCGGCGAGGCCCCCCAAGGTGAAATGGACAATCCGCGAGGCGCCGGGTAAAGGGGCTTGAATCCCCAACACTGTCTTGCCATCTCGAAATCGGCCAATTGCAAAACCTGTCCGGGATAAAATCGTGGGTGACGCTGAAACAGCCGAGAGCGCGCAATCGGAACAACATCCGTTCGAGGCGGACGTCGCCAAACTTTTGCACCTGATGGTGCACTCGGTCTATTCCGACAAATCGGTATTCTTGCGCGAACTGATTGCCAACGCCGCCGATGCCTGCGAGCGGCTGCGCTACGAAGCGATCGCCACGCCGGCGCTTCTCGGCGATGACCCCAAACCACGGATTACGGTCGCGATCGACCAAGCCCAGCTCGCCGTTGAAGACAACGGCATCGGCATGAATCGCGACGAGCTGATCGATGCGCTCGGTACCATTGCGCGCTCCGGCACCAAAGCTTTTCTGGACCGCATCGAAGCAGGCAAAAGCGGGGAGGGCGCCGAGGGACAGGCGCTAATCGGCCGCTTCGGCGTCGGCTTTTATTCGGCCTTCATGGTCGCCGAACGTGTCGAGGTCATTTCGCGCCGCGCCGGTGCCGAGGAGGCATGGCGGTGGTCGTCGGATGGCAAGGGAAACTTTTCGGTCACGCCGGCTGCGGGCGCCGTGGCCCCACGCCGCGGCACTCGCGTGGTGCTGCATCTCACCGATGAGGCGAAGAGCTATACCGCGCGCGCAACCGTCGAGCGATTGATCAAGGAACGGTCCGGACATGTGCCGGTTCCGATTGCAATCGTCGAGAAGGCCGGGGCTGCGCCAGTCGAAATCACCGACGGGGCCGCGTTATGGGCCAAGGCCAAATCCGAGATCGCACTCGCCGATTACACCAACTTCTATCGCAGCGTGGCGGGCGCCTTCGACGAACCGGCCGTGACCGTTCATTTCCGTGCCGAAGGACGGCAGGACTATACCGCACTGTTATTCGTTCCGAGCTCGCGCCCCTTTGACCTGTTCGATCCTGATCGCACGGGCCACATCAAGCTTTACGTCAAGCGCGTTTTCATCACCGAAGACGCAGAAATCCTGCCGCGGTATCTGCGCTTCGTGCGTGGCGTGGTCGACAGCGCGGACCTGCCGCTCAACGTGTCGCGCGAAAAGATCCAAGAAAGTCCGCTCCTGGCCACGATCAAAAAGGGCGTAGCGAGCCGAGTGTTCAGCGAGCTCGAGCGGCTTGCGGATAAGGAGCCGCAAAACTACGCCAAGATCTGGGACGTGTTCGGCGCCGTGATCAAAGAGGGACTCTATGAGGACTTCGAGCGCCGCGACGCACTGCTAAAGCTCGCTCGCTTCAAGACGACCGCGTCCGATGCCTGGCGCAGCCTGAAGGACTATGCGGCGTCACTGCGGCCCAATCAGACGACGATCTATTACATTGCAGGGGATGATCTCACGCGGCTTAAATCGTCGCCGCATCTGGAAGGCTTCCGCGCCCGCGGCATTGAGGTGCTGCTATTGACCGATCCGGTCGACACCTTCTGGGTCGTACCGAGCGAAGGTTTTGACGGCAAGCCGTTCAAGTCGGTAACCCAAGGCGCCGCCGATCTCGCACTTGTTTCCCATCTCGATGCCGCACAAACGGCGGCACCGGCGATTTCGGAGCAGGTGAAGGATTTCCTCGCCTTCCTCAAATCGACACTCGGGGAAGCGGTTGCGGAGGTGCGCGCCTCGGACCGCCTTACCGCCAGCGCAGTCTGTCTGGTTGCCCCGGACAAGGGGCCGGATCGCGCTCTCGAGCGGCTTCTCGCCGGCGCCGGCCGTTTAACTTCGGCATCGAAGCCGGTGCTTGAGGTCAATCCACAGCATGAGCTGATCGCGGCGCTTGCGGCGCTTGGCGCGGAGGACCGCGCATTCAAAGAAGATGTCGCGCATCTTCTCTACGACGAAGCGCGCTTGCTCGACGGCGATCGCCCCGCCGATGCCCGGTCATTTTCCGATCGATTGGCCCGCGTGCTCAAGCGCGGATTGCGCTAGGTCTTCTTCATTGCGAGCGGAGTGAAGCAATCCAGCAATCTAAATGCTTTACACTGGATTGCTTCGCTGCCCCTTCTTGGGCTCCTCGCAATGACAGGGGTAGTCACTCCGCCGGCGTGGCCGGCACGCGTTGCGCGGCGAGGCTGGTTGGGGCTTCGCCGCCCACGGCGTTCTCGGCCGCCGGTTCAAGATCGGCTTTGGCGCCCTTCAGGCGGAAATAGATCTGCGAGCCGATCAGGATCGCGCACAGCGCGACGAAGACCGCGCTGATCGGCCGCTCGACAAAGACGAGAATGTCGCCGCGCGATATGAGCATGGCGCGGCGGAAATTCTCCTCAAAACGCGGTCCGAGTACGAATCCGAGCAGGATCGGCGCTGGATGGAAGCCGAGCCGGAGCAGGACGTAGCCGAACAGTCCTATCACCGCGACTTCGCCGACCTGGAAGAAGTCGTTGTTGGCAGCATAAACGCCGATGCAGACGAAGAACATCGCGCTCGGGTACAGGTAACGATACGGGATCGCGAGCATCTTCACCCAGATGCCGATCAACGGCACGTTGAGCAGCACCAGCATGATGTTGCCGATCCAGAAGCTCGCGACCAGGCCCCAGAAAATATCCGGATGTTGTGAGATCAGCTGCGGGCCCGGCACGATGCCTTGGATCATCAAGGCGCCGAGTAGGAGCGCCATCACCGCGTCGCCGGGAATGCCGAGGCTCATCGTCGGGATGAAATCGCCCTGCACCGAAGAGTGCGTGGAGGCTTCGGGGCACACTACGCCTTCGATCAAGCCGGTACCGAATTTCTCAGGATGTTTGGAGATTTTCTTTTCCGTCGCGTAAGCAACGAAGGAAGCGATGGTTGGGCCGGTGCCCGGAATCAACGAACACAGGCTGCCGACGATCGTGCCGCGCCACATCGGGAAGAAGGCGCGCTTCATGTCGGCCTTGGTCGGGCGCATGTCCTTGATGCCGACATTGGTGTACTTGGTATTGATCGGCGCGACTTGATTCACGCTATTCATGAATTCGGCGATGCCGAAGAGGCCGAGCGCCAGCGCGATCAATTCGATGCCGTCGTCGAGTTCGGTCATGCCGAAGGTGTAGCGCTCTGAGCCGGTTTCGAGGTCGGTACCGACCGAACCCAGGAACAGCCCGAGCACAGTCATGGCGACGCCCTTGATCGGCGAACCGCGCGCCAGCGTCGAGCCAGCGAGCAGACCCAACAACATCAGCGAGCAAACCTCGGCGGGACCAAATTGCAACGCCGCCTTCACCAGAAGCGGCGAGAGGAAGATCATTTCGGTGATCCCCCAGGAAGCGCCGACGAATGAGGCAAAGACAGTGAGGCCGAGCGCTACGCCGCCGCGCCCCTGTTTGGTCATTGGGAAGCCGTCGAGACATGTCACCGCGTGTGGTGGATGACACGGCAAGTTGAGCAGGATGGAACAGATCGCCCCGCCGTACTGCGCGCCGTACATGACGCCGCCCAGCATAAGGATGGCGCCGACCGGCTTCATGCCGAAGGTCAGGGGCAGCAAGATCGAGATAGTCGCAAGCGGGCCCATGCCTGGCAGCACGCCGACCATGTTGCCGACCAGCACGCCGACGAAGCACCACAGAATATTGTGCGGCTCGAAGGCGACGCCGAAACCGTACCAGAGGCCGGAAAGCGCTTGTTCGATCAAAACTCGCCCCTCCACGTCAGGATCGGCATCGGTACCTGAAGAAAGTAGGAGAACAAGGACACGCCGAACACGGTCACCACGCTGGCCAGGATAATCGTGCCTTTCCAGGACGCCGTTTTATCGCCAAGCGCGGCAATGAATACGCAAGCGAAAGTACCGGGCGCCATGCCGAAATAGCGGCCGAAGAATATGAATGCGATCGGGCTCATGAGGATGCAGAACCACGCCCACCATTGCGGATGTTCGGGTAACAGGCTCTGGTCACCGCCATGCTCGTCCGGCCCAGGTGCCAGGCTTGCTGCTGCAATCGCGATTCCGAGCAGCATCAGGAGGACACCAAGGGCGGTCGGTAAAAAGCCCGGCCCCATATGCATGAGCGTGCCGGCGCGATAGGTCGTGCCCTTGAGCGCAATGCCGAGGCCCAACAAAAGCATCAAGCCGCCCGCGTAAAAATCACGCTTGCCGATCAGCTCGCGGAGGCTGTTGGAAAGCCGCAATATGTCCTCCCGGCCCGTCGGGACTTGGCCTCGGTTCGCCCCGAACATTCGAAACCAACTACAGCAATCGCAGAGATGTTCCCCAGCGACCCGGTGTCGCGGGAATCTCCCCTGTCCCCTTGCGGCGCGAAGGCCGATGGAGACCTTCCTTTCAGCAAGTTCCAGACGATATAGGCCGCCGCAGAACCGTGCAACTCCCTCGATGACGCATTATGTCGGTAGTCATGGCGTAACCGGAACGTGTTGAGGGAATTTGCTTATCGCCTGCGACACGTCATTCCTGACCGGCCAATGGCGCGAACAGATCTGGGCTGTCATTCCTGACATTGCCAACG
>Ga0126369_10002234_pt1 | contig 13737 bp, 7 predicted proteins | sample PanSoiMetaPlot_1_FD_109646 | JGI IMG/M metagenome (GOLD analysis project Ga0126369, IMG submission 109646) | Tropical forest soil microbial communities from Panama - MetaG Plot_1 | ecosystem: Environmental > Terrestrial > Soil > Tropical forest > Bulk soil | place: Panama | collected 2016-02-17 | reverse complement strand
TTAATTAATCTGTTCGATATCTTTATGTCGACCGTATAGTTCGCCCGACGGTTACCAGTGCGTCGCGACGCTGATTCCAGTCCCATGGCAATCCGCTGCGCCTTCACCGCATTCAGGCGGAGGACCCGCCAACACTGTCTCTGTCCTGCTATCCGGCCGTACCGGAAAAAGCCATAGCGGATGCCCCGACCTTGGACTGTTGCAGGCAAACATCTGTGACGGTTCCTACAGCGCAACAAAGATATTTTCTGTCAGTGGACTTCCAGCCGACGACAGCGGACGGGCCAATCGTGGTAAACGGTCGGGTGACGGTGAACGCGACATGAAGAAAGTCGTCACCTTTTACCGTACAGTCCGCGACACTAACGACTTCTTCCCCCAGCTAGTGCGTCTCGTTGCAAACGAAAGGCACTGGCGGCCTCACTCGTGCAGCCACCAGAAATTTGGGGAGACGCAAGCAAAGCGGCGTGTCTACTGAGCTTTTCCTCCTTTACGCCGCGATCCTTTCCCACCCGTATTCGTGATGGAGACCGCCGAGAACTGCGCGAGCCCCGACCTTGCAGCGGTAGGATGGCTCAGGGTCCCGCATGGTCCCGCAATTCTGCTTGACTTTGTGTGAGCCACTCGATAACCTCCCCGCAATAAACCTAGTCGAGGTATGAGCTCCCTAGGTCCCGCCTGCCCAGTCGAACGACGATGGGTTCTCATAGGTTCCTAAAGCCAAATCAGAGGGTGTGATAGTTACAAACGGATGGTGGAAGCCTAATTGGGGTGAGCGCCATGAAAGTCAAAACTCAAGTGAAACTTTTCGAGTACGCAATTGTTTTAACTGTTTGCTTGGGCTGGCTGATCGTATTCAGCCCTCAATCCTATGCACAGTCGACGTACGGTAGCATCACGGGAACTATAACCGATGCCACCGGAGGCGCACTTGCCGATGTGGATGTTACGCTAGTCAGTCGTGAAACTGGCTCCCAGCTGACCGATAAAACAGGGGTCGAAGGATATTATCAGTTTAAGAATCTGATTCCAGGGCACTATCGCGTTACGGCCGAAAAGGCCGGATTTAAGCGCTCGGAGCAGGCGGATGTCGTTGTACAGGTACAGCAGACATCCAGCATCAACCTGACGATGCAGTTGGGCCAAACTAGTCAGACGGTGGAAGTCACGGCCGAAACGCCGCTGCTGCAGCCGGATAGCTCTTCCCTCGGACAAGTGATCACCGGTCGTCAGGCCACTGAAATTCCGCTGAATGGCCGCAACGTCTTTAATCTGGCGTCTCTGTCCCCATCGGTAGTTCCTCAGGGGAGCGCGCAAGGTACCACCGTCGGCAAAAACCCGTTTGACACCGGCAACTATCAGGTTGGCGGCTCTTTTGCCAACCAGAGCGTCGAATACCTTGATGGTCAGCCGCTGAACATCGGCTACATTAACCTGCCGCTCCTAGTACCAACGCAGGACTCCATCGGCGAATTCAAAGTGCAATACAACAACCTGGGTCCGGAGTGGGGCAAGTTCTCAGGCGGCGTCATCAACTTCAGCACCAAGTCGGGTACCAACACTTGGCATGGTAGCGCGTACGAATTCCTCCGCAACCGGGTATTAAACGCCAACAACCCTTTTAACAAGGCTTCCCAAATAGAAAGCGGCGAGCCCAATAAGGCACCACCGTTTACGCAGAATCAGTTTGGCGGCACCGTCGGTGGCCCCATCATTAAAGACAAGACCTTTGTGTTTGGCAGCTATGAAGGTTACCGCGCGCGCGCAGGACAAGTTTTCAGTACGATTGTTCCCACAACGGCGGAGCGCGCCGGAAATTTTGCCGATATGTGCGTCAACGGTTTCAATACTCCCGATCCCTTCGGATCCGGCATCAACATCTGCTCGGACCAGAAAACTTACACAACCAGCACGGGTCCACAAACGGTGTACGTTGATCAGCTCTATAATCCTCTGACCGTGGATCCTGTTTCCGGTCGACGTTTGCCGATCGCCAATAATGACTTGACCGGAACGAATCCGGTCACGGGCCAACCTTATATCAATCCAACCGCGAATTACCTCTTGAACCAAGCTGGATCGCATGGCGCGGGACTTGTTGCGCTCCCGACAACCGACGTTACGGGGCAGTCTTTGATTGGTCCCAACGCCGGGGTAAGCAATTTCACCGCCGCCGCCAGCACCGGTGGAGATATTGACCAGTATGTAGCGCGCGTGGACCAAAACCTTACCGAAAGCCAGCATCTTTTTGGCCGGTACACTTATTTCAAGCAACTCAGCTTGGCCCAGGATCCCTACAATTCTGGCCTGTGCAAAGACCGTTGCGCGGAAAACACCATCAGCAACAGCGGTTCTTTAGGCTGGACCTATGCAATCAATCCGACATTAACCGCTAGCTTCAATGGCAGCGTGAGCCGGTTCCACTATGTGCGCGGCCCGATTAATTCGAATTTTGACATGACTCAAGAATTTTGGCCGGCCTCGTACAACTCCACGGTTCCGGATGCCGAACGTACGCCGTTAACGCCATGCTTTGCTAACAGCGATTCCTCGGGAAGCGGGAATATCTCTTGCAGCCAGGGGCAGAGTGCCATTAACGACTGGGACACTCAGTGGAATCTGTCCGCGCAACTGACCAAGGTTCATGGGCGGCACACGTTTTCCTTCGGTGGGCAATTTACACAGACTTTTGACAACTACCTGCAGACCAACAACGGCGGAGCTATTATCTCGTTCAACGGATCTTGGACTGCAGCCCTAGCCAGCAATAAAGGCTTGGCTAACGGTAGCGACTACGCCGACTTCCTTCTCGGGTATGGCTTGGGAGCGGGTGCTGCATTCGGCAATCAGACAACCGGCAACCTGGTCATTTCCGCGCCAGTCGCCGGAAGGGAGAACTACGAGGGCTTCTTCTTTAACGACACGTGGCGTGTTAACAACAAACTCACTCTCAACCTTGGTTTGCGCTACGAGCTCGCGGGGCCGTGGACGGAACGCTTTAACCGTTTGACCTACTTTGACCCCAAAGCTACGAACGCCAGCGTGACCGGTTGCAGCGGAACTGCTGGCAGTGCCTGCCCGGGCGACATCTTCTATGTGGGTGTTGGGTCCACGACTGGTGCGAACCCAACCAGAAGCAGTTTTCCACTCAACAAGAACGAATGGTCTCCGCGTCTCGGCGCCGCCTACCAATTGAATCCGAAGACCGTAATTCGGGGCGGTTACGGAATCTTCTATTCTCCGAACTATGTCTCATTTGCGGTTAACCCGTACATCGACCCAACGGTCAGTGCTACTTCGAGCTTCTTTGCCAGTAATAACGGCGGGTTGTCTCCTGCAAGCACGCTCGACTCCTCAGGTTGTGTGCTGCTCGGTACCGGCGGGGTCACCAACACTTTTACTTGCACCCAAGCGGGACCATTTGGTCCTAATTTGGTTGCACCAGTGGGGAGGAACGCCTTACCGAACATCTCGGCATTCGGAATTGCGCAGGCCCCGCTGACAAACATGGCTTGGAGAAATTATGAGCCTGCCTACACCCAGCAGTGGAACCTCGATTTGCAGAGAGAGTTGCCTTGGGGTTTTTTCCTAGACGTTGCCTATGCCGGGGCGCATGGTGTCCATCTGCAACAATTCAGGACCAGCGTCAATCAAATTCCTGACAGTTTCATCAGCCAAGCTGCGTCGCAGTACGATGCGACCCTCGCGGACCCGTGCAAAGGGGTGACCATCTGCCAAAAGGTTGGTCCTCTGAACTACCCGTTCAGCACCCCCTTGCCCGGTAACTTGGGACCTACGAGCTTGATCAATGGCCAATTGGACCGTGCCTACCCGCAATACACGGATGTGCAACTGGGTGCGGTCGGCTGCTGTAGCAGTTCTTACAATGCTCTGCAGGTTTCGGTTAACAAGCGCTTCCAGGGAGGAGGCGTGCTCCTCGTAGCATACACCAACGCAAAGCTTCTTTCGAACACCGATACGTTGACGTCATGGTTGGAAGGAAACACTACCGGCGGAACCGGCGCAATTCAGGATTGGAATAACCTGAAGAATGAGCGTTCACTTTCGTCACAAGACGTTTCCCAACGCTTGGTCATTAGCTATGTGTATGACCTGCCCTTCGGCCACGGACAGAAGTTCATGTCCAGCGCAACCGGAGTCAAGGACAAGCTCGTTGCTGGATGGGGAGTGAATGGCATAACCACCTTCCAAAAGGGCTTCCCATTAAAGATCAGCGATGGCAATCCAAATCTTCTCGCCAGTTTGGGGTTGGGCACGGGTACCATCCGACCGAACGTGGTACCTGGTTGCAAGAAGACCGGCCCCAGAACTGTGGGCCAATGGTTCAACACCGCGTGCTTTGCCGATCCCGCTGCTTATGTTTTCGGCAACGAGTCCCGCGTCGATCCAACGCTACGGCAAGACGGAGTTAACAACTGGGACTTCGCCATATTCAAAAAGACGTACTTCGGGCCGGAAAGCAGATTCAACGTGGAATTCCGGACGGAGTTTTTCAATATCTTTAACATCGTCCAGTTTGGGCCTCCCAATACTACGTTCGGCAACGGATCTTTCGGTAGAGTCAGCGGAACCGTCAACAACCCGAAACTCATCCAGTTCGGACTGCGGTTCTCATTCTGATTCGTCCTCACCCTGATTGTGGGGAATGCCTCCAGCCTCCAGGCATTCCCCATGCTTTTTGTTGGGCCGCTATCAACTGACTAACGCATTCTCCCTGCGAGCTATCTCCCCTTCATCAGCAATCTCGAGCGAGACTGAGTGCTGCGTTTAGTACATTCGGTCAGGGATTCTAAGCTTCCTCCGCCAAAGATCGACCCACTAGCGGGAAGAGATTAAATGTTCACGGATGCGTTATTTTAGTCATGAAAGAGAGCACGAACGTGCGCACCGGAAGAATTTGTGTCAAAATTTCTGATGCCACGGAATCGAACCCCTCGCAGCCTCAACCGCCGCGAATTTCTGAGTTCTGGAATTCTTGCCGCTGCCGGCGCTATTTCTCCGGCCTTTCGAAATCTTCCAGTCCCTGCTGCCAATTCGCCCGTGTTTGAACCAAAGCCAATGCGCGGAGTGGATTTTATTCTCCAGAATTCTCCGACGCGGAAGAAATTCCTGATCGAGACGATGCCGGGCGGCATTGCCCTGTTCGACTACAACAATGATGGTCTCCTGGACATTTTTTGCGTGAATGGTGGGGCAATCACCGAAAAGCTCCACGTTCCAGAGGATTTTGATCGCAGCAATCCGCGCTATTGGAATCGCTTGTACCGCCAGAATCGCGATGGAAGCTTTACCGATGTCACCGAAGCCGCTGGCTTGGCCCATGCGGGCAACGGCAACTATGGGATCGCGGTGGCAGTGGGCGACTACGACAACGACGGGTATCCCGATCTTTTTGTAGCCAGCTACGGGAAAAACATCCTCTATCACAACAATGGCGATGGCACCTTCACGGACGTGACTGCCAAAGCTGGTGTCGCTGGCGGAGGCTGGTCTGGCTCCGCGGGTTTCTTCGATTACAACAATGACGGCCATCTTGATCTTTTTGTGACCCGCTATATGGAATGGGACGCCGATCACAGCAAGATTTGCGGCGGCAGCTGGCAAACGTACTGCCCGCCGGGTGAGTTTCCCAGGACTACCTGTCTGATGTATCGCAATCGAGGGGATGGCACATTCGAGGACGTCAGCGAACGCTCAGGGATTGCCTCGAAGAAGGGAAGAGCTTTGGGCGTTGCTTTTGCGGATTACGATGGCGACGGCTTTACGGACATTTTTGTGTCCAACGACGGCATGCAGGCCTATCTCTACCACAATAACGGCGACGGCACCTTTGAAGAGCGAGCACTCGAGTCGGGCGCGGCGCTGTCGATGGACGGCAAGGCATTTTCGGGGATGGGAGCCGTCTTTCAAGATTACGATAACGATGGCCGCCCCGACATTATTGTTACGGTGCTGCCGCGTCAGCTCTACAGCGTGTTTCATAACGAGGGCGACGGTGTTTTTGCCTATCAGAGCCTTGAGACAGGCCTGGGCCGCCTGACAGCGGGCAGCTCCGGCTGGGGCGTGGGCCTCGAAGATTTCGACAACGACGGATGGAAAGATCTGTTCGCTGCGCAAAGTCACGTGCTAGACAACGTCCACGACATCGACTCTTCGTTGGAATATAAAATGCTGCCGCTACTGGCGATGAATCACAAAGGCCGCTTCGAACTTGCAGATTCCGGGGTGAACACGCCGCTTGCCGCGCGCGGTGCAGCCTTTGGCGACCTCAATAACGACGGCTGGATGGATGTGGTCATCACAACTCTCGGTGGCTCTCCCATCCTCCTCCTCAACCGCGGTGGCGGCAATCATTGGCTGTCCATTACCCTCCGCGGTACGCGCAGCAATCGCGACGGGTTCGGTGCGCGCGTACGGGTAAACGGCCAGACTCGCTTCGCGACTTCGACGGGCAGCTACAACTCTTCTAATGACAAGCGGCTACATTTTGGCCTGGGTGATTTTAGGACTGCTGCGATCGAGGTATTATGGCCTTCAGGGGCGCGTCAGACCCTCAAAGACGTTGCCGCCGACCAGTTCCTTGAAATACGAGAGCCGGAGCGTTCGTAATGACTGCAGCGATATTCTTGTGGTTAACCCTTCAGAGTGTTTCTCCTGAAGGCGCCCAGCACATGCAGGCAGGTGTTGAGGCGCAGAAGCAAGGACAGTTTGATGTGGCTATCAAGGAATTCCGGAAAGCCACGCAGAGCGACCCGAACCTGGCGGAGGCGTTTCTCAATCTTGGCCAAGTCTTAGAGCAAACTCACGATTATCCAGGCGCTATCGTCGCGCTGAAACGGGCGTTGGAGCTAGACCCGAACCTTGACGCGGCACATTTGCAATTGGGGTTTGCTTTGCTTGCGCAGGGTTACGCGGAGGAGTCCATCTCGCACCTTGAGCGTGCGCACGCATTGGCAGCGCTGGGCATCGCGCAAATGGAGACGGGACGATTCGAAGCGGCGGTGACCAATCTTAGCGCTGCGGTGGCCGAACAACCGGGCGATCCTGATTTGCTTTACTACCTAGGTCGCGCCAGTGGGTTGCTCTCCAAGCGGAGCATTGACACGCTCGTCACCTTGTATCCTGATTCCCCACGGGCACACCAGGCAATGGGAGAGAACTATTTTGTGCTTCGCCAGATGCCACAAGCTGAGAAGGAATATTTGGCAGCGTTGCAAGAACGCCCAGAATTACCGGGGCTTCATTTCGAACTCGGTATGGTCTACGCTGGTGCGGCAGATTTCACCAAGGCAGAAGAGGCCTTTCGTTATGAAACCAAGCTGCGGCCGGGGAGCGCCGAGGCAGCTTATCGCCTGGGAGCAACACTTTTGCAGGAAGGAGAAGGCAAGGAGGCGCGTGCAGAATTAGAACGCGCCGATCGCTTACAGGCCGACATGCCGGAAACTTTGTATTCCTTGGGCAAGGCTGCCTTTCTTGAAGGCAATTCAGCTTTAGCCGAAAAATCTTGGAACCGGTTGCTCACGATCGAAAACGACACCGCCCTGGCGGCACAGACGCATTTCGGTCTGGCCGCATTATATCGCAAAGCGGGAGACGCGGCGAAGGCCAAGCACGAGATGCAGGAATACCAGAAATTGCAGCGAAAACTCCCCGAAACTCAGAATCCACCGAAGTAGTCGACGCAATGGTTGCTCCACAAATCAGCCGCAAAGTCAGCAAATGTCTGAGGAAGACACGCTTCTCGTCAAGGGCCGATGCATGCGCAAATCCAGCAAGTTCGCAGTGTCAAAGAGCAGAGTGACGATCACGGCATTGCCCCTAACTAAACGCGGATTGTCTTTTTAAGGGAAATGCGAACGATCTCTCAAAATATGATCTTAGAAGTCAAATCTGAGCACTTCTCATTGCTAAGGTCCGCTACTAAACGGTTTCTTTAGACTGCAATCCGTACAAATTCATCCACAAGCCATTCGGATTAAGTCGGTTTGACATAACGTTATGAACCATATTGAATTATTGTGTTTTGACGGCAGCTCGCTTGGCGTTTGAGAGCGCGGACCAGCCCGCCTGTCATCAAAGGGGTTCCAAATATGGATTCACGTGCGATGCCGGATACATGGTTCAATTCTGCTGGTCGTCTTCGAGGGGAGCTTCGCGGGTTTGACCGGCGGCGTATTTGGTGGCCCCTGCTTGCCGTCTTCCTTATATCGATGGGTATCTCTCCGGTGCGTGCGCAAGTGTCGGCCAGCATTTCCGGTGTCGTAACCGATCCCTCGGGCGCTGCCGTACCTTCCGCCAGCGTGACCGCCAAGAATCTAGAGACCGGCGTAGTCCGCAGCTCTCTGACGGATAACGTGGGCCACTATCTGATTCTTTCCTTGCCGGTGGGTGAATACGAAGTCCGCGCTGCAAAGACGGGCTTTCAAGACTCCACGCGCACAGGCATTCAGATGAACCTTAACCAGGAGGCTACGATCGACTTGCGTCTGCAGGTCAATTCCGTAAAAGCGGCCGTCAGCGTCACCGAGGACGCTCCGATTGTCAGCACCACCACAAGCGATATCTCCGGCCTTGTCGGCGCGAAGGAAATCAAGCAGCTGCCGCTGAACGGTCGCAGTTACGACCTCCTTCTCACTCTCAATCCCGGAATCGTGAATTTCACTTCACAAAAGACGGGCGGTACCGGCATCTCCAATTCCACCACCGCCAACAACTTCTCGGTTTCCGGAAATCGCCCGCAACAGAACATCTTCCTTCTAAACGGCGTGGAATACACCGGAGCGGCTGAAAACAACATGACTCCCGGTGGCGCGAGCGGAATGTTGTTGGGCGTGGACGCCGTCCGTGAATTCAACGTTCAGCGTGACTCGTATAGCGCAGAGTATGGCAAGCACCCGGGTGGCCAGGTGATCATGGTTACGCAATCAGGCGGCAACGAATGGCACGGTTCATTGTACGAATTTGTGCGCAACAGTGCTCTGGACGCCGCCAACTATTTTGATCAGGGATCCGCTCCACCGTTTCAACGAAATCAGTTTGGCGCTTCCTCCGGCGGAGCGCTTCGCAAGGACAAAACGTTCCTTTTCGCCAACTATGAGGGCTTCCGTCAGGACCTGAACCAGACCTCCGTCGCCTTCGTTCCCGGGCTGGCGGCGCGCGCGGCCGCTGCTGCCAGCGTCCAACCACTCCTGAATCTCTGGATCACGCCGCCCGCCGGGACGCCGGAGCTCGACGTTCCGGGCCAGGCATTCGGCATTTCACAGGTTTTTAGCAGCCCGCTGCAGACCATCCGCGAGGACTTCGGCACAGTCCGACTCGATCAAACGTTCTCCTCGGCTGATTCGCTCGCAGCTATCTACACCATCGATGACGGAGGTGACGTCACCGCCACTCCTGTGAATCCATACAGCGCGGACATTCTGAATCTGCGCGAGCAAGTCTTAAGCCTCGAGGAGACCCACGTCTTCTCACCATCACTCCTGAACACGGCTCGCTTTGGTTTTTCGCGAGCTGGATATTTTTTCACCGGTGAACCGACTCCTGGCACTCCTGCTGCCAGCGTTCCTGGTTTTCTTTCAGGCCTGCAAGTAGGCGCGGTCGTAGTCGGCGGAAGCGCCGCTTCCAATCCGCAAGCGCAAATCGGCCTGGCGGGCAGCAACAACGGCAGCAATCTTCCTATCGCGCGAAATATTTTCACCTACGAAGATCGCCTCACCTTGACTCGTGGGCGTCACCAATTCAGCTTCGGCGCCTGGTTCCAGCAATTCCAGTCCAATGAAAAAATTGCGCTCAGCCAATATGGCCAGGCCACTTTCCCCAGCCTCGCGCAATTCATCAACACCGGCATCACCAGTTCTTTTCTCTACGATCCGGCTCCCACAGCGATGAACTGGCGTTCACTTTTCAGCGCGTTTTATGCCGAGGACGTCATCCGCATCAATCCCAGCCTCACTCTCTCCCTCGGATTCCGCGCGGAAATGTCAACCGGGTGGAACGAAGCCCACGGCCGCGCCGCGAACTACACGTATCCCGACGGCGTGATCTCCTCCGAGCCTCATATCGGCAGCAACTTCTTCACAGTCAACAATGCCAAATTCCTTCCGCAACCCCGCATCGCTGTTGCCTGGAGTCCGCTAGGACCCAAGACCGTTTTGCGTGCGGGATTTGGCATGTACAACGACCTTCAGGACGCTCTGGGCTATCGCGCCGATCAGAACGCTCCGTTCAATCCCGTGTATAGCTTGTCGAATTATGCAGTGTCTAAACTTCCGATTGATCCCACCGCTCCTGTTCCAGCCGGCGCGAAGCTCGTCCCCGGTGGCGTGCAACCCAATATGCAGACTCCCACGCTGATCTCCTGGTCGCTTCGAGTGCAGCGCGAGCTTTCTCCCAACACTGTCCTGACCGTCGGCTACGTCGGCTCTCAGGGCTATCATGAACTCATTGGCGTGGACGCCAACGAACCTGTCCCGGTGATTTGCCCCGCGCTACCGTGCCCTTCTGTGTATCCAACGTGGGATCCCAACCAGCCGACAAGCCCAACCAATTCGCCAACGATTGGATTTCCCATTGGCTCGCCCCTGGCAGGCGCACCTGTTCCCGCGGGAACGTACTACATCCCGTTCATCGCACCTTCCACGCCGCGGGCGAATCCAGCAATCGCAAACACCTGGACCTGGTTCTCCGAAGGCACAAGTTCTTACAACGCTTTGCAGGTGGACGTGTCCCGGCGCTTCAGCCATGGCCTTTCTTTCCGGGGCGTTTACACATTCTCCAAGGTTCTTGACGATGGCGACTCTATGAACCAGACGACCGCCGGTAATGCCCCCGGCCTGGTCTCAAACCCTTATAATCTGCGTGCGGATAGAGGGCTCGCGACGTTCAACGTTACGAATCTGGCTGTCTTGAACGCGCTATACTCGCTGCCTTTCGGCCACAGCGAAAAATTTGCCAGCGATCTGGAGGGTTGGAAGGGGCAACTCGCCAGCGGCTGGTCGCTGGCCAGCATCGTCACGCTGCAATCCGGCTTTCCGCTGACTCCCCAGCTAAGCTACAACCCCTCGAACAATGGCGATACGCGCAATCCAGTGCGCCCTTTTCTCAACCCGGATTTCACCGGCCCCGTCGTTCTGGGAAAGCCGAATCAGTGGTTCAATCCCGCGGCGTTTATTGCCCCTCCATCCAACAGCGGATTTTACGGTAACGCCGGACGCAGTTCCGTGCCGGGCCCAGGACTTGCCACGTGGGATTTCTCTGTCCTGAAAAACACAACGATACACGAGCGCTTGCAGCTCCAGTTTCGCCTGGAAATCTTCAACCTATTGAACAGAGCCAATTTCAACACGCCAAACCTGATTGTCTTCACGCCGCCGACCGCTACCAACGCATCGGGCCTCTCCGGAACCGCCGGCGCCATCACCGGAACTTCGACAACCGCACGTCAAATTCAGTTTGGTTTGAAACTTCTCTGGTAGGAAAGCAAAGTCCCCAGCCTCAGTGCCAACGATTAATGACTTGCGCAGGAAACCCAGGACCTTGTGTGGGCGTCCGCGAGAGTCGCTATGCTGCACGAAATGGTAAAGCATGACGATGGCGGAACGGAGCTGAAGCAAATGGATCCGGTTCGATGCGTGTAGATGGGGAAATCGTTTCCGGGAGCGATTCAAGATCAGGATCTGGCGCTTGAGGAGAAGCGGCTCCGCAACGAGGGAACGGACCCCGCCAGGACCGAGCAAGCGAGCCAGGACGGCGATGAAATGGATGAAAACAACGGCAAGATCGCGCATCAAAGAAGCGCAGCAGGACGGAGAATCCTGAGGAATCTTTGGAGAAATAACGATTCACCAGCCACACCTACATGTCAGTGGTTTACACGGAAAGCGCGGCGGCAGTTCTCATCCACCTTATTTTTGATGTCCTGTTTGTTTGGGCTATCGGGACCCACCGATAAATCCGCGAGGGTGTGCCCGTACGCGGAGAGGTTCTCAAAGCAGAAGAAGATAATCTCGTGTTTGTGTTGCGGATCGGACGGTCGAGCAAACCGGGCCATGACGAGTTCTGGTTCCAGCACATACCCATGAGCCGTAAGGAATCGTTGCGTAAGGTCTGCCTCCTTGCCCGGTTCTTCGCGGATGGTGGCAGCATGGTTGTCCAAGATCACCGAATGCTGATACTCGAAGCTTCCGAGCCTCGCAGGGTTCGTAATTCTGTATTTGTACGTGTCATCTGAGGAGGGAAGGAACCCCTCCTGTTGAATGATGAACATTTGCTGAATGTGGTTGTCATGAGTCGCGCGAACAAATACATAGCGAGTCCCCGCAGCCAGATTGTCGATGGTAAATGGCAGTTCCCCAATATAGTCCAACCTTTTGTCGACCTTCACGCGGATCTTGGGATTATTCGGTGATATGAATGTGTGGTTTTCGACATGGGACGGTGGTTCTGGATGGGATGCAGGTTCCGCAGAGTCCAGCGTGAGAGCAACGACGCAGGTAAGTCCGATACCTTTCCCAAGAGCAGGCATCCAGTGTTTGGTAGTCATTCGCACTTTACCCCAAAATGGCAAGGCATCCTATCAGCGCGTTCACCACTCCCTGTGAGATGCTCTTATCGAAGAACCCACATTTCCGCACCGACCTTGAGCCACATGCCGATTAACGCAGCGCAAATCGGGCAGCTGGGGCAATTCAGGCAAAAAATCGTTGCGCCTGTGGTCTGTTCGAAAACATCGACAATTGGGGTTCTGAACGCTTCACTGGTTCTCATCGAAACGGGAAACGCTGAACGGCTGGACAAGGCTTGCCCCCATGTCCTTTTGCCCGGTGGCGCTTGATTTCGACGTATAGGCTCTCTCGTTGTTGCTGGACTTCCTCTCGCGCTTGCTCGCTGTGCAACAAAGAGGGACTGAGAGTATTCAGTTTGTCGTTCAGCGCGATGAGCTGATTCACAAGATCGTCTTTCACTTGGCAATGGTTTCCCGATGTCATATGGACAAGCCTCAGTATTGTTAGACGCATGATTGACTTAATTCGACTCGAAAATACGCCGTACCTTCCGATTACTTCACGGGTTCGATCTCACTTGTGCGCCTCGTTTTGTCGAAGAACGGCTCCTTCGGGCTATAGAGACGCAGAATTGTCCTGTGGCTCGCCAAATGTCATCGCGCGGGGAGCCTTAAGAATCAACAACATCCAGTTCGAAGATGAGAGTAAGCCAAAGGGCTCGTGTAGGCACTCTGGCTGAACCGCATTCCAAGCGCGACATGGGGCCTGATGGTAGCGGTCGCACTACTGCAACTTGCTAATCGGTTACGGAGCACGTCGCGGCGGAGCAAAAGCCAAACCGCCCTTGGTCATACCGCTCGTTGTTTTCGTCTCTTTTTCTTACGCGGATATTGCGCATTGCGGCGGCGTGCGCTACCAAAACCCAGGACCCTACTTTGGCTGCGGGACCCATGCTTCAAAACACCGGCAACTCCAGTACAGCGCCCTCGAGTTCATAGCCAGGCTGGTGACCAAATAGCAGACTTGAATGCTCTGCGACAGATGTGTCGAGCCAATGGTCACCCAAACGCCGATTGAAACCGGTAACGGTCACTCCCTTCAGATTCCTCGGGCAAGCTGGTGACGGAATGAGTGCGGGAAACCAAAGCCAGTATCTTCAGCATTTTGCCGAGGGCTAAACTGGAACCCTGCACGTAACCATTGAAGAAGGCTG
>Ga0126369_10002233_pt1 | contig 13739 bp, 11 predicted proteins | sample PanSoiMetaPlot_1_FD_109646 | JGI IMG/M metagenome (GOLD analysis project Ga0126369, IMG submission 109646) | Tropical forest soil microbial communities from Panama - MetaG Plot_1 | ecosystem: Environmental > Terrestrial > Soil > Tropical forest > Bulk soil | place: Panama | collected 2016-02-17 | reverse complement strand
TGCGCCTATAGCTCGTGCGAGCCACGCTCGGATTCGAGTACGGAGCATCGGCGGGCTGAATGGTCGTGTCAGGTAATCGGTAGCAACGTTTTCCGCAATTTCGAGAGTATCGGTGCCACCGTCTCTTTCCGTCAGGAGAATCACAGGCAAGTCAGGTTTTTGGAGGAGGTCTCGCAGCGGCTGAATGAAACTGGCGCCATCACCGTCACTTAATCCCGAATTGATGATGACCAGATCCGGTGAGATAGCCGGCGCCGCTTCAAGAGCATTCAGACCATCGACAACAGCGGTGATGAGGAGTCGGTCCTCCGGCAACACTTGTTCGAGTGCCGAGACATCCGTCTGATGTGGGGTAACGAACATGATACGTCTGCCAGACGTGGGCCGGCGTTCGAGTGCGGAGACGTGCACCATCGTCTTTCCTCGTCCCTTGCCGCGGACGTCAAATTCCATGTTCTCTGCCGCGGCGAACACATCGAGAGGAAACCCAGTCGTGTTCACGCGCGCACGCTGAGTGTCTTCCATTTGCTTGATGGTATCGTCATCATGCCCTGGATCGTGGTGGAACAAAGCGAGCCGCCGAACGCCCGCTTCCATAGCAACGTCGGTCACGTAGTCTGTTGGGCTGTGGCCCCATCCCAATTTCGAACGGTATTCTTCGCTCGTATATTGAGCGTCATGAATCACCAGGTCCGCTCCTCGCAAGAAGTCAATGTGACGCTGATCGCCGGGATGGTGAGGAGCGCGTCCCGTCGAATGCCAGAACGGCTCATGATCGGTGACGTAGGCGACTGTCGCTCCGTCTGCTGAAATACGGTAGGCAATTGTCGGCGCTGTATGGTTGAGGTACTGCGTCTCAACGAGAATTTCTCCGATGCGGAAGAAACCTTCTTCAAGCTCTGTGTAATGGATTCTGGTTGCTAATTCCTGGAGCTTCACAGGGAAGTAGGAATACTGCATTTGGCCCGATAGCGACTCTTCTAGACTTCGCTGAAACGTGACGGAGCCGTAGATATTCAGCTCGGTCCCAGGAACAAAAGCAGGACGGAAAAAAGGAAATCCTTGAATGTGATCCCAGTGTGTGTGGCCAATCAGCAGATGAATGCGAGAGGGACCATGCCGCATAAGCAGATCTTCTCCCAGCATCCGAATGCCGGTTCCGGCATCAAGAATGAGAGTGGTGCGGTCATGCGTGCGGATTTCCACGCAAGACGTGTTACCCCCGTAGATTGAAGTGCGATGTCCAGGCGTAGGAATCGAGCCGCGTGTTCCCCAAAAGCGTACATGCATCGGGCGACCTTCTTTAGCTTTCCACCATTAGTGGGCTCCCCTTACGCGGCCCAACAAGAGTGCGATGTTCTCAACGGCGCATCGACCAGTCAAGCGCATATTGCGGGCGGCGGCGGCCCGAGTATATCCTCACCGGTCATGATGTACGAGGAACGGCCCTGGGGCAATTTTACAGTTCTCGATGAAGCGAAGAATTACAAGGTCAAGCGTATCGAAGTGCTCCCTGAACAACGGCTGAGCTATCAGAAGCACGCACAGCGGGCCGAGCACTGGATGGTCGTCGCAGGTATAGCAAAAGTCACACTGAACGGAAGAGAAGTTACCGTGCCGACGGGTGGTGTTGTGGACGTACCGGCCGGCGCCGCGCACCGCATCGAAAACATCGGCGCGGAAAAGTTAATCTTCATCGAGATCCAGCGGGGAAGCTATCTCGGGGAGGATGACATCCAGCGGCTTCAGGACGATTACGGGCGGTAGGGATCTCGCAAATTCCAAGATTTCTGAATGGGAACATTCCGCAGTTGATATAATTCCGCTCGCCCCGCCACTTTCCCCAATACGGTCACATGCTTTCCGATGAAGAAATTCTTTTCATGTACGGGAAAAATGCTGTCATCTCCCGCACCGGTCGATTCATTCTTGTTCACCTCGATCGGCCATCCGCAGAATTGGTGCGTGCTCGCACCGAAAACTTCGATCCCGACGAATTCTTCAACTGCGATTGCCGCATTTGCGAACTCGCGAAAGAAGGCGGCGTGGTCGTTTTCGATGACTCGACTTACGACGAAGAGGAGATTTTATTAGAGTAAAACAGAACAATTCACTACGATGGATTCTGTGTTGATGCGGCGCCAATTTGCACTCGGTTTCACCCTGGTGATGGTCGCCTTGCTTGCCGTATTGGTGGTTCCCCGCCGCGGTATTGTCCGGCACAGCCTCCCTGAACGTCTCTCGGACTCGGAGTTCTGGAGTCTGGTCACCGAATTCTCCGAGCCTGGCGGATACTTTCGATCAGACAATTTCGTCTCCAACGAGAGCGCATTCCAGCGCGTCATTCCGGCTTTAAAGAAACAGATCAAGCTGGGAGGCGTATACCTAGGCGTCGGTCCAGAGCAAAACTTCACGTATGCCACGGCGCTCGGGCCGAAGCTCGCATTTATCATCGACATACGCCGCCAGAACATGCTTCTGCATCTCATGTACAAAGCGCTCTTCGAACTCTCGAGCAATCGAACTGAATTTCTTTCGAGACTGTTCGCCCGTTCTGCTCCGGACACTTTGAAAACACTCACGACGGAGCAGATGTTTGAGGAGTTCGGCAGAGCAGCGTCAGATCCGGACCTTGCGAGGGACAATCTCGACGCCATACTGCGTCAGCTTCGCGAGTATCATCACTTCGATTTGAGCCAGGAAGACTCGAAGACCATCGAGTTCGTCTACAACGCGTTCGTCTCAGGAGGACCGGAGATCCGCTATTCGTTTCCAAATCAATATGCGTGGCGGCGTTTCCCGAGTTACTCGGAACTCATGCTCGAAACGGATGGGACGGTCGAGAGCGGTGGGGAAAACCGCAGCTACGTGGCGACCGAAGAGAATTTCCAAACGATTAAGAGAATGGAATCCGAAAATCGAATCATTCCTATCGTGGGAGACTTTGCGGGTGATAAGGCGCTACGCTCGATTGGTGCGTACGTTCGAGAGCATGATTCGATCGTTTCAACGTTCTACACTTCGAACGTCGAGTTCTATCTTTTTCAAACGGACGACTGGCGGAAGTTCTTCAATAGCGTGTCCAACCTGCCGTCGAATGGCGAGAGCGTCATCATTCGCTCATATTTCAACAATTACGGACTGCAGTTCCCGAACCCGCCTGGCTGGCTCTATTCGCCTCAATCCTACACACTACTCGACAGCATGCCTGCCCTGGTTGCTGCATTTGCCGGCGGTCGTATTCACAGTTATTTCGATGTGATTCGGCGTTCAACACCGTAACGCAAAAAAGCATCCTGCCGTTCTCGTACACGTCGAGACTGCACAATGGGTTCATTTAAAAACCGAATCAACGGCAGCATCGCTCGGAACGTTTCGAGGACGATTCCATAAAACGACGGCATCGTGGCCGCAGCGCAGGGGAACGTTCTCGAAGCCAAGAATTGTTTGTGTTTCAAATACTCCGCCGCGGGATGATCCGGGCGAAAACCACGCGGCACTCGGCTGAGCTTTTCCCCGGTTACGGTTCCGAACATTCTGCGGAATTGGCGGTTCGTAACGATTCTTAGAAATGAATCCGCATCGTCGGAAATCTTTTGTCGGACGGATCTTAGGTCTTCAGGAAGAGGCATATAGAGGCCTCCGGCAATCAGTAGTTCGGATGGATCAATGTGCAAATAGAAACCTGCCCCTTCATGTTTTCCAAGGCCGGTCCGGGGGAAGACGGCAGCGACGTGAGTCTTATAAGGTGATTTGTCATTTGAAAAACGCGTGTCCCGGTAAATACGATAGGCCGATGCTTTTGGCGACGACACCATTTCTGGGGCGAATTTTTGAAAGTCTTCCGCGAGTGCGGCGATCAGATCCGACATGGGCCGCTTCAGCGAGTTTTCGTAAATACTCTTGTGCTCCTGGAACCATTCGCGATTATTATTGCGCTTCAGCGTTCGGAGGAATTGGAGCCCCTCTCTCGGGAACGCTAAGGAAACCTTATCGTTCATGGCACCGATTATATGAAAGCTGAAGTAAAACCACCTCACTCGATACTGGAAAAATACACCGCGCTCCTTGATATTTCTTATCGGCTGAACTCCGAGAGAAATTTCGACCAGCTTCTAAAACTGATCGCTGACGAAGCGACAAAACACGTGGATGCGGAACGCGCGACCATCTTCATCCTCGATAAGAATAAGGGAGAGCTGTGGGCCAAGGTCGCTTTGGGTGTGTCGGACACTATCAGGTTCGACGCCCGACTCGGTATTGCAGGGGCAGTTCTGATTGCGGGTAAAGCACTTGTCGTCGAGGACGCATATAAGTCGCCGCTCTTCTACCCCTCGATCGACTCGCTTACCGGGTTTCATACCAGGAACATACTCAGCGTACCGCTTCGCACTCCCAAGCAAGAGATCATTGGAGTGTTTCAGGTTCTGAATAAGCGCGACGGTAAGTTCACCAGCGAAGATGAGCACTTCGTCCAGGCGCTCGCTAATCAGGCTGCGATCGCGTTGGAAAATACTCAGACGCTGACCGAGTTGGAAAATCGTCAACAGGAACTCATTGAAGAAAACCAGAACCTCCGAAAGGAAGTTGAGGAGCGCTTCACCACCAAAAGCATCCTGGGCACTACTTCTAAAATCGGAGATATCCGCTCCATTATTGAGAGAACCGCTGAAACGAATGTCTCCGCGCTGATCACCGGTGAAAACGGTACGGGAAAGGAACTATCGGCGCGAGCGATTCATTACATGAGCGCTCGTCGCGCTAAACCATTCGTTGCCGTCAATTGCGCAGCACTGCCGGATACCTTGGTTGAAAGTGAACTCTTCGGGATCGAGAAAGGCGTTGCCACGGGTGTCGAGCGGCGAGTTGGACGCATTGAGTCGGCCAATGGTGGAACATTGTTCCTGGATGAGATCGGCGACTTGAGTCTCACTGCTCAAGCTAAATTGCTTCGTGTTCTGCAAGAACGCGAGGTGGAATGGGTCGGCGGCAGGCGGCCCGTGCCCGTAGACGTTCGCGTCATTGCAGCGACGAACAAAGATCTACGAGAGGAAATTCAGCAGAACCGGTTTCGACAGGACCTCTATTTCCGATTGAATGTTATACATATCCACATGCCGGCTCTCAGGGAAGTTCGGACTGATATTCCACTACTTGCGATGTATTTCCTAAAGAAACACTCGAGAGAAATCGGACGAGAAGTACAGGCGTTCGGCCCGGAAGCCCTGAAGGCATTAACCGCTTATCATTGGCCCGGCAATGTTCGTGAACTCGAGAATGAAGTCAAGCGCGCGATGGTCCTCTCAACGACTCGCGAGATCCGCCTTCAGGATTTATCCGACGTCATACTGGAAGAACGCCTGGAGGTCCCGGAGAGCGATTCCAGCAAGAAACCTGGAGACAAACAGTCGCTGAAACATAGGGTGACGACCCTGGAAATTCAAATGATCCGCGACGCGATGGCCCAAACGGAAGGCGACCGTCGCCGCGCCGCAAAGATTCTCGGGCTTAGCCACCAAGGGCTTCTCAATAAATTGAAGCGGTACGGGCTCGGAGACTGAGGCAGGAACCACAAAGACACAGAGACACAAAGGCAGAGCGGCTCGCGAGTACGAATTTTCTTGTGATCATCGGCCGCTCTGCCTTTGTGTCTCTTTGTCTTTGTGGCTCGTTTCAGCATACTCGAGGACATTCACTTCAATTGAATTTGAGGTCCCACCGACGATTCGCCGGTAACGAATGAGCCGTCCATTTGTGTCATCGAATTTCGCAGTTGTATACACAACATAACCAGGAGCCGCTCCCAGAGTGACGGGCTTTTCCGCAAGGCCCAACTCTTGCGCAAGCATGTGAAACAGCCCCTCCATTGTGTACTCCTGCCCGGCAGTCGGCTGAATAACCAGACCATTGCGCCGAAGGCTGCTTATTTGGCCTGAGCGCACCTCGACCTCAAACCGGCCCGTTTCTACGCGGTCACCAGACATTTCGATGACGAGCCGATAGGAGTCCGGTTTGTGTGTGCTCCATCTTTGTTCGGCTTCGTTCAGGATCTCCGGTGTCAACGTCGGAAGACGCGAGCAAGCCGAGCTTGCGGACAGCAACAACAGCGATAGGATGATCCGATTCACGTGTACGACGTTACGCTAAAGAATGTGGGTGCGCAACACGTGTGGGTGCGCTAAAGTAAGCGCGGCATCGCGCCAAAAGGAGGTCAATACATGGCAAAAGCAGCAAAGAAAAAATCGGCAAGAAAAAAATCTGCTCGGGTGACTGCCAAACCGAAAGCCTCAGCCAGGTCCGCAAAGACCGCAACGAAGAAGCCAGCCGCAAAGAAAATATCGTCGCCAAAAATCGACCCGTTGAATCGCAAAGCCTATCGAGCCGTCACGCCAATGCTCGCGGTCAGCGACGTCCGCCGCGCACTGGACTTTTATACGAGCGCATTTGGCTTCACAGTGCGACAGACGATGGATACTCCACAGGGTGTAGTTCACGCTGAATTGGTACTTCGAGACACCACGCTAATGTTAAGCCCAGAGGAGCGCCAGCAAAACAATCTGAGCGCAAATTCGATCGGCAACACGCCGGTGACTCTCTACGTCTTGGTAGACAACGTCGATGAGGTCTTTACCAGCGCAGTTGCTTCCGGCGGAAAAGTGTTGATGCCGGTCATGGATATGTTTTGGGGCGATCGTTGTGGAGTGGTCGCAGATCCAGACGGAAACAAGTGGATGGTGGCAACGCATAAGTCGCAGCCGAGCGAAGCCGAAATGGCTGAAGCCATGCGCCAGATGCGGGCACAAGCTTCAGAAACCGCTGCGGCAGCTACCGCGGCTGGACATTAGAGCAGGGAACAAGAGACACAGTCTTCTGTGTTCCGGCGCATGAGCGATGGATCTCACGTTAATCCTTCGCGAGCGATTCGGATTCGCGGAGTTTCGTCCTGCACAACAGCAGGTCGTCGATCGAGTGATGGCGAGCCAGAATGTGCTCGCCGTCATGCCCACCGGCAGTGGAAAATCCCTCTGCTACCAATTGCCGGCCCTTGCACTTCCCGGCTTGACGCTGGTGGTTTCCCCACTGATTGCCTTGATGAAGGATCAAGTGGACCAGTTGAACCAGTTAGGCCTGCCGGCGACCTTAATCAACAGCACGGTTTCGCGCGAGCAACAAAGAAGCCGGCTCGAACAAGCGATCGCCGGCCGCATCAAGCTGCTGTACATTGCCCCTGAGCGTTTTCAGAACGAGGAATTTCGCGCAGGTCTCGCTCGCGCGAATGTCAGCCTGTTTGCGGTTGATGAAGCGCACTGCATCTCCCTTTGGGGACATGACTTTCGTCCCGATTATTTGCGCTTGCGCCGCGCGGTCCGCGATCTCAAGTCGCCGCCGATACTCGCGCTCACGGCAACAGCCACACCGGCGGTCCGCCGGGATATCCTCGCACAACTCGGCATTGAGGGCGCGCCTCAGGTCGTCAGCGGATTTGACCGCCCTAATCTTTATCTTGAAGTGCGAGAGGTTTCCACGGCTGCGGAGAAGATTCGCACCATCGTGGAACTGGCGCGATGGGCGCCGCTTGGGATCGTTTATGCCGGAACACGTAAGAACGTTGAAGACATCCATACCAGCTTACGCCGAGCCGGCATTGAAGCCGCGGCATATCACGCGGGTCTGCCCGGTCCGGATCGCAAGGCCGTTCAAGAGCGCTTCATGAACGCGTCTCGATGCGTGATAGTCGCAACGAATGCATTTGGAATGGGTATCGATCGCAGTCAAGTCCGTTTCGTTGTTCATGCGGACATTCCCGATTCGATTGAAGCCTATTACCAGGAGATAGGTCGGGCCGGCAGAGACGGCGAAATGGCACGTTGTATCTTGCTATTCAACTACGCCGATAAATGGATTCCGGAATTCTTTATCGACTCGAGTCATCCACCGCCGGATATTTTGAAATACGTATTCGCAAAGCTGTGCCGCTCGGGACAGACAACCATCTTGGGCGATGCATGGCGGAAGTTTTCCGCAACGAACGACCACCGGTTCCACGCGTCTGTTGCACTGCTTCAGCGGTACGGCTATTTGGAAAGGATTCACACCAGGGACGGACGAGGTATCCGTATTCTCAAGTCAAACGATGCGGCGCTCCGCGGCATCAATTTTCAAGATCTCGAGGCGCGAAGGCAGTTCGAGTACAAAAAATTTGGTGTGATGCTCAACTATGCCAGCCGATTCCGCAAGCACTGCTATCGCAGCTTCATCCTTAGTTATTTCGGCGAATGGACACGGAACCGAGAATGTGGGAACTGTAGCCGGTGTAGCCCTGCGAAGTTTCCACGCGGAGAAAATCTCCAGCCGGCGGTAACGGCAGCATCCGAATCGCCAAGGCCGGCGCGTCCCGTCGCAGCGATTCCTTCCGATTCGTCAACGATCGTCGCGCTAAAGATTTTGTCCTGCGTTTTGCGAGTGCATCAAAAATTAGGCAGGGAAAAGATAGCGAAGATCCTGGCGGGATCGGATGATTCATCAATACGTGATTATCGGAAGGTGTCGACGTACGGTTTGCTCTCCGATTATTCGATCAAGTCTGTCACCGGCATGATCGACTATCTCATCCGTGAAAACTATATCGGGCAGGAAGAAGGATTTCGTCCTTCGATTTACGTCACGCCGAAGGGGCAGGTTTTCCTGAAAGAACGTCCAGTCATCGAAATTCCGGGCGTCAGCCACCGAGCGTGATCATTTCAATTTTCTTGTGATCACGGGCCTCGTATGTTCCGGAACGAACCTGTTGCCATCGAATATCGGAATATCGATCGGTCCGCCCAGACCAGATCTTCGCAACCTGAGTGCAGATCTCGTCATCCGATGCACCGGCTCTGATCAATGACTTCAGGTCAAACCCCGATTCCGCGAACAGGCACGTCACGAGCTTGCCATCAGCCGTAAGACGAACTCGCGTGCAACTGGAACAGAACGGTTCTGTGACGGAGCCGATAATGCCGATCTCACCGGCCCCATCGATAAACTCGTAATCCACGGCCGGCGCGCTGCCGTGGGCGCGGCCGACTTCGCGAACAGGGAATCGCGCATGAACCGTCTCCACGATCTCTTTCTTGGTGACGGTTTTCTCAAGAATCCAAGCATTTACGTTCCCAACATCCATGTATTCGATGAAGCGCATCTCGAACCCGTTTGACCGGGCAAACTCGACCAACGGAAGAATTTCATCGTCGTTGGTCCCACGGATAATTACCGCGTTCAATTTGATCGGCGACATGCCGACCCTTTTAGCGGCGAAAAGACCAGACAAAACGTCATCGAGATTGCCACGCTTCGTCAGCGCCGTGAAACGGTCCTTATTGAGAGTGTCGATGCTGACATTGATCCTACGAAGGCCGGCGGTGTAAAGCGCATCCGCCTGCTCGGCAAGGAGGGCGCCGTTCGTCGTTAGAGAAATATCCGAGAGACTTGGGACTCCAGCCAATCGCGCAATAAGGCGATGAAGGTCCCTTCGCACAAGCGGTTCGCCACCAGTCAGGCGGACCTTCTCGATGCCGAAGTCCAGAAATAGCCGGACTAGCCGTTCGATTTCTTCGAAGGACAAAACCTGTTGCCGCTCGATCCATTTGTACTCGTCGAGAGGCATGCAGTAGGAGCAACGGAAATTGCAGCGGTCCGTAACGGAAATGCGCAGATCCCGCATCGGGCGCCCGAGAGTATCGAGGGAAGGCATGGCGGTGATTATAGCCTATTCATAAGCGCCTTCTGCGGGAGCTGCGCAATGTCACATAATGCATATTATGTAAACTTAAGGCTGCCACCGAGAACTCTCCACAGAAACTGTGGAAAAGCCTGTGGAAATGTCCTGAACTGTACAACGAAGGCGCCTAAAATCAACGCTTATAGCAAGTTGAACCGAATCTGGTCACTTGTGCTTCTGTTGAAAAGCCGTCAAAAAATCCTCAAAAATGCCCCGATTTTCCGCCTTTTAAGGAACCCCCTCGGTCAGCAACCAATATTTACGCGGGTTTTATTCAACGCGTGCGCGATAATCCCCGAAATGGCGGCGGTTTGGTTTGGGACTTCTGGATTCAGCTATAAAGAATGGCGGCCCGCGTTCTATCCCGAGGGGCTGTCGGATAAGCAATTCCTTCAGTTTTATTCGACGCGTTTGAATAGTGTCGAGATCGATTCGACCTTTTATCGGATGCCGTCGGCAAAGACTATTGAAGCCTGGCGGCTAGCGACACCGCAAGACTTCAAGTTTACCCTTAAGGCTTCGCAGCAAATCACACACCGACAAAGGCTGAAGCTTCCTTCCGATGCATTGGACTACTTCATGAACGTTGTTCCTGGTCTTGGGAGTCGATTAGGCATGGTGTTGTTTCAATTGCCGCCATTCTTCAAGTGCGATCGGGGGAAGTTGGAAGCTTTTCTATCGGTTCTTCCGCGAGGCATTCCTGCCGCATTCGAATTTCGTCACGACTCGTGGTTCAACAGCGAGGTCTATGGTCTGCTGAGGAAGCACAACGTCGCATTATGCATCCACGATGCGGACGAACATACGACGCCGGTCGAACTGACGGCGCCTTTCACATACATAAGGCTGCGACGCTCCGTTTACAGCGCGTCCTTACGAAAGGAGTGGCAGGATCGGATCCGGACTTGGGCCGCGGATAGCATTGAAGTGTTCGCGTATATCAAACATGAAGACAATCCGGACGCGCCGCAGATCGCATTGGAATTTGCAAGCGGCCTGAGATAAAAGACGGCTTCACTGGCGGGGCGTTGCGCGATTCATTTCTTCGAGTGTTCGGTTAAGTTCGTCCAGCTTAGCGCCTGCTTCTCCAAGCTTTCCCTCAGACGTCAATCGTCGGTAATCCGCTAAAGCCCTGTTGGCGCGATCCACCAACGATCGGATGCCGGCGACTGCAGTATTTTCCGGTGTTGCTTGCTGCCGGACATCAGTTTCATTCGTGGCGCCGCTGATGACGGACGGAGTGCCCTTAAGTAGCTGGGCAAGAGCTTCAGGAAAACGAGTGGCATATGCCAACCGGTCCTGTGTCGCTAGTACGACCAATCGCAATTCCGGCATCGGGCTTCGCTCTGCCTGCAGATAGATGGGCTCGACGAAAAGCAGCGTGTCCTCGAGCGGCATCACGAGCAGATTGCCGCGAATCACTTTCGAGCCTTGCTGGTTCCAAAGCGTCAGCTGCGACGAAAGCATTGGATCTTGATCGATCCGTGCTTGCACCTGCAGGGGACCGTCCACGAATCGGGTTTTCGGAAATCGATAGGCCCGCAAGGTTCCGTATTTGTCGCCGTCGCTACGCCCGGCCATCCAGCCGATCAGATTATTCCGATTTGCGGGAGTGAAGGGCAAAATTGAAACGAACTCCAGTTGCTTGTCACCAGGAAATCGGATCAGGACGAAGTATGGTTCGATGCTTTCGGCGCTTCCCTGTCCCTGCTGGGTGCTTCCCTGCTGTGCGACGGTCCAGATGTCTTCGCGGTTATAGAACACCTGTACATTTTCGACGTGGTAAACCGAATAAACAGCTGCTTGAGCTCGGAACAGCAGTTCAGGGTAACGCACATGAGCGCGTAAGAAGTCGGGCATCTCTTTTTGGTCGGTGAACAATTTTGGAAAGACTTTTTGGTATGCCGTGACCAGGGGATCAGCCGCATCGAAGACATAGAAACGAACACTGCCGTTGTACGCATCGACTACGGCTTTAACGCTGTTGCGAATGTAATTCAGTCGCTGGCCTTGAACGGTCAGCTGTCGCGAATACGGATAGCCGTCAGACGTTGTGAATCCGTCGATGATCCAGTACAAGCCGCCGTCGGTGCCTACGACAATATAGGGATCGGGATCGAACAGCAGAAAAGGAGCTAACTCCGACACGCGTTCTCGAATATTTCTGCGCATCAGAAGGACAGAATCGGAAGTGATGTCGTCGGAGAAAGGCACTTTCATGATATCGCCCACGCTCCAGGCGATCAGGAGGCGGCGTAAAAACGAACCCATTCGAACGCCGCCACTACCCGCATACGTGTTGTAGTTATTTGCCTCGCCTTCCGGATAGTTGAACTCCTTCTGTCGCGTTTTGACATACACCGGCCAATCCGTAATTTCGCCGAAATAAATTTCTGGCCGCTTCAAATTTATTTCAGGCTGCGTGCTTTCAACGGGCATGTTGAACAAGGTAAATTCCGGCAGACCTTCCCTGGTAAACCCGCTGACTGAATTCATCGTGACGCCGTAGCCGTGCGTAAAGATCAGCCGTTCATTGACCCAGTTCTGTGTTCCGGCCGGCAGCTTGCTCAGGCGGAGTTCGCGCGCTGCAAGCATCATCGCTTGCGGTTTTCCATTGATCACGTAACGATCGACATCGATGTCCGGGAAATCGTAATACGTTCGAATCTCCTGGATCTGCTGCAAGGTCGACTGCAAAGCGCGCCAATCCCAGAGGCGAAGATTATCGAGCGTATCCGCGTGGGAGGCTGGATTGAATACAGCATTGGTCAAGCGCGGTTCAAACGGGACCTCTTCCACTTGATCCAGGCCATACGCCTTTCGTGTGAATTCGATGTTGTTCTTGATATATGGCGTCTCGCGCACCAATTCATTGGGACGCACAACGAATGTGGTTACATAAAACGGCGCGATCACGCCGGCGACGATATACGTCACCGCAGGGATCCCGATCGCCAATATGAGATTTCGCAGGCGCGCTGTCCGCATGTTGACGGCGGCAACAAAGGCGCCTGCGAGAAGAGCTGCGATCACGAAGAGCAGTCCCGGTATCAAGATGTTCCGATCGACATACCGCACACCGCTGAATAAGTTGTTTTCTTGGAACAACAGCCCATAGCGACTGACGTATATCCGGAGTGCTGCGGCAGTCAACAGCAGGCACAACGCGAGTGATACGCCTCTGAAATTCGCGAGCATATCCGTGGCCGCAAGTACTATTGCGGCAATCAAACCCACGATGCAGATGGCGAGAAACCATCCCGTAACAGCGTCCAACACGGGTAGCGTGAACAGATAGAACGATAGCGGCCGGCCGAAAATAGGATCGATCTGCGCAGGTGTTGCCGTATGGTTCAAAAATAGCGCGAAGGTGCTCCAGTCGGAGCTGAATGCCAGGCCAAAGAATACTCCGAGTATGATCGCGACCGGCTTCGCTAACCTGGTCAAGGTGTCTGTGGTCGGAATGATGATCGCTTCTTGCCCGAATTGCAGGAACGGCCTTCTTGTAGATCCCGGCGGAGGCGTTACCAGCCGAAAAATTGTCCACAACACAATCGCAGTGACGCTGCCGAACGCGAGGAACACGAGAGACTGGGTTCGAAGGCGATACCAGTACACGGATTCAAAACCCAGACTGCCGTACCACAAACTTTCCACATAAAAGGAAATGGACTGCAAGGCTGCAATCAGAACAAAGATCAATATCGCGAGACGGAGAACAAGGGATCTCGTGCTCCGGAAATCCGGTGCAGGAAGATGTCTAGGGGGCCGCATCGCCCACCATATTATCACCACCTCTCTGTCCGTAATTCTCCTGAACGACGCATATAACGCTCCGCCACGCTCGTATAGCTGATATGATCGTATTTTGTCTTAAAAGGAGTTTTCATAACCTGAATGAGAAAGCCGCTGCTGTTTCTACCGGGTCCAATGCAAGTGCCGGACGTTGTGCGGGTCGCAGGAGACCGACCGCTGTTCA
>Ga0126369_10002232_pt1 | contig 13747 bp, 10 predicted proteins | sample PanSoiMetaPlot_1_FD_109646 | JGI IMG/M metagenome (GOLD analysis project Ga0126369, IMG submission 109646) | Tropical forest soil microbial communities from Panama - MetaG Plot_1 | ecosystem: Environmental > Terrestrial > Soil > Tropical forest > Bulk soil | place: Panama | collected 2016-02-17 | reverse complement strand
ATGAAGCTTGGTTTCTCGCTTGCGGCGTTTGGCGTCTTGGCGATTTTAGCTGCCCCGCTGCACGGACAGGATCCGCAGCAGGAGTCTTCGTCGAAGCCACCGGACACTTCGGCCCCAGCGCCCGCCAAGAAGACAGACAGACCCGCGAAAGACTCTGTCAACAAAGACTCGGCGACGAAGAACGCGCCGGATCAGCCGCAGTGGGATCCTTTGCGCGCCGAAAAGGACATCGAAGTCGGCGAGCACTACATGCACAAGGGCGATTATGATGCCGCCATCGACCGTTTTCAGGACGCCATTGAAGCCAAGCCGGGCTACGCGATTCCCTTCCGCTACCTCGGCGAAGCACAGGAGAAAAAGGGGCAGAAGAAGCAGGCCATCAAGTCCTACCAACGCTACCTCGACCTATATCCCCACGCCGAAGACGGCGCAAAAATCAAAAAGAAACTCGAAAAACTCTATAAAGAAGTGGAAAAAGGAAAGAAGGACTAAAGACGGTTGTGCAGAGTCTAAGCTCAGCGTGCCAGGCGGTCGAGCAGGCGGCGGGCGCGGTGGAATTCGGCGAAGCGCCTTTCTTCTTCGCGAAATTCGCGGGAGTGGGAAACGAGCGTGCAGCCGGAGCGGCGCGTGGGATGCTTGACGTGGAGCATCTCGTGGAACAAGACATATTCGACGGCGCATTGCGGCACGCGGGGATGATCGAGGCGGCGGTTGAGCAGGATCTGGTTCGGGCCGGGATCGTAACAGCCGAATTGGCGACGCCAGCCGCGGAGGCTCCAGCCCATGTGGGGCTTATGCAGCTCGCCGGCGAAATATTTGCTGTTCAGCTCGTCGAAGAGTTTTTCCAAATCGAAATGCCGGCCTTGCGCCCCAATGTGGCGTAGGCGGACGCGGTTCCGGCGCATACGGTTCATGCGGTCGCGGGTGCGGCCGGAACGTGCGTATTGCAGGTAAGGTTCGACGAGCGGCGCCGGTGCCCTGCGTCGATAGACGCGGGCAAGCAACAGCGCCGCGGCGGCTTCCAGCACCGAAAGTGGCGCGCGGCGCAACAGGTCCGAGAGGCGGACGTAAACCACTTCTTCGCGGCGGCGAATGGTGAGCGTCAAGCTGGAATAGGGATAGAACTCGACTCGGAACCGCGGCGGGCGGCCGTCGCAGCCGATGCGCGTGAACATGCGCTGAAACAGGGCGGCGCCTCCAGGAAAGAATTCGTCCTTGCGACCCGCTTTCATTGGAGTCCCGATGGCTTCCTCTACTCTCGAATGTAACGCAGAACCGGCGGTTCGTTGTAAGTTCTTCGTTTTGAGTAAAGAAAAATAGAACTCTTTGTTGCTGCTCGTCGCTACGCTTTTCTGAGCCGGCCGAGTCATGTCAGACATTTCCACGAAATCGTCAGGCGGGCAAGACCCATATTGGACACCGAGAAAGACTCCAAGCCCCTCAAACTTTCATACCCGGCAACAGAGCTACCGAGCTCCAGAAACCCAGCCAGGATTCTTCGTTTCACTCGGAATGACCGAAGAAACTTGCTCGCCGGGCATCCTTGTTCGATCGATTAGTGCTTCCGGCGGATGGGAGGAGGCGCAACTTTTTTCTTCGCTTTTTCCGCGTCGTTCATGGCGTCCTGCGTACCTTCGATGGCGTCGTCCAAATTGTCCCTGTAGGTTTCCAGTTCGGGGCCACTCGAATACTTCTGAAGAATGGGCAGAAAATCCTTGGTGCGCGAAGCCATCAGGTCGATGCCCTTGCGGATGTTTTCCTGCTTTTCGATACCGAGCTGCATCACGTCGGCGGCGTCATCCACACAGCCGATGTAGGCATTCAGCAGGGCGTTGAGCATTTCCACGTGCTTATTCGATGAGGGATGCTCAAGTTCATACTGGAATTTCTTCAAGCGGTCTTCCGCAAAAGTGAGGAACAGTCTGATGCGCTCGGTGGAAGTTTCGGCGTCGCGGATTTTGTCGGCTTCGAGAGCGCTCAAGTAGTCCTTTTCCTGGGGCGCATTCGCATGGAGCAGCGGTCCAGTTAAAAGCCAGCAAGAACAAATGAGAAACGCGGCGTATTTGCAGCTCATGGTTGTCTCTCCGCGGGAGGAGGAACCGGCTTGTCGGCGGGACGATGAGGAAAAAGCAAACGAATCAGATCCTCATCCATGCTAATCAGGTCCTGGCGCACGATTTGCAGCGGCGGCTTGTAGGGAGCAGGCGCGGCCAGCATCGAGTCTTCCACTTCGCGAATACCCTGCTTTACGTGCATCTCCACCTGCCGGTAGCCGTTCGAGTGCTTTTCGGCGTCGGCATGTTGCTTTTTCAAGGCTTCGAGGGCAGCGCGCACATTGTCGCGGTATTTTTCCATGGTCGCGTCGACCGTGTTGTTGTCGCCTTCTTTTTCGGCGCGGCGGGCTTCCTCAAACTCAGCATCGCCCAGCTTGACCAGGAGTTTTGCCTTCTTCACTGAATTGGTTTCGCGATCGAAGTGGCCTTGCAATTCCGCGACGGTTTGCTGAGCAATGGCCGGAGGGAGCACCAGGAAAATCATTGCCGCACAGCCAAGCGTTCGCTGCGGATTCCAGAATGTCCTCATGGGTCACTTTTTGCCTTCGAGCATGCGCCGCAGGACCTTGCTCCGCTCCTTAGCCTGCCAGACCTGATCGGGATTCTGGTTCTCGTCAAGCTCCAGGAACTTTTGGTAGCCCTCCAGGGCCGGCTTCGGCTGGTTCAAACTATCGTAACAGAGTGCGCGGATGAACCAACTTCCCGCTCCGGGCGTCTCGAACTTGTCGATGCGATCGAGAACCGCGAGAGTGGCGGGATAGTTCTTCGAAAGATAGTAGGTGGTACTGAGATCCTTCCAATAATCCACCTTCTTGGCGTCCAGTTGGATTGCGGCCTTGAGTTCTTTTTCGGCGTTGGGAAAATCGCGCACTTGCAAATAGGTGCGACCTAAGCCTCCGTGAAGTTGGGCGTCGTTTGGCGCATGGGTGGCGGCCTGCTGCAGCGTGGTGATGGCGTCCTTCCACTTCTTTTGCGCAATCTGGATGTCCGCGCGGAGCTTCAACGACTCCACGGATGGATTGCCCGCGTCGGCGCGATCCAGTTCGGCCAGCGCTTCCTCGTTTTGGCCTTGGTCCATCAGCAGGTGAACGAAATGGGCGTGCGCAGCGGTGTCATTGGGCTGGAACTCGAGATACTGCCGGTAGGCGGTAACGGCCTCGGGCTTCTTTTGCGCTTCCAAGCTTTCCGCGAGTCCGCGAAACCCATCGGCTCCCTTCGGTTGAACTTCCACGGCGCGGCGGAACCGGGCTTCGGCTTGCGCGGGCTGGCCAGAGCGCAGGTTCATCCAGCCCAGGTAGTCGATGGCGGTGATGTCGTTGGGATCAAGATGCAGGAGCTCCTCGAACGCTTCCGCGGCGCCGGCACGGTCGCCGGAGCGGTCGAGAGCGACAGCGAGCAAATAGCGTGGGCGGCTCTCGGCCGGAAGCAATTCAACCGCTTTGCGAAGAGGCGCGACGGCGGCGGCGTCTTCGCGATTGTCGAGTAGCAGCATGCCCAGGTTCACGTAGGCGGCAGACATTTTGGGATCTAACGCCGCGGCGCGCCGGTATTCCGCCTGAGCTTCTTTGGTTCTTTTCAACGCCGTGTAAACGTACGCGAGCTGAAAGTGCCCATAGGCAAAATCCGGTTGATCGGCAAGAATTTTTTGGAGAGGAGTGATGGCGGCTTCGAATTGATTCTGATCGATATCGCGCTGGGCTTCGTCCAGGAGATCGTTGAGAGGATTGGCGAGCGCTTGCTTGGTGGATTTGCCCGATGCCTTGGGTTTCGCCGAAGTCTGCGCTTGCAATGGAGAAGCATCGCCCGGCATGGACGCAGGAGGCTGCGCCACTACAAAGAAAAGCCCCGACAAGGCGCAAGAAATGATTCGGGGCGCGCTGTTTGGAAAAATCGAGAGCGTCATGGTTCCGCCGGAGTCGTTTTGCTTCCGTTCGCAGCGGTAGCAGAGCCGCCATTGGGTTTTGATGCTCCGTTGGGCGGACGCTTTGCCTGACCATTTGACGGGCGGGACTGACCGTTGCCATTCAAAATTCGGGAGAGAAACTTGCCGGTGTGGGACTGCGCGTTGCGGGCAACCTGCTCGGGCGTTCCGGTGGCAATGATTTTGCCGCCCTGGTCGCCTCCTTCGGGGCCCAGATCGATCAGCCAGTCGGCGGACTTGATGACGTCAAGGTTGTGCTCGATCACCAGCAACGATGCGCCGCCCTCGAGCAATTTGCGGAAGGAGCTGAGCAGTTTTGCGATGTCGTCGAAGTGCAGCCCGGTCGTGGGCTCGTCGAGAATATAGAGAATCCCGGAGTTGTCCGTTTGGGTGAGATGCGAAGCGAGCTTTAAGCGTTGGGCTTCGCCTCCGGAAAGCGTGGTGGCGGACTGACCGAGGCGGAGGTAGCCCAGGCCGATTTCGTTAAGAACGCGCAGCTTCGAAACCACTTTAGGAACATTCACGAAAAAAGCGAGCGCCTCGCGCACGGTCAGTTGCAATACCTCGTGAATATTCTTCCCGTGATAACGCACTTCGAGCACGCTGCTCTTGAAGCGCGTGCCGCGGCACTCTTCGCAAGTCAGCTCTACGTCCGCGAGAAACTGCATTTCCACCGTGACGGTGCCGTCACCCTGGCACGTTTCACAGCGACCGCCGGGCACGTTGAAGGAAAAGTGGCCGGCGGCGTAGCCGCGGCGCTTGGCGTCGGGCGTGTCTGCAAACACTTCGCGGATGGCATCGAAGGCTTTCAAGTAAGTGGCGGGGTTCGAGCGCGGCGTGCGGCCGATCGGGGATTGATCGACGATCACCACGTCGCGGATATTGGAATCGCCCTCGAGACGGTCGCAAAACTCCTTGACGCTTCCGCCCACGCGTTTGGCCGCCAGCGCTTTATACAAAACGTCGTGCACCAGAGTTGATTTTCCAGAACCGCTTACCCCGGTGACCACGGTGAGAGTGCCGAGCGGAATCATCACATCGAGATTTTGCAAATTGTGGAGGAAAGCGCCGAAAAGGCGCAGGAATTTACCGGCGGGCTTGTGACGCTGATGGGGAACCGGAATACGCAATTCACCGTTGAGATAGCGGCCGGTGAGTGACTTGGGTTCATGGAGCATCGCGTCGTAAGCGCCGGCGAAGAGCAGCTTGCCGCCAAGTTCGCCCGCGCCAGGTCCCAGGTCGATGATGTGATCCGCGGCTTGAATGGTGTCGGGATCATGCTCCACGACCAGAACGGTGTTGCCCAAGTCGCGCAGAGATTTCAGAATGTCAATGAGTCGTTGCGTGTCGCGCGGATGAAGGCCGATGGAAGGCTCGTCGAGGACGTAGAGCGCGCCCACCAAATGCGAACCGAGGGATGTCGCCAGCTGAATGCGCTGCGATTCTCCGCCGGAAAGAGTGGAAGTCAGGCGGTCGAGCGTCAGATAGTCCAGCCCGACTTCATCGAGAAACTGCAAGCGCGTGCGAATTTCTTCTAGAATCTTGTCAGCGATTTTCACTTGCGATTCGGAAAGCTGCAGAGTCGAGAAGAAGGCTCGCGCTTCTTTGACCGTCAACCTGCAAACCTCGGTGATGGATTTTTCTGCGATGCGCACCGCGCGCGCTTCGGCGCGCAAACGCGTTCCGCCGCATTCGGGACACGTTGCGTAACCGCGATAGCGGCTCAGGAAGACGCGCACGTGGAGCTTGTATTTCTTGCGCTCCAGCCATTGAAAAAAACCCTTTACACCCTCGTAGTCTTTCTCGGAATCGCCTTCGAGGACCAGCCGTTTTTGCTCGACGCTAAGTTGTCGCCAGGGAACGTTGGTTGCAATCCCGCGCTCGCGAGCCCAGGACTTTAAATCCTGAAAAAGCCCCTTGTAGCGCGGCTTGGTCCATGGCTCGATGGCTCCTTCTTCGATGGACTTCCCGGGATCGGGAACCACAAGATTCAAGTCGAAATCGATAGTATTGCCGAAGCCCTGGCAGCGCGGACATGCGCCGTAAGGATTGTTGAAGGAGAAAAGCCGCGGCTCCGGCTCTTGATACAGGGTGCCGTCATTCTTGCATTCGAATCGTTCGTTGAAGCCCAGACGCTCCGCGGCACTTCCCGGGCCATCGCCGATGAATTCCAGAATGGCTTCACCTTGGCCTTCGCGGTAACAGATTTCGATGGAATCGACGAGGCGCGCGCGCGACTCAGGATTCACAGCAAGCCGATCCACGAGCACATAAACCGGCTTTGCAAAATCGACGTCCAGTAGAGTTTCGGGTGAAGAGAATTCATGGACGCGGCCCGCTTGGTATAAACGGTTGAAGCCGCGCTTCTGCAGTTCGAGCAGAGCTTGGCGCAGGGCCTCCGATGACGGAGCCGCGGTCTTCTTCGTTGCGCGTTTGGAGCTGGCTGCTGCAGGCGCAGCAACTCGAAATTGATAGAGAATGTAGAATCGTCGCCCCGGTGCGAGCGACAGAACGCGTGTTGCGATTTCGTCGGGATGGTCTCGGCGGACTTCCGCACCGCATTTGATGCAAAACGTCCGTCCACATCGCGCGAACAACAATCGAAGATAATCGTAGATTTCCGTGGAGGTGGCCACCGTCGAGCGCGGATTCCGCGTGGAGTTCTTCTGCCGAATCGCCACGGCAGGCGCGATCCCGGAGATTTCGTCCACGTCCGGCTTTTCCATGCGCTCGAGGAATTGGCGCGCATAGGCAGAAAGCGATTCCACGTAGCGTCGCTGGCCTTCGGCGTAGATGGTGTCGAACGCGAGCGAAGATTTGCCGGAGCCGCTTACACCGGTAACGACGGTGATCGAGTTGTGCGGCACGTCTACCGTTACATTCTTGAGGTTATGGACACGCGCGCCCTGAACGCGCAGGGCGTCCTGTTCCGGCTTGGAAATTTCCTCGGAAGCGGTGATTTGTTTAGTCGCCAAGAGCAGCCCTGGACAGCAGGTTTCAAAGCTACTGTCCAAAACTTAAATTATAAGGCGGCTCTCTGGGGCGAGCAAATAGTGGTTTTGGGGCGGGTCTTGCTCCAGGCGCCGTTAACGACCGAAGAGAGATCACGGCTCCTCGGTAAGAACGATCTCTCCAATGCCCCCGCTAACTTTCAAATGAATGGTGACTGGCGACTTCCCGTAAGCTTCGTTGGTGTACGAGCCGCCGTCCTGCTTAAGGCCGTGAGTGCTGATGGATCCGATGCCACCCGAAGCTTCCGCGATAACACCGATCTTCTTCGGCAGCCGGATGTTCGCTTGCCCCACTCCTCCTTCGATATCCGCCGTCAAATCCGTCTTGCGTTCGCCTGTCAGGTCCACATCTACCTGACCCGCACCAAGATGGAGATCCAGGCGAGTTAGCGGAATATCCCGGAAATCCAGGTTGCCCTGCCCAGCTCCCATCTCCACGCGCAGTTCGAGGGGAAGATCCTTGTTGAACCGAAGATTCCATTCATTTCTCGTATTCCCGAAGCGCACGGGGTGCGAATCCTGGGAGATCCTGATTTCCCCAACGCTATCGGTGACGTGGTAATCGACGCGGGGTTCATCGTAAGCGCGCGTAAATCGGAAGTCCGCGTCGAGAGCGTGTTGCGAATCGCCTCCGATGGTGAGTTCTCCTGCGCTCATCTCGAGGTGTGCGCGCGCGGACTTTGCTCCCTGCAGGTCCACCGTTTGGGACGTGTGGTTGAAATCCGAAGAGTACAAGCCATGGCTACGAGCGGCGCCACGACCGTGCCAGAGAAGCAAAGCGAGCACGGCCACGAATGCCAGGATTCCAACCGTCGTGCCAACCGAAATCCCAGGGGCGGCGTTCGGATTCCGGGTTCTTTGATAGTTGTCGTAGATTTTGCCCAGGCCCACGAAGATGAGAATGAGCGGCCAATAATCAAGCAGAATCTCCCAGGGCTCGAACGTGGGCCGCCAGTTGTGCACAAGAAAAAGAACGCCGACGGTGATCAGGATCACCGGCAGGACCACAGACACGCGCCGGTAGTTGCTTTCCTCGGGCATGGCAAACCTCCGCTATCTAGTACTACGCACGCAGAAGAAAAATAGTTCAGCCGTTATCAAGCGATACTCTCGAACCAGGCCGCCGAAAGCAACCCCGGCAAGGCAGCGGTGGCGGCAAATTCAACGCGCAAGCTGAAACCGCATCTTGCCAAGAAGGCAACGTGGGAGCGTTCTCGAACCTTCCGGGCTATTTCGGTGTGGTACAGTTTCGTCGAAAGGGGTCAACCGCGGCGGCGTGAATACCTTCTCGAGAGTTTTCTGGATTGTGCTCGACAGTGTGGGCATCGGCGAACTGCCGGACGCAGCAGACTACGGCGATGTTGGAAGAACTACGCTGGGCCACGTCGCGGAGTCACGGCTGCTGCAAATCCCAAACCTGATCAATCTTGGCCTTGCCAATATTGCTCCGCTGAAGTTCCTGGCACCGAAAGCGTCTCCGCGGGGCGCTTATGGCAAAAGCGCAACGCGCTCCCCTGGAAAAGACACAACCACGGGCCACTGGGAAATGGCCGGAGTGTGGCTCGATCAAGCTTTTCCTGTGTACAAGAATGGATTTCCTCACGAACTTATCGAAGAATTCGAAAAGCAAATTGGCAGAAAGACCATTGGCAACAAGCCTGCTTCCGGAACGGAAATTATCAAGGAGCTGGGCGAAGAGCATGTCCGAACCGGCAAACCTATCGTCTACACGTCGGGCGACAGCGTTTTTCAAATTGCCGCGCATGAGGAAGTGATTCTCATCAATGACCTTTACCGGATGTGCGAAGTCGCGCGGCGATTGCTTGACGGACCGCATCGTGTGGGACGCGTGATTGCCCGGCCGTTCACCGGTACGGCGGGAAATTTTGTGCGCACTACGCGGCGGCACGACTATGCGGTGGATCCGCCGAAACCCATGCTCCTGGACGTCCTAGCCGAGCGGAAAGTTCGCGTGCTCGGTATTGGAAAAATTCACGACATTTACAACGGTCGAGGTGTCGACGAGTACGTCGCCACCAAGGGCAACGCCGACGGAATGGAAAAATTAACGACAGCCGCGAAAGAGCGCAAAGACGGCCTGATTTTCTGCAATCTCGTAGACTTCGACATGCTCTACGGCCATCGCAAAGACGTGGAAGGGTTCGCCAAATCGCTCGAAGAGTTTGACCGCATGCTCGGCGAATTTCTCCCGCTGCTCGGTCTTTCTGATCTGTTGATGATCACCGCGGACCACGGTTGCGATCCCGACCCGCGCTGGCCGACGACAGATCATTCCCGCGAGTACGTTCCCATCCTCGCTTATTGGCCCGACAGCGGCGCGGGAGTGAATCTTGGAGTACGCGATACCCTCGCCGATATGGGCCAAACCATCGCGGAGAACTTCAGAGGCACCATTCCCCACGGCAGCAGTTTTCTCTCAGAACTGCGAGCTCAGCGAACCAGCGAAGCTGTGCGATAGCCGTGTTCGACGGGAGCGTTACCGCGAGTGCTCGCCGTCGCTCTCTGTGATCGGGCTTTGACCCCTGACACCACCAGTTGCAGCCCCGCGCAAATCGCGACCACTGCAATCACCGCGCGAAGCCGCTGCGCCGGAATATAACGTGAGAGCAGACAACCCAGCAGCACTCCCGGCAATCCCCCTAGAACCAAGGGTAGAAGCACGGCCAGGCTGATCGAGCCCACCGTCCAGTGAAATATTCCGCCGATGACGGCGAGCACGAGACCGAAAAGCAAATCCGTGCCAACCACTTGCGAGGGCGTCATTTCCGAATAATTGAGAAGCAGCACCGTTCCCAGCGCGCCTGCTCCCGCCGAAGAGAATCCTGATTCAACGCCTATAGGGAAAGCGAGCCAGGGCAGCCAGCCGGAATTCCTCATAGCAAACTGGCTATTGCGCACGTGAGGAATAAAGGTAATTGCGGAAGAGAGAGCCAGCACGGCTCCAAGAATGATGACTACCGTGGAGTTTCCGCCGCGACCACTGGTCATGTAACGAAGAACCAAGGTTCCGGCCAAAAGACCGGGAATGGCGCCGCGAAGTAGAAGCCAGAAATACCGCGAATGAATTTCGCGCCGGAAAACGTAAAAAGGCGCGGCGACCAGGCGCACAATACCAGCAAAAACGAAAGCCGTGCCAACGGCTTCGCCTGCGGAGAGCCCCGCAAAGAGCAAAAGAGCGGGCACGGTGAAACTGCCGCCGCCGATCCCGGTGAGGCCGACGGCGAACGCGATGGCAAACCCGATGAGTAGCTGCGTCATGCTCCACGCTCCGAGAACGTGTGAATGCCGCACTCCAGCTTGCGTCCGCCCCAGCGCCCGGAGCGGGCATTCCCCGGGTCGGCGGGAACCGCCGTACACGGTTCGCAGCCAATGCTGGGGTACCCCGCGTCGTAAAGCGACAAATAGGCGAGCCGATGGCCGCCGGTGTATTCCCAGACTTGAGCCCAAGTCCAGTCGGCGAGCGGACTGACCTTCAACAGCCTCCTGCCGCTGGGAAGGCGGTGCGGCTCGATTTTTTGCAGGTTCGCGCGCGTGGGTGATTGTTCGCGGCGCAGCCCGGTGAACCAAATGTCAAAAGACTCGAGCGCCTTCATGAGCGGCGCCACTTTGCGAAGCTGGCAGCAGGCGGTGGGATCGCACTGATAAAGCCGGCCGCGCTCGGACTCCTGCTCGGCGACCGTCTTTTCCGGAAGAACATTGACTAGATGCAGTCCCCACTCCGAGGCTAGGCGATCGCGGAATTCGTAGGTCGCAGCGAAGTGATAACCCGTTTCGAGAAAAAGAACCGGAATTTGCGGCAGCCGCTTGCGGAGAAAATCCAGCACAATGATGTCTTCCGCCTGAAAGCTGCACGTCAGGCACGCCCGCGCAGGTTGCGAATCACGGAGGACAGCATCCAGCAACCCCTCGACATCCAAAGCCTCGATCTGCTGTGTGTTCGGTGGAAGGCTCATTTCAGGGTTCCCTTCTGGCTGGCTTGGAATCTGGTGAGAGGCGCAGTTGTTTCGCGAAGCTCAATGCTCGCTCGGCGATTTGGTCGTCATCTGCGGTAGCAGGGTCCGCGACATCATTCGCTTGAAATATGGCTGCGGCGGGAAGCTCCGCCAGTTCTTGCGACTCGAGCGCGAAATCTGTGCAAAGGACAATCAGCCCTGCAGAATGGAACGAAGCGAGAAGACGCCCTAGCGCAGAGGAACCCAACCCTGACCCGTCGAAAGCTACCGCTTGAAAGCCATCGTCGAAAAGGGCGCGCTCTAATGATTTTGCTAAAGAAGGACGATTGCCCAGCAGGAGAATTCCTGCCCTGTGGCCCTGGCGAAGTTGTCTTTCCTCTGCGGCTACCGGGCCGTTGGCATCCGTGAACGTCGGTCGATTTCGCTCGCCGGGGTCGGCGGCATCATCGAGGGAAGTTTCGCGTACCATCCCCGCTCCCACCGTCGAATTGGAGAAAGGATCAATCAAAATGAAACTACCCGTGGCGCGGCTAGTGGCATAAGCGTCGAGAAAAAGCGGTTGATTCGTTTCCACTTCCGCTTCGGCGATGCCGTTCATTTCCAATTGTTCGGCAGGCTCGCGTTCAAGCGTGTTCACATCAACGCGATAGCGAAGGCGACGAACGCGGGCCTTCACTAACCTTGTGGTGTGCTTCAAAAGAAGCGGTCTTTTAACACGCAGTGGTTCCGGATGGAGCCAAACTACGGTGGCTGAAAAGCAGCGCGAGGCGGCCGGAAGCTTCGACGGAGAAACCAGCATCTCGCCGCGGCTAAGGTCGATTTCGTTTTCAAGCTGAACGGTGATCGACTGCGGGGCGATCGCTTGGTCCAGATCGCCGTCGAAGCCGACCAGGGCCTTCACGCGTGCTTCCTGCCCCGAAGGCAGGGCTACCAGCGTGTCGCCCGGCAGCAAGGAACCACTCGCGAGTTGTCCCGCAAATCCCCGAAACCGGGAATCGGGGCGAATCACGTATTGGACGGGAAAGCGCACCGCATCGAGCGAATGCGTCTCGCGAAAATCGACGGTTTCGAGGTGCCCTAATAAGGTCGGTCCCGAATACCACGGCATTTTTTTGCCTGAGCTGACCACATTGTCGCCTGCCAGCGCGCTGACCGGAATGCATTGCACGGACGAAATGCCAAGATGCGACGCCAGCCGAAGAAAGTCGCTCTGCAGGTGGAGAAAAACGTCCTCGCTATAATCCGCGAGATCCATCTTGTTAATGGCGGCAATGACGCAGCGAATTCCGAGAAGCGAGGCTATGTAAGTGTGTCGATGCGTCTGAGTGAGCAGGCCCTTGGTGGCGTCCACCAAGATGATCGCAAGGTCAGCCGTGGACGCGCCGGTAGCCATGTTGCGGGTGTACTGTTCGTGGCCCGGCGTGTCGGCGATGATGAACTTCCGCCGCGCGGTGCTGAAGTAGCGGTAAGCGACATCAATCGTAATTCCCTGCTCGCGTTCAGCGCGCAAGCCGTCTGTCAGCAGCGAAAAATCAAAGCCCCCGCCGGAGCGGTTGATTTTGCTTTTTTGCACCGAAGCGACTTGATCTTCGTAGACGGCTTTCGCGTCATGAAGCAATCGCCCGATCAGCGTGGACTTGCCGTCGTCTACACTGCCCGCGGTGGTGAATCGCAGAAGGTCCTTGCGGAGATCCTCCTGAAGAAATGCTTCCAGGCCCCGCGCGCGCTCGGAAGGGGCTAGCGTCAGCATCAGAAGTATCCCTCGCGTTTCTTCAATTCCATAGAGCCCTCTTCGTCGTGGTCAATCGCTCGGTTCTCGCGCTCCGAGCGCCGGAACGAAATCATCTCTTCAATGATCTTGGGAACCGTGTCGGCGTCGGACCGAATCGCTCCGGTGCAAGGAATGCAGCCCAAGGAACGCATGCGGCATTGAATCCATTGGGCCTTCTCACCAGGCAGGAGTTCGTCCGGCGAGTAAATGAGCACCATCGAGCCGTTGCGCACCACGGCCTGGCGCTCGCGCGCGTAATACAGCGGAACGATGGGAATGTTTTCCGCATGGATGTAGAGCCACACGTCAAGCTCCGTCCAATTCGACAGCGGAAAAACGCGAATGCTCTCGGATTTCTCGATGCGCGAGTTGAAAAGATTCCAGAGTTCGGGGCGCTGGTTCTTCGGGTCCCACTGGCCGTGCGAATCACGAAAGGAGTAGATGCGCTCCTTGGCGCGAGATTTTTCCTCGTCGCGCCGCGCTCCACCAAAGGCCGCGTTGAATCCGCCCTCGGCAAGCGCGTCGAGCAGGGACTTCGTCTTCAGCAACCCGCAGCATCGCTGCGTTCCCAGAGAAAACGGATTTGCCCCTTGCTCCAGCGCCTCGCGGTTTTGATGAACGATCAGCTCCGCACCAATTTCGCGCGTGTAGGAGTCACGAAACTCAATCATCTCGGGGAATTTGTAGCTCGTGTCGATGTGGAGCAACGGAAAAGGGATTTTGCCGGGATAAAAAGCTTTCTGCGCCAGCCGCAGCATGACCGAAGAATCTTTGCCGATGGAATACAGCATGACGGGGCGCGAAAATTCCGCGGCCGCTTCGCGAAGAATGTAAATGCTCTCGGCCTCCAGGGTGGCGAGGTGCCCAGGCCTGCGTTCCGGCTCAAACGGCAACGAATCTTCGGAACCTGCTGGCGCCAAAGCCTCGTCCGGCTGCGGCAACGTCGAAAAGGTCATGACCTTGTTCCCTTCCCGGAGAAAATGGACCCAAAAACACAAAACCCACCTGCCAGCTTT
>Ga0126369_10002231_pt1 | contig 13750 bp, 13 predicted proteins | sample PanSoiMetaPlot_1_FD_109646 | JGI IMG/M metagenome (GOLD analysis project Ga0126369, IMG submission 109646) | Tropical forest soil microbial communities from Panama - MetaG Plot_1 | ecosystem: Environmental > Terrestrial > Soil > Tropical forest > Bulk soil | place: Panama | collected 2016-02-17 | reverse complement strand
GAGGGAACGACTTGACCAGGTTGCGGCGGCGGATCTCGACCGGGTCGAGGCCGAAGGCGGCGGCCGCCGTTTCCATCAGCCGCTCGATCGCGAAGGTGATCACCGGGCGGGCGACGCCGCGATAGGGAGCCATCGGGCACGTATTGGTGACCACCCCGCGGGCCAGGCAAGCATACTCACGCACGTCGTAGGGGCCTGGCATCTCGGCCATGGCCATCAGCGGCTCGACCCCGCAAGTCGTGGGATAGCACGAATAGGCGCCGACATTGGCGACGATGTCGGCCGACAGCGCGACCAGCCGTGCGTCGGCATCGAACGCGCCGTCGAGCGAGATGTGCTGGTCGCGGCTGTGGAAGCAGGCGACGAGATTCTCGCGGCGATCCTCCACCCAGGCGACGGAGGTCCTGAGCTTGCGGGCGAGCCAGGTCACCACCGCGAACTCGGGCGCGAGCGACATCTTCTGGCCAAAACCGCCGCCGACATCGGGCGCGATCACGCGCAGATCGGACTCAGGGATGCCGATCAGGTCGGCGATGATGGTGCGCATGATGTGCGGCGTCTGCGTCGTGCAGGTGAGCGTCACGCGGCCGCTGGCCGGGTCGAAGACCGCGTGCGCCGCCCGCGCCTCCAGCGGCGAGGCATTCTGCCGGCGCGAGCGGATGTCGACCTTGACCCTGCGGTGCGCGGCCGCGAATGCCGCGTCGCAGCCCGCCGTCTTCACGCGGCCGTCGACCACCACGTTGCCTGCCGCTTCCGCATGCACCAGCGGCGCACCCGGCGCGAGCGCCGCTAGCGCTTCGACCACCACAGGCGTCGGCTCGATCTCGACGTCGACGAGATCGGCGAGATCCTCGGCTTCGTGGGGGCTCGGCGCGACCACGGCGGCGATCGGCTCGCCGACGAAGCGCACGACGTTAGCGGCGAGGACCGGCTGCCGGATCGGCACATAGTTGAACTTGTGCAGCAGCGGCTGGATCGGCTTCACGGCGGCGAGGTCGGTCGCGGTCACCACCGTGGCGCCGGGCGGCGCCGACACACGCACGATGCGGCCCGATGCGACCGCGCTGCGAACGAAGCGGACGAAAAACGCCGCCGGCAGATCGGCGGTGAACCGGCCCTGCCCGGTCACCAGCGTCGGGTCCTCCACGCGCCGGATCGAGCGGCCGACCCAGGCCGCGCCGTCGCCGTCGCGCGCGTTTCCGCTCATGCGCTCGGCCTGCCTGTCATCATCGATCCTTCAGGCGGGTGAAAATCCGCCGCGGATTGGCGTCGCTGATCGCCGCCGCATCGGCGGCCGACAAGCCGGCCGCCCGCAGCAAATCCAGCGGCTCCATGTCGGCCGGCGGAAACGAATAGTCGGTGCCCAGCACCACGTTGTCGAGCCCCGTCGCATCGATGAGAAAGCGCAGCGCTTTTGGCGCATGCACGATGCTGTCATAGGCCATCTGCGACGCATAGGCGGACGGCATTTTCTCTGCGATGTCGCCCTGCACGTGCCGGTTCATGCGGCGATGCATGATGTCGAAGCGGCCGGCGAGATAAGGATAGGCGCCACCGCCATGCGAGAGGACGAGCCTGAGCGCGGGAAAGCGGTCGAGCACGCCCGACATCAGCAGCGAGCCGACGCCCAGCGTCGTGTCGAACGTGTACTGCGCGATCTGGGCGAGACCGAACTTGGCGGCGCGCGGCGCCGCCCCGACCAGCACCGGATGAATGAGGACCGGCAGGCCGAGCGCCTCGGCCTTGCGCCAGAACGGGTCGAGCGGCAGCTCGCCGATGTTCACGTTTTCGATGTTGGACGAGATGATGACGCCGCAGGCGCCCATCGTGGCGATGCGATCGAGCTCCTGCGCCGCCGCCTCCGGTTGCGCCAGCGGAACGGAGCCGATCCAGGCGAAGCGCTCCCGGTTGTCGTTGCACCACTCCGCCAGCGTATCGTTCAGCATCCGATGCCATGCGGCGCAACGCTCGGCCGCGAGCCCGTAGCCGAAGATATCCGGCCAGGTGCCGACCACCTGCAGGTCGATGCCCTGCTCGTCGAGCCAGGCGACGCGCTGGGCGACCGGCTCGACCAGCCGGGGAAAGAACGGCCGCACCTTGAAGCCGTAGTCGAAGCTCAAGGCGGGCGGCGCATCGCCGGCCGACGGCGCCAGCCGCACCCCGAGATCGCCGCCGCGCGCCGCCACGCTGGTGATCAGCTGCGGCGGCACGTAATGGGCATGCACGTCGATCGGCAATCAGGCCCCCTTGGGTGCGCGAGGTTTTCTGTGGCAAGGTGCTTCGCGGCCCGCGGACGGTCAGGCTGCCTCGTTCTCGCAACCCATGCCAGATTATCTCAGTGTCGATCGGCCCGAAAAGCGATTCAGCTCGCATGGCCGGGCCGCGTTTCGCAACCTGACGTTCGCGGGAGAGCTGATGGAGGCCGCAGCGACGGGCTCAAGCTCATGAAGCCCGAGGAGTATTGCCGGCATGATGCCCTCGGTCTCGCCGATCTCATGCGGCGCGGTGAGGTCAGCGCCTCCGAGGTCTGCGGCGCCGCCATCGCGCGCATCGAGACGCTGAACCCGACCCTCAATGCCGTCATCTCCCGCCGCTTCGATCAGGCGCGCGCCGAGGCGCGCCGCGTCGCGCCGGGACGAGACCGGCCCTTTGCTGGCGTTCCATTTCTCTTGAAAGGCCTGGTGCAATCCCACCGTGACCTGCCATCGGCGGAAGGCAGCCGCTTCCTGGCGCATCATCAGCCGCGTGCGACGTCGGAGCTGGCATCGCGCATGGAGGCCGCGGGCGTCATCGTCCTGGGCAAGACCAACGCGCCGGAGTTCGGGCTGCTGGCAGCGACCGAGCCTGAGCTGTTCGGCCCGACGCGCAACCCGTGGGATTTGACGTGCTCGACCGGCGGCAGCTCGGGCGGCTCCGCGGCTGCGGTTGCGGCCGGCATGGTGCCGATGGCGCACGGCGGCGACGGCGGCGGCTCGCTCCGCATTCCGGCGAGCTGCTGCGGCGTGTTCGGCCTCAAGCCCAGCCGCGGCCGCAATCCGCCGGGACCGTCGCCCTATCACGGCCTGTGCGGCCTGCTGCTGGTGGAGCACGTCCTCACCCGATCGGTGCGCGACAGCGCCGCCATGCTCGACGTCACCAGCGCCATCCGGATCGCAACGCCGCTCGAGGCGCCGCCCGCGGGCGGCGGTTCTTTCCTGGCTGCGCTCGACCAGCCGCCGCAAAAACTTCGCTGCGCGCTCCTCGACGCGCCGCTGTTCAACGAGGCGGTCGACCCGGCATGTCGGGCCGGCGTGCAGGCGGCGGCGCGGCTCCTGAGTGATCTCGGCCACGTCGTGGAGCCTATCGAGACGCTCCCGGTGGACATCGATGCGCTGCGCGACGCGTTCATGGTGCTTTTTCTCACCGACGCCGCCTACGTGATCGAGGCCTTTTGCGCCCGGCAGGGGCGTGGCCCAAGCACGCGGGAGATGGAGCCTCTGACCTGGGTGCTGCGATGTCTCGGGCGCGAGGTCAGCGGCACCGCGCTCACCGCCGCCATCGCGCACGTGCAGGAGGCCCAATGGGCCATGGCAGGCTTTCACGACACCCACGATATCCTGGTCTCTCCGGTCCTCGCCGCGCCCCCGCCACGACTCGGCAGCGCTTATGTGAGTGGCCTCGAGAGGGCGCTGATCCGCATGTTCCATCGCGTGCTCATGCCGCATCTCACGTGGATGATCCGTCCGCGCACCTGGCGGGAAGCTTTCGAGTGGGCGGGCTACACGCAGCTCGCTAACATGACCGGGGCGCCCGCCATGTCGGTGCCGCTGCACTGGACACCGGAGGGCCTGCCGGTCGGCATTCACATGAGCGCCGGCTTCGGCGGCGAGGCGCTGCTGTTGCGGCTCGCAGCCCAGCTCGAGGAGGCGGCGCTCTGGTCGCATCGCCGGCCCCCGGCCGTCGCGGGTTAGCCCGCGCGTGGCGCCGCATCCGTCTTGCTCCCACGCGCCGGTTGATTGATGATCCCGTTCGGTCGGCAACAGTGCCGAGGAACCCGCATGATCCGTCATCCCGTGAGGGCATTCGCAGCCGCCGTCCGCGTCGCGGCGCTGCTCCTCGCCACCGCGACCGCGGCGTCGGCGTTTCCGGAGCGGCCGATCAAGATCGTCGTGCCGTTCACGCCGGGCGGCGCCGTCGACGTGGTCGCACGCATCCTCGCCCCCAAGCTGGGCGATCTGCTCGGCCAGCCGGTGATCATCGAGAACCGCGGCGGCGCCGGCGGCATGGTGGGAGCGGCGGCGGTCGCCAAATCGCCGGCCGACGGCTACACGCTGCTGGTCGGGACGGTGAGCACGCACGGCACCAATGTCACCGTCTACGCCAATCTCGAGTACAATCCGGTGCGCGATTTTGCGCCGATCGTGCTCGTCTCCCAGTCGCCGCTGATGATGGTGACGCGCGCGAACCTGCCGGCACATTCGGTCGGCGAATTCATCGCGCTGGCGCAGCGCGAGCCGCGCAAGCTCAGCTACGGATCGTACGGCATCGGCAGCATCAACCAGTTCGCCGCCGAGCTGTTCAACATGATGGCGAAGACCGAGACAAACCATGTGCCGTATCGCGGGTCGGCGCCGGCCATGACCGATCTCATCAGCGGACAGATCGACTACATGTTCGACGGCGTTGCGACATCGTCGCCCCAGGTGCGGGCGGGGGCGATCCGGCTGCTCGGACTTGCCAGCCTGTCGCGCACGCCGGTCATGCCGGAGGCGCCGACGATCGCCGAATCCGGCGTGCCCGGATACGACGTGCCGGTGTGGTTCGGCCTGTTCGCGCCGGCCGGGACCGACCAGCCGATCGTCGATGCGATCAACAAGGCGACGAACACGGCCCTCGCCATGGCGGACGTGAAGGAGGCCTTCGCCAAGCTCGGCTTCGAGCCGGGCGGCGGCTCCGCCGACGTGCTCGCCGGAAAGATGCAGGCGGAAATCGAGAAGTGGCGCGTCCTCGTGCGCGAGCGGCACATCTCGGTCACGCCATGACGGCCACGCCTAGATCCGGCAGGTTCGACATGCGACAGCCCAACCGCCAAATGCACCTCGGCCTGTTCTGGCTCGGCACCGGCAATCACTCCGCCGGCTGGCGTTACGAGGGCGCCGCCACCAGCAACTGCAGCTGGCCGGTCGTCCTGCAGGGGGCGCAGATCGCCGAGCGCGGCAAGTTCGATCTCTTTTTCATTTCCGACTCGGTGATCATGGACCCGGGCGATCATCCGTCGTTCGTGTCGCGCTTCGAGCCGACCACGCTGATCGCGGCATTGAGCGCGGCGACGCGGCATGTCGGGCTGGGCGCGACCGTTTCGATCAGCTTCAGCGAGCCCTACGTGGTCGCCCGCACCTTCGCCACTCTGCACCACATCAGCGGCGGCCGCGCGGCCTGGAACATCGTGACCAGCACGCACGACAAGGCCGCGCTCAACTTCGGCCGCCAGGGGCTCCCCGAGCACGACCTGCGCTACGAGATGGCGAACGAGTTCGTCGACGTGGTGAAGGGCCTGTGGAGCACCTGGGACGAAGACGCCGTGGTCGCCGATAAGCAGACCGGCGTCTTTCTCGACACGTCGAGGATCCGCCCGCTCGACCACAAGGGGCGGTTCTATTCGGTCAAGGGCCCGCTCAACATCGAGCGCAGCCCGCACGGTTTTCCGCTGATCGTGCAGGCCGGCGGCTCCCCGTCCGGACAGGACCTCTCCGCGCGCACCGCCGATCTCGTGTTCTCGGTCGTCAACGGCGACAAGGCATCGGCCAAGGCCGCGTACGACAGCCTAAAGCAGCGCGCCGTCAAGCACGGCCGCGACCCCGCGCATGTGCCGGTCCTGCCGGGCGTGATGCCGATCATCGGCGCGACCAACGAGGAGGCCAAGGCGCAGCTTGACCGGCTGCAGGGCTGGCTCTCCTCAACCAACGCGCTGACACTGGTGTCGCAGCGCCTCGGCCACGACATTTCCGGCTACCCGCTCGACGGACCGGTGCCCGAGCTGCCGATGACCAAGGGCGGCCAGGCGTTCTCGCGCACGCTGTTCGACATGGCGCGGCGCGAAAACATGACGCTGCGCGACCTCTACAACATCACGGCGGCCGCGCGTGGCCATTGGGTGATCTATGGCACGCCGCAGCGGATCGCCGACACGTTGGAGGAATGGTTCTGCGGCGGCCTGGCCGACGGCTTCATCGTCATGCCGGCCTATTTCCCCGGCGCGTTCGACGATTTCGTCAATCTGGTCGTGCCCGAGCTGCAGCGGCGGGGGCTCTACCGGACGGAGTACAGCGGGCCGACCTTGCGCGATCATCTCGGGCTTGCGCAGGTGGGTGCGGAGGCCGAGGGGCTCGCAGCCGCAGCACAGTAGGGTGCGGGGCGCGGCCGCAGGCAGCGGACTTTGAAATCACACATCTTTTTCCGTTTGGGTTTAATTCCCCTCACGAGCGAAGCCCCGCAACAAAGTCCGGCAGGGCCTCGCCGATCTCTTTCGGCGAGTCTTCCTGCAGGTGATGCAGTCCCTTCACGGTGACTTCGCGCTGGTTGGGGAACGTCCGGCAAAGATCGCGCAACCGGCCGCTCAGACTCGCTCCCGGATCGCCATTGATGAACAGCTTGGGCAAATGGCCGCTCGAAGCGAGCCAGCGCGCATTCTCGTCCACAATGGCCACGACGTCCGCGGGCTCCCCGTCGATCGGCAGTTCGCGCGGCCAGACCAGCGTCGGCAGCCGCCGCTCGCGGTCGCGGTACGGAGCCCGGTAGGCCTCCATCTCCTCATCGTTCAGCTTGCGCAGAATGCCACGCGGAAGAACGATTTCGACGAACATGTTTTCGTCGAGAACCAATCGCTCTCCCTCGGGCGAGCGCAGCAGGCGGAACTGTCTGTCCCGTCCACCCGTAAAATCGGCCCACCGACGCGGCGCCACGATCGCCTCCATATAGGCGATCGCCCGGATCTGCTCGGGATGACGGCGCGCGCGATAAAAGCCGATGGGCGCACCCCAGTCATGCGTCACCAGTACAACGTTCCTCGTGAGCTCGAGGGCGTCGAGCCAGGCGTCCACATAGCGCACGTGATCGACAAACCGGTACGCCTTCGTGGGCGACTTGCCGGACCACCCCATTCCCACCAAGTCCGGCGCGAGACAGCGGTATCGGGAGCTGAAGTAGGGAATGATGTTGCGCCATTGGTAGGACCACGTCGGATTGCCGTGCAGAAAGACGACGGGATCGCCCTCGCCCTGATCGACATAGCTGATCTCGGTGTCGAGGATCGCCACGCGCCGGCGCGGAAGGTGATCGGGACCTTCGGGCTCCGTCCGCGTGGGAGCGGGCGCCGCATATGCTTCGTCAGGTCCGGTCAGCCGAGTGGACAAGAGGCCGCCCACCATCAGCGTGCCTACCGCTCGGCGCGTCGGTCCCGATCGCTTGGACTTCACCAGGGTCGCCCGTTCTCTGTTGCGATCGATGCGTGATCGGTCGTGCATGGTATGCCTCCGCGTCCGCGGCCGAAAGAATTTCCACCTACGCCCGCTTCACGTTCCAGATCTCCTCGATCTCCGTCCCAGCATTGCGGATGACCTTGGAGATGGGACAAAAGCGATGCAGGTCCGTCTTCATCTCCTCGAGCTGCGCATCGCTCGCCGCGGTCGTGACGTTGATCACGAGGCGTATCTTCGGAAACGGTATCTCGATCTCCTCGAGCAGCTGCGTGCCGCGGCGATCGAAAGAGGCTTCCGCGTCGATCGACATGGCCGCAAGCTCGACGCCGAGACGTCTCGCGCATTTGTGACTGATCACGTTGGTGCACGCGATGAGCGCCGCGACCATCGTCTCGGTCGGCGTCGGCCCTGCATTGGTGCCGTCGCGCTCCTTCGGTTCGTCGATGACGGTCCCGACGTCGCGGACCGAAATATCCGTGCGCGAATGCGTCGGGCAGCTGCCATGGATGCGCTGGGTGATGACGGTTTTTTCCTTGACGGTGGCCATAGCCGATTCCTCCTTCGAGCAGCTGCCGGGCGGGCGGCGCCATATTCCTTGTAGCTTCGCTTCGAAGCATCGAAAAGTTACGGGGTGCGGCTCGCTCCCTCACGCCACCGTCACACAACCGTGACCGCCGCCGCACCTCGCAGCCGTAACATCGAGGGTCTTCGTAGCGAATTCACGGTCACCACGAGCCGATGGTGGCTCGATCGGAGAGGAGATAGGAATCATGTTGCCCCGTACGAAACTCTTCCTGTCAGCCGCGATCGTCCTCGGCACGGCGTCGCTTGCATTCGCTGCCGGCCAGGATCAGGGGAACGAGGCCGCCCTCAGTCGCGCCTTCAGCCAGCAGGCCGTCGCGGCACCGGCTGCCTACGCGATGGTCTCCAAGGTCACCCACGCTCGCCGCAGCACGGCCGAGTACGGCATTCGTCCGGATTCGGCCGATCGCCAATCCGCCTGGTATCGACTCTGAGCCGGCGCGCGACGTTCTGCTGACGAACGGCTCCGTCCCCTCTCGCCAATGCCGTCGTCACGGGCGGCCGGCCCAGTGCCGGCCGCTTTCTTGCGCCGGCGCCGATCAGCGCGGCGAGGTTTCACCGGTAGATTGAAATCTGGGTCGACCTCAAGGGCGGATCGGGCCGCTTCGATCGGCGTTCTTCCACTTGCGGCAGCTTTCGCGGGACGGCCGGCGGGAGTCGCATTGGTCTTGAACCAAGGCCGGAGGAGCCGGTCCCCGATCCGCCTTGTCAACGTCAGCAAACGGACATTTGGGGTCTGCTGTTCCGGCACGCCGCGTCCGTTCACCCGACATTGAATTCGCAATTGCCCAGTGGGCGGCTACGATCGCGAGGGATCACGCGAACGCAGCGCCCATTCATGACGCTCAACGACGAAAATCTCGCCGCCCTGATGCGGGCCACACAAGCGGGTGACACGCGCGCCTATACTCAATTGCTCAAGATCATCACCCCGCCGCTGCGACTGATCATACGTCGGCAGCGTCGGTTTCTGCAGTCGGATCAAATTGAAGACCTGGTGCAAGATGTCCTGCTGTCGGTCCATGCCGTGCGCGCGACCTATGATCCGGATCGGCCGTTCATGCCGTGGGTCATGGCTATCACGCGGAACCGCTTGGCTGACGGCGCCCGCCGCTACATGAGACGGGCAGAGCACGAAGTTGCGGTCGAAAAATTCCCCGTAACCTTTTCCGGGGACGAAGCGAATATGGAGGGCGAGGAATACGGTGACCCGGAGGCACTCAGGCACGCCCTCCGGGAGCTGCCGCCTCGGCAGCGGGAAGCGATTAAAATGTTGAAATTGCGCGAGATGTCGCTCAAGGAGGCATCGGCGGCGAGCGGAATGAGCATCGGGGCGCTGAAAATATCCGTTCATCGTGGCATCGCGGCCCTGCGCAAGGTGCTCGCGAAGAGTTGATCATCATGGCCCCCGACACCGACCAACTCATTCAGAGCTTGGCGAAGAGCGTTCGCCCCGTCAGACCACTCTCCTGCCCCTGGTTGAGAGTCGCCGGCTGGTTGGCATTGGCCACCCCCTACATGGCGATGGTGGTGTTCGCCATGTCGCCGCGCGGCGACCTCGCGGCGAAAATGTCGGATTGGCATTTTGTCATCGAACAGCTTGCAGCGCTTGCAACCGGCTTGACTGCCGGGCTGGCGGCATTCGCGTCGGTCGTGCCGGGCTACTGCCGCAAGATCATCATCGCGCCGATGGTGCCGCTCGCCATCTGGCTCGCCACCCTGGGCGAAGGTTGCGTCGCCGACTGGCTGCGATGGGGCCCGGAAGGATTGTCACTGCGGCCCGACTGGTTGTGTCTTCCCGCCATCGTGCTCGTCGGAGCCGTTCCGGCAATGGTCATGGTTGTCATGCTCAGACGCGGCGCGCCCCTTACACCGCACGTCACCACCGCCCTGGGAGCGCTTGCGGCGGCCGGACTCGGCAACTTCGGCCTGCGATTGTTCCACCCACAGGATGCGAGTCTCATGGTGCTGGTTTGGCAATTCGGCACGATCTTCGCGCTTTCCGTTCTCGCCGGGTGCGTCGGGCGCTTCATTCTGGATTGGCGCGCGCTGTTGCGCGCGACGCGCGCCAAGATAGCCGGCTAAAAGACTTCCACACATCGACGGCGCGCGGTGCTTTCAACGATGACCAGTTCCGACGTCTCACCTCCGGCCGGCGGGACTCCATTCATGACCCCGTCCGAAATCCGGGATGTAATGCCTGTAGCCGAGCCCGGCAGTCACGGCGCGGCGCTTGCCGCCGCGAGGCGCCGCATGGTCGCCGCGGGCCAATGGAACGCCGGTCAATTCATGGGACGACGCTGGCCGATCGGCTGCGTGGCCCTCGAGATCACGCAGCGCTGCAATCTTGATTGCACGGCTTGTTATCTGTCGGAGCACTCCGAAGCGGTCAAGGACCTGCCGATCGAAGAGGTATTTCGTCGGGTCGACATGATCTTCCGGCACTACGGTCCGAACACCGACGTTCAGGTGACCGGGGGCGATCCGACCCTCCGCCGGCGCGATGAGCTGGTTGCGATCGTTCGCCGGATTCGCGAAAAAGGCATGCGTCCCGCCCTTTTCACCAATGGCATTCGCGCCAAACGTGACCTGTTGGAGGAGTTGGCCGAAGCTGGGCTCATCGACGTCGCCTTTCACGTCGACCTGACGCAGCAGCGCAAGGGCCACGACAGCGAGCTCGCGCTCAATGCCGTCCGCCAGCAATATGTCGAGCGGGCGCGCGGTCTGAAGCTCTCCATCTTCTTTAATACGACGGTGTGCGACGAAAACCTCGATCAGATCCCGGACGTCGTGAGGTTCTTCGTTCGCAACAGCGATGTCGTCAGAATGGCGTCGTTTCAACTTCAGGCGGAGACTGGTCGCGGCATCGTTGGCCGCCGCGGCCCTACAGTGACGATGCCGTCGGTGATGCAGAAGATCACGGCCGGAGCCGGAACGCCACTCTCGTTCGATACGCTCCAGATCGGCCATTCGCGGTGCAATCGATGCGCGATGACACTGGTGGTCAACGGCACCGTCTATGACTTTCTCGACGACCACCGTCTCGTCGAGGAGGTTCTCCGGCACACCGTGGATTTGCAGTTCGATCGGCAGGATCGATCCCAGGCCTTGCGAACGGTGATGGCGGGCGTGCTGCGCAGGCCCCGGCTCGCCTGGCATGCGATCGGTTGGGCGGTCCGGAAATGCTGGCAGGCAAAGGTCGACTTGGCCCTGGCGCGGTGTCGCGTGAACAAGCTCTCGTTCTTCATTCACGATTTCATGGACGCGTGTCGGCTCGAGCGCGAGCGCGTGGACGCCTGCGTGTTCGCGGCGGCGACGCATGCAGGTCCGATCTCGATGTGCCTGCACAATGCCAAGCGTGACGCCTTCATCTTGGATCCGATCAGGCTCGAGGGAGCGAACAGCGGATTCTATTGGGATCCGCTATCGGGGCGAATGACCTCGGAAAATCCCGGCCCGCCGCGCGAGTCGGCACTCGCCACGCGCAAGACTGCGAGGGGACGCCTCAGGCGCCCCTTGGCCGGCGGGTCGCGCTAGACGGATCGCGGGAGCAACAGTCGTCCATGCGTTACAGGCTGATTTGCGCGATGGTTGGCATCATTTCCATATTCTCCATCGCGACGCCGGTCCCCTCCGTCGCCGGTGTCCCGGACGCATTGAGCATTGCGGCATGGGAGACCCTCTGGAGCCGCGTCCTATCGCAACATGTTGACGACGACGGGCGCATCGATTTCGCCGGCCTCAAGGTCGATCATGCCGATCTCGACCGCGTCGTCGCCTTCATTGCGGGAGTCGATCCGATCGCGCGGCCTGAGCGCTTTCTGAGCCGGACGGCGCAGCTCGCCTTCTACATCAACGCTTACAACGCGCTCGCCATGTACGGCGTGCTGCAGGCCGGCGTCCCCGAGAGCCTCGGCGGCCTGAACAAATTCACTTTCTTCTTTCTTCGGACGTTCACCGTCGGCGGCAAGTCGATTTCGCTTTACGACCTCGAGAACGACGTGATCCGCCCCATGGGCGAAGAGCGGGTCCATTTTGCGCTCAACTGCATGGTGGTGGGTTGTCCCCGGCTTCCCCGCAAGGCCTTCACCGCCGCGACGCTCGATCATCAGCTCGATGTCGCGGCGCGCCTGTTCATCGGCGAGGACAGGAACGTGCGGCTCGATCCTGCGGCCCGGACGGTCGGCCTTTCCTCGATCTTCAAATTCTACACAGAAGATTTCATCGCGTGCGCGCCGACGCTGATTGCCTATGTGAACCGCTACAGGCCTGATCCCATCCCCGCCGATTTCCAAGTTCGCTTTCTCGACTATGATTGGACCGTGAATTCCCGCGACCGCAACGGCACGAGGTGACAATGACCCAGGATCCCTTGACCGGCGTCCGGGCCTGCGTGTTCGACGCCTACGGGACGCTGTTCGATTTCGCTGCGGCCGCGAAGAGTTGCCGCGACGTGCTCGGCGAGAATGCCGATAAGCTGACGGTCCTCTGGCGCGACAAGCAGCTGCAATACACGTGGCTGCGCGCCGCCCAGGATCGGCATGCGGACTTCTGGCAGGTCACCGGCGATGCGCTGGATTTTGCCTTGGAGACGCTGTCGCTCGACAAGCCAGGGCTGCGCGATCGGCTGTTGACGCTTTACCTGACGTTAGATGCCTTTCCGGAAGTACCCGACGTGCTGCAGCGCCTCAAGGCCGCGGGCATGCGCACCGCCATCCTGTCCAACGGCTCGCCAAAGATGCTCGACGCCGCGGTTCGCAACGCGAAGCTCGATGCGCTGCTCGATCTGGTGCTGTCGGTCGAGGACGTTGGCGTCTACAAACCGCATCGCAAGGTGTACCAGCTTGCCGTCGAACGGCTCGGCGTGCCGGCTGCGTCGATCGCATTCCAGTCCTCGAATGCCTGGGACGCCCATGCGGCATCCGCATTCGGCATGAAGGTCGTCTGGTGCAATCGCTACGGCCAGCGCGCCGAGCGGCTGCCCGGCCTGCCGGATCGCGAGGTCAAATCGCTTGCCGAACTCCCCTCGCTGGTCGGAGCCGTGTGAACCATGCGCACGCATCCCGACGCCGGGCCGCCCGCCATTTCGACATTGAAGCGCATCTGCATATGCGCTGCCTCGAACGGCGTGCCGCGCCGCTCGCTCCTGGTCGCGCTCATTGTCGGGACCATCCTCAATCTGATCAACCAGGGCGATGCACTCTTGGGCCTTGTATCCGTCAATTGGCTGAAGATCGCGCTCACATACCTTGTGCCCTATGCGGTCTCCACCTACGGGGCCGTCTCCTACCAGCTCGCGTCGGCCGCACACCCGCGCGGGTGACTCCATCGGGCCGGTTCGACGCGTGACCGGACCCAAGTCGAACGGTGCGGACGTTGCCCGCCCGCCGACATGAGGAGAGTTCGCATGTCGTCCGATGCAGACAACCGAATTTCCGCCGCGCTCCTGATCCTGCGATTTTCTCTCGGCGTCTTCCTGCTGCAGTGGAGCATCGAGAAGCTCATTCTGCCGGATGCCGGGGTCCGCATTGCCCACGGCTTCTATGGGCTGACGCTGCCGACCGAGACGATCCAGCTCCTCGGCATTGCGGAGCTCGTCCTCTCGCTCGCCCTGCTGTTCGGCGCGTTTCGCACGATTAGTTATGGGCTTTACTTGCTGGTCCACACCGTGACAGTGGTGGTCAGCTGGCGTCAGCTGTTCGACCCGTTCG
>Ga0126369_10002230_pt1 | contig 13750 bp, 12 predicted proteins | sample PanSoiMetaPlot_1_FD_109646 | JGI IMG/M metagenome (GOLD analysis project Ga0126369, IMG submission 109646) | Tropical forest soil microbial communities from Panama - MetaG Plot_1 | ecosystem: Environmental > Terrestrial > Soil > Tropical forest > Bulk soil | place: Panama | collected 2016-02-17 | reverse complement strand
TGCGTCGGCCACACGGGCCACGGGCGCCCGATAAACACTTTTTCTGCCGCCATGGCAGCGATGACTTCCTTGACCGGCCGCTTGGTATCCAGCATGAAGAAGTTCGCTTGCGATGGCGTGAAGGAATACCCCTGACTGCGCAGCCACTCGAAGGTCTTCTCCCGAATCGTCGTGTTAATGAGCTTGCGCTCGGGAACCAGATGCTCGTGTTTCAGGCTGCCGGACGCGGCGACCAGCGCGGTAATGGGCATCGCGCTTCCGCCGCCCTGGGGGACCAATTTCTGGATCAAATCGGGTCGGGCAATGGCCGCTCCGCAGCGAATTCCGGCCATGCCGTAAATCTTTGAGAAGGTTCGCAGCACAACGAGGTCCTGGCCGGCTTTGACCAGGTCGATGGCCGTATTGTTCAAGTCCGCAAAATGGATGTAGGCTTCATCCACGAGCACGATCGAACCCGCCGGCTTCCTGGCCAGCAATTCTTCGATGGCGGAGTGCGGCGTGAGCGTGCCCGTAGGATTGTTCGGCGTGCAGACGTAGAAAAGGCCGGCGTCCGGTGCGGCGGCAAGCATGCCGGAAATGTCGTGTGCGTAGGACTTTGTGAGCCCAGTCGTGACCACGCGCGCGCCCGCAAATTTGGCGGAGTGCACCCCGGATTCATAGCCGGGATCCGCTGTGACGTAACTGCGGGTCGGCGAGGTAAACGCCATCACCGAAAAATGAAGCGGCTCGCTCGAGCCGGGGAAAATCGCGACGTTTTCCGGTTTCACTCCGACCGACTCCGCGAACTGCTTCGTCAGCTCATCCTTCAGCCACCAGCAATAGCGGCCACCGTTCGGGATGATGTCGCTGAGCGCTTTTCGCGCCAAGTCGCACGGTCCCAGCGGATTTTCATTGGCGTTGATGATGACCGAGCCCGGAGGAAAGTGCTGCATATCTCGGTCTACACCACGGTCCACCGCCGCGGCAGCGAGCATCGGCTCATTCACAATTTGAAACGCGGAAGCAGCGGCGACGGCGGAGAATTTCAAAAATGTTCTGCGGGAATCGCTGCGAAGCGTCTGGTTCGGGCTCATGCGAACCTCCTGAACAAGAATCCGACCGGGTTCTGGCTGCAGGCAAGCACTATAGCACTGAATTTGGCCGCTGTATTCGGATAGATTTAACAACTTCGCATCCTCTAAACTTTGAGTTTGATCTGCTGTGCTTTCCTGGCCATTGAGGGCCCTTATGCCAAGAGCGGCTCAAAAAACTTCGGAAGCGCAATCGATTGCAGAACGCGTTAACGGCCTGGACTGGAAAGCCGTAGCCGATTCCCTTTCCGAGCGCGGCTATGCGGTAACCGCGCCAATCCTCTTGCGCGAAGAGGGTGCGTCCCTCGCAGCCATGTATGGCGATGAAACCCGCTTCCGAAGCCGCATCGTCATGGAGCGTTACCGCTTTGGCGTGGGCGATTACAAATATTTCGACAACCCGCTTCCGGAAAATGTCGCCTCGCTGCGAAGCGCTGCTTACCCGCATCTTGCCGTCGTGGCGAATGAGTGGGCCGAGAATTTCGGCGAAAAGAGCCCGCGCTTTCCAGCGGAGTATGCGGCCTTCCTGAAAAGCTGCCACAAAGCTGGGCAAGCCAAGCCGACGCCCCTCCTGCTTCAGTATGAAGCTGGCGGATACAACTGCCTGCACCAGGACATTTACGGCGAGGTTGCTTTCCCGCTGCAGATGGTTTTTCTCCTCGGCCAGCCAGGCCGCGACTGGGAAGGCGGAGAGTTTTTGCTGGTCGAGCAGCAACCGCGCGCACAGTCCAAAGCCGAAGTGGTACACGCCGATCAAGGCCAAGCGATTATTTTCGCCACACGCTACCGGCCCGTGCGCGGGACACGCGGCTACTACCGCGTGAACATGAAACATGGCGTGAGCCGCGTCCACACCGGCACGCGCTACACGCTCGGCATCATTTTCCACGACGCGAAGTAATTTGAAACGATTGCGGTCTGTCACGCACTACTTGTCGAGCGACATTGTCCGCTCCAATCGTCCCCGAGTTGGAGGCACTCGATGAGGGCAGAAGCATCCTCTCCCAGCTTGAAGAAAGTCTGGAAGTCCGTCGTGGGATCAACGGTTACGGCAGTCACCGTCATTGGAGGCTTCTTCGGGATTTACAGCTTCATGCAGGGTTACTCTCGATACGACCTCACAGGCCAGTGGACCATCACGAATACCATCGTATCCACTTCCTACCAACCCTATAAAGGCCTCAAGCTCGGGTATACGGTATTTTTAACCCAACACGGAACAGACATTACCGGAACTGGCGAAAAGGAATCCGAAGACGGCAAGGACTTACCGTCTGGAGCGCACACTCCCATCGAAGTCAATGGCAGTATCAGCGGCCGTAAGATCACCGCTACCTTTATCGAAAAGGGCGCCAAGCGCGAATCCGAAGGTACTTTCAGCTGGACCTACCAGGCCAACACGAAGGGCCTGGCGGGTACGTTTACCAGTACTGCGGCTGACACCTCTGGCCCGTCCACTGCGAGCCGCGTCCTTCCATAGTCTTCGATCTTATTCGTGTCCGCCGGCAAGTTCGCGCACTATCGCGCCGACGAAATTCTTGGCGTCGCCGAAGAGCATCAGCGTTTTGTCCATGTAGTACAGCGGGTTGTCGATGCCGGCAAAGCCCGCTCCCATGCTGCGCTTAATCACCATCACCGTGCGCGCCTTATCGACGTCAAGAATGGGCATTCCGAAAATGGGGCTTGTGTTGTCGGTGCGCGCCGCGGGATTGGTGACGTCGTTCGCGCCAATAATTAACGCCACGTCGGTCTGAGCAAATTCGCCGTTGATTTCGTCCATGTCCAGAAGCTTGTCGTAAGGAATGTCCGCCTCAGCCAGCAGGACGTTCATATGCCCAGGCATGCGCCCCGCTACAGGATGGATGCCGAATTTTACATCAATCCCACGCTTCGTGAGACCGTCGAAAAGCTCGCGGACTTTGTGCTGCGCCTGCGCCACCGCCATGCCGTAGCCAGGAACAATAACCACCTTGTTGGCGGCAGCAAGAATGCCGGCAGCCTCCTCGGGACTGGCGCTGCGAACCGCGCGCTGTTCGGCAACTTTGCCGGCGGAGATCTGCACCTGGCCGAACGCGCCGAACAGGACATTCGTGAACGATCGGTTCATGGCTTTGCACATGATCACCGAGAGAATGAAACCGGAGGCGCCATCGAGAGCACCGGCAACGACGAGAACTTTGCTATTGAGAACAAATCCTAAGAGCGCGGCGGAGAAACCAGCGTAGGAGTTCAACAGCGAAATTACCGTGGGCATGTCCGCTCCGCCGATGGGAGTGACAAGCATTACGCCGAAAAGCAGGGCCACCACGACCATGGCCTCAAAAAGATGCGTGTATTCCGGATGAACCGTGAGGATGAGCATGAGAGCAATCGCCGCGCCAAGCGTGGAAAGGCTGACGACGTTCTGGCCTTTATAGGTAATGGGACGCTGCGGGAGAATTTCCTGGAGTTTCCCTGCAGCAATCAAGCTGCCTGTGAAAGTTAGAGATCCAATGATGACCTCGAGGCCGATCTCCACCATTTCGAACTTGCTGAGATGCGGAGTACCTACGTAATACTCCGCGATGCCGATGAGCGCGGCGGAAAGGGCCCCAAATGCGTGGCTCAGCGCCGTTCGTTGCGGAACGGCGGTCATCTTCACCATCCCGAGGGGCACGCCAATAGCCGCGCCGATAATCAAAGTGATGATGATCCATTTGTAGTGCGTAACCTGCGGATCAAAAAGCGTGGCGATGACCGCCACGCCGGAAGCAATTTCGCCGACAAGAACGCCACGCATCGCGGACGCCGGCGAACTGAGCCATTTGAGCGCGAGGATGAATCCGATAACCGCGGCGATATACGAAAAATCAATCAGCTGTTGTGTGGCGACCGCGGTCATGACTTTTTCGCCTTGGCCGAGCGGAACATGTGCAGCATGCGGTCGGTGATCAGGAAGCCGCCGACCATGTTGCTGAAGGAAGCGACCACGGCGATCAGGCCCAGCAAAGTGGAAAGCTTTGTTTCATGCCGGCCCGCGATGATGATGGCTGCGACGACGACGATGGCGTCGAGAGCGTTGGTCAGGGACATCAACGGAGTGTGCAGCAGCGGAGACACCCGCTTGATCAATTCGAATCCCAAAAACGCCGCGAGGATGAACACAAAAAGACTTGAGATGAAATCAGCAGGCACTATTCCTCCTTACGCTTTAGCTACCAGGGCAGGCAACGAAAAGAATTCCCGCACGCGCGCGTTGAAGACCTCCCCATCCTTGGTGAGCAGCGTTTCGCGCACAATTTCGTCCTCGAGGTTGAGCTGGACTTTGCCGTCTTTGACCAGATGCAGCAGAAACGCGGTCAAGTTTCGCGCGTACATCTGGCTGGCGTGATATGGCATTCCGGTCGCCAAATTGAAATAGCCGATGATGGTCACGCCATGTTCCACAATGACTTCGCCTGGCTTTGTGAATTCGCAGTTTCCGCCGCGCTCGCTCGCGAGGTCCACAATCACTGAACCCGGCGCCATGGCCGCAACCATTTCTTTGGTGACCAGAGTCGGCGGCTTTTTGCCGGGGATCACCGCGGCGGTGATGACTACGTCGCTATCTGCGACAGCTTTCCCAAGAAGTTCGCGCTGCCGTTGGTAAAACGTTTCGTCCTGCGCGCGCGCATAACCCCGCGCATCCTGCGCGTCTCTGGCTTCGATTGGAAGCTCAACAAATCGTCCGCCAAGGCTTTGCACTTGCTCTTTCGCGGCAGGTCGCATGTCATACGCGGAAGCGACGGCGCCGAGTCGCCGCGCCGTGGAAATAGCCTGCAACCCGGCAACCCCCGCGCCGATGATGAATACACGGGCGGGCGTGATGGTTCCGGCAGCGGTGGTAAGCATCGGAAAAATACGTGGCAATTTGTCGGCGGCCAAAACAACCGCTTTGTAGCCGCAAATTGTGGCCATCGAGGAGAGCGCGTCCATGCTCTGCGCGCGAGTGGTTCGCGGCATCAACTCCACCGAAAACGAAGTCACACCCTTCGAAGCAATCTCTTGAATGGTCTCAATCGAACCCAGCGGCCTCAGAAAACCAATCAGCGCCTGCCCCGCACGGTACAAAGGAACATCCGCTTTCCCGGTCTTGTCGTTCGAGCCGTAGCACAGCACTTGCACGACAATGTCGGCCCCGCGAAAAACTTCCGAGCGGCTCGCCACAATCTTTGCGCCCTTCGAAACATATTCCGCATCGGGATAACCCGCCGCGATGCCAGCGCCGGCTTCGACCAAAACTTCAAAACCAGCTTTCGTGAGGTTCGGCACCACCACCGGCACTAGCGCAACGCGGCGCTCTCCCGGGAAGCTTTCTCGCGGAACGCCCACAATCATGAAGTTTCCTCCAGGACCAAAGCCCTCAACTTATGGGATTGCACTATCGACGAGACGCACCCAACCGCACTTGATCAGAGGTCCACCCCACTCGGCCAACGATCTCAAAGTATACTCCTTCGCGCGCTTTCGGTAAGCGCCGCGAAGTTGCCACTGTCGAGTTATACTTGGCTATGCTTTCCCGTCATCAACTCCCGCGCCTCACCGCCATTCTTGCGGGTCTTTTGCTTGCTGCCTCGCTCCTCGCCCAGGACGGCACTTCCGAAGAGGAAGCCGCGTGGCGCACGCAACACACCGCAGATTTGTTGAAGCCCGATGGCTGGCTCTCCCTCGTGGGGCTAGAATGGCTCGAACCCGGCGACAATTCTGTCGGTTCAGCGCCCGATACCAAGATTCATCTCAGCAAAGGACCCGCGCATCTCGCCACCCTGCACCTGGAAGGTGACAACGTAACTCTGAATCCCCCTCCCGGCGGCTTCCCACCAGACTTTTTCGTATCCGGCGCTCCCGCAAAGTCTCAGTCCCTTCGCGCCGAAGGCAACAAAGACAAACTCGCTCCACGAATGACCATCGGTGATCTCAACCTATACGTGATCCGCCGCGAATCCCGCTTCGCCCTGCGCATCAAAGACGCCCGCTCGCCTTCGATAACCGGCTTTCACGGCCTGAAATGGTATGCGCCCGACGCATCGTTTCGAGTGGTGGCAAAATGGACTCCCTACACTCCCTATAAGACCATCACGCTAGCCACTCTCGTTGGCACCAACTACGATCAGCCCGTTCCCGGAGCCGCGGAATTCACGCTCGCTGGAAAAACCTGGCGCCTTGAGCCGGTCCTCGAAGATCCCGCCGTCGCAAAACTTTTCTTCATCCTTCGCGACACCACCAGCGCCACCACAACGTATCCAGCCGCTCGTTTTCTCTACACCGGCTTTCCGACAAATGGCCTCGAAAAACCCGGCGAACTCGTCCTCGATTTCAATCGTTTAGAAAACCCGCCGTGCGCGTACACTCCCTTCTCTACCTGCCCGCTCCCGCCTCCCGGCAACCGTCTCCCGATTGCTTTACCGGTGGGCGAGCAGCGCTACCACGAGTCAAACTAGAAGCCAACCCATTCCGTTGATCGCTCTCCTTCGTGCCGCGGCTCTACACTCTGCGGTGGCCTTTTCTGTAGCCGGCGGTGCTTCAGCCCCCACGTAGAAAATCGAAATGAATAGACTCCAGCCCCTGCAGGAATTTCCACCAACAAAAGCAACCGAATTAGGGTTGGCGTTTAACCGTCGGATACTGAATTCCCAACTGCTCGAGATAGCTCTTATAGAGCGCCGGGTCGTAGTAGAACTTCTTCAGCTGCGGCAGAAACTTTTCCATCTTTTCCTGGTTCATCTCAATGGCCGGTTTATCTTCGGGACCCAGGAACGAAGAATAGTGGATATCCTTGGTCTGCACAGTGCGGAAATAATCCCACGCTTGTTGAACTAGTTGAGGCTGCAGCAAAAAATCGAGCGCGGTAAGCGCCTGCACTTTCGCGCCCGCCGTGGAGCCCTTGTGCGCGATCGGTGTCGCCATCGCCACCGCGTTCGGCCAACTGTGCCCCGGGAGGTTCGGGATGTTCGCGGGATACATCAGATAGGTCATGGGCACATTCCAGGAGATGTCGCCCACGTCATCGGATGGTCCGCCCGTTTGCTCTTTCGCTGGCTCGGCGAGCGGCTCAATTTTCTCCTTTAACCCTTCTACCTTGGCGCCGATTTCTTTCTGGAGAGCTTTTGCAAGCGTCTGATCCGCGTCGCTCCACTTAGGCATGCCCACGGTCTCGATGTTTTTCTGCTGCGCCTCCGCGATCGTTTTGTTGAAGAAAGCCGGCCAAGCCGAGCCAACCAGCTTGTGATCTACCGCCGTGCTGGTCATCTTTGCTGCCGAATCAGCAATGGAGTTCCCGAGATCGTAGAGTTCCTTAATGTGCGGATAATCCAGTTCGCGGAAGTAATACCACACGGCCGCTTCGGAAGGAACGACATTGGGCTGATCGCCGCCGTTGATGATGACGCGATGAGAGCGCTGCGCCGGGCGCAGGTGCTCGCGGCGAAAATCCCAGCCCGTGTCCATCAATTCGACTGCGTCAAGCGCGCTTAGCCCACGCCAGGGAGCCATGGCCGCGTGTGCTGCCTTGCCATGGAAGAAATACTGCACGGAGACCAGACCACTCGATTCACCATCTCCGGTGGCGTAAGAAGTCGCGAACTCCGACCCCACGTGCGCGCCCAGCACAATGTCCACATCCCTGAACAATCCTGCACGAACGTAAAAAGCTTTAGTCCCCAGCAGTTCCTCCGCGACGCCGGGAAAAATCTTGAGGGTCCCAGTGAGGTGATATTCCGCCATCAGCTTCTTCAGGACGAGCGCCGCGGTCACGTTTACTGCCATGCCGGAGTTGTGGCCCTCCCCGTGTCCCGGCGCGCCTTCCACCAACGGATCGTGATAGGCCACTCCGGGCTTCTGAGAAGCGCGCGGAATACAGTCGATGTCCGTGATGAACGCAACCACGGGCTTGCCGCCACCATAAGACGCGACCCAGGCCGTCGGGATGCCGGCGACTTCACGTTCAACATGGAAGCCGTTTTTTTCCAAGATGCCCGTCACATAGCGCGACGTTTCGAATTCCTGGAAGCCAAGTTCGCTGAAGCTGAAAATCTCGTCCACCATTTGCTGAGTGAGCGTTTGCAGCTTGTCAACCTCGGCGGCCGCTTCCTGCTTTAAACCCTGCAAATTGGCTTGCTGCCCGAGAACAAACGGCGCTGCGCACAGCATCAAGACAACCAGACCAGGAGCTCTCATCTCTTTCTCTCCATCAAACCGCGCCCGCATAGTACATCGGATGACGGAAAAAGACCGTTTATAAGTCGGCGGGTCGCTTTGAAAATGGCCGCGCCTAGCGGAGAATGGTCTTATAAACAAACATGGACTCAACAAACCCCCAATTGGAAGGCTCGAATCATGATTCTCCGGCGCGCGAAAAACTCATTGCGCTGCGTCTGGCACTTCTTCGAGTACACAAGACGCTGCTCGAAATGGAGCGCCACTCCTACGAGCGCGAACACGGCAAAGTCAACGTAGGCGAACTGTTTCGCCTTGTCGTAGACCACTCTCAATTCGCCTGGTTGCACAATATTTCTGAGTTTGTCGTGCGAATTGACGAATCTCTTGCCGCCAAGGAGCCCATCACCCCCGAATACACCAGTGTGGCTTTCTCGCTTGCGCGAAAAATGTTCATACCGACGGAATCGGGCGACGGATTTCAGAAAAAGTATTTCGACGCTATCCAGAACGATCCCGCCGTGGTCATCGAACACGCCGAACTCGCCAAACTCTTCAACAACGAACCGCCTGACACTTCAGCTGCCTAGGGTCCCCGTGAATTCCTGATAGAATTTCGCTATTCGGCCGGGAGGCATTGTGGAATTAGACCTGCACGGCGTCACGGTCACGCACAATGAAGAAGCTCATCGCTTCGAAGCCACCGTGGACGGGCTACCTTCTCTTCTTGCCTATCGCCGGCTCCCGGACCGCCTGGTTCTTTATCACACGGAAGTTCCCGTGCCGTTGGAAGGCCACGGGATCGCTGCGAAGCTTACGCGCGCCGCGCTGGATTTCGCCCGCGCCAATCATTTGCGCGTGGTCCCTCTGTGTCCCTACGTTTCCAGCTTCCTGCTCAAGAACCGCGCATATCAAGATTTGCTTTCCCCCGGCGACCTTCAGAAAATTCTGCCTATCGAATCCGCTTGAAAATGTCCTCCCAAACGACGCCGCACGAGGAAGCTGCTAAGACTCCCATTCGCCGGATTCACCGCTCCGAACTTCCCGAGGACACCGTCAAACTCTCGCGCTTCCTCATCGGCAAAGTCGTGGTGCACGAACTTCCCGCCGGCCGCGTCAGCGGCCGCATCGTTGAGACCGAAGCGTATCCTCCGGGCGATCCCGCCGGGCATCATTTCCGCGGGCCCACCCCGCGCATCAAATCCATGTATCTTGCTCCCGGCCACGTTTACGTTTTCTTCAACTACGGCGCGCACTTTATGCTCAATGTCGTTAGCGAGCCGCCCGAAACCGCCGCGGCCATTTTGATTCGCGCGCTCCAGCCGCTTGAAGGAATCGAAATCATGCAGCGCCATCGTAAAACCTCCGAGCTTCTGGATCTCACGCGCGGTCCGGGACGCCTCGCGCAAGCGCTGCAAATCGATCGCCGCCACGATAGCGTTGATCTCTGCGCAGACAAAGAACTCTGGCTCGGCGAAATCAACCATCCCACCGGCCTCATCGGCAAAAGTGTGCGCATCGGCATCACCCGCGCCGCCGATAAGCTGCTTCGTTTTTTTGAGCGTGGCAACCCCTTCGTCAGTGGCCCTAAAGGGCTCAATTCCGGAACGCCAAAACGCCGCAAGCACAGCGCAGGCTCCACGTAAGCGCGAATCGGCATCTATTTACTGACGTCTCTTTACTGTTATGCTTTCCTCTGACACGAATACTCGCAATGCCAACGATTTCGTGCCAGAATAAATTTGGCGAGCGCCTTGGCCCCGGGCGCATCGGAATTGTAAGTCTCGACGACGATCCAGCCCCGTCCAAGACGCCATCGCCCTCACTTGAAGTTCGGCCGGACCGGAATGCGCGTGTCCGCATATGCCGGGGGCGGGTGTTCTCCTGCTTGAGGTGTAAGATGAGCTTTTCCTGGAAACAATACGAAGGCCAGGTCATCAACAACGCGTTTCCCCTCCAACGGTATCTTGGCGGCTCCAGCGAATCTGCCGTTTTCCTCACGCAACTCGCGGGCCCGCAGTCCTCCAAAGCAGTGATTAAGCTCGTTCCCGAGAGTGCATCCGCCGATCTGCAACTCTCACTCTGGCGGCGCGCTTCCAAGCTCACGCATCCGAATTTGCTTCAGCTCTATCAGGGCGGCCGCTGCCGTCTCGCGGACATGGACCTTCTCTATGTGGTCATGGAATACGCCGAGGAAGATCTTTCGCAGATTCTCCCCCAGCGCGCCCTGACTTCCGCCGAAGCGCGCGACATGCTCGGCCCCGTGCTCGACGCCCTAACGGACTTGCACGCGCAAGGCCTGGTTCATTCGCACCTGATGCCTTCAAACATTTTGGCCACTGCCGATCAGGTCAAACTTTCCACCGACCGGCTTTTCCCCGCCGGCGAACTTCGCAAGTCCACCGCAAAGCGTACCGCCTACGACGCGCCGGAAACTGCAACTGACGCGCTCACCACCGCCAGCGACGTGTGGTCGGTCGGCATCCTGCTCATTGAAGTGCTCACCCAGCATGTGCCCGACTCACAGGCGCGCGCGCCGCTCCAGTTTGCGGCGGAGTCCCTGGCACAGCCGTTTCGCGATATCGCACGTCACGCGCTTGAACCGGACTCCAGGCTTCGCTGGACCATCGCGAACATCGAATCCAGCTTGAATCCCCGCGCGGCTGCAGCAGCTCAGGGCGCGTCTCCGGTGTCTCTGCTGCAGTCCACAGCTCCCGCGATGCCTGCCACAAAGCTGCAAGCTTCGAGACCGGCGCCAATCGCTCCGCCACCCGCGCCAATATTTCCGGCAATAGGCAGAGGTCGGCTGACATCGCCAGCGCAGGCTCCCAAACCAGCGCCAATGGTGCCCCCCTTGACTGCACCGCCAGCCGCAAAGGCGCCTGTCAGACCACCTTCGCAATTCCCCTTGCCGCCGATCGCGGCGGTGAGCGCGCAAAAGAACGCTCCGCGGAATGCCCCGAAACAACCGATTGTGTTGCCAAGCTACGTGATTCCCATTGCGGTCGGGCTTGTCGTCGTCGGCTCCATCATTGCTTTACCTAAAATCCTCGGCTGGCGCGCTGATACCTCTTCTGCCTCCACAAGCGCAAAAACGCACGCGGCTGGGCCACCATCGGACGACCAGCCCGCTGCCGCCGAAGTCTCCCGTGCCACAAAGCCGCATTCTTCGTCTAGCCGCGATTCCTCCAAGTCCGCCGCTACCGCAAAATCGTCAGCAAAGGATGTTTCTCGCGTCCCGGCCGCCTCGCCCTCCCCCGCTGCCCTACACCCGGAGACGAAGCCCGCCGTAGATGGGGGGAAAAGTTCCGCAGCTGGTTCGAGCGCCGCCTCGGCCAAAGGCGAAGTTCTGGACCAGGTGCTGCCTGACGTGTCCCAGAAAGCTCTGTCTACCATTTCAGGCAAAGTGCGCCTGACCGTGCTAGCCCATGTGAGTCCGTCCGGCACTGTCACCGAAGCCGATTACACGGATCCCGGTCCCAGCAAGTATTTCGCCGATCTCGCTCTGAAAGCTGTTCGGCGCTGGGAATTCAACGCTCCCGAAGTGAGCGGTCGCAGCGTCGGCAGCGAATGGCAAATCCGCTTCGAGTTCACCCCTTCCGGCGTCAAAGCTTTCCCGCAGCAAGTCACGCCCTAGCGCAATGCAAGATGGCGACGAAAGTCGCCGCTAAAGGCACGATACATCGCCTCATTTCGCGGCGTCGGCATCTGCGGTTTAAGTCTAGCGCCATGCCTTTAGGGTGGCGTCTTTGCTAAACGGGCCATGTCCCGCGCTAAGGGCCGCGGCGCTACATGGAAGAAGTATCCTTGCCCCCGCTCGCGCATCTAATTTTTTCGGTCCATGAAGCTCATTTCCCTCAACGTCGGCCTCCCGCGCGAAGTCCCCTGGCACAAAACCATGGTCACCACGGGCATCTTCAAACAACCGGTTTCTGGCCGGCTCGCTCTTCGCAGGCGGAATCTAGATGGCGATCGTCAAGCGGACCTCAAGGCCCATGGCGGCGAATACAAAGCGGTGTACGGCTATCCTCTCGAACACTATGCCTACTGGAAGAACGAGCTTCCCGGCGGCGATCTTCCGTTTGGCGTATTCGGAGAGAATTTCACCACCGAAGGCTTGCTTGAAGATTCCGTGCATCTCGGCGACCGCTTCGCCATCGGTTCCGCGGAAGTGGTGGCCACACAGCCGCGCCTGCCTTGCTACAAACTCGGCCTGCGTTTTCAGTCCGACGACATGGTGAAGCGCTTTCTTGCGAGCGCCCGCACCGGTTTCTACCTGGCGGTTACGCGTGAAGGCGAGGTCGGCGCCGGCGACGAAATCCAGTTGCTTTCTCGCGATCCCCACGCCGTCCCCATCTCGGAGATCACTCGCCTGTACGTGACTCTTCACGCCGCACCTGGCGAAGCCAAATCCACGTCGACCGGCAACACGTTTAGCGATGCCGACGCCGTCGTTGTCCACCGCGCCCTGCAGGTTGCCACCTTCCCCGAAAGCTGGAAGAGTTATCTCCGCGACCGCCTCCCCAAAGTAAACGCCTAGCCCCAAGACGATGTCAGGAGAGTGCTCGCAGGTTGCTAGGCAACCTATCGGCGTCGCCGTCGCGCAGAAGCGCCTCGACGCTCTCGTGCGTCCTTCTCCAGACGGGCACAGCTCGCGCCAGCACCCTTCGTCTAGCGCCAAGGAATTGCGAGAGGAGCGTCAGAGCCCTTGCGACACAGCTGCTATTCAGTCGCTTTCGCCACGGATGCCCCACAAGCCGGGCAAAAAAGCAGGAGGTTGTCAGCTGGGCGCACCGGGCAGCCTCCCCCCGCCTCCCCGCTTCTGACGCTGATCCCCTGATTCGACTGCCCAAAAGATTTCACTGAATTCCAGCGTGACCGAGATTCAGGCTACGCCCGGATCAGCCCGGTAAATTTGTGGGGGTTGTTGTCGAAGCCGGGGAAGACGGGCTTTAGATCGGCGACGCCGACGTGCTTCGTCAGGATTTCGCCGAGCACGGAGCGAAAATCCGTGGTGAGCGCGAGGTCGCGGCCCTCGTTGAGCTGATGATCGCTCAAACCCGGCCACCTGCCATAGACCTGCCCGCCGCGCACTTCGCCGCCCATCACAAACATGCAATTCGCGTGGCCGTGGTCCGTGCCGCGATTGCCGTTTTCGCGCGCGGTGCGGCCGAATTCGCTCATGGTGACGAACACGATGTTCTGCATACGGTCGCCCAGGTCCTGATGAAACGCCGCGAGGCCCTGGCCGAGATCGCGCAGCAGATTCGAGAGCTGGCCCTGCACCCCACCTTCGTTGACGTGATTGTCCCACCCGCCGCAGTCCAGAAACAAGACTTCCACGCCGATGTCCGCCTTCAAGAGCTGCCCGATTTGCTGCAAACTCTGGCCAAGGCGGTTGGTGGGATATTGCGCACCGTTGTCCGGCTGGTATTTCGCGGGGTCGGCTTTACGCAGCAAGTCGATGGCTTCAAACGTTTCCGTGCCCGTGCCTTGCAGCGCCTTGT
>Ga0126369_10002227_pt1 | contig 13754 bp, 11 predicted proteins | sample PanSoiMetaPlot_1_FD_109646 | JGI IMG/M metagenome (GOLD analysis project Ga0126369, IMG submission 109646) | Tropical forest soil microbial communities from Panama - MetaG Plot_1 | ecosystem: Environmental > Terrestrial > Soil > Tropical forest > Bulk soil | place: Panama | collected 2016-02-17 | reverse complement strand
AGATTGACGCCAATCCGATATAGTATCCACTGTTCGCGTGGGAGCGCCGCGTTACGCCCTACCATGCTCTGTTGGATGACGATCGCACAGCGAACAGCTTCGACAGGGCTGTCGAATATCGCAAGAAAACCGTCTCCCGTATTTTTGACAATCCTTCCGTGGTGCTCAGCGACAGTGGGCTCGATGAGTTCGCGACGGTGTCGCTTGACCCGCGCGTGCGTCCCCTCCTCATCGATCGCCATGAGCCGGCTGTAGCCGGAGATATCGGCGGCCAGTATGGCTGCGAGACGCCGCGGCGATCCCTCGGATGGATAAGATCCACTTCTCCCTTGCCGGATGTTATGGATCTCACCTGCCATTTATCGGCTCTTTCCTTCACCGGATTTGTTCACAGCGAACGAGATGCTTCAACCAGACTCAAATCGTAAATGGGTGTTGTGGAACTGTCATGTGATGTACCGCACTCCCGCCGAAATACAACTTGGAACCGTCTGCGTTTTCTGAAAACAGCACCCGCAGGAGATTTTGAGATTGAACTCCGAGTCTCGTCGCATTCACGACGACAAACTGGCCTGGATGGAACAAGGCGCACCAGAATGGCACGGAACTCGACCATCTTCGTTTGCAGGTATTTCGATAGGGATTGGACTTTCAGCCACCTGCTGATCGCCCACTCAGGTGCCAGCGGTTTAGCTACGATCTGATGATGTCCGCTTTGGGTCATAAGCGGACATGTCGCACTGCAGTCGGCATGTTCGCTCTATCTCACGCATGAACACCTCACGCCGCTTAGTGACGTGACCTATCGCATGCTCTTCCAGGGGTCTGGCTTCTCGCTCGAGGCGGGTATGTTTTTTAGAGCGTCTTCGTATGCCTTCTCATTCACTTTCTTTTTTGCCTGATCTTCTGTTTTTTGAGTGTCCCGATGTCTTTTGCCCTTCTCGTTGCCAACCATCTGCGCACTAGCAGCTAAAGTCAGTAACACCATAGCGACTGCTGCCACCAATCCGCTCCATTTTGAAATCCGTCGGTATCTAGAAAATAGATCCCCAGACTTCATCAATACGGCCTCCAAAAGAGCTCATTTAGGCTGCTGGGATCGCCCGTCTGGCGATGCTGATTGCCTGCCTCGCTTTCCCAATTGGCAGTATGTTTTCGATAAAGGTGAGAGAGCCCAACAACGGCTCCAATTAATAAGCAGAGTATCGTTAGCTTTACGTCCATTTTTCTCTTCGGCCCGAATAGACCTATTTTTTCAGGTAGGCTCTTATTGTGTTGAAACGAAGCTGTACTACCCTGACCTGCGTTAATAACGCATATTTTTTTCAAACGCTGACCAGCTCGGTGTCCGCTTTGGGTTGATAGCAGACATGTGCGATACAGCCATGTCCGCTTTACCCATGAAAGCGGACATTTGCAGTGCACTAATGCATGTCCGCTTTGGGCCAAAAGCGGACAATGGACCGCACCTCTTCCAAAAAGAGAGGGGACCACCTCTCACACACTGCACGATGTGCGTCCGCTACTTAATCTTTATTGATTGCTGAAGTGGTGTCCGGTTGATCTCTGCAATCAAGTGCAATCAAGTAAGAGCGTGTTGCCTGGTGACTTGCGCTATTTTTTGAAGATCACTCCAGAACGCATCTTCGAGACGGACGCTGGTCTTGTGTCCAGCAATGACGACGGAACGTTTGACGATCGATGATTTCATTGGGGGGCCATAGATAGCTCCTTACCCCTTACCTTTGTACCGCAGATTCTTGAAAATGGCGGCCCGGTATTCAAGTCGCTGTAGTTCTCGATGTGAAGTCAACATTATTATTTCCTGCCACTATGTCCGCCTTCTGACTTTCTGCTTTTGTTTTTTGTGTTAAGCGGATGACAGAGCCTTTGTCGGGCGACCTTATGTGGCAAGAAATATCGACCGCGCCATTTAACCGCGATCTAGAATTGGCCGTCATCGATCCAACCGGCGAGCGCCCGATAGCTTTTCCCTGCCGCCGTGTTCTCGGTGGATGGGTCCGGGCCGATTACAACGCACGGATCAATCTACACCCCGCCTATTGGCGTGAATGGGCTAACGACCATTGAACGTCCGGATGTCCTCATGCTTGCGCATTACGAGGCATCAATGCTGCGAGAACTATCGCCACAAGGAAGAGCGCTGGTACATCCGCTATGAAATGGCCGCGTTCACTCGCATCGCTGAATGCCTGTACGCCCATGATCGCGCCGTGAACCACGCTCGACCACACGGTGAACCAGATAAGGCTCTTGTTCGCGTAGGGGTCTCGCGATGCGATGAGTAGAAATACGCCGAGCGTCGCGTACAAGCCAATAATCATCAGCAGATAATGTGAATGTCCGTGACCCCACGCCCAGCCAGAGGGCCACACAATGGTCAATGGATAAAAGCCAAATATGCACGCAAGGCCGATGACAATTAAAGCGATCCGAAGATACATCAACCGATTTGCATCAGACATGTTTTCAGCCCCCAGACACGGGCACTGTAGCGGCTAAAGCTGACATATTGGAAGTGATGCCAATGTCCGCTTTGGGTCATAAGTCGACATCTCGCAATGCAATCAGGATGTCTGCTACCCTGAAAGCGATCATTCGGCGATGCAACCAGCATGTTAGCTAAGGCTAATAGGCGACGCGCCCTCGCAGCGATGTCCAACCGTTCGGGATATAGGCCTCACCCGCTATGACGCGGATTGGGAGGCAAACAAGCCATTTTGGCGTGCGTAAGATCCTGTACTGACCATCTAAGCAGCGCAAAGAATGAGTGTACTTTCGATATCCGTTAGGTGCCCTCAGCAGGCCGGCCGGAAGGGTGAACGCGATCATTTCTACGACGCGACGTGCTACCATTTAAGAGTCAACCGCGTCTTTAGGAGCGGACGATGCTGCAACTCTTTGGCAACCCCAGATCGCGAGCGATGCGTTGCCTCTGGATGCTCGAAGAGATGGGTCAGCCATATCAGCTAATAGAGAAGAGCACTCGAGCCGACGATCTCCAGAGCGCCGAATATCGACAACTGAATCCAAACGCTCGAATTCCAACCCTCGTGGATGGTGATCTGGTGTTGTGGGAATCAATGGCGATCAACCTCTACCTTGCGCAAAAATACGAAGGACCAATGCACTGTGCCAGTCCCGAAGTTTTGGGTTTGGCAGCTCAGTGGAGCTTCTGGGCAATGTTGGAGATGGAAGCTTTACTGCTCGATTTGTTGCAGCATCGCGCAATGCTGCCCGAATTTGCGCGCGATGCTTCATATGCAGAACGCGACGAGTTGTTGCTAAAAAAGCCGCTAGGCGTGCTCAATGACGCCTTAGCGCGGCGCGATTATTTGGCCGGCAATAGCTTTACCGTCGCCGACCTAAACGTGGCGGGCATTCTCGTGTGGGGCAAGATGGGCCGACTGAATCTGTCGGACCACGCGGCAGTAACACGGTGGTTTGGCGCCTGCTTGGCACGGCCCGCCTACGGCCGAGTGCGTGATCGAGCAAGTCACAAATAAATGGTGGCACTACGATCCTTGCATGTCCGCTTTGGGTCAAAAAAGCAGATATATGCGCCGCAATATGTCATGTCCGCTTTGCTTCCGACAGCGACCGCAAAAGCAGACATATGCCCGGCAAATAATCCTGTCGCCTTACCTCGTAAAGCAGACATTGTAATTTCAGTTTGACAACTCGGCGCAAGACGCTTTGAAATTCAATTTGGTTTAAGTGGTCCCGAGACTTTGTGCCACGTCTTTGCGATTTCAATAACTTGGACTGTCGTTGGCGTTGGAAACAAGAACCACAATCCCGAACAACACCGCAAAAATATTTTTCATCATCGCCCCGATGCGAAATATCAACGACGAAGGCTGCGATGTTCCAGATCCGCCAATCAAGAACACGGCGACGCAAGTTTACAGCGGCCTGCCCGCTGCAATAATGTCTACTTCCGTTTCTCTGCCGCGGAGTTGAAAATGCAGTCCGCAAAGGCCCCCGTGCTCACCGCGCATGGTGCAAAGATGCCGGCGATCGGTTTCGGTACCATGGAGCTGCCGCATCGTCCGGCTGAGCTCGTCGCAGCAGCAATCGCTGCCGGCTATCGACACATCGATACAGCTCGCAAATACGGTACCGAAGAACGTGTGGGTGAAGGCATTCGCGCGAGCGGCATTGCTCGCGGGGAATTATTCGTCACCACCAAGGTCACCGAGCTGGACGCGCGCGAGGCGGATTTTCTTCGCTCCGCGGAAACGAGTCTCAAGGCTATCGGTCTCGACTATGTCGATCTGTTGTTAGTTCATTGGCCGCAGCCCAAAGTGCCTTTTACGGAAACGTTGGGCGCGCTTGCCAAGGCCAAACGCCGCGGAATCACACGTCACATCGGCGTGTCGAATTTTACGCTCGCCATGCTCGACGAGGCGGTGCGCGTCTGTACAGAACCCCTGGTCACCAATCAGATCGAGTATCATGCCTATCTGCCGCAGGATCGCATGATCTCGGCTCTCAAGCACCACGGCATGATCCTCACCGCTTACTGCCCCGTCGCGCGCGGAAAGCTTCTCGACGACCCGTTCATCGGCAAGATCGCCAAGGCGCATGGAAAAACGCACGCGCAAATCTGCCTGCGCTGGCTTGTTCAGCAGCCGATGGTCGCGGCTGTCCCGCGTGCGCTTGAAGAACGGCACATCTCTGAAAATCTCGACGTGTTCGATTTTTCGTTGAGCGATGACGAAATGCGAACCATTTCCGCACTACGGAAGAAAAACATCCGCATCGCCGACCCACCCGAGCGGGCGCCGAAGTGGGACGTCGAGACCGTTGCCTGACGCAGCGGCCCGCCGGGGCCATTTGCAACGTGTCCGTTGGTTTTCGTCACGCGAAAGGTCCGCGACCTTCAATCATGTTGCGGATCGAAATCGCTCAACATACGATGTGCTCAAACATCGACCGTGGCACGAACGCGGCTGTCCAGGGAGTTGAACGCACTGATTGTACCGGGCCATCCTGATGCGCTGTGGCAGCAAAAGTCCGGGGTGCGGGAGGTCAGAGTTACGGGAGGTCCTTTGGGTCTTTCCTCTCGGCTGGTTGAACGGTTGCGTGTTCCCTGCCCCGCGCAGGCAACAGAATCTCTTCCATTGTCCATTTCCCGCATTTTGAGCTGCGCGGCCGCGCGGCCCGCTTTTTCATACGGCGAGCAACGCTCCGCCGGGGCACCCTACAAATAAACGCACAAAGCCAACAAGCGAGGAGGAAGTCATGTCCAGGTCAGGTTTTTCGCGACGTACGTTCCTGCAAGGCAGCGTCGGGCTTACCGTGGCGAACTTCGTGCCAGGAACCACGCCCTTCGCTCATGCCGCGACGATGGAGGAGCAAACCATCGCGGCTGCGAAAGCCGCCGGAAAGGCGGATGTCAATGGAATGATCTGGTCGCCATATCTGGTGCCCATGAAGCCCGTCATTGCCGAGTTCACCAAGGAAACCGGAATCGGCATCGGCGCGGTGCAGGACATCTCCATTTTCGACGCTCCTCAGCGCGCGATGGCCGAAGCGTTGTCCCGTTCGCCGCAGTTCGATTTCATCCATATCGACTCGAACATGATCCCGTCGCTTGCTTCGGCCGGGTATCTCGAGCCGTTGGATGAATACATCAAGAAGGCCGGCTTCCATCTCGATGCCGTCGCGGACTACGGCAACTTCATGAAGTACCAGGGGCAGACCTACGGCGTCCCAACCGACGGCAACGTGCACATTCAATATACGCGCAAGGACCTGGTCGATAATCCCGACAATAAGAAGCGCTTCGCCGACAAATTCGGTGTCGAACTGAAGGTGCCGGAGACATGGGAAGAGAACCTGCGTCTGCAGGAATTCCTCATGGACCCGTCAAAAGACCTCTACGGGTCCGGCAATTTGCGCAACCGCGCGAACGGTCCGACCTGGTGGTACATGATCTTCTACAGCGCCGGCGGTTTTCCCTTCGACGACGACATGAAGCCCACGATCGATACACCGGCCGGCCAATACGCCGTCGATCTCTATCTCCAGGACAAGAAGGTGAACCATCCGGAAGCAGCGAACTGGGGCACGCCGCAGATGATTCCGCGCATTGCACAGGGACACGTGGTGAGCTGCCAGTACTGGGATGGAACGTGCAAGACCATTGCCAACCCGAAGCAATCAAAAACCGTGGATCAATTCTATTTCAGTCTCGTGCCCGGCTCGAAGTTTACGGGCAAGATGGTGCACCGGTCGATTTCGTCGCCACTCGCTGCGATCCTGATCAACAAATACTCGCCGCGCAAAGCGCAAGCCGCTTACATGGCGCTGTGGCTGGGCTCCGGCAAGAACAGCATTCCGATCGTCTCCGACCCAGTCAACGCATTCAATGACGCCTGGGCCAAGGAGCACATGAAAGCGGAGCCGGTCCTGAAAGCCTATACGCCCGCAGGCATCAAAGCCGTCGAAACCAATTTCCAGGTGGTCGCGCCGCCGATCTATCTGACCGGCTACCTCGAATTCCAGGATGCTCTCGGCAAGAATCTGTCCGAGGCCTATGTCGGCCAGCTACCAGCGAATGACGCGCTGAAGAAGACGGAGAACGAGTGGAACGCAATCATCGGACGCATTGGCCGCGCCAAGCTCAAGAAGGACCTTGCGAGCTACAAGGCGGTCATGCCGACAAAGGCGGTACCGACCTGATCCGACGCGCCGTTTGGCCCCCGACGAGCCGTTTGACTCGTCCGGGGGCCTGATCCGCAAAGAACCGGGACATGGCCGTCGACGCCCTCTCAGCCGGCAAAGCACAGTTCTCGAGCGAGACTCGCATTCGATCGCGGCGGCTCGCGATACGTCATTTCAAGCTGTCGCTGCTGCTGCCGCTGATCGCGCTGTTCGCGTTCCTGTTGATGCCGGTCCTGTTGCTGCAACTCTACTTTTCGTTCCACCAGTGGACGGTGTACCTCAGTTCGTGGTCGGAAGCTGAGTTTGTCGGCCTCGACCTGTTTCAGGAAGTGCTGACCGATCCGAGATTCGGTTGGGCCATCGTGCGTTCACTCGCTTTCGCGACCAGCTCGACGCTCGGCTGCTTTGTATTCGGATTTCTGCTTGCCTACCTAATGTACAAGCCGTTTCGCGGTCAGGCCTTCTTCTACATTATCTTCATCTTGCCGATGCTCACGGTGCCGGTGGTCGTCGCCTACACGGCGGAGATGATGTTGTACCAGAGCGGGCCGATCAACGACCTCATCTCGCGGATTATCGGCGTCGATTTCAAGCCGGCCTGGCTCACCAACCCGGATATTGCACTCGCGACCGTCGCGTTGCTCGAAATCTGGAACTGGACGCCGTTCTCTTTCATCATTTTGCTTGCGGGCCTCTCGGCCATTCCGAAAGAGCCGATCGAGGCCGCCGAAATTCTCGGCGCATCGAAATGGCGTATCTTCTGGGAGGTGCAGCTGCCGCTCCTGCGTCCTGTCATTTTGCTCGCGCTGGTGCTGCGATTCCTCGAAGCGATGGCGGAATTTCCCAAAACCTGGGCGCTGTTTCAGGGTGGCCCGGGATCGGCAACGGAAACGCTGCCGATCTACATCTTCATGACGACCTGGCAATACTTCCAGCTCTCGAAGGGTGCCGCGATGTCGTACATCGTCATGCTTCTGATGATCGTCATCGTGCTGATCGCAATTCATCTGCTGCGTCGCGAGAAGCGCTCGCTCGATCAGATGTACGAAATGCGCGCAAAGGACGCTGAGGCCTGAACGATGGTCACCAAATCCCGCCGCCGCCTGATCTCCGCAATCGTCCGCTACATGATCCTGACCGTCTGGGGGGTTATCGCCTTTTTTCCGATCTACTGGATGGTTTCGACGTCATTCAAACCCGACATCCAGTGGTTCGCGTGGCCGCCGGCCTATTTTCCGGATCCACCGACGCTAGCCAATTATATGAATGTTTGGCTCGGCGCCGAGGAATATGCCCAGACGCAATATGCAATCTCCTCCCAGACGCCGCTGGTGTCGCTGTGGAATTCGACGGTGATCGCGTTTACCTCGACTTTTCTCGCGGTCGCGTTTGGCTCCGTCCTCGCGTACGGCGTATCGCGCTATCGCATCCTGTCGGAAGCCCGCATGTTCCAGCTGCTGATGCTGCGCATGATCCCGCCGATCGTGGTCGTCGCACCGCTGTCGCTTTACTACTCGGCGCTTGGCCTGCTCGACACCCGCATCGGCCTCATCATGGTCTACTTCCTGACCACCCTGCCTTACGCCGTGTGGATGACAAAGAGCTTCATCGACGAAGTGCCGCGCGAAGTGGAGCAGGCCGCCGAGATACTTGGCGCCACACGCTGGCGCACCGTCTTTGAGATCGTCCTTCCGTTGATCCGCTCCGGCCTGGTGGCGACTTTCCTTTTCATTCTCATTCTGACCTGGAGCGAATATCTCCTGGCACTGATCATTACCAAAACCCAGGTCTCGACGCTGCCGATCGAGCTCTCGAAATATCAAGGCTCAACCGAAGGGCGCGTCTATGGCCGGCAGGCGGCGCTAGCCGTCGGCATCACAATCCCGCTGATGATCGTCGGCCTTATTATTCGCAAGCACCTTGCCCGCGGGTTCAGCTTTGGAATGGTACGGAGATAGTTGTGGCGCGCATCGAGCTCATCAATCTCAACAAGTCATTCGGCGCGGTTCAGGCGGTCAAGAACCTGAATTTCACGATCGAGGATGGCGAGTTCGTCGTGTTCGTGGGGCCGTCCGGCTGTGGCAAGACGACCACATTGCGCATAATTGCCGGCTTCGAAGATCCGACCTCGGGAGAAATCCGCATCGACGGGCGCGTCGTGAACGATCTCGAGCCCCGCGATCGTAATCTCGGCATGGTCTTTCAGAGCCATGCGTTGTTTCCGCACAAGAATGTCGCGCAGAACATCGAGTTCGGCTTGCGCATGAAGAAGATTGCACCGGAGGAGCGTGTGAAGCGTGTCCGAGAGGTCGCCGACATGGTTCACATCAGCCACCTCCTGGACAAGATGCCGGCGCAATGCTCCGGCGACGAATAGCAGCGCGTCGCGCTGGCGAGAACGCTGGTGACAAATCCGTCAACGTTCCTGCTTGATGAACCGCTATCTAGCCTCGATGCAAAGCTTCGACGCGAATTGCGGGCGGAATGCGACAGGCTGCACCAGGCGCTCAAGCGCACTTTCATATTCGTCACGCATGACCAGGAAGAAGCGATGACGCTTGCTGACCGGATCGTCGTCATGCGCGGGGGCGAGATTGTTCAGGTCGGCTCGCCGATGGAAATCTACTCGAACCCGGTGAACTATTTCATTGCTGATTTTTTCGGCTCGCCCTCGATGAACCTCGTCCCTGGCGACGTGGTGCGCAACAACGGTGCTGCACGCTTCCGCTCGGCGCTCTTCGACGTTGCGCTTCCGGAACGTTTGAGTTCCGCCGGCGCCGGCAAGGGCACGCTCGGCATCCGGCCAGAACATGTCGGCATCAATGTCAGCGGCAAAACCGGAACCACGTTGCCGGTACGCCTCGTCGAGCCGCTCGGCAAAGACACCCTCCTCTATTTTGACGCCGGCACGGACCGCGCCTTCGTTGCGGTCAGTGAAGGCCTGAACATGGCCGACACCAAGATCGGCGAGCGGCTCACGCTCTCGCTGGATGAGCGCCGCATGCACCTGTTTGACGAACAAGGACACAGCATCCGAGGCACGTGAGGATTCATGGACTATCGTGAATTAAGCGACATTCGTAACGGCATGCGAATCGACTGGGACATGCCGATCAAGATGGACGACGGAATCGTCTTGCGCTGCGACATCTATCGGCCGATGGCGGACGGAAAATATCCGGTCATCATGACCCTCGGTCCCTACGGAAAGTGGCTGCACTTCGAGGATCTCTACAAGTCCCAATGGGACCGCATGTGCGCCGATCACCCGGATGTGCCTACTGACTCGACCAATAGGTATCAGTGCTGGGAGGTTGTCGATCCGGAAAAATGGGTCCCCGACGGCTATGTCTGCATCCGTGTCGACAGCCGTGGTGCTGGCCGCTCGCAGGGCGTGATCGACATCTGGTCGTTGCGCGAGGCGCAGGATCTAGCGATTTGCGTTGAGTGGGCCGGGACGCAGCCCTGGTCGAACGGCAAGGTCGGCCTCAACGGCATCTCCTATTACGCGCAGAACCAATGGCAGACGTCGGCGCTGCAGCCGAAGCACCTGGCCGCGATCTGCACCTGGGAAGGCGCGGCCGATTTCTATCGCGACATGGCCCACCATGGTGGAATCTTCAATCGCGGCTTCGTGCAGGACTGGTCGAAGGCGCAGGTCTACTCGGTGCAGAATGGTCGCGGCACGCGTGGCTTCAAGAGCCGCATGAACGGCGATTGGGTGTCGGGGCCCGAGACGCTGTCGGAACAGCAACTCGGCCGCAACCGCCGCGACTTCTACGAAGACTGTATTTCGCGCAAGCTCGATACCGATCCCTACTGGCAGTCCCGAATGCCGGACTGGGCCAAGGTGAAGACGCCGCTGCTTTCATCGGCAAACTGGGGCGGTCAGGGACTGCACCCGCGCGGGAATTTCGAGGGTTTTGTGCGCTCGGCGTCCGAGCAGAAATGGCTGGAAGTGCACGGCATCGAGCACTGGACCCATTTCTACACGAATTACGGCGTTAGCCTGCAAAAGAAGTTTTTCGGTCATTTTCTCAAGGGCGAGGAAACCGATTGGGACAAGCAGCCGAAAGTGCTGCTGCAGGTTCGCCACCCCGGCGAGAAGTTCGTCGAGCGGCACGAGAATGAATGGCCGCTCGCACGAACGCAGTGGACCAAATTTTACGTGCACCCGGCTGACATGACGCTCTCGGCGGAGCAGCAACCGTCGGCCGGCGACGTGACCTACGCCGGCATGGGCGAAGGCGTGACGTTCCTGTCCGAGCCACTCGAACAGGAGGTCGAGATCACAGGCCCAATCGCCGCAAAATTGTGGGTATCGTCGGCGACCGAAGATGCCGATCTGTTTCTTGTGGTGCGCGCCTTCACACCGGATCTCAAGGAGGTGACGTTCCAGGGCGCGCTCGATGCCCACACGCCGATCGCACAGGGGTGGCTGCGCTGCTCCCATCGCAAGCTCGACCCCAGGCTGAGCCTGCCATACCGGCCCTATCACACGCATGACGAAGAGCAGAAGCTGACGCCGGGCCAGGTCTATGAGGTCGACGTCGAGGTCTGGCCGACCTGCATTGTGCTGCCGAAAGGCTATCGGATCGCGCTGTCTGTCCGCGGCACCGACTATGTTTATCCCGGCGAGCCGGGCGCCGGCGTCGAAACGCTCGGCAAGGTTTGGACCGGCGTCGGGCCTTTCACCCATGACGATCCGCGTGACCGACCGCCCGCGATCTTCGGTGGCGATGTCACGTTGCACGCGGATCCCGCCCGGCAGCCTTATGTGCTGCTGCCCGTCATCTCAAAGAAATAACGCGCCGCCGTACCATCCAGTCAGGAGTAAGTAAGCATGAGCTATCGTGAAGTGAGCGAAGTCCGTGACGGCATGCAGATCGACTGGGACACGCCGATCACCATGGACGACGGTCTGGTGTTGCGGTGTGACGTTTTCGGGCCGATCAAGAAGGGCCGCTATCCGGTACTTCTGAGCTACGGTCCTTACGGCAAGTGGCTGCACTTCGAAGATGGCTACAAGACCGCCTGGGATCGCATGGCACTCAAGCATCCCGATGTGATGGCCGGCTCAACCAACAAATATCAGAGCTGGGAGGTCTGCGACCCCGAGAAATGGGTGCCCGACGGCTATGTCTGCGTGCGCGTCGATTCACGCGGCTGCGGCCGCTCCCCCGGTTACGTCGAGCATTGGTCGCCGCGCGAAACGGAAGACTTCCATAACTGCATCGAGTGGGCCGGAACGCAGCTGTGGTCGAACGGCAAGGTCGGCCTGAGCGGAATATCTTATTACGCGATCAACCAGTGGCAGGTCGCGAGCCGGCAGCCTAAGCATCTCGCGGCCATCTGCGTCTGGGAAGGCTTTGCCGATTTCTATCGCGAATTGAGCCATAACGGCGGCATCTACAACACCTTCGCGCAGAACTGGTACGACATGCAAGTCAAGACGGTGCAATACGGCCTTGGCACCAAAGGTCACCGTAGCCGCATGAATGGCGACTGGGTGTCGGGACCGGAAACGCTGAACGCCGAGCAGATGGGCGCGAACCGCTACGACCTGGGAAAGATCTATTTCGCGCATCCTCTCGACGACGATTTCTACGCGGCGATGCGACCGGACTGGTCGAAGGTGAAGGTGCCGATGCTGTCCGCGGCGAATTGGGGCGGCCAGCCGCTGCATCCGCGCGGCAACTTCGAGGGCTTTTACCGGGCGGCGTCGAAACAGAAATGGCTCGAGGTGCATGGCATCGAGCATTGGACGCATTACTACACGGACTACGGGATCGGCCTGCAGAAGAAATTCTTCGGCTATTTCCTGAAAGGCGAGCGCAACGGCTGGAACAAGCAGCCGCGCGTGCAACTCAACATCCGACACCCGGGCGAAAAATTCGTCATTCGCCACGAGAAAGACTGGCCGCTCCCGGACACGCAATGGACCAAATTCCATCTGGCCGCGGACGCCCAGAAGCTCGCGGAAAAGGCTCCCGGCGGCTCGGCGAAGGTCACCTTCGATGCCATGGGGGACGGCGTCACGTTCCTGACCGAACCAACAAAAGCGGAAACCGAGATTACCGGGCCTGTGGCCGCCAAGCTGCACGTGTCGTCGTCGTCGAGCGATGCGGACCTTTTCCTCGCGCTGCGCGTGTTCTCGCCCGATATGAAGGAGGTTGTTTTTCAGGGCGCGCTCGATCCTCATACGCCAATCGGACAAGGCTGGCTGCGCGCGTCGCATCGCAAGCTGGACAGGACTCTCACGCGGCCGTTCAGGCCCTATCACACACATGATGAAAAGCAGCCGCTCAAACCCGGGCAGGTCTACGAACTCGATATCGAGATCATTCCGACCTGCATCGTGGTGCCGGAGGGCCATCGCATCGCGCTCACCATACGCGGCCGTGACTATGTCTATCCCGGCGGATCCGGCGGGCGCCTCTCCAACATGAAGAATGAATTCACCGGCAACGGGCCTTTCCTGCACGACGACCCGCGCGATCGGCCGCTGGACATCTTCGGTGGCAAAACGACCTTGCATCTCGGCGACGGCCGGGAAAATTTTGTCTTGCTGCCGATTATTCCGCCGCGCGGGTCCGCTCCGTCAAAAGTGAAAAGAAAACATTCAAGGCCGGCAGAGCGCAAGAAGCGTCGTTAGATCGCGCGTTAAAGTGACGACCCCCGATCGCCGCGCGAGGCGCACTTGAACAGCTCGCCGTCGCGACGGAGCGCCGGCCGATCCGTCGGGGCGGCACAGTTTTCAGCGTGACGCGGCCACTCGCTTTTTGAGGTCGGGCTATCATGCGCGCGCCTCTCTCATCGGCCAAGACATTTACGTCAAAACATTTGGTGAATCGGACATTGCGGTCCCCGTTTGAAAATTCGACCAAAACGCACGGAATTCAAAGAATGCAGTGCACTACTGCACGTCCGCTTTGGGCCAATAGCGGACATCGGCCAGCGTCTGCCGCCTACAAATTATTTTCGATCCAGTCAGCGGCGAAATCGATGCCGACTTGGCGGTTGTCGACATGCGCATGCTCTGCGCCGCCTTCTTCGGTCGT
>Ga0126369_10002226_pt1 | contig 13757 bp, 15 predicted proteins | sample PanSoiMetaPlot_1_FD_109646 | JGI IMG/M metagenome (GOLD analysis project Ga0126369, IMG submission 109646) | Tropical forest soil microbial communities from Panama - MetaG Plot_1 | ecosystem: Environmental > Terrestrial > Soil > Tropical forest > Bulk soil | place: Panama | collected 2016-02-17 | reverse complement strand
TCATTGGCAGACACCATTCGCCGGCAACGCCGCGCCCAGGGCCTGACCCAGCACCAACTCGCCCGCGCTGTCGATCGCTGCCGGACCACCATCACCAAATATGAGCGCGGCGACATCACCCCGCCGCTGGCCATTGTGCGCCAGATGGCGCGCATTTTTCACTGCCCCCTGCAGACCTTATTGGCGGACGAGATGGAGCACACCGATGATGACGCGACTGACTGACGGCCCCACCCCAGCCTCCCCGGCGCTGTCCGCGACGCCGACCCCCCTGCTGGTGGTTCCCGATCTGCCCCTGGAGGAGGCGCTGCACACCTTCTGGCTGCTCGCCCTGCTGCGCGTCTCCGCCTATGGCGAGGGGCTGCTGGCCAGTGTGACACGGGCCACGAGTCTCCAGGACGCCTGGGTGCGGCTGGGACGGAATTGAGCCATGCACTGGAGTGAGGCAGAGTTCGCCATCTATCTGCGCCGCCGGGCGCAGGAGTTGACCCGCCACCTGCCGGACGCCCAGGCGGACCCGGGCACGGCGGTGCTGGCGGAAGCGGGGCTGCTGGAACATATCCGGGCGCTGGCGCGGCGGCTGGGGTGGCTGGTGTATCACACGCATGACAGCCGCAAAAGCGAGGGGGGATTTCCCGATCTCGTGCTGTGCAGACCGCCGAGCGCACAGAGCCCTGGGCGGCTGCTCTTTCTCGAGTGCAAGACCAGTACCGGAAAGCTCACCGCCGAGCAGGCCACGTGGCTCGCGGTGCTGGCGCAGGTCCCGGGCGTCGTGGCACGGGTGGTGCGGCCGCAGGACCTGGGGGCTCTCGAAGGGTGGCTGCGCGGCGAGGGGGCCTGATGGTGATGCGGTGCGGGATGTGGATGGTCATCTTGCTGGCGCTGGTCAGCCTGGGCTGGCTGGGGCTGTGGTGGATCAGGCGCTAAAAGGGGCACAGGACATGGGAGAGCAGGCACAGGCCCGGCCGACGATGGCGGACCAGTTGGCCGACACGCAGGCGCCGTCGCGCAATGGCACCGAGCCGCTCAGCGAGGGCTTGCGGGACCGTCTGTCGCAAGGCACGTTTACGACCGCGCGCAGTCTTGAACTCCTGCTCTCCTGCGAGGACGAGGACCTGGTGGAGCTGCTGCTGACCCTCGTGGCGCACCCCGACCACGGCCCGGCCATGCTCTACCACCCGCCGATTGCGCGCCGTCTGGCCGCCATTCGGCAGACCCAGGTGCCGCTCTACCTCGGCGTCTTGCTGCCAGGCTTGCGTCAGCTGCGCATCTATGTGCCGGATCTGGAGCGGCGGCTCGAGAGCACGGCGCTGGCGCCGCAGGGAGCCTTGACACCCCCAGAAACGCTGACGGAGTTATTGGCCGCGGACATTCCCGCGCCCGTGCAGCTTTTTGAAGGCCTGATGCATGAAGGCATGCTCCTGTTTGGGGGCAAATCCAAACGCGGGAAATCCTGGCTCATGTATGACCTGGCTATTGCCCTCGCAGTGGGCCGGTCGGCCTTTCGGCACTTCACCTGCCCGGCGCCGCAGCCCGTGCTGTATCTGGCGCTCGAAGATGGCCGCGCCCGGCTGCAGCGACGCGCCAAGGCCATTCAGGCGAATCTGGTCAGGGTGGATCGGCTCCATTTGCGCTATACGTTCCCGGGCTTCGCGGACAATGGGATCGCCCTGTTAGCGGAGGAAATCCGGCGGCATGGCTATCGCTTGGTGATTATTGATGTGTTAGCCAAGCTCGAAACCGCGGGCCGGAACGGCGAAAAACATTACCACGAAGTCTACGAAATGTTTGCCCCACTGCAAGCGCTCAGGCAAGAGCAGCCGTTCTGCGTGGCCATGCTTACCCATCTGCGCAAGCAAGAAGCGGAGGATGTCTTTGATGCGCTGCATGGCTCGGTGGCCTATCAGGGCGCCCAGGATGTGCTGTGGGTCCTGGAGCGCAAACCAAAAGATGATTTTGCGTTTCTCCATATTCGGGACAAGGACGCCGAGGACATGACCATCGCCTTACGCTTTCATGAGGGCCACTGGGAGTATGTCGGCGAAGGGGAGGAATATGAACTGACACGCGATCAGCGCAAAGTCATTAAAGTCCTCGCCGAGGAAAAAGGCGAAATGACGATCCAGGCTATTATGAAAGCGGCGGACTTCCCCGAGGCCAAATATGCCTATGTGCGGAAACTCCTCATGACGATGGTCGCCGATGACCTGATTCATCGCGCCCGGCAAGGGCGCTACAGCGCCACACTGCGCGCCATTCATGAGATGTTACCCAGTGAGGACAACGATGATCTCCTGTGAACGCTCAAAAGTAACAATCGGAACAAACGGAACAATGGAACAAATGGAACAACGCGGAACATATAGGTGCCTAACAGTTTGTTCCAGTTTGTTCTTTAGGGCGTAGAACAAATTTCAGAAAATAAGTGAGCCATTATCAAAGAGTTATAGAGTTTGTTCCAATGTTCCGTTTGTTACTTTTGAGTACTCACGCGCGCCCGCGTAGGTTCTCTTGCGGCGCGCGCGTGTACCACGCGTGTAAAATGCGCAGGCGGGCATGCGCGTAAGTCTTTCACCGCGCGCGCGACCTAGAGGACGCGCGTCTTGAGACAGGGAGCGTGGGCGCCATGAATTTAAACCATCTGCGGATTCAGGATGATAGTCGACAGTCGCAAGGGACAGACGATCCGACACTCCGGATTCCCGTCCGCAGCGCGGACATGATCTGCTATATGCGCGATCTAGAAAGGCATTTACTCCATCATATTCGTGCGGCGGACGCTGTGGTGGGTTGCGTGGCCTGGTTGACGCATCCCGGCATCCTGGAAGGCCTGGCGCAGCGGCCTCATGGCGTGAATCTTGTCGTCCAAAAAGAGGATTTTCTCCGTCCAGATCTTGGCCAGGGCAATTGGGCCGCACGTCTGCGGCGACTCTATGAGGCATTACGCCCGGCGACGGATCGACAGAGTGGCGATGACGTGAGGGTCACGGGGATGTCCTGTTGTGTTGATCCAAGCATCGCGCCTATCCGCTGCATGGGCAATTATAACGCGGAGAAACATCCGGCCTTTCCTCGCATGCATCACAAATTTCTGGTTTTTTGTACAAAATATCTCCCGCCGCATGTTGAAGAGAGTACCCATCGCCTCATGGAGGAAGAGGATTATGCACGTCTTTTGCCCTATGCCGTCTGGACTGGTTCCTTCAATATGACGGTCAATGCGACCCAATCCTTTGAAAATGCCCTCTATATCACGAGCCCTCCTCTTGTCCAACGCTATTTTGAAGAATGGGGCTGGATTGAAGCCTTATCCGAACCATTGGATTGGACGACAGAATGGGTCGCACCAGAATGGAGAATAGGCACATGACGACCACCCTGGCCGATGAAACGGTGCTCCGCATGGCCCTGGCCATGTTCGCGGCCGACGCCACCAGCCCCTGCACCGATCTCCAGCGCCGCTGGCTGGTGCAGCGGCTGACCTATAGCCGCCCGCTGACGCCACAGGAACGCGCCCGGCTCCAGGCCCCCCTGCTGGCCTGGTACCGCCAGACCCACCCGCGCACGGCGCCGCTGGTGGCGCGGCAGTTCGAGGAGGCGACGCCATGAGCCAGTGCCCGCGGTGCCATCACACGGTCATCCAGACGACCTACGCCGGGGCGCCCCTGGCCCTCGACCCGGTGCCCTGGACCTACGCCACCGTGGACGAGCACGCCCTGGTGCCGGCGGACGGCAGCCGCGTCTTTCGCAGCCTGGCGCTGGTCGATCACACGTTTACCTGCCCAGGCCGCCAGCGGGACCGCGACGCCCGGCGCCGCAGCCGCCCGAGCCGGGCGCCCTACTGAGAGGATGAAGGATGAAGAAGATGCTGTGGTCGGGCTGTTATGAGGCGAATTGGCAGGGCATTTGCCTGCCGGAGGCCTACGCGCACCCCGCGAAGATGCGCCCTGGCATGATGCAATGCCTCTATCCGTATCTGCTGAAGCAGGGCTATGTGCGGGCAGGGCAGACGGTCCTTGACCCGTTTGGTGGCGTGGCCCTTGGCGCGTTCCATGCCCTGTTGTGCGGCTTGCGCTGGGTCGGCGTGGAATTGGAGGAGAAGTTTGTGGTGCTTGGCCAGCAACACCTGACCTACTGGCGCGAGCGCTATGGGCTCAACGGCGCCACGCTGGTGCAGGGCGATAGCAGAAACCTTCGAACACTATTAGAAAGCTATCATGTCAGCAAAGAACAGAGTTCACCTTGTCTGCTCGACCTGCCAAGCGCCCATAGAACGGAAGAAATCCGACCTGAAGAAATCAAAACACGGGCGTTACTTTTGTTCGAATGTTTGTCGAATCAAGGGCACGATTCCTCTCATAGCCCAGGCAATGACAGGTCACCCGGCTTCACGACAGAACGGCTTGAACAATTACCATCACATCCAAGCTTACAGCGGTCCCAACAATGCCTATCGCAGTCATGGTTTGACGGTAGGCAGAGCGGCGTATCGCAAACAACGGCAACCATCGTGCCAGCATTGCGGAACAACGCAACACCTGGGAGTCCATCACAAGAACCACGATCATTACGACAACCGTCCAGAGAATCTCGAGACCCTGTGCAATTCATGCCACATGCGGCTCACGATGCAGGAACGTCTCGCAGCCAGGAAAGCGGGCCAGGTCTACCAGAAAGGCAACGGTCCTGTCGGCTGGGAACGTTCTTGAACACCACTCCCGGCCAGCTCGGCGCCCTGCCGCCGGGGGACGTGGGGGCCATTGTGAGTAGTCCGCCGTGGCAAGACCAACTCGTCAACCATGACACGCCTGAGAAGTATGCGGCACTCAAGGCCGCTTGTGTGCGTGATGGCCATTCGCATCCCGGCAGGTTTGTCCCACCTGGTGGCAATCACTACGGCACCACCCCCGGCCAGCTCGGCACCACCACCGGCGAGACCTTCTGGTCCGCCGCCTCGCAGATCATGGCCGAATGCGCCGCGCTGCTGCCCGCCGGTGCCGTGGCCTGCTGGATTCTGAAACCGTTTGTGAGGGCGGGCAAGCTCGTGGACTTTCCCGGCCAGTGGCAGCAACTCTGCGAGCACCACGGCTTTACGCTGCTGGAGCGCATCCAGTGCTCTCTCGTCGAAAATCACGGCACGCAGGAAACGCTCTTCGGCCCCCCTGAACCCCGCACCACCCCCCGGAAATCGTTTTTCCGCCGACTCGCGGAAAAAAACGGCAGCCCCCCGATTGACGCCGAAACCATCCTGATGCTGCGCAAAGAAAAGGAGGTCCCATGCCCACCAAAGCCCTCGCCGCCCTGCCCGACGAACTCCGCGGGCAGGCCACCATTCAGGCCTATGACTTTGACCGCCTGTACCGCTTCGCGCAGGTCTGCCACGCCAGCGGCCTGTTTGAGGACGTCAAAGACGCCGCCCAGGCGTTTGTCAAGATTGCCCAGGGCGCGGAACTTGGCCTGGCGCCCCTGACCGCCATGAAGGCCATTGATCTCATCCGCGGCCATCCGTTTCTCAAGCCCTGGGCCATCGCCGGGCTCATTAACGCCTCGGGCTATGGGAGTTACCAGGTCCTCGAACAAACCCCGACGCGCTGCGCCATCCAGTTCCGGCGCCGCCTCCCCGAGGTCGGCTGGACCGACTGCCCCCTCGTCACCTACACCCTCGAGGAGGCGCAGGCGCACGGCCTGGTGCAGCGCTCGCCGCACTGGAAAGCCAGCCCGGCGCACATGCTGTATCAACGCGCCATGGGCCGCGGCGGGGCGATGTATTTCCCCGAACTGCTGGCCGGCTTGACGGCCTCGCCCGAGGCCCCACCGCCCGACCCGGCGGGGATGGCCGATGCGGTGGAGGCCCTGTATGGCCCCACACGGCCCCAGGATACTCTTGGACCCCTCGTCCCGACCCGAGAGTCGTCCGAGGCCCCTGGCCCGCTCCAGCGGCCTCCTGGGGGCCGTGGCGGACGTCCGCCAGAGGGCGCGCTGGGGCAGCGCGAGGGCGCTGCCTGGGACACGCTCCGGGCGCACCGCACCGACCCGCGCCTCTCCGAGGCGCTGCGCCAGGAGCTGCACCTCGTGGTGGCGGGCTCCCTGCCCGTCTCGGAGCAGGAGGCGAACACGCTGGCGGGGCAAGTATTGGATTGGTTGGATGCGACAGAGGAGGACCCCCATGCGTGACCGTCTTCTGCGTCGCAGAAGCAGACGCCTGCTGGGTGCCCTCCTGCTGCTCCTGATCGGCTGGCTGTGGGCCATTGGGCATGGCGCCGAGGTGACGCTGGCCTGGGATGCGCCTCCGCCTGGTGCCATCGCGACACGCCTCTATGAGACACGGGCCGGAGAATGCGTGCTGAACGCGGCGCAGTATACGGCCCTGGAACCGGATGTGCCCGCGCCCACCTCCAGCGTCACGCTGACGGTGGAGGCCGGGGCGTCCTACTGCTGGTTGGTGCGGTTTGTCGATCAGGCTGGACTCGTCGGGAACCCAAGCTATGTGCTCGGCGTGCGGGTGCCCTCGCCAACGCTCCAGGCGCCCACCCAGTTACGACTGCCGTCGCTGCGTGGGCGCTAGTGCCCAGGCAGCACGCAGAGATAGAACAGCTTGCCGGAGCCGATGGTGGCGGAGGTGGTAATCGTGACGACATTCGTGGCGATGGCCACGGCGGGCACCGCACTCGTGGCGCTGGTCGTGACGAGACACACGGTCGTGCCGTAGTTTTTGGACAGCGTCAGCGTACAGGAGGTAATGGTGCCTGAGCCGACATTGATCGTCCCCGCGGCGTCATCACTCCCAGCTACCAGCACGGGCGACGTGCCACAACTCGTGACGGTGGGGGTGCCGGTGGTATCAGTCGAGGTGGTATTCGTCGGCCACGCCGGCACCGCCCACGCGTGCGTGCTGAGTACGCCAAGCATGAGAAGCGTCCAGAGGTATCGCACGGGCACCTCCTAGTACACAATCCAGAGAATGGCCTGCCAGTTGACGGCGACGCTCAGGTTATTCAAGAAACCAAAAAAGCCCCGATTGGGCGACGCCAGCGGCTGCGAGTCGTGAAAGACATTGAACTTGCCGGCGATCTGATTGGCGGTGATATTGGGTGAGCACGCCAGACAGCGCACGACGTTGGGGAAATTGCCCCATTCGAGCGGATTGACGTAGACGTCGGCGGCATCCATGATGGTTTGATCAGCGCTCTGGATGGTGACTTGGAGCCTGGCACTTTTAAACGACCCGGTGCAGGGGTCCAGGCCGGTCGGGCAATCAATGAGCGAGAGAAAGGGCGTCACGGACTGCCCAGCCGAGAGCGCCCCAGAGGCCGACGCAATCGTGACCGGCAGGAGGCCGGGTTGCGGAAAATTGAGGGTCGAGCCCATGAGCGTCATGTTCGGCAAGGGGGAGGGGGCATTATTGCCGGCATAGACCGCATTCAGGCCAATATCCCCTAGCGCAATATTATCCGAACGCACCTTTCGTAAGCCCAATATACAGCTGTGCGACCCTTTCGCCGCGCCACTACTCAAGTCACACGGGTCCTGGCCGTGGGCCGCATCAGGAAACCCCATATTGGCCCCCTTGTCGCCGTCCATAAAGCTGTTCACGATGGTCAACCCGTTAAAGGTGCCATCCCCTAGGGTGTCCCCTACGAGCACAATAGAGCCGCTACAGGTCGCACTCCCGTTCGACAGTGTTCCAGCGGTGGGCGGCTTGGTGCAGGACGGCACGGCGGGGGGCGGGTTATTATTGGGAAAGATGAACTGGCCTGGTTTGAGCGTATTGGCCGCCGTAAGAATCAGTAACCCCTTGGCATCGGAGTTACACGTATTGAGGTTAATGACCGTACAGGTCTGATTGGCTGCGCCCGTCGCGGTGCCGCCACTGGTATAGGTGGAGGTGCCCAGTCCCGCCTGGGCATCGACTTTGAGCGGCACGCCTGGTTGCCCGGTGCCATTGCCAAACCAGCCGATCCACCAGACATTATCCAACAGTGCGCCATACTGGATGCCCTTCAAGTAGATCCCATTGCCCGCCGCGCCCCCGTAGACATTGCGGATCGTTAAGCCCTGAATATGGCCCTTTTGATTGTTGCCGTTGATATAGATCATCCAGCCGGTGGGGTCCGTGTTTTGCTCCCAGTTGACATTTTGAATGATGAGTTCGCCGTTCGTGTTGGGCGAATTAGGATTGTTAATATAAATGCCGTGCTTGCACTTGATATAGGCGTGATAGCCTTCAAAACTAATGCGCGCGAACGTCGCGTTGTCCTGCACTTCCAGACAGGGATAGGCGGCTGCCGACGGCGCGACGAGCTGGCCCAGCTGAATATCACGCAGCGTACTGCTATCGAGCGCCGTGCCCAGAAAGCCCCACTGAGGAGGCGAGAACAGCATCGGGCGTTCGGCATCCACCACCAGGCGCTCATAGGTGGTGGTATCCCGGCCATACCACTGCATGCCGATGGAGGCGGCGCCCCCGTACCAGTTGGCCACCCAGATGTCATGCACCCAGGACTGGCGAATATCGTAAAAGGCGATGGCCGTTTTCACCGCATCCGAGAACTTGGGCGTGATCTGGAACCGGCCGATATGGCCTTCATTGAACGAGTTCGGGTTGCCAGCGGAAAAGGTCAGTGCCGTGAGCGTATGCCCGGTATAGCGCAAAATGGTGGAGGCTGGCCCTTGCCCCACAAACGCCACATGGCCCCCACTCACCGTGATGGGTGTGGCCCATTCGTAGGTGCCATTCACAAAGGTATAGACCACATTACTTTGTGTCCAATCAATCGCCGTGTCCCAGCCCACCCACGGGTTACTATCGGTGCCGCTGCCGCTCGTGGCATGACAGTGCACCAGGAGCACATGCCACAGGGCCTCCATGTCCCCGCACTGGTTCGTGAGGGGCTTGGTAATGGGTGTCACCGCCGTAATGTTGCTGCTGGTGACCGTGATGGAGGCGAGTAAGATGCCTTGGGATGGCGCTGCCGGGGGCGTGGCAGAGAGTTGCCAGACATAGTGGGTCTGTCCCTGCCGTGTCCAACCCGTCAGCGTGCCGGTCGTATCCTTGTGGACGGCCAGCCAGTACGTGCCGTTGCCCTGGTTGAGTGGGCCCACGGCCGCTGCTGCCTGATTCACGTACAGGAGCTCATCCGTGGTGGTATAGATGTAAGCCTGACAGGCAAAGGCTGCGAGGGTCAGACCGCTGGCGGGGACCGCTGGCTTACAGGAGGCATCGACGATATAGGGGGTCAGGGCATCGCCAAAGTAGGCCCGCAGTTCGGCGTCGGTCGAGGGTAAGCCATGCGTATTCGAGGCATGCGTCGGCCCACAGACGGTAAGGAGGAAAGCGAGAGTCACGAGGAGAAAACTTTTTTTGCTAGACCACCTCAGGTTTTGCCTCTGCCGATGCAGAGAAAAGGGGGGAATCTCGTTCATGACTGTGCCCTATGCGTCAGAGTGAAGTACCATACGCTGATCTCGATGCGTGCGGCGCTCGTAAAGGGCCCTCCCTGGGCCGTCAGCAGCACATCGGAGGTGGCAGGGTAGATGGGCCACGCCCCTGGGGAAAAGTTGCTCATGGACGTCTGAGCGCCATTACTCAGCACCCGCTGCGTGCCCCAGCGGTCGATGACGGCGCGGTCGCCGATGTAGAAACTCGTCAGGCCCAGGGCGGGGTTAAGATCCACCAGGTTCTGGGTCGTCACCCCCATGACGCATGCGCCAGCGGGAATCACCTGCCCCACCACAATCTGATCGTTGCCGCCAATGGCCTGCACCTGTTGGGTAGCCAATATCGCCAGGCTGGAGAGCTGTATCTGGTTGGCGGTTTGCAAACTGCCATCCTGCATGCGAAGCTGACGAGTACTATTGCCAATATCTAAATCCTGGGTACAAATTCTCGAGTACTGGATGGTCTCCACCATATTGTGACCCCATCATGGGAACAGTTGTTCAATGTTTGTGTTGGTCCTGTTCAAGGTTTGTGTTCTGTTGCCTGCCATACACCCATGCTACAATTAGGCGGAGTGGCAAACGGTCGTACGCCGTGCCTGCCTCATCACCAGGCCGCCACTCCACACCGCATGATGAACCTTACTGATGAAAGGAATCCTCTGATGCTGCACGTCATTATCGCCACGGTGTTTTTCATGCTCCTGAGTTGGGTTGTCTGGGGCGTCCTGTCCGCCCTCGCGACACTGTGGGAGGCTTTCGGTTCCACGCTCCTCGACTGCTTCATGATGTGTGTGTGCTGCTGGGGAGTGCTGATGATCATGGGCAGTCTTCTTGGTTTGCTGCACCCCTAAAGGAGTTGTCTATGGTGTTCTACCTCATTGCTCTCTGGCTGCTCATTCTCCTGTGGGCTATTGGGATGGACCAGAAGAAGTAGGCTGCTGCGTCTGCCCATAATTCCTCAGCCATTGCTCCATGGGCGACAGAAACCGCTGGTTGTACTGCTGGCCGATCTGCGTAAGCCCCTGTTGCATCTGTCCTTGGGCCCAGGCCGTTGCCGCTCCAATGGGTTCGCGTGCGGCCTGAAACAGCACCGCCATGGCATCGGGCGTCAGTCTGCCGCCCGAGCCTTCCAGGACTTTGCCAACCAGGGCCTGCCCCCGTGGAGTCATGAGCAAGCGGCCAATCATGGCGGGAACTTCCATCCCTCCAAGCGCGATAGCCGCCCCCGTCGGGCCATGGCCTAATGCTAATGCCCCCAACCCGACTACACCCGGATATAAGCCAAACGTCGTGTAGGGATTCATCGTCGTTGTGGGGAGAAGCCCCTGGCGCCGCTGAATGTCCTCCAGGGTCACCTTGCCACCCTCAGCGGCCTTCTCGGCTTGATCTTTGAGCATGGCGGCTCTGGCCTCAGCCTGTTGCGCTAAGCCAGAGCCCATGGCTTTCAGTTGGGCCGCTTGCGCTTCGGCCTGCATGGCTATGCTTTGTACGTCCTCTTTGGCCAGTGCCGCACCTTCCTTGCCATACTGCGCCATGCGTGCGCTGGCATCCTGATAGCCTGCCAGGGTTTGCTGCTCGGCAAACGTCATCCGGTGGCGGGCTTCTCTGGCAAGATTTTCCAGTTCTTGCGCTTTGAGCAGGGCATCCTTGGGTGCTTTCAGGTTCGCCTGCAAATCATTCAGCGTGCTTTTCAGATCATCGAGCACCCCAATATCCGAGAGCTTTTTTTGGAGCAAGGGGTCTTCATTGAGGGCATCAATCGCCGCACCGGGTTGGATGATCTGCGGACGTCCTGGCGGGGTATGCATGCTGCCCCGGAGCAGTTCACCCACATCCTGGGAGGTCATCTTCACTTTGTAGGCCGCATTCGCCGTGCGCAAGCGTTCGGCGGCGGAGGCCGCGATCTCCCCGGTCCCTGCCTGCGCTGGCATGGCCTCTATAGCGTCCCAGAGCTCCGAATAGAGTTTGGTATAGGCCGCTGCGTTCACTTTTTCCCCTTTGATCTTGGCTTCAGTAATCATGTCCCCCAGACGTGAGAGGGTATCTCTGGCCCCCTCGAACGTGGGTGCGGGCGCGGTCGGTTGGGGCACGGTAGAGGGCATGGGTTGCCCCTGGGGATTCACCAGACCAGAGGGTGGCACACCTGGCGCCGTCGTTCCTGCCGGTGCGCGCCCTAAGCGTTCCAATTCAGGGCTGACAGCTTCAGGGACGATAGCACGAATGCGGGCTTCTCTGGCCGCAATAGGCTCTCTCGCGGCCGCCATCTTCTCCGCGACACTCGCGGGCAGGGGTTGGGCATTGTATTTATCGACATCCCGGTAGAGTTGGGCAATATCGCCATCAGAGAGCACCGGCAGTTTCTCAAGCCAATTGGTGGCCGTCACCGCCCCACCCTCTTCCGCGGCCTGCGTGAGGCGCGCTTGCAGCTGCCGGTAGCGCGTCATCTGGTCGCCCATCTGCGTCAGCCGACTTTGCAAGAGCCCATAGCGATCTTTGGCCTCTGCCGTGAGCCGTTCGGCCTCCGTCATGCCCTCTGCAGTCGATTGTGCCAGGCCTTGCGCCCCTTGCTCAATGTCGTATTGGCGCTGCGTGCCCCTCCCGAGTGCCCGGTTGGCCTCCTGCTCGGCCTGATACCGCGCCTGCATGGCTTCGCCTTCCGCTTGGCTGATCTGACGTCCATACTGCTCCTGGACGTCGGCCATTTCTGAAGCCTGCCGTCCCGCCTGCAGTCCCAACGCGGCCCGTTGCTGCTCCTGCACATACTGCTGGCCTGGCGGGAGTCGTTGGAGGACGGATTGCAGACCCTTGCCCACCACGCGGCCCCCAATATCGGCCAATGCTGTTTCGGCATAAGGCTGCACAGCTTGCGGCCACGTGGCCGGATCACGCCACGCTTCGCGGCCAGGGATGACCCCAAGGGCTTGTTGCGCGCCAGTGACGAGGAGCTGGCCGCCAAGTTGGACGGGCACACTCGCCCCTCCCGTCATGGAGCCCATCACCAGAGGGGGCCCATAGCGGTTGAGAGTGCGCAGGGCCTGGTCAAGGGCTGAGGGCGGTTGTGTGATGGTGGCTTCAGGATCCTGGGTAATACGCTGGCCACTGGTGCCCAGGCTGGTGGCGCCTGGGCCGGTCGCCTCCATACCGGGCTGGGGCAGGCTCAAGACCCCTTTGCGGATCAGGTCGGGCCGTATGTCCAGATAGCGCTTGAGGTCTGAACCAGTGAGTTGCCCAGACTGATACTGCTGTTCATATTCCTGGGCTAATGCCTGATTGCCAGTGTCTTCTGCCATTACTTGATCGCCTGTTCTAATTTGTCGAGGTCCCTGGAGCGCTCGGCCGGCGATTTCCCCACAATCTGGCGCCCTGGCTGATAGGGCGCTGGCACTTGAAAGCCCTGTTGCTCATAGTCGTAGCGCGCGCGGTTGGCGGTGTCTTGATAGATGGCGATGGCGGTGCGCATCTTTTCCGCAAACACGGGAGCCGGGTCATTCTGGTCCGGCAAGGCCCGGCGCAACCGTCCGAGTTCGACCGCCGTGAGACGCGCACCAAACTCTTGATGCCCAATGGCATTCGTGATATAGGCCATAATGGCCGACTGCCTGGTCCGTTGATCACTCACGTCCAGCCCCGTCAACTGCTTTAAGCGCTCCAGTGGGCCCGAGATTGGACCAACGGCGTTGGGATCCGTCGCCGATTCCGCGTCGTGGAGCAGTTGGATTTCCTGGTCATACTCGCGCAGTTTCGTCGATGCTGGCTCTGGCAGCAATTCCTTGCCGCTCGTCCCCCACTTCTGCATGGCCTCGCGCAATTGTTGGACGCTGGTGCCTGGCGGCAGCATGTCCTTTTCCGTGCCCCCCGCAGCCCGTATGCCCCGATTGGCGTTCGCTATTTGTGCATCCGCCGCAGGCGCTTGCAAGGTCTGCTGCACCTGCTGCACCGAGCGTTGCTGAAGCTGATAGTTCTGATACTCTGGCGAGCGGTGATAGAGATCTTGATATTGCTCCCGCAACCCCTGCCGTTGCGTGAGCAGTCCATTTTTGACCGCTTCCATTTGCTGCGCGTAGGGCGTACCAAAGAACGATGGCAGCGCCCGGTCAATCAAGGCTATATGCTGATCGACCAGCTGCGCTTGGGCTTCAACATTCCTCATCTGCTGGGCCAACTGGGGATTGGCCGGAATCTGCATCCCCGTGGGAATGCCTGCAATCGTTGCCGCTGCTGGAGAGCCAGGGGGAGCAACGGCCCCTGGAGCCGCCTGGGCGCGCGGCGCCGCCGCGAGCGCCTGGGTGGCCTCAACGTGATTTCGCATCGTCGCC
>Ga0126369_10002225_pt1 | contig 13758 bp, 20 predicted proteins | sample PanSoiMetaPlot_1_FD_109646 | JGI IMG/M metagenome (GOLD analysis project Ga0126369, IMG submission 109646) | Tropical forest soil microbial communities from Panama - MetaG Plot_1 | ecosystem: Environmental > Terrestrial > Soil > Tropical forest > Bulk soil | place: Panama | collected 2016-02-17 | reverse complement strand
TCGTGCCCTGTCCCGCCTGTGGCGGCTCCGGCTTCGGGGCCAAGATCGACAGTTCCCCCTTCCAGTTTACCATGCAATGCACCGCTTGCAGGGGTAGCGGTAAATCACATATCGAGCGGTGCGAGGACTGTGCAGGTGCCGGCTTTGGTGGCTTCGTTGAGAAGCCCCTGAATGTGCAAATCCCCCAGGGGATTGACAACGGGATGCAAGTTCGTGTGGCCGGCGAGGGGGAGGAGGGCAAGATCGGCACCCGCACCGGCGACCTGTTCGTGGTCGTTCTCATCAAGGAACACCCGATCTTCAAGCGTGAAGGCCGGGACTTATATTGCGACATCCCCGTGTCGTACACCCAGGTTGTGCTGGGGGATGAGGTCGAATTACCGACCCTGGACAGCGGCGTGAAGGTCAAGATTCCCCCAGGCACCCAGACGGGCACCCGCTTTCGCATGAAGGGTAAGGGTCTGCCCGACATCCGCAGCCCGCTGCACATGGGCGATATTGTCGCCACGGTGAAGGTGGAATCGCCGGCACAGTTGTGCGAAGAATATCTCGAAGTGTTGCATAGACTGCGGGCTTTGGAGAAGGACCATGTGACCCCGAAACGGGAGGACTTCGCCAGAAAGATGGGTATATAACTTATGGAAATTTGCATAGGGGGCCACTGCTCCCCGACCTGCTATGAGGCATTGTCGAGCCGACCGAAGGGCTTGGACGCTATTATCATCACCGACCCCAACTGGCCATTTCCCCCTTATGTGCCGGACCTGGCCAACGACTACCTGCACATGAGATTTGTGGACACGCCCGACCCTGCTAACCCGCAGTGCCCGACAATCGAACACGTCCGGGAAATGTTGGAGTGGGCGAACGGACGCAACAACCTGCTGATCTGCTGTCATGCCGGGGTAAGCCGCAGTTCCGCCACCGCCCTCCTTATAGCATCGAGGGAGGTCGGCATGGAGGAAGGTTTTGGCGTTCTGGTGCCGGGCCTGCACCACCCCAATCGTCTCATCCTCAAGCACGGTAGCGCGCTCCTGGGGTTGCCGGTCTACGAAACCTACAAGGAGTGGCGGAAGAAACACCACTACGACTAATATATAATCGGGGATTAGCTGACCTGGCAGCTTTGAATCTGCGACGGTTGTTCGCTTAGGTCGCCGGAGTTTCTTTGAAATACGACTGTCATGGTCCGCCCGACTTCAGGGAACCCTTTAATGCGGCGGAATTCATCCAGGTTGAAGAACAGCTTGGTGCCGTCCGACAACTGAACGTAGATGGGGTTCTTGTCCTTTATGAGATGGACGATCTGGCCCGATTTGGTGATGGCCGGTAGTCCCAGGTCAAGACCGGGGAGCGAGGGCGGGTGGCCAGATAAGGAGAGGGTGTCGGGGGCGCTACTGCCGGTCCAACTCGTGGAGACGACGGCACCGCCGCCGGCCTCTACGATGCGCAGGAAGTTTTTGAAGCTCATATCCATCGCTATTATTTAGGCATAGGAGTCAAAATATGGAAGAAGCAGCCGGGTTATTGGGCGTAAGGTCGTTGTTCCCGATTCTTGTTGATCTGGAGGGCGTGTCGCTCATTGCCTTTGTCGATATGCGCAGCCGGGCCGTTTACAATTCTATCGGCACCCGCATGGTGGATTCACTGGAAAAGCAGGTGTTGGATCGCTTTACGCTTCCGCCCGTGGCAATACCGGATGTGGTTCAGAAGTCCCTTGAGCATAAGAAAAATATAGACTACAGTAGAGGGAAGACCAATTATGTCAGCCGAAAACCTAAAAGTTAAAGTGACCAATGTAGAAAACAATAGCGTCGGTAAGCCCTGGGGGCTGAGCGAGCGGGAGGTAGCCGCCCGGCGGTCGGTCAACCTGCGCCCGCCCACTTTGCAAAGCGTGTTGGGTCTTATCGACTCAATGGTGGAACTGGACGAGGGAGTTCGGGAGGAAGTCAAGCGGGTGGCCCGGAGTTATCCGAATCAGGCGTACCCGCAGTTCGTCAAGAACCTGCAAAATATCGTTAATCGGATTCTGGCTGCACGCCGAGAATCCATGCGACCGTACTCTGTTAAAAGAGACTTAAATGAATGTGGAGAAAAAAGTGACAACCCCAAAGAAGGAACGCAAAAAGGGCACCATCCTCTCCCAAAGGCCCCCAAAAATATTGGGTTCTAAGCCCCAGGTCGGCACCAAGAAGGGCACCATATCGCCGGTGCCTGGCCCTTCGTTGGGTTCGGAAGCGGCCCTCAATCTGGCTTTGGCCAAGGCCGTTCAGCGCGAGAACCCGCAGGCTGAGGACTCGTCCCAACCCATCTTCAGCTTTATGAATCGTGTTCCGGTCAAGATAAAGGCCGACGATGCCGACTTCGTGCCAAAATATAAGTCACGGGGAGCGGCCTGTTGCGATCTCGTCGCCAACATCAAGGAGCCGGACTCCATCGGCAATTATGTACTTACGATCAACCCCGGCATGACCGTCGTTGTGGACTGTGGCTTCACAATGCAGCTAGTTCCAGGTTACGAGGCGCAGGTCCGTTCGCGCAGCGGCTTGGCCAGCCGGGGTTTGATCGTTACCAACGGTATCGGCACCATTGACGATGACTACCGGGGCCGGGTGACGGTCATCCTCACCAACGTCGGCAAGGAAATCATCCAGATCAAACACAAAGAACGCATCGCTCAGATGGCCTTGAAGCCAGTGTGGTACTTCGTGTGGCAAGAAACAGACCAGTTGGACCTCACTGAGCGGGGGTCAGGAGGATTTGGCTCTACAGGAGAAAAATGACAGTATTCGCAGTAGTGACAGTCGCCACGGAGATCGAAGGACGGTTTACGGCGGTTCGGTTCGAGAAAGCATTCACTTCCGCAAGAAAGGCAGAACTATATGTCAAGGACTTGGCGAAAACGTGGCGGGAAAATGTTCCCATGCCCCACGGCAACATCGACTGTATGTGCGAGCGGGGCGTCCACGAGCTTCAAGTGGACGAAGACGATTCCGTGCAGTGATTTGTCGAGAGGATACTCATTTATTTCAGCATTCACAAAGGAGAGCTATGGCAACAAAGGATTTAACTCCTCATGACCCGTCGAGATTTACGCACAACCCCCTGGAGGGCGAGAGGCCGGAGTTTGTCGTCAACCTACACGACGGCAGTGACGAACAGGTATCCATCATCGTCGTCCACAAGGACCGCCCCGAATATCTGAACATTTGCTTGCAAAGTATTGCGGTCACGTCTTTCAACAACAATTACGAAATAATCGTCGTGGACAACGGCTCCGGCAAGGACAGCCAGGATTTCCTTGACGACATCGAGGGCGAGGTCAAGGTCATCAGGAACGACAAAAACTTGTACTGGTCGGCTGCCGCCAACAAGGGCGTAGCCGCCGCCGACAAGGCCAGCAAGTATTTCATCTTTATGCACCCGGACGTGGTGATCCTCAATCCCGCCTGGCTCGACCTCCTCATCAACGTCTCCGAATCCCAAGGCTCCCACATGGTTGGGGTCGATCAGCTTTCCTATTACATGCAAAACCAGAAGATCGACTTCGTTCAGGAATGGTTGCTGCTGGTGACGCGCGAGGGCTGGAAGGACATTGGACCCTGGCCCGAAGTATTGCCCCAGATCGGTCACGCTTTCGTTCTTACCCTGCGTGCCCAGGCCAAGGGGCTGAAGCCCCAGGTCATGAGAAACCCCATCGCGCACCATTATCGGGTGTTCAGCCTCGACATCAATGAATATGAAAGGCTCACGGAACAGGCGATGGTTGCCATTCCCAAGTTGATTCGGGAGACGCAGACCCAGGCGATTTAATCGTGGGCGTGTTCCCCGCCGCCAGTTTCCTTACAGAATTTGTCCATGTACGTTTCCCAGGCCGGGTGGTGGTGCGTGAGGTTTTTGTGTTTGGCGAAGTGGTTGGCATAGGCCATGCACCAGAGTTCTTCATCGTTCTGCTTCTGGCGGTCGGGGTGTTTCTTGACGGCCTTGGCCCAGGCTTCTTTCCAGGGCTTTGAACACATCTTTTCGTAGATCATGTGGGCGATTTCGTGGAGCGTGGTAAACTCCCTGCCATAATTCCACGGGGCGGCGACGGTGATCTTGTCCTTGTCGATGACACCGATATGCTCATCGTCGCCGTTTAAGGTGTTGCCGCCGACGTACTTGAACTTGAAGCCGTTCAGGAGTTGCCGGTGGCCAGCCGGCAGCTTCTTGAGCAAAGTTTGCACGTTCTTGTCCTCTTCTTCGGCCTCTTGGAAAAACTGCCTGAAGTTCATGGAGTTATGTAGTGGCCCGCTAAATAAATCCATGCGGTTGTTCCTCGATTGGCTTTACTGCGAAGACCTGGACGCCACAGGCGTTAGACAGATACTTGCCGGGCACCACGGCCTCAGTGTGGAGAGCTTGCGGACGGACATTATTGATTCGCACCTGAAGCATGGCGGCAAAGTCAACTACCACGAAAACTACCCGATTTCTGAAATCGGCCAACGGCGGCAGGGCTTTGTCAGGCAAAAGGCCCAGGATATGATCGGCTCGATGCTGCGCCAGCTTGGCCTGCCGCCCGACAGCGACACCAGGCCCCACTTGGAACAAATCAAGGCGATGCTGCCGCCGGTCATCATCAGCGTCCTGCCGGACGGCACCAACTACATTCAGGACGGCAACCACCGCCTGGGGGTAAGTTTGATGCTGGGTCTTCCCACGATCAAGACTTTTTTGCTCACGGACCAGTGAGTTGCGGGATATATAATACAATGATCGACAGGCCGCAAGGCGGCGTACTGCTACGCCTTATTAGCGGGGATTGGGTGGATACACCGTACCTTAGTGGGTGTTGTGCAGCGTCCCGCAGAGTGGACGGGCACCGATTTCGTCCTAGTTCGGCGGTTTAACCGTAGTCGAAAAACGGATAGTACGACACGACTTTATGCCGGAAAGCCTCGAAGAGCAGCAATCTTTCGACTGTGGATCACTCTGGGTTCTGGGTAGCGCCATTACAGGTCGGAGGTACGGTGGCTCGCTAAAGAATTGACCGAGAGGGACTGTTTGCCAGAGCAGTTCACAAACCTTGTACAAGTTCGGCTGTTCCTGGGTTCACCGACCTCTATCTCCGCTCCCTGTAAGTTCTTCGGAACCGGATTCCTGTCTTGTGGATGTCGATTCGGCCCCCAGAGATTGCCCCTGCATCACCCGATGCAGGGGCATTTTTGTGCGCCATTGTTACTAAATAAACACATGGTCAAATCAGCCAGTCCCACCAAGCGATCCTTCCACCTGGAATTCCTAAACGCAGCGCAAAAACTAGCCTGGGCGGGGTTCGAGCAGCATGACGTGCTTTTCCTTCTGGGTCCAGCCGGCTGCGGCAAGACCCACCTGGCAGCCGCCTTTGCCATCAACGAGATTCTTTCCAAGTCCCGCAAGAAGATCATCCTCACCCGCCCCATCGTGGAGGCGGGGGAAAGCCTGGGCTTCCTGCCGGGCACCTTCGATGAGAAGGTCAATCCCTATATGTTGCCGCTCTACGATTGTATCGACAAGCTTTGTGGCCGGGAGGGGCCGCAGCGGGACAGCCTAAATCGCAGCATTGAAGTGGCCCCAATAGCGTATATGCGGGGCCGCACGTTTGACAATGCGGTGTGTATATTTGACGAGGCGCAGAATGCCACCAAGATGCAGCTAAAGTTATTCCTGACTCGCTTCGGTGTGAACAGCAAGATTATCGTCACCGGCGATCCCACCCAGAGTGATTTGCGCACCCCGGAGATTGCTTTGATGGACGTGGTGGCCCGTTTGGAGTCCGTGCCCGGCGTGGGCGTGGTGAACTTTGGGCCGTCATCCATCGTCCGCCACCCGCTGGTTTCGTCAATTCTGGAAAAGCTGGAGCCATAAAGGCTAGATAACCCTATGGCAAATGCCCTTTACGATCACGGCAGACAAGCCTTCCTTGAAGGCGGTATTGCTTATCTGACTGATAACATTAAGGTCGCCCTGGTGAGCGGCACCTACACCCCCAACCTCGCGTCCCACCAGTTCTTGAGCGACCTGGGAGCGAACGTCGTTGGCACTCCCCTGGCCTTGACCACCAAGACCAGTACCGCAGGGGTGGCCGGGGCCTCCAACCTGACTTTCACCAGCGTCCCGGCGGCGACCGTCACCTACGTTGCCATGTTCAAAGACACCGGGGTGGCCGGCACCAGTCCTCTCATCTGTCTGATTGATACGGCCACCGGCCTTCCGGTGACGATTGCCGCTGGCGGCAATGTCGTTATTACCTGGGATACCGGCCCCAATGCGATATTCAAACTTTGACAGGCATACATAACATATGCCGACTCTTCTGGGCCAAGCCAATTGTGTAAGCCTCGTTACGGCGTCAAGTGTGGCGATTGCCACCTACCAGGCCGTGGGGCTGTTGGTTGTTGACGCCAGTGTGCCTGCACGGGCGAACGCAGCCTACGTTGCCGGCGCTTCCCTGGTCGCCGGCACACACCTGATCGTCAACCCCCACGTCGTCCCGATCCTGCACCCTCCGGGTATACCCAGCGGCGAGCATTTCGGCGCTGCTAAAGTCCGCCCCAAGCATATTTACACGGGCGCAGGGATCGTTACCACCGGCGGTACGGCGGGCGTCAACGTGGAGTGGAGCCTGCCCCTGGCGGTGCTGTACAATATAAGTGCCTCCTTCGACCTGACCCTGGGCATTGAATATAACATCGGGCACCTTCCCCTGTACTGGTTTCGGGTCGAGGGCCTGTGCGAAACGCCGAGCCAAGGCTGCCCGACAGCGCCGCTGGACGCCAGTGGAATGAAGCCGATCTTAAATCAATCGGGACGGCCCATCGACGGCCAATGTCCGCAGATGGCCGTACAGGTCGTGCCTGCTACCACTCCCGATGACGTGTGCCGGCGGGTAGCGCTGACGGGTTTTATCTGGCAAATTACCCGGATGAGCAAGTTCTCCAACCCGGTCAACCCGTTCGTAGGGCAGCAGCAACAAGACGCCGGCCTTATTGATCCAAACTGCAATACCCTTACGGACGTTCCCTTCTGTCAGACCGTGAATTGTAAGCAATTTTGCCTGCAAACTAACGCCCGCATCGGCCTGGGCATGGCGATGAGGGTCATCGACACCTTCTTCTCCTATACAGGCTCCGGCGCAGTGCATCTGACCGGCAGCGGATCGGGCCGGATTGTGCCGGTGATGATGGCCAGGGCATTCGGACATGAGGCTCAGGGAGGGTTCAGGGTCGCCGGCAGGGCGGGAGTCCGTGCCTCCCACTACCAATACAAACCAAAAGGCGCAGGCCCGGTCGGCATTCTGATAGGAGGCGCTGCAAGGATTAAAGCATCCCACTGGCGCTACGAGGGCAGCGGTGAAATGCACCTGGGAGGGCTGGGTGAGGCCGTTTCGACCCGTTACCAGGCCAGGGCGGCAGGTGTCCTTCACCTGGGTGGTGCAGCTTTGGTTCGGGGCAAACGGCGTTACGCTTCTGCCAATTTCGGTTCCAAGCGACCGAGGTTCACCAACCTGAAGCTGGCCGGCACGGCGAAAGCCGGCAGCGGGCCGGCACGGAAGAGCCGCCCCAAGGCGGCGGTGCCCTTCGTCACCTATAATATCAATCCGACCGGGATACCCTCAGCAGAAGCTTTCGGCACCAGTAGGCTCACCCCCAGGATTGCGCCGCCCTCGTTCAGCGGAGGCAACGCCTTCGGTCATCCGAGTCTGGGAATTCCCGGCCAGTATGCCACCGTTTGGGGAGGGCATGGAAGTGTGGTCAGCATGGAGCCGGTTTATCACGGTACGCCCGCCCCGCCGATCCCACTGGTGACGGCCTTTGTTCCGAACGATTGCGGCTGTCTTGGGTTGCCTTATAAGTTGCAGGTGAGTCACGATTTGGACCGGGCTGTGCCCCTGACCAATTTCCTCGTCCGCAATGGCCTCACCCTGCCGAACCCGGTGACGCTGTTTTTCAGCAATACGAGCAAGTCCTACCTGTCGAATACCCACTTGCGGGGGCAGTCCGGTGACGGCTCCAAAGACCTGTGGATGATCCTCTTTGAGTGGGCCTGTACGGACTTCTTTGGAGGTTTGCACATCGGTTCCCCCTTGTGGCGGTTCTCCTTCCTGGTGACACGTCGGAATGCCCAGACCCAGCAGTTCTTTGAAACCCGAATGATCGCCGGTTTCCCGCCCGCCACCATCTGCGCCGACGCCAACATGCCAGGGGAGGGGCTGAACTTCGGCTTCAAGTTCAACGTCAATGACATGACCTTTATCACCAAACACAAGCTGCGCGTGGATTTAAGCCTCCTTTATGACAACTTGGAGCTATTTACGTCCTCTGATTGGGCCAAAAACCCGTATTTCGCCGTTAATATATCAGCGTTGGAGAACCCGCATCAGACGCCACGGATGGATATAAGCCCCATCTTCCCCGAAGCGCCGACGAGTACATCCAACCCGATTGTACTAGCTTAATTAGAAAGGAAATATATGCCCGAATTCTTGACCATCACCCTGGCGGTGATCTTCTGTATCATTATTCTGGTGGGATGCGTTGCCGCCGTGGTTAGCGCCGTTATGCTGTTCCAAATGTCCAGCTTTCTGCTGAAGCTGGCCGATGCGATAAACGACTTGCGCAAGGCCATCAGCGATGGCTTCGACTCCCAGGTGGAGGCGCAGAAGGCGGTTGCCGAGGGCAATGTGAAAATATCCAACCACAACTCCCAGGTTCTTATGGACACCTTGGTAACGCTGGCGCAAATGCTGGAACTGGTGTTAAAGGGCCTGGGTTATACGCCCAGGCTGGACGAGGCTGCCGCCAGCGGCCTCAAGGACTTGGAGGAGGCGAAGACCGATTATAGCAAGCCCCCGGCCCCCAAAAAGGAAGAGGGATTGACTTTCCCCCGGCCCTAATATATCGTGATAATAGCGTTGGGCACGATAAATGTACCGAGGGATCAGGTATCGGAAGTTCGATTCAGTTCGGCCCTTCGGTGTGGAGCTTGAGGCGAGTAATACGATCTCCCGCCAGGAGTTGTGGAGTGTTATCGTCAAGCATTCGCACCGAAGTGCTGTGGTCACGGATTGGAGCCAGACCCACGGCAACCGTCACTGGCACATCAAGACCGACTCGACCTGCGGCCCGAAAGGGAAGGGCCTGGACCACGGTTTCGAGGTAGCTTCCTACAAGGCTGCTGGGCTGGCCGACATCTTTCATATTGCCGAGGTAGCCGGGCGGTTGCAGGAGTATGGCGTTCAAACGAACGACAATTGCGGGCTGCACGTCCACGCCGACGCCAGCGACTATTCCCCCACCCAGGTCGGGGTCTTTGTAGCCCACTGGTTGAAGGTTGAGCATTTCCTATTCAGTTGCGTGCCCCGCCGCCGCAGCACCAACCCTTACTGCCGGTCCCTGGGTAGCGTGTTCTGCCTGGACCACCGGGAGAATTACACCGCCGCCGAGTTGTGGGACATCGTTTGCCCGGCGGACATCTGCGTTTTTGAAAACCCGGAGCGTCGGGTCGCCCTGAACCTCATGAACTACGCGACCGGCCTCCGGCGCAAGCGCTGGAGTCGCAAGACCCTGGAGCTTCGCCTGCCCGAAGGAACCTTCCAGCCACTCCACGTCAAGAATTGGACCCGCTTCTTCCTGAATTTTGTCGATTACTGCAAAGACCGCCCCATGCCGGAAAATATATGTCCCTGTCTTGACGTGTCCGAGGCCCTGCGATATTGCGGCCTGGGCCACGACGATGACTTTTATATTTTCAGCCCCGGTCTGCATGAAACTCGCCTGTGGCTGCTGGAGCGCTGCCACCGTTTCGGCGGCACCGGCTGGGGCAGCATGGCCAATAATATGTTGAAATTTGTCTCGCCGCCTGTTTGAAATAAACCCCTCCCGCCTATATAATGATGTTGACCGTGAGCGATAGACTTCTGCGGTTATTCGCAGGCGAACAGTTTCTTGCGGTCATTACTGTCTACAACTTTCTTTACTATCTTTTACGGGAATTTACGATATGACTACTAATCAACTCATCGAGCAACACATCCCTCTCGCCAACAAAATCGCAGGTTATAAGAAGCGAAATCTGCCCCGCAGCGTGCAACTGGATGAACTCAGGTCCGCCGCCTATTTCGGCCTGGTGGATGCCGCCCAAAAATATCAGCCGGAGCGCTGCGACAGTTTCAAGGGGTACGCGAAAATACGCATCCAGGGTGCCATCGTGGATTACCTCCGGGAGCTTGGCTGGGGCAGCCGCCACGCCCTTCGGGGGCACACGTCGCTGGATTACGAGCCGCCGGCCCCGCCGGAGCAAGTTTCCCCGGAGCTATTCGGATTGGTGATGCCCGGTCTTCCGCCGGCCCGCCAGGCGGTCATCCGAGGGTACTTTATGGAGGAGAAGACCCAGGAAGAAGTCGGGGCCGAGATGGGTCTGAGCAAGGCCCGTGTCTGCCAAATATTAGGGGATTCCTGCCAACAACTTCGGGCAGAATGGGCCAAAGAGCGTTTGTGGGAGGAAGTCGCTTGATTATAATATGGTCATGATCGACGCCAAAATACTTCAGAGCCTCAAGGATCGCTACCCGCAGGTCCATCCCCTTATCTTCTTGCGCAGCGCAGAACGTGCCCGGAGTGCGGGCGACCTGTTTGATATTCTCGAAGGCTTTCCCAACCATTACCCCCTGACCTGGGACGACGAAAAACATGGTTGGGTGAAGTCGGATGATATTCTGCAAAGCCGCAAATTCGAGGAATTTAAGAAGGAGTGACTTTATAATAGTACGATGCGACTCTATGAGGAATATTTCAAGCGCCACGCCATTGAGGGCATCCCACTCGTCCAACATGACAGCCTGGGTGCCCTCATTTTGCGCACTCACGACAGCACCTACTGGCATAGCAATTGGCTGCTCGTCACGATTAAGTGGGTGGACGGCGGCATTCATCCGGGCAAGTACGTCGTAGAGTTTTACAGTCCAATTCACAATGGCTACGCCAAACAGCGTCTTTTCCAGAAATACAACGCCAAGGAACTGGAGTGGGACGAGTACGAGGATTATTTCCTGAACTGGTCGAAGTCGTTGGAGGGGGAGAGGATGCCAGGGGTGGTGACGGGCGGCAGGGACGTTATCCTCACGGCCTGGGAAATGTTCATCTACTGTTATGACGGCTGGTTCGCCCGCCAGGAGTCGGAGTTACGTCATTATGTGGATCGCTGTCTGGATGTGGACCTGCCCGTGGCGACCCGCTATGCGGGGTATCAGAATTCCCTGATTTACCTCACGGCCAGGCACCCCAACGTGTTAAAGGTCTGGAAATATGAAGTTTTGGCGCTGGTTCAGCACTATTCTGGATGGCTGGCGGCGTTGGTTGAAAGGCATGAAGAAATACGCTCCGGTGAGGGTCAAGAACCCACGGGCAGACAGCCACTTGATTCGATTATATCCTAACCAAGAATTGGTGGTCGTCCTGACCGATGAGTACGCCGCTTGCCATGTTATCGAAAAGACTGACTTCCTCATTCTCGACCGGGTGGAACACCTGCACAACGGCGTCGCGCATGTCTACCGCCAGAAGAACGACTACACGGCCTGGAGCGGACAGTCCACCGTTCTCCTGGGCGAGATCGGCCTGAGCGCCGGCTTCGTTTATTCTTCGCTTTGTATTCTCCTGGCCTGCAACACCAACCGTGGGAACGTACTAACGGCCATAAATCCCTGCGGTCAATCTTTGAAGGTCGAACCCCAACAGACGGTGCAGATCGTTGTGGAGGACGACGACCAGGAGTGGGACTGGACGGCCCGCAACCCTCCCGGCTGGACGATTGAAACCGCCGGCAACACCGGCTGCCCGCCCGAAAAGGCCCAATATTACGATTCGTCGGAGCGGTATTACTACTTCCGTTATGACCGCTCCTCCATCGAGAACATGCACTCGCTCGCCCACGGCGTCTATCCGGGAGGCACTTTGATTCTGTTCAAGGGTTCGTCCGAATGCGAACTCCACTTGATGGTTAATATCCGGGGCCGGCAGAAAGACGGCAACGGTCGGGCGTTTTCTGCGCCCCGGTTCAACAACCCTTATATCACGCCAATAAATAAGTTTAGACGGACACGGCCCACGCCTGGCCCATTTACCTCGACCGTGAGGATTACGGAGAAGGAAAACTCTACAATAGAGTCAGACTGCCGTGTTCATTACACTTAATTGCGTTTGATGAGGGAATATGCGAGCGGAATTCGGTGAAAAGAAGGGATTTAGGCAGGTGTATAGCACCCCGTCGCCGGGCCAGTTCGCCCTGGAGACGGGCGATCCGACCAAGCAACCGCATTGGGACCACTGCCGGGAACAGTTCGCCCCGAAATGGGAACCTGGCGTCGAAGGGTTTTATTTCTCGGTCGCCCCCGGCGAAACCGAAAACGTGGCCGGCTTTATTTGCAAGACCGAGGAGGTTCTGCAACTCCAAGAACTGCACCAACCGTGGGAAAAGACCTGCTACCACAAGACCGACAAGGACACCGTGCTGTGGGTACGACCGTCGCCGTTTTGGCGGGGTTGTGAAATGCGCCGCTCTCTTTTTACTATTCTTCTGCGCTGCGGCAGGTTGTATAATCCAGAGCGTGACAATTATGAGGATACCCTCTACGGCAAGCACGAGAGCGTATCCCAGGCCCAGGAATATATCAACCTGACGGAACTGGCCGTCAAGCGTTTTTTGTTTGGTTTTACCCAATATGTGAAGGTGCCGACCCTGACCGAATCATCGAGCTTCTATAATAGAATGGGTTGGGTTATCGTGTTCAAAAATCGTGACCTGCCCAGCGTGCGCCAGATGCTCGTGCTGCCGGAGGGCGAGGAGAAATTGAAGACCGTTATCGGCTTGGATGCAATATGGGCATAAGGACATGACGAAAACCACGACGAAGGTGCAGGCACACATCCGGTGGATGATCCGCAGGGACTTGCCCCAAGTTGTCGCCATTGAAGCCCAAAGCGGTGAAAATCACTGGACCGAACAGCAGTTGCTTCATTACCTGGGCAACCGCATTTATATCGGCATGGTTTGTGTAGACAGCCAGGATACCGTACTGGCCTACATGATCTATCAACTGCACGAAAACCGCCTGGATATTCTCAACCTGACCGTGAATCCGAAGGTCCGGCGGAAGTCCATCGGCTTCCACATGATGCAGAAACTCAAGTCGAAGTTATCCGAACACAAACGCACGATGGTGGAAATGACGGTGCGGGAGAGCAACCTGGAGGGACAGTTGTTCCTGCGGGCGATGGGGTTTGACTGCGATGACATCGTGCGGAACGGTTTCGATGACGGCGACGAGCAGGATTCCGCCGCCTGGGAAGACGGCTATCATTTCTTGTTTACACTCAACACTAATTAGAAAGGTGATTTATGAAGAAGTTACTGACGTTGGTGGGGATGCTGCTGGCTTCCCCAGCATTTGGTGAGGTCACGATCCAGGGCGAGGGCAAGGCGACGGCGACACCCGACGTTGTGTACGTCACGGTCGGCGTGGAAACCACTGCCAAGACCGCCTACGATGCCCTGGCTGCCAATAACGAATCCATGAGCAAGCTCTTCACAACCCTGGAGAAATTCGGCATCAAGAAGGAGCATATTCAGACCAGTGACCTCTCGGTGCAGCCGCAATACGACTACAACAAGAAGTACGAAGGCGGCTATAAACTCATCGGCTATGTGGTTGGCAACACGGCCAAGGTCTGCTCCTAC
>Ga0126369_10002222_pt1 | contig 13760 bp, 11 predicted proteins | sample PanSoiMetaPlot_1_FD_109646 | JGI IMG/M metagenome (GOLD analysis project Ga0126369, IMG submission 109646) | Tropical forest soil microbial communities from Panama - MetaG Plot_1 | ecosystem: Environmental > Terrestrial > Soil > Tropical forest > Bulk soil | place: Panama | collected 2016-02-17 | reverse complement strand
TTGCGTGACGCGGCGCGATTGTGCTACTACGGCGAAGCAAAAAGCACCGCGCTTCCGCCGGGATCACGAAGCAAGAGAACTCGCTAACCGAAGACGGCAATCCAACAGACAACACGATCCCCGGCACATCCCCCCTCTCGGTCGGCCTCGGAATTCTGGTCGCAAACCAGGCCTTCGTCGATCAAATTTCGCAGAGCGGTTCGCTTGCGGCTACGCGGTCCATTGCAACGTTTCTGTGGACCAAAGCCCTTTGGCCGTCGCGTCACGCCGCCATCTTACCCCGGGTACACTTTGTTCGTTTGCATCACGGTTAGCCATCTCCAGGGTCGCATCTCATGGTTTAGACTTAGTTTTGTACTTGTAAGGGTGCTCTGCTAGCCCTGCGGGGGTGCTGTCCGCCTTCAGAGTAACTGATGCCAGGCACTTGTTGTTGGAGGCTAAAGAGTAGGGTTTTTCCGCAAGCTGTGAAGCGGTTCGCTGCCGAGGAATAGACGTTGCCACACAGACTCTTTCAGGTGGGTGCTTGGGCTTAGGTTCTTTGGTCACAGGAGGCTTTCATGGCCGAAAAAATGTCTCGTCGAAAACTGTTGCACAAAGGTGGCTGCGGTGTGCTGGCAGGAGCCGTGGGGGCCTGCGCGTCGCCGGCGCTCCGCGCGTCCGAACCGTCTTCCGCTCCAACTCCCGCGACAGGTGTGGACTACTACCAGAAACTTGGCGTGGCGCCCTTTATCAACGCTGCCGGCACGTACACGGTGTTCTCTGCTTCGACAATGCCCGACGAGGTGCAGGCCGCAATCGCTTTGGCTTCTCGCCAGCCCGTCAACATCCTGGAACTGCGCGATGCCGCGGGCGAATATCTTGCAAAGCGTCTAAAATGCGAAGCTGCGCTCGTTACGTCCGGAGCCGCCGCTGCTCTTACGGTTGGCACTGCTGCTTGCGTTACTCTGGGCAACAAGAATGCAATCCTCAATATCCCCACCGACATGACTGGCCTGAAGAATGAAGTTATCGTGCAGAAAACGCATCGCTACGACTACGACCACGCAATCCGCAATTGCGGGACGCGCTACGTGGAAGTGGAAACCTTGGATGACTACGAGCGGGCCTTCAACGATAAGAGCGTGATGACCCTGTTCTTCAACGCCGCTGAGGGCGGAAAAGTCTCTCGTGAGGACTGGATCCGCGTCGCGCATAAACACAACATTCCTTGCTTCAATGATGCCGCTGCCGATGTCCCGCCGATTTCGAATCTTTGGAACTACACGCAGATGGGTTTTGATCTGGTCACCTTTTCTGGCGGCAAGGGCCTTCGCGGTCCGCAGTGCACCGGCCTGCTGCTGGGGCGCAAGGATCTGATCGAAGCTGCCAAGCTGAATAATTCTCCCCACTCCAACACCGTGGGTCGCGGCTTGAAAGTGGCGAAGGAAGAAGTGGTCGGACTGGTGGCAGCCGTGGATTGGTTCCTGAGTCAGGACGATGCGGCTCTCGAGGCCGAGTTCCGGGAGCGCGCCGAGTTGATCGCTACTCGCGTAAAAACCATCCCCACCGTCGACACAAAGATCTTCATTCCGCCGGTTGCCAATCACGTCCCTCATCTGCTGATCACTTACGATCAGAATCGCTTCGCGCTCTCGGCCACCGATATTGCCCAGAAATTGCGCCAGGGAAGGCCGCGCATCGAATTGAATCCCGGCACTGGTGGCGCTCCGGCCAGCGCTGGTTTGCCTGGCGGCACGAATACCATCATTGTGGGTGTGTGGATGCTGCAGCCCGGCGAAGACGCTGTCGTCGCCGAACGTCTGCACCAAGTTCTTCAGGCGGCGCTAAAAAGCTAGCACGATTTGCTGATAGGCAGGGCACCGGTTCGCGCGCGCACGATGTGAATCTGCGCGAGACCGAACGCAGGGACACAGTCGTCGCATGGTCTGGTTTTTCACAATTAAACCGTTTCAAGGGTATTTCCTCTCATCCGTTCTGATGATAAAGTCCAGTGCGGTTGCAATTTGGAGGAACTATGAGTCGGCTGCTGTCTTTCGCCGTCCACGGCACCGCCCGCAAGGCACTCGTTGTTCTTATTTTTCTCTTGTTCGGGGTTCTGGCCTTTGCGGGGAATCCTTTCGCACGGACTCGCCCGCAAGTGGCCCCAGCGGACAGCGCCGCGGCTTTGCTCGAAGGGTTTCGCCACGTGGAAGTTGCTTCCGTCTCCGACGCGATTGAGCAACTCACGGGGCGCAAAATGTACATGTCGCACCGCATGCGTCCGATCTTTGCCACGAAATTTGCCGGATTCGCAGTTACCGTTCTCCTGAAAAAAGAGGCCAACGATGATGCCAACGCGCTCACTGGGATGCTGGCTGCCATTGATCAGGGAACGAAGGACTCCGTCTACGTCATGGTGGTCGAAGATGGCGTCGACATCGCCGGCATGGGCGGACTGATGGGGACCGCCATGTATTCGCGCCAATACGCCGGCGCGGTCATTGATGGCGGCGTTCGCGACGTTGCTTATCTCAAAAAGATTGGCTTTCCCGTTTACTCGCTGGGAATCGTTCCTTCTACTTCGATTCATCACTACCGCTTTGGCGGCTCCAATATCCCGGTTGTTTGCGACGGCGTCGAAGTGAAAGCTGCCGACATTATTGCCGCGGATCAGGATGGCGTTGTCGTCGTGCCGCGAGCGGACGCGCAAAAGGTTCTGGCCTTAGCCCAGGAAATGGATTTCAAGGAGCACTCCATGTATGCCTACATCGAGAAGCTGAAATCCATTGAGGAGGCGGTGAAGAAATTTGGCCGCCTGTGAGGGGTAGAGTCGGTGCAAGAACCTGTTTTGCGAGCAGCAGAGCCCTCACTTTGCTCGGGACGACAACGAATTGTGATTTTTCCGCATGCTATAAAGCCTTGGCCTCCGGTTACCGGATCTTCACGTAGACTCGTCGAGCAGGGGTGGTTTCAGTTTGGCGCGGGATTTTCATTTTGCGGTACGAATCAATTTCGTTCACTTTAATTAAAGGAGAAACGCTATGTTTTCTAAGCTTACATCTCGCAGGGGCTTTGCCGCTCGTCTCGTGTCACTATTTACGGGTGTCGGCGCTGCAAGCTTGCTTTCCAATTCCACGGCAACAGCCGCGCAAGCGCCCGGTGGCGTGCAGAAGCTCGACTACGAAGGAAAGCCCGCGGGCACTGGTTTCATCACGCCGCTGATTATTCACAACGGCGTGATCTACATTGCCGGGCAAGGCGCGCACTCTCACGATTCCAGCGAATTCCCAATGGACATCGAAACGCACACGAAGAAAGTGATGGAAAACGTTAAGACCCTGGTCACCACCGGCGGCGGAACAATGGATAGCATCCTGCAACTGACCGTGTTTCTGGCGAATATTGACCACTACGATGGCATGAACAGTGTCTTCAAGACGTACTTCCCGAAGGGTGGTCCCGCGCGTACGACTGTTGCGGTTGCCGCTCTTCCCGGCAAGTCTCTGGTGGAAATCAATTGCACCGCTGCGGTAGTGAAGTAAGGGACCCGGAGACGAGGAGAACTCCGATGGGACTCACCTTGAAATGGACTCGCCGATCATTTGTGAGCAGCCTCGGTTTTCTAACCGGCAGCCTGTTGAATTCCCGGAGGCTGTTCTCCTCTCCGCGTCCGCCTTTACCGCCCGACACAAAGATCACGGGCTTTGGTTCGACAGGAAATGTTTACGAGGAACTCGGGGTCACCACCGTCATCAATGGGCAGGGAACGATGACCGTTCTCGGCGGCTCGCTGATACGCCCGGAAGTGGAAGCCGTGATGGCGCTAGGGGGCCAGCACTTTGTCAGCATCCCCGACCTGGAAGTCGCCGCAGGAAAGCGGATCGCAGAGATGCTGAAACTTCCGCCAAACTATTCCGCCATTGTTACATCTGGCGCAGCCGCAGCCATGCAATCCGGACTCGCCGGCATTCTTACCGGAGACAATCCTAAATTCATCGAACAGATTCCCGATCTAACGGGCATGAAGTCCGAAGTCCTCATACAGAAGTCACATCGCAATCCCTTCGACCACCAGCTCCGCAACACCGGCGCGAAATTGGTGGTCATTGAAACGCGAGATGATTTTCGCAAGGCCATCAATCCCAAAACGGCGATGATGCATTTCTCCAATTTCGCGAACGAGGATGGCAAAATTAAGGTCGATGAGTGGGTGAAATTGGGGAAGGAGAACGGGATCCCCACCTTCATCGACGCCGCTGCCGACACCCCTCCGGTCTCACATCTGTGGGACTATGCCAACATGGGCTACGATCTGATCGCGTTCAGCGGTGGCAAGGCCATGCGCGGTCCGCAGTGCGCCGGACTGTTGCTTGGGCGCAAGGATCTGGTCGCTTATGCGCTGCTCAACAACAGTCCTCACGAAGACACCATTGGGCGCAGCCAGAAAGTGGGCAAGGAAGAAATCGTTGGTATGGTCAAGGCACTTGAATGCTATCTGAACGAAGACCACGAAGCCTTAAACAAGGAATGGCAGCGCCGGCTGGAATTCGTTTCCAGCAAACTCATCAGTCTTCCTTCGGTAACGACTGCGTACTTCGTTCCCGATATGGCCAACCACGTTCCGCACATGGAAATAAAGTGGGATCCGCAGCGCATAAAAATTACTCCACCCGAGGCCAGCGCGGCGCTGCGCAAGGGAAGTCCTTCGGTGGTGGTTTCGACAGGGGAGAGAACTGGCGCGCTTTCGCTGAATTCCTTCATGCTTCAGCCGGGAGAAGAACATATCCTGGCGGACAAGCTTTATGAAGTGCTGAAAGCCCACTCTACATGAGCTGTGGCGGAGTAGATTCCGACACGCGGTGCCGCTATGTCTGAGCAGCCACGGCGCGGGCACGTCCGTTGGTTTCTTGTTTTCTGGCTTTTTGTACTTAGTGCTGTTTCGTTTCTGGACCGCGTTAATATTTCGGTCGCAGGCAGTTCCATCGCTGCAGAATATCATCTCAGTCAGATTCAATTGGGCTGGGTGTTCAGCTCTTTTCTTTGGGGCTATGCGCTGTTTCAGACGCTCGGCGGATGGCTCGCGGACCGCCTTGGACCGCGCCGTGTGCTCACTGCTGGCGTCGTTTGGTGGGGCATCTTCACGGCACTCACCGCCGCTGTCGCCCCGGCCATGGCCGGAGCCGTTTTTCTTTTTGTGCTGGTGCGTTTCTTGTTGGGCGCGGGAGAGGCCATCATCTTTCCTGCCTCCAATCAATTTATTTCCCGCTGGATTCCCACGCAGGAACGCGGCATTGCCAATGGCGTGATCTTCGCTGGCGTGGGCGCCGGCGCGGGGTCGGCTCCGGCCATCGTTACGTATATCATGGTTCATTATGGCTGGCGCTGGTCTTTCTGGCTGAGCGCGTTCATCGGCTTGCTCGTGGGGCTGGTCTGGTTCCTCGCTGCGCGGGACACACCCGAAACTCACCCAAGCGTTCGCCCTCCCGAACTGCTACACATCCAAACGGGCTGTGGCCCGGGAAGAGCGGCGGCTCCTGCGGCCAATACCCGCCTTGTTCCTTGGAGCGCTATTCTCTCGAGCAAGGAAGTTTGGCTTGTTACCATGAGTTATTTCTGTTTCGGGTATGTCGCGTGGATTTTCTTTAGCTGGTTTTATATCTACCTCGCCAAAGTTCGCGGCCTCGATCTGAAAGCCAGCGCGTTCTACAGTACGTTTCCCCCGCTGGCTATGGTGGTGTGCAGCCTGCTGGGCGGTGTGATCAACGATAAACTGACGAGGTCTCGCGGCAAGCGCGCGGGACGTTGCGGCATTGCCGTATTCGCTCTTGCGCTCGCTGCCGCGCTGCTGGTGATCGGTTCACAAGCAGCGAGCGCGCGTCTCGCCAGCCTCGTCCTGGCCGGTGGCGCCGGGGCTCTCTACCTCGCACAGAGCAGCTACTGGTCGGTTACCGCCGATATCTCGGGTCCCAGGGCTGGTTCGGCTTCCGGGTTCATGAACATGGGCGCGCAACTGGGAGGCGGCCTGACGGCTTTGCTGACGCCCGTCATCGCCCAGCATTTTGGCTGGACGTATTCCTTCCTGGTCGCTGCGACCCTGAGCGCTCTTGGTGCCGTTGCGTGGCTTGCGGTCGATCCGTCGCAGACGTTGGGTCGCTTTGGACAAGAGTCGGACTAAATCGAGGCCTCATTTATGATTCTCTGTTGTTCCTGATGCCGCCACGTATTGAAAATTTCGAATGACAATCTCCTGGTCGCTTGGTGGCGTAGTCTTGAAACACCAGAAATTCATACCCAGAGACAACGGAAACTGTGGGATTCGTGCAGTGTAGTCGGATGGCGAGAAGGTTAGCGTCCGCAAAACATTAGCCGTCGTTCCGAGAGGCTGCAGGCCGCCCATAATCGTCGCAACAATTCGCGTCGAACTCCATTCGAGGCGAGCCGTCGTTAGCGTTCCTCCACGCAAGCTAATAGTGAAGTTGTCTTCCTTGGGACTCAGGCGCTTGTTTCCAGTAGCCGGATAGAAAGTGAAATCCGCGTTGCACTCGTGACACGTGTTGTTCCATTTCGAAAACTCAATATCAATCTCGTTTTCGGCATCCACTCCAATCCCAACTTTCGGACCATAAGGGAAAAATCCAAGGACCGTAGATTTGTCCATGTTGTCTACGTGACCTTCGACCTGCCATTGATAGGTTCCGAAGCCGATCTTATCCGTAGAAAACAATTCCGAAGCCGTGTAGCTTCCTCTACGGTTGATGATTCTCAGATGCAGATATCCATTCTGATCGACGAAAACATTGGCGGGATCACCCTTGGCCACGCCAGCCATGCCGCCCGCCGTTACGCTCCATGTGTGTCCCTTCCAGATAAGAACGTCACCGGCAGACCCGTTCGTGGCCGAAGGCGCTGTCCCGCAGCCGGTTTCTGCCGCAATTACCAACAGGCAAAGCGCTGAAGCCAAACAACCAGTCCATCTGGACGGCATATCCCGTGTCACGCTGTGATCCTAAAAATCCATATTCTTTCGCTTCGTGTGCAGGGCTCGCACGCGTAAAGCATACTAAAGCTGAATTTTCTGTGGCAATTTCCTTCGGTTGGTGCCGAGGGCCTCAAAACCGAGACGCGTGAACCAACGATAAGCCAGATGCATGCGCACCTCTTCCATTTAACGCCGTTTGCTGGCGATGCCGTCGAGATAGCCGACCAGCAGCAGTCGCAATGGAACTTCAGGATCGATCGAGGATCGGCCCGTGGGCTGCAGAAGTCCTTCAGCTCTTCAGGTACGAAACCGAAGTCGACGTAACGGTCGACTGTTCGCAGTAAATGATCGTTGGGGATCTGCTCTCCCAAAACGGAAATAACAAAATAGCCATTCAGCCCGGCTCTGCTGACCCATCATCGGCGTTGTTCCTCCCTGCTGTACGCAGTAGCACAACAGGGGCTAGTCACCCCAAATGAAATCTCATTCCAGATTCAGTTTTTCAACAGACTCAGACGCTTGTGGGCAAGCACTCTCTGAGACTTCAGCTCAGCTTCAGTACCGTGCTTTACTTTACTGGTAACCGATGCGAAATGGCATGACAATTTGAGAGGGTAATCGCCTGGTGTGAAAGTCTAAAATACAAACATACGGTCAAGCCAAATGGCTTACGGAAATCGATTGCATGGGAGGTCACGTGAGCCAATCACCGCTCGTTAGTACTCCTGGGAATTTCGTCGCGACAGGGTTGCGTCGCAGCACGCGCCTAGAAAAATCCGTCCCCCTGATCGTCTTAGGTCAGAATCGGCTGGGAGAGCCCTTCATGGAGCGAACCGTCGCGGTCAGCCTCAATATGCATGGTTGCAGGTACCACTCCCGCCATGATTACGGTGTTGGAACATGGGTTACGCTGCAGATGGTGGGATTAATCAGTTCCGAGGAAAAGCCTGCAACCGTGCGCGCGATGGTTCGGTCGGTCCAGCCGCCCGGGAGTCTACGCGAACTCCAGCAGGTCGGCGTGGAACTAGAAACCCCTGCGAATGTGTGGGGGATTGTGTCGCCGCCGTCGGATTGGCTGAGCACCGAAGGAAAGAACACGTCGACGGCCAAACTCGCAGGGGTGATGGCCCCGGCGCACGAATCTGCAACGAAGAAAGCAGGCGAAAACCTGATGAAGCCAGAGCCTAAGGTATCCGAGGTCACCAGTTTCCCGTCTCCGGGTGCGTCTTGCCCCCCTGCCGGACCAGCCCCAAAAGTAGGGGAGGCTCCGCGACCACCACGTGTCGTGGTCACACCCGATCAGCTTATTTCCGCACTGCAAGGGAAACTTCAGCAAGAGGCGGAGAAAGCGGTGCAGGCTGCGGTAGCGAAGCAGGTGAACGAGGTAGTTCGGGAGGCTGTCAGCTCGATTGATGATGCTCGCCGGTCGAGCGTGCGAGAGGTGCAAGAACTTCTTCCGAAGCAGCTAGCAGCAATGAAACTGTCGCTAAAGAAAGAATCCGCCGAAGAAATGGCCGCGCAGTGGCAAGAGGACATGCAGATGTATCGAGGCCAGGCCGAGCAGATCGCTCAACGCCTGGAAAAACAGGCAGACGAATTGCGACGTGAGCTGGCGAGTGCGCAAGCATATGTGGACAAGTTGACGCGAGACATTGAATCGTCGATTCCGGCGAGCCTGAAGGAGACGATGAACCAAGCGACATCGGATTTTGAGAGTGCGACAGCCGTAATTGCAGACCGCCGCCACGAACGACTGCTGGAGAATGTGCAGATCGTGATACAAGACGCGCTTTTGAAGCTGAATGCGCGCTCGGCGGAAGTCCAGGCGTGCGTGCAAAGTGCGGCAAATTCCGGGCTGGAGGAATTTCGCCGGGAGGCGGAACGGCATGTCAATATGACGCTCGCGGAGACGAAGGAACGGGCAGTTTCCGCGCTCTCTTCGCTTGACGCGGAAAGTCGAACCCTCTGCGATACACGTCGCCAAGCGCTGGAGATGGAAGTGGCGCGTTCCGCTGAGCGGGTGGCGGAACAATTCCACAAAGGAATCAAGGCTTTCTTGTACACCTGCTTGGTCACGGCGGTCGGCGCCATGGACGAACACTCCAAATCGACACTCGACACGCTCCCGAACGATGAGGGAAAAACTCCGGACGAGACACTCAGCAGGTCATAGGTTCACGATGATCGGTAGGAATTTGATCTCCACGCCGCAAGACCTGTATATGACGCACTCGGCTATGCTGAGAGTCGGCCGCTTGCAACCAGTGAGCCCGTCAGCAAACCATACCGGAGGGCTCCCAGCGAGTACACGTCCGTCCGGGTATCCACGTCTAGGATTGCCGGATCCGCCTGCTCCGGACTGACGCATCCAGGCGTCCCCAAAAAGCTGCCGATCACAGTGAACTGCGCGGCTCCTACGAACTCCGGAACCACCTTTTTTGCCAGCCCGAAGTCGATGATCCGCGGCAACGGCTTGTCGTCGACATCCACCACTGGAATATTGGCGGGCTTCAAGTCCCGGTGGATGATGGTCGTTTTGATGTGCATGCTGGACTCCGTCGCAACTTGTATGAATAGATCGAGCCGGTCTGTGATCTTCAACTTTTTTGGGTCGCGGCAGTCGGTGATGGGCATGCTCGCAACGCACCCTTCACAAGGTAGGGCGGCCCGCCCGGCTTTGCTCCGCCGTCAAAAACCTTCGCGATTGCCGGAAGGTCCATTAGCGCGAGCGCTGGCTTTCATTCTGAAACCGCACCAACGCCGTACTGTCGAACATTCCTCCCTTGATGCGCGTCAGAGCAACTTGCCGCTTCACCGGCGCCGTTTGCTCCGCCAACCAAACCTGTCCCATGGCGCCCTCTCCGAGTTTGCTGACCAACCGGTATGGCCCGACGAGTTTTGAGATTTGCACAGCATCGACCAATTGCGCGCATAGTTGGGTGTCCGAAAGACCTAGCGAACTCTCGTAAGCCGACAGCACTGATTTGACTTCCGTTCGAACCAGAGGATCTGCCGCACAGGCCTCGCTCACGAAAGTCTCTCGTTCTTGCGACGCACGTTCCTGCGCTTCTGCAAGCTATTGCCTTACTCCTGAGCTAATTTTGGTTCTTCTGCATGCGTACCCCGCTTTAGTTGCCTTGAGAGCCATGCTTTGGCGACGTTCCAGTCGCGTTTTGCTGTAGATCGTGAGATTCGCAGCGCTTCCGCCGCTTCTTCCACGGTAAGGCCACCAAAAAAGCGCAACTCCACAAGACGGCTCTGCTGCTCGTCGATTCTTGCTAGCTCTCTCAATGCATCGTCAAGCTGCACCAGATCGAGGCTCCGTACCTCCTGGGCAAGAGGTTTGCCTCTTCGGTCGCCCGGATCGTCCTGCATCCCGTTCAATTCCACTAGCCGGTCTGTTCCTCGCTTGGCTGCTCCGCGGTTGCGCGCATAGTCCACGAGGATTTGCCGCATCACCCGCGCAGCGACGGCCACGAAATGCGTGCGATTCTCCGCTTCAAAAGGACGCCCGCGTGCCAGACGGACATATGCTTCGTTAACCAAGGCGGTTGTCTGCAGCGTGTGCCCGGGACGTTCTCTTCTCAGGTGATAGTGTGCTAAACCGCGCAGCTCGTTGTAGACCAGGGGTACTAGCGTCTCCAGAGCTTGCTGATCACCGGCCCTCCACCGCTCAAGTAATTCGCTGACTGTCGGAAACGGTTCGCAGGACAAGGCGACCCTCGAAAACCGCGAAAATTGTAATAACGATAGCCCTGCGTGGTTCGCGAGTCAATCCAATCAGCAAGTCCAATCAGCAAGTGGACCTTTTCTCTTCGTCTTCTCGCAATTACCAGTATAGGCGGGTAGCTCGCCTCTTTGGCTGAACTCACGATTCACAACGCTGCCTCACGCGCTTGCTCTCCGCAGCGGTACGCGTGAGCGCGTAAACGCCCGTTTCTAGGGGCCACGACAGGAAAGAGAACCACCTGCGGATTAGGAAGAGGAGTCAAAAGAAAATGAGACACATTTCTCTCAAATCGTTGGCTATAGCTGTTTTGTTAGCGGGAGGCCCTACACTAATCGTTGTCGGACAGAACAGTAGCATTACCTTTAAGGCACACGATCCTGGTCCCCGGCCTAATGCACAATCTCCCGTTCCGAATCCGGTTCCGGGGCTAAATGAGAATGAGACGGCGTTGTTCAATGAAAGCCTTCTTCGCGTTTCCGAGCTGGAAGGTTCTTGCGATACGTGCTCGCAGCAGCCGCCAAATGTCTCTCCGATTGATCCCGATCCGGACAACCCGTTATCGCCACAGTCGCTAGTGAACTCCGCGGGCATGAGTCCGGTCTTTAACGCCGATCAGTGCTTTATCTGCCACTCACAGCCGCAGATAGGCGGCAGTTCCCCAGCGCATAGTCCGGCAGAGAAGATTGCGCATCGCTTGGGTGGGACAAACATCGTTCCGGATTTCGAAGAACCGGATGGAGCATTTCGCGAGGTTCGCTTTAAGTTCAATGCAGACGGGACACGCGACGGCGGAGTGCATAGCCTCTTCACGCTCCAGGGACGCTCCGACACTCCAACGTGCACTCTCAAACAACCGGATTTCGCCACGGCGGTCCGCGAGCGCAACATTGCTTTCCGTATTCCCCTTCAACTGTTCGGACTGGGCTTAATCGAAAGCATTCAGGATTCCGCGATTCGCTCCAACATGAATGCCAACCTGTGGCAGAAGCGGGAGCTTGGAATCGCGGGGCGCCCCAATATCGTCCCCAACAACGGTACCATCAGCCGGTTTGGCTGGAAAGCACAGAACGGCTCGATCACGATCTTCGCCGGCGAAGCCTACAACGTGGAGATGGGTATTAGCAATGACGCTTTCCCCATTGGTCGCAGTGAAGATACGACCTGCAGTGAGGTGTACGAACCATTCGATATCCCGCGCACCGAGCCGACGCTTTACAACAATCCGTTGAAAATCATGCCCGCTTGGCTCATGTTCACGGAGTTCATGCGGTTCGTCGACGCTCCCCAACCCGCACCGATGTCGGTGAGCGCGCAACATGGCAAGGAACTGTTCGGCAGCGTTGGCTGCGCCCTCTGCCATACCCCGTCGTTCAAAACACCTGGAACCACGAGTCCGGCCTCCCCGTTGCAGGAAATCGGACCTCACTCGGTGGCGCTCCGCGGTCAGACTGTCAACCTCTTTTCAGATTTGCTGATCCACCACATGGGTGCAACTCTGGCTGACAATATCGTGCAAGGAAGTGCAGGACCCGACGAATTCCGTACCACGCCGCTTTGGGGCTTGGGGCAACGATTGTTCTTCCTTCACGACGGGCGAACCAATGACTTGATGGTGGCGATCCGGGACCACTTCTCGGGCCGCTTTTCTGATGGTGGTGACAATCCGGCCAAAGACTTCCGATCGTACACCTACGGTCCATCGGAGGCGAACGGAGTCGTGGAACGCTTCAACAATTTGTCGGAGAGCGATAAGCAGGCGATTCTGGATTTCCTGCGATCGCTATAAATCAAGCGGAAACTCGGTGGGCAGAAGTTCATTTCGGAGGCGAAAGATGAGAAAGCCGATGTGTCTCGTGATGATGATTGCTGTCCTCATCACGACAGCAACCGCGTCCAGTGATCCCTTCATCGGCAAATGGGTACTCGATCGACAGCAGTCGAAGTACCCCGCCGGAGAATGTCCGAAGCTCATGGTTATCGAAATCGAAGCGACGGGTCAGGGTATTCGATACCGTTCTTACGCTGTTTACGCGAATGGTGGTAGCACTCACGCACAATACACTGCCGAGTACAACGGCAAGCCGGTGTTGGTGTTGGGCACTCACGGGATGCTGCTGCCAGTGTCCCTGAAGCGACTCGACCTGCATACTGTAGTTGCTTCCTATTTCAAGTCCTTCGAAGTTGTCGCCATTAGCCGTAGAGTCGTCTCCCACGACGGGCGGCGAATGACGATCACGACAACTTCAAAAGACCGGTTCGGTAAGAGGGTAACAACCGTGGGTGTTTACGAGAGACAAACCGAAGCTAGGCTGATGGACGCTCACAAGTAATTGACCGCCGCTCATTGCTATGCGCCTTTGGAATTACTTCGGAGTCCGCACTCTTCAATGTCGCTGGATCCGCTTGTCACCCGCTGTCACGGGATCCGTGGGACGGCGGAACGATGAGGCGAGCAGTAGTGTGAGGGTCGACGGCTCGGCCCGATTGCGAATCGGTTTTGTGAAACTCCCTCACGGGGTCGAGGCAACTTGCCGAAGCCAGTCGACTGCCACCAAAATCACTGATCGCCAGAAACGGAAGCCATATTCGGAAACGGACACCCGGGCGCCATAGGCCTAAACTTCGCGCAATCCCGCTTGAGTCCGGATAACTTATGAGCAGGGGACAGCGGGGTGCTGTAAGTGGTGCCAGAACCATTTCTGAATGACATGCTGTTGCGGACGGAGCTCGGCAGCTGAGGCCGAGGTTTTATATTTCATTGGCCGAATCCAAAATCCTCTTGTTAATGAGCAGAGCCTTATCAAATTCGGATTGCGCGTCCATGAATCTCAGTTGTCTAGCGATTCATTCCGCCAATGCAGGAGCTTGGCGGAGTTTAACGGCACCACTGTCAGGCCTGCCTGAAATCCTTTTTATCACGAGCAGCCCAACGAGGTAGCACCCACACGCGAGGAGCAGCACCATTCGGAAACCAACCATCATTCCAAGCATCAGCGCCAGCACCGTGCCAATCACAGTAAAGAAACCATTGACGCCCCACACCCATGCTCCCAAAGCGGAAGAACGCTGCAT
>Ga0126369_10002221_pt1 | contig 13765 bp, 11 predicted proteins | sample PanSoiMetaPlot_1_FD_109646 | JGI IMG/M metagenome (GOLD analysis project Ga0126369, IMG submission 109646) | Tropical forest soil microbial communities from Panama - MetaG Plot_1 | ecosystem: Environmental > Terrestrial > Soil > Tropical forest > Bulk soil | place: Panama | collected 2016-02-17 | reverse complement strand
GTGCAGAACGTGCTGTGCCTGTTGGGCGGGCCGGTAGAGTTGGTTCGCGAGAACTTTCCTTGGGACAGTGAGTTCTATCCATTCGAATTTCGTCTCGAGCGGCTGACGGTAGGTTGTCTCGCCTGTTACCTGTATGCCGAGATGTCGGACCGCGTGCTCGACCTCCCGCGGGAACTGAAACCTCTTGCGCAGCGCGCTGAGAAGGCCGCCCAACAGCATCTCAAGAAACGTTTGGAGGGAATACGCAAGCCACTGCCGGACCTGCAACGGCCGGGAGTACATCAGATCAGCGTACTCTATCAACGCATCATCGAGATTCTTGCCGACCGCCATAAGATTCCTGATTCGGTTTTGGATTACGGCAGCGTACGGTTCCAAGCTTCCACAGATGAATGGGGCCGCGGCTACAGCACCGCGATCACGAAAGAAGGCGCATATGCTCCCACGAAGGTTGCGGACGACGGAAATGCATTGGCGAATTTTAGGAAACGCCGCGAAGAGATTGAGGAAACAGCTACCCACGCGAACACCATCATCAAGACGGCAGCCACACGCCAGCAGGCAATCGATGCGTTGATGAGCATCGTCGAGCAAGGCGATGCCTCAGATTCGAGGTCAGGGGGATCGCATTTTGAGCGGTTAGGCTTGATCATGAATCAACTTCTTGACTTGCGGGCGCGTCGATGGAACCAATGGGAACCGCCGACGCATTTCGTGGCGGACGATCCGCATACAGCCTTGTCGGACGAGCAATCGGATGAGTCCACGATCACGTATGCCCACTCCGCGGCATGGGCGAACTTATTCAACCTTCGCTATCGCATGCTGCTGATGTATCTCACCCACTCATTCCAAATCGCACGCGATGGTCGCCGCGCGTACCTGCGGGGTGCCATCATGCACAGAGTGTTTGCGGAGATGTACAATCTCAAAGCGATCGCGGGCATTCTCGTTCGGATGCCGTTGAAGGACCCATCTAATGCGCTTCGCGCCGGGCCGCCGTTCCAAATGCCGTACACACTAGCCTTGCCAATGGAGGCAATTGATCGCTGGCGGCTGCACCGCGATCTAGTTCGCGGAGCATTGGAACTCAACCGCGATCTCCAGAACGCGAAACAATCCAGCAGCTCCGTTGCACAGCTGCGGCTTCTCTCGCTCATGCAAGATCTGGATGGGAAGTCCGCCGAGTGGATCGAACAGGTAATGGTCGGCCTGACGCGCGGCGGGTTTTCTTCTCCATGACCATCAAAGCGCTGCGCCTTCTGCCCCCTTTGGCGTTCACGCGGTTTGGATCGGCGCCGACGCCGCAGACCAACTACGACATCGAGGTAGACCATACCTCGCTTGGCTTTCGAAAGATCCGCTCCGGCCGGACGCTGATCGTCGCAAAAGAGGGGAAGCTCACGATTCGTGATCCTGCACTGCAGCGCGCCGAACCTAACGAGATCTTTCGTGACGGTCCCCATATCCGTCAGGTTGCGCCATTCTTCGAGCTGTTCGCGATAATGGAGGAGGACCAAGACAAATTGGTGCCCGTCACGCTCGATCTGCTGAAAAAGTGTAACCTCGGCTTCTCGAACGTCCAGTGGAAAGTGCACGTCGAGAACCGCAAGGTGTTTCGTCGTACCGGCGATCGGAAAGATAAGGTGATAGCGGCGACTCCCTGGTTTGGCGACCATGCGCAACAGTGGTTGACTGGCACTTGCGATAATTGCCTCGGCTCGATAAATTTTGGCTATGTTCAATTCGTCGAGCCTGACCTGACAGACCAAGTCTCCTCACATGCGCGCCTGCGTTTCACGCCTGCACCAGGCAAGATTTATGGTCCGATCCGGGGTAAACCTGACGCTCCGCAAGACGACGAACCTCATGTGATTCCCATCTACCAAGGTACAACATGGCCGGGGTTCGATCAGGCAAAACCTGGCAACAGAAAAGTCTCGCGAGGAAAAAAAGAATCCGAGGGCGACGAAACATGGCCACGCGAAACCTTGCCGCCCTCCCTCTATGCGAACACGAACAAGTCGCCAGCCGCGCCGTGGTTGAACCATGACCGCGCGATCAGCCGCGGTTACCTCGATGATGCCTGCGATGGTTTTATCTATGTGAAAATCGATGCTCTGAAGGGTCCCGATGGCAAGCCGTTGCAGACCAAGGCCCGGATTTGTGTCGGACCTCCGGCGTTCGTTCCCGACTCGCGGTTCGTCCGCACGTTATCCGACGATCTCGATCAGGTCGTAAATGGGCCCAACGCCGACGATCTGGATGTCGCCGAGGCGCGTGAGCGCGCGCTCGATATCGTCCGGCGCTCCTCTGAAACTGTTCGCTTCATGAACGTCGCAGTGATGAACGGTAACTCCATTGACGGCCGGCCTGCAGAAGAGTTCGATACCATGCCGGCTGAAGAAGCATTTACCACAGAACGGCCGGTGCGGCCGGTGATGGCTCCCGCTAGCGCCGACACAGCCGCCATTCTTGGTCTGCACCAGCACATCTTTGCTGCGGTCAGCTGCGGCGCCGCCCCGTGGTTCCTGAGGCTGCTTCGCAGGCCCGACGAGATCGGCGACCTGACCGACCAGGGGCGGCGCAAGATGCCCGCGCTGATGAGCGGAGCCGACAGCTTCTACCTAGCCCTCACTTACCGCCAGATTGCCACCATCGAAAAAGCAGCTGAAGGGGACATGTTTGACCAGGTGACGCCGTTGCTCGCTTGCTCGGCAACGTTCGGGCCGGCAGACGGTGAGCCGAATTTCGAACCAGCGGTCGAGCCGGGGGGGAAACCTGGTATGTTTGAGCCGGTGGCTGAGCGTTCTGCCGATGGCGAGAGTTTCGAGCCGCCGGTGAACACCACCGATCCGCCCGGAATGTTTGAGCCAATGATCGAGCTGCCCGGCGATCGGGAGACGTTCGAGCCGTCGATTGAGCCTACGGATCGACCGGGAATGTTCGAGCCCCCGACCGAGCAATCGAAGCATTCCACCCTGAGGGGGGGCTTTCGCCCCGCAACCTGACGGCCCAGCTGAGCTACCCGCGCGGCCGGCAATCCGGTCACGTCGCGACCCGAGATGGCGATCGCGAATTGCTGCCCTGGGCTTGAGGTCGATTTCCGCGCCGTCTGGCGACGTTTGTTCGTAGGCATCGAACTCAGTGAGTGCGAGAATTACGTAGTCGACGCCGAAGAGCATCTGAAACATCTGAAAGGCCGCCGGTTGCTCCGCGTCGATGGCAAGCCGGTAATCGTGACTTTGAAAGGACCATCACCCGCCGACGCCAACGCGAAGGTGACAGTGCGGTCAACTCGAAACCCGCATGGGGTCTGGACCATGGAATGGTCGAACTGCTTTGCCCACGTGATTGGCAAAAAGGAAGTCGAATGCGAATTCACCAAGAGAGCCGAGAAAATGCCGCAGCCTCTGGAAACAGAATCCATTAAGGTCTGGTTGCAAGTTCGGAAATTCTTCGAGCCCGATACCGCCATCATCTCGGAGGAACTGGCAGAGCCCGGAGAATTGACCCAGGGGCTCTGTTCCCCCTGGCAGAACGACCTGCGCGAATGTTCGTGCTTCTACTGGGCTTCCAGCCGGCCGGACTTCGTCAATACGACCATCGGCCCTGACGGGCTCACTCACGGCGACTACTGGTTCGCGCACGAGCGCACCGGCGAATATGTGCCGGACGACTACGCCGATACACGCCTGATCGGGTACGACGAGCTGTTTGAAAACTGGGAACTGCTGCAGTTTCAGATCGGTGGCAAAGACAGCGCGCCTAATTTGAAGTTTCCGCCGCCGCACCCTCGCAAGCGATGAGCGCGTGCACCCCCGCCGGGGAGCGCCCGGGAACTGCGGCACGGCTTTTCATGGCCGCCAGCGCGCCGCAATCGGCCGACATCCATCTGTTCGAGAGCGATGATAGCTTTCATTTATTCGTTGCTAACGGGAGCAGCCTTTTCGATATCAGTCCCGAGCTGTTTGCACGCCTCGGTGCAGCTATTTCGGCCGATCGCGTCAACCAACTTCTCGCCCGCGCGGGCGCGGACGGGCCGGCGCTCATCGACGATGCGCCGCTTCAACCACCGCCGATTCATACCCTTTCGCTGGCGGTCGCCCAGAAATGCAATCTCGGCTGCACTTATTGCTATGCACAGCAGGGCGCGTTCGGCGGCCAAGCCAAGAACATGGCCCTCGAGACTGCGAACCGCGCTGTCGATCTGCTGCTCGCGGAGCCCGGTCCCGGTGGCAAAGCCACGGTCGCCTTCATTGGCGGCGAGCCGCTCGTCAACCGGCCCGTGATCCGGGCGGTGACGCAGCGCGCCGCCGAACTGGCGCGCCGGCGCGGCATCACGCTGAGCTTCTCGATCACAACCAACGGGACGCTGCTCAACGAAGCGGACGTGACGTTCTTCGAAACCTATGGCTTTGCCGTCACCGTTAGTCTCGATGGTTCGCGCGAGACGCACGATCGCTTGCGCCCGTACAAGAGCGGCGCCGGCAGCTTCGACCGCATCATGCGCAATCTGGGGCCGTTGCTGGCACGGCAACGCCGCATGCAGGTGTCAGCACGCGTAACAGTGACGCCCGACAATCTCGACCTGCGCCGTACGCTTGACGATTTCATTGCCGCAGGATTTCACAGCGTCGGTTTTTCGCCGGTGCTGAGCGCCCCCGGCGGCGGCGGCGAAATGAGGCGCTACGATTTCGTACAAATGCTGGACGCCATGATCGAGTGCGGGCGTGCCTTCGAGCGGCGGCTCATCGCGGGCGAGCGCTATCCATTCGAGAATATGATCAATGCGATGCGCGAGATCCATCGTGGCAGCCATCGGCCGTATCCGTGCGGCGCCGGTGCCGGTTACCTCGGGGTGTCCGCCGATGGCGAGCTTGCGGCGTGCCACCGCTTCGTCGGTGATGCCGAAGGCGCGATGGGAACCCTCGCTGCCGTCGATCGCGGCCGCCAGGCGCGCTGGCTGGCGGAACGCCACGTGCATCGCCAAGCGCCCTGCATGCAATGTTGGGCGCGCTATTTGTGCGGCGGCGGTTGTCATCACGAGGCGATCCACCGCGGTCGGCCAGCATGCGATTATATTCGCGGCTGGTTGCTCTATTGCCTCACCGCGTATCTGCGGCTCTCACGCCAGCGTCCCGATTGGTTCGACCCTCGTCCGTTCCCTTCCCCCCAAGCGGGGGAGGGAAGGGAGGGGGCGAGGGCGCAGCCCACATGACGATCGGGGCCAGGCCCGCTGAGCGCGTCGACGTCTGCATCATTGGTGCCGGCCCGGCCGGCAACGCGATGGCGATTCGCATGGCGCAGCTCGGCCGTGATGTTTGCATGATAGAGCGGTCGGTGTTTCCACGATCTCATATCGGCGAGTTGTTGAGTCCCGGCATCTGGCCGCAACTCGACCTGCTAGGCGTGGCAGGCACCGTGGCCGCGGCCGGCTTCTGGCCGTGCCGGACGTCGCTCGTCGAGTGGGAGGGCGATGTGCGGGTGCGCCGCGATTTTGGCACGTCGGGGGGCCTGCTGGTGGATCGTGCGGCCTTCGATGCATTGCTACTCAATTGCGCACGCACCCATGGCGTACGTGTGATGCAGCCCGCCGTCGTGCGCACGCGCACGCGCCGTGATCAAGGCTGGCATCTCGAGATCCAATGCGCGGACCGAATCTGCGCTCTCGATGTCGATTTCCTCGCTGACGCGAGCGGCCGATCCGCGGTGCTGCGCGGTCGTAAAAAGCGCGCCTATCACCGCACGCTTGCGCTCTATGGCTACTGGCGCGGCGCCCGCCTGCCCGATGAGCCGCGGATCGAGGCCGGTCTTGATGCTTGGTATTGGGGCCTGCCGCTGCCAGACGGCACGTACAACGCGATGGTGTTTCTCGACGCCGCCGATTTTCGCGCCCGGCGCGCACCTTCGCTGAGCGCTACGTATCACGCTCTGATCGCTCGGTCCGGTCTGATGACTGGCTGCCGGGATGTTCGTTTGTTCGGGCCGGTGCGCGCCGCCGACGCAACGCCCTATCTCGACAGCAACAGTATCGGCCCGCGCAGTATCAAAATCGGCGAGGCCGCATTGGCGCTCGATCCGCTGTCTTCCAGCGGTGTGCAGAAGGCGATCAACACCGCCCTCGCGGGCGCCGCATCGGTCAACACGCTGCTTCGCTACCCGGAGCAGGCCGATGCGGCCAAGCGCTTCTACACGGGCAATCTCGGCGAAGCGTCCGATCGGCATCGCCGCTGGGCCGCGCGCCACTACGCCGTCGCGGCGGCGACCCGCCCTGCACGGTTTTGGCAAACCCGCGCCGCGGATGCTGCCGCCGAACCGGAGCGAATTTCACCCGCAAACGGCTTCGGCCTTCCACATCACCTCGCCGTTGCGTTGTCGCCAGATGCGATGCTGATGCCCGAGCCATGCATCGTCGGCGACTTCATTGCAACTAAGCCCGCCTTGCACCATCCGGATCTGGAGCGGCCAGTCGCCTTTCTCGGCGGTTGTGAAGTGGCCGAGTTACTGCAACCACTGCACCCAGGCATGGCACTCGGCGCGCTAATGAACGCCTGGAAGGTTCCGAACGGGTCGAAGCCGGCGATCGCCGAGTGGCTGATCAAACATCGGGTGCTGAGGTTACATCAAAACGAGGGAATAATGCACAAGGAGGATCGAAATGAATGACCGTACGAGTCGCGAGCGGTTCGATATCGACAGCCATGATGAGATCCATCGCGTTGTCCAACTCGCCATGAAGGGCGCCGCACACGGGGATCTTGCTAAGCTCCGTGCAGCGTTCCACAAGGATGCGTGGATGTTCGGCCAGGTGCATGGGACGCGGTACGACGCGTCGATTACTAACTTTTTCGATCTTTGCGAAAAACATCCGCTCGGTGAAGGCGGGAGCTACCGATCGCGCATCGTCTCGATCAGCCCGGTCGGCGGGGCCGCGATGGTAATGGTCGCCGAGGACGGATGCTGGGGCAGCGCCGCCTTTGTCGACTTCTTCACGGTCACCCGAATCGACGGCACATGGAAGATCACTAACAAGACTTTTGCTCACACCGGCGGCGAGATCCCACCGGAGGTGACAGGCTGAACTAAATGATGCGTCTTGCGCCCTCGCGCGCGGTCTCCGGGCGGCCTGAATCAACGGCGGCCGGTTTGTTTGACCGACACCCGCAGCTGATGGTGTTGTTGATCGCCAAGATCAAACACGAGATGTTCGACCCGCGCTCCGAGCGCAGCCAACGCCTCATCGATCAGCTTGCGAGCCCCTGCAGCCGCACTCGGCATGCCCGCGCTAGAAGCGAGTTAGCGGCGATGCACCGGTGTTGCGGTTCCGGAGCCAATCCACGCCGCCATTTTGAAAGAGTTGACTTGATGATCCCCGTACTGGTCGAAGTGGCAGAATTGAACCTGCCCCCGAACCAGGTGCTCGGCGTTGCGGTAAGATAGGGCCGCTTTGGGCGGTCAGAAACGTTCAACAAAGCGTCCAACATTTCGTCCAACAAGATCGATTGCTCCCGCCGTATGCCACCTGAAATGCTTGCGAATTTTTGCGATTAGACGCTCTTCACCCACTCCAAGAATGATTCCTTCGCGAATCATCGTCGAAAAGACGTCCAGCACTGCGTCCAACGTTTCGTGGGGCTCCATCCGGCGGGTGCCTGTGGCGCCGACTATGCCGGACGGCGGTGGTGACGTGTCCGGCGACGGTTAGCCGACCGGCCCCGCGCCTCGACGGAAAATAGCCCACTATCGTTCTTTCGGGTACCCTGTTCACATGGCTGACGCGGTGCCCAAAACTAAAATCATGTCGGCTCTCAGGGAGGAGCCGTCATCGATCCGCTGAACGTACGAGCCAGCTCGGTTGCGATTGACCGGCATGTGCCCCGCCATGATTAGCCACGCAACTCCCCAGCCCCGCAATGAACTCCCGCCGCCGCATCCTCATTCTCCCGCGCCTATCGCGAACCTGCCCACGAATGAAACCGACGCAAGCGGACCCGGCTGCAGTCGGCCGGGGGCACCTCGAAATTCGCCCACCGAGCCGAATTGCTGTTTGGCGGCCGACATCGAAAATTTCGCTTCGATTGAACTGAAACCTGCCTCGACCGCGCACACTTTATTCGGCCGGCGTTGACACTGCGGTTGTAGCCGGACTGAACCACCGGCTGACCGCGGCGAGCCAGCGGGAAATCACATAGAACCCCGGCGTAAAGATCAACCCGAACGTGGTAACGCCGATCATGCCGGCGAAGACCGCTGTGCCGAGGGCCTGTCGCAGCTCCGCGCCCGCACCCGTCGCCCACACCAGCGGCACCACCCCGAAGATGAAGGCGAGCGACGTCATCAAGATCGGCCGCAGCCGCAGGCGCGCGGCTTCGACCGCGGCGGCGAAGCGGTCGCGGCCCTGATCCTCGAGCTGCCGCGCGAACTCGACGATCAGGATCGCGTTCTTCGCGGCGAGCCCGATGAGCACGATGAAGCCGACCTGGGTGAGGATGTTGTTGTCCTGTCCGCGCAGCACCACACCTGTGATCGAGGCGATGAGGCACATGGGCACGATAAGGATCACCGCCAGCGGCAGCGTCACGCTCTCGTATTGCGCAGCCAGCACGAGGAACACGAACACCACGGCGAGCACGAATGCAAACACCGCGGTGTTGCCGGCTCGCGCCTGCTGATAGGCGAGCGTCGTCCACTCGAAGCTGAAGCCTGAGGGCAGCGTCTGCGCGGCGAGCTGCTGCATGGTGTCGATGGCCTGGCCCTGCGAGTAGCCGGGAGCGGGAGCGCCATCGAGCTCGGCGGCGGGATAGAGGTTGTAGCGCGGCATGCGGTAGGGGCCCGTCGTGTCGCGCACGGTGGTGAACGAGCCGAGCGGCACTGTGTTGCCGCTCGAATTGCGCACCCTGATCTGGAGAACGTCCTTGGGGTCGAGCCGATGGGCGCTGTCCGCCTGTGCGGTCACGCGGAACGTACGACCCAGCAGGTTGAAGTCGTTGACATAGTAGGAGCCGATTTCGGTCTGCAGCGCGCTGAAGACGTCGGCCACGTTGATGCCGAGCATCTGCGCCTTGGTGCGATCGATATCGAGATAGAGCTGCGGCGTCGACGTCTCGAACAACGAGAAGACTTGCCTCACCCCCGCTGTCTGCGCCGCGCGACCCATCATGGCAAACACGGCCGCCTGCAACGCCTCCGGTCCCCGTCCGGCGCGGTCCTCGACCATCATGCGGAAGCCGCCGGCGGTGCCGATGCCGCGCACCGGCGGCGGAACTATGACCAGCACGAGGCCTTCCTGGATGGCGGAGAGCTTTTGCATCAGCGCCTGCTGGATTGCCGCGACCGATTTCTTGGGGTCCTTCGCCCGCTCCGCGAAAGGCTCAAGCGCGACGAACACGGCACCCGAGTTCGGCGCGTTGGTGAAGGTCGCGCCGGAGAAGCCGACAAAGTTCACCGCATGGGTTATCCCGGGGACTTGAAGCGCAGCCTCCACGGCGCGCCGATTGACTTCATCGGTGCGCGAGAGCGCGGCCCCTCCGGGCAATTGCGTGACGATGATGAGATAGCCCTGATCGACCTGCGGGATGAAGCCAACCGGCGCCTTGCGGAACTCGTTGAGGCCGAACAGGATCACGCCCGCGTACACGACCAGCATCAGCGCGGCGAAACGCACGACGCGAGCCGCGAGCCAACCATAACCGCGCCCTAGCCCGTCAAAGCCGGCATTGAAGATGCGAAAGAAACCGTGGATCGGGCGCGCCCACCACTGCGCATGCCGATGATGGGCATGCGGCTTCAACAGCAACGCGCACATCGCGGGCGACAGCGTCAACGACACGATGAGCGAGATCACCGTCGCGCCGGCGATCGTGAGCGCAAACTGCCGATAGAATTGGCCCGAGAGCCCGGTGATGAAGGCAGCCGGCACGAATACCGCACACAGCACCAGTGCAATGGCGATCAACGCCGAGCCGACCTCGTCCATGCTTCGCTTCGCGGCATCGCGCGGCGAGAGACCGGCCGCAATGTTGCGCTCCACGTTCTCCACGACGACGATCGCGTCGTCGACCACAATGCCGATGGCGAGAACTAGACCGAACAATGACAGATTGTTGAGCGAGAACCCGAACAATGCCATGAAGAAGAATGTGCCGATGAGCGAAACCGGTATGGCGACGATCGGAATGATGGCAGCACGCCAGGTCTGCAGGAACAGGATGACCACGAGGACGACCAGGACGATGGCCTCGCTGATGGTCTCGATGACGGCGTCGATCGATTGCTGGATGAACTCGGTCGGATTGTAGATGATGGTGTACGCGAGGCCTTCCGGGAAGCTCTTCGAGAGCTCCTCCATGGTTGATTTGATCTTCTCTGACGTCGCGAGCGCGTTCGAGCCGGGCAGCTGGTAGATGACGAGAGCTACCGCGGGATCAAGATCGCGATAGGAATTGGTCGAGTAGTCGACGGCGGCGAGCTCGACGCGGGCGACATCCTTGAGATGAACCACCGCGGTCGAGGTCTGTTTGACCACGATGTTGGCGAAGTCTTTGGGATCGATCAGCCGGCCGAGCGTGCGCACCGCGACCTGGAACGCGCGCGGCTGCGTGAGCGGCGGCTGATTGAGCACGCCTGACGCGACCTGCACGTTCTGCCCCTGCAGGGCGGTAACCACATCGTCGGTGGTGAGACCCAGCGATTGCAGGCGGTCCGGATCGAGCCAGACGCGCATCGAGTAGTCGCGTGCGCCGACCACGTTGACGGAGCCGACGCCATAGATGCGGTTGAGCTGGTCGGTGACCTCGACGGTCGCGTAGTTCGAAACGAACAGAGTATCGCGCGACTTGTCCGGCGAATAGAGGTGCACGACCATCATCAGGTCCGGCGAGGCCTTGGCGGTGGTGACGCCGATATTGCGCACGTCGAGCGGAATACGCGGCTGGGCGATCGCAACGCGGTTCTGAACCTGGACCTGCGCAATGTCGAGGTTGGTGCCGAGCTCGAATGTCACGTCGATCTGGAAACGACCATCTCCGGTGGAGTTGGAGGTGAGATAGATCATGTTCTCGACGCCATTGATCTGCTGCTCGAGCGGAGCAACGACCGTTTCGGCGACGACGTCAGCGCTTGCCCCGGGATATTGGCCGCTGACCCTGACCACCGGGGGCGCGATCTCCGGGTACTGGGCGACAGGCAACCGCCCAACGGCCACAACCCCGAGGATGACGAAGACGATCGAAACGACGGCAGCAAAGATCGGCCGGTCGATGAAGAAGCGGGAGAGGCGCATTGGGGGCCCTTTCGCTCAGTTGGTGCCGATCGAGGCGCCAGCGGCCTGCGCCGCGGCGGTGTTCGTTCGCTGCGGCGTGACTTTCACGCCTGGGCGCACGCGCATGAGCCCGTTGACGATGACGTTGTCGTCCGCCGCGAGACCCTGCGTAATGACCCGCAGGCCGTCCACGACGGGCCCGAGCGTGACGTATTTCGGCCTTGCCACGTCCCCCGCATCGACAACGAAAACGAATTTGCGCGTTTGCTCGGCTCCGACCGCGGCTTCGGGCACCAGCAGCGCCTCGCCGGGTGCTCCCGCCGCCATCTGAATGCGCGCAAACATGCCGGGGGTGAACCGCCCTTTCGGGTTGGCGAACACGGCACGCGCCCGAATGGTGCCGGTTGCGCGATCGATTGCGTTATCGACGAAGTCCATCTTGCCTTCGTGCAAAAACGTCGGCTCGTCTATGAGCTTGAGTTTGATCGGAACGTCCAAGCCGCGGTTGGCCGCGTCTGCGCTGTCGCTCGCGATGCTGCCGTAGCGCAGAAACGAAGCCTCATCCAACGTGAACTCGAAGCGGATCGGATCAACTGACTCGATCGTTGCCAGCAGGCTGGTATTCCCCGATGTTCCGCCAGTCACGAGATTGCCGACCGACACGCGCCGGTCGCCGATGCGTCCCGAGACCGGGGCGCGAAGCTCGGTGAATTCGAGGTCGAGCGCCGCCTGGTTTACGGCCGACTCCTGTGCGGCGACCGCCGCCTGCGCCACGCGCTTTGCCTGCGTGCGCTGATCGAAGGTCTGCTGCGTAATGACCGAGCCGACGGAAAGGCCCTGGGCGCGCGCCAGATCGGTTTCCGCGAATGCGAGGTTGGCCTTTGCCTGCGCCAGACTCGCCTGTGCCTGGGCGAGCGCGGTCTGAAAAGGCCGGCGATCGATCGTGAACAGCAGATCGCCCTTGTTCACCTTCTGACCGTCCTGAAAATGGATTTCCGCCAAGTATCCGGCGACGCGCGCCCGCACCTCGACCGATTCGACGGCGATAAAGCGGCCGACATATTCGTCCTGGTCGGCAATCATTCGGCTCACCGGCTTGGCAACCGTGACCTGCGGCGGTGGGGCTGTGGCGCCCGGCTGGGACTGACTTTCCCCGCAGGCCGCAAGCGCGGAGGCGATGGCGATCATTGCCGCAACTTTCACTGCTTTCATCGGAGTTCCCTTGACAACAGAGGCCACGCTTGACCGCTCGCCCCGACATCGAGGTCTGCGGCGTTCCCAGGCGATCTCCCTCGTCCGCTAAGGCTGGCGCTACGTCCCGCTGCCGCGGCTCCTGCTGCGACGTCGACGTTTGGAAACCATTGTCTCACTCCGATCGATCATCGCTTCGGATATGCGCATATGCGCCCATGTAGGAGCGGATGAGCGCTTGTCAAACGGCGGAGGCTCAGCGAGTCGATGTCACAGCGAAATTGCAGGCCTGCGGAACCTGCATGACGCGCCATCCAGCTGTTGCCACAGTTATTTCGAGTGCCCTGTGTCGCAGCGGCATGGCGCGCCCTTTTGCCCAACGTTTGAGCATTGACATAGGCGCATATGCACCCAAAATGCGGAACTGTCACAAATGGCTCGCCGTGGAGGCCCCAATGGCCAGGGAGCAGGGAGTTCATCAAGGGGAGTGCAACTGTCTCTCCGTTCGCCAGGCGGCCCGCTACATCACGCAATTCTACGATCAATATCTCGTGACCGCGGCGGGCCTGCGGACGACCCAGTTCGGAATTCTTGCCAAGCTCAAGCGCCAAGGGCCGACGTCGATCAATGCGCTTGCCGCCCAGCTGGTCATGGATCGCACGACGCTCGGCCGCAATGTCCGGCCGCTCCAACGCGACGGCCTGATCGTCATCGAAGCGGATCCGGCGGACCGTCGCAGCAGAGTACTGCGGCTGACCAGAGCGGGCGAGACCCGCTTCGAGCGCGCGCGCAGAGCGTGGGCCGAGGCGCAAAGGCGATTTGAAGGTGCGTATGGCGGCAAGCAGGCCTCGGAGCTGCGCCGAAGGCTGCGCGCCGTCGTTGCGAGCGGCCTCGGCCCGTCCGACCAGCCGTCAGGTGGAGATAAGGCCGCAAGCGACTAGTACCTCGTCGCAGTGATTTTGACCGATTGAGTTGGTTATCAGCGTAGAGCGGGCAGGTCTTGTGGATCAACGAGCATCTCGATGCTGCGGGCAACGCCCGGCTTTCTTGCAATGAAACCTGCTCGTTCAAGCGTTAGCATCTGGTGAACCGAGGGCGGAGTGACGCGGAAATATTGCTGCATGTCGGCTTCGGCCGGGGGTCGGCGGTGCAGGCGGGTATAGGCGTGGATGAAAGCCAGGTACTGGCCCTGTTTTGGCGTGAAGGTTTTGGCAGCGCGACTCACTTCGGACATCCGACTCAATTGAACCGACGCCTCCAATCGGGAGGCACCGCGAATGAACCTACGCTATCGGGTTGAACTCAGCCAAG
>Ga0126369_10002220_pt1 | contig 13765 bp, 13 predicted proteins | sample PanSoiMetaPlot_1_FD_109646 | JGI IMG/M metagenome (GOLD analysis project Ga0126369, IMG submission 109646) | Tropical forest soil microbial communities from Panama - MetaG Plot_1 | ecosystem: Environmental > Terrestrial > Soil > Tropical forest > Bulk soil | place: Panama | collected 2016-02-17 | reverse complement strand
CTCTCCGAATGAATCGTCTACGTCGAACCTCGTCCGCGTGTCGTACGCAAGACAATCGCGAAAATCACGGACCACAAAGCTAGACTCCAGATGACTCCTTGCAGCGCCTCCGACATTTGTTCTGCATTCTTGCTGGTGATGTAGGATCGATCTTTCACAATCTCGTCGTATTTCTTCTGCGAGCATCCGTAGTATTTCACCGAAAGACACCACGACAACGCGAACAAAAGCGTACTGAGAGGAAAAGCCCTTCGGACAATCTTTCTTAAATTCTGTTGGGGAAGCGAAACGGCAATGCCCTCGGCAGGCTTCCGCAGCCACAGACATGCAGCAACGCCAAATCCTGCGCAAAGCGCGACGACGGCGAAATAGGAAGCGATCAGATAGGTGTCGTCACTCATTTTTGGGCTTAAGAACAACAACGGCGGGCATCGTCTTCTCCTTGCCCGAGGTGTAGACTCCTGGCAACGGATAAACGGACAGGATTGTTCGGCTAGACGCTATGTCACGGGGGTATGGGTGTCAAGTGAGCGGCCTCAAAGTCAGTAGATGGAGCCCGCCGGATTGAGCGGGGTCGGAATAGCGGAAAAGAAAGCCGCAATGTCTCCGAAATGGAAAAGAACCAAAGCCAACCACCGAATAGAATTGCCCACATGGCAAGGCGGTCCCTAATGGCCAACGCAGACGAAGCCCGCAGAAAGGAAGTGCGCAGGCTTTTTGTCGAGCGGATTCCACCCGGAGGACGCATCGGGAATAGCCTTTTGAAGTTCTATGGCTGGCTGGAGCGGAATTACCCCGAATTGCTCCCCGAAGAAAAAGGCGATCCATACCAGCATCTGAAATCGGATCTGGAAGGACTCTACACCGATTGATGGGGCTACTCTTAGGGAACTCGAGGAACGTCAGGAACCAAAGCGGGCCAGGCTTGCTGGCCTGCCCCGTCGGCGGTAGTCTTTCGCAATGCGACCCCTTCGGTATTCCATCAACGTCACCTTGGACGGGTGCTGCGATCATCGTGCGATCTCCTCGGACGAAGACTTGCACCGTCATGCGGTCGAGAACCTCAAACAGGCCGACGCCCTCCTGTTTGGCCGCGTGACTTACGAAATGATGGAGGCGGCGTTCCGGCCGCCGGCGCCGACGGGAGCGAAGCCGGATTGGATGGAGCCCTTTGCCCGGACGATCGACGCGGCAAAGAAGTACGTTGTGTCGAGCACGCTGGACCGGGTCGATTGGAACGCGGAGCTCGTGCGCGGGGATCTAGGAAAGGCCGTTCAGCAGCTCAAGCGGGAGTCGGGTAAGGGACTGCTCATGGGAGGCGTGAAGCTCCCGTTCGCGTTCGCGGAGCTGGGCTTGATCGATGAGTACGAGTTCGTGGTGCATCCCAGGCTTGCGGGCCACGGGCCGACGTTGTTCGCGGGGTTATCAAAGCCGGTCGACTTGACGCTCGTCAGCCGCCTGGAGTTCGCCTCGGGGGCGGTGGCGATGCGCTATGAGCCGAGAAAGTAGCCATTGCGCTTGTTGTTGAAGACGAGGCCCAGTCCCAACCCATGAAACGCCATGTCCTCCTGTATGGTCTGATCGCCGGCATCCTCATCGCCGCACTGAAATGGGCGGAGTACCGCTTCCTCGTCATCGAGCACTCTATCGAAATCTACGGAGGCTTGGTTGCAGCCACATTTGCCACTCTCGGCATCTGGCTTGGCCTGAAGCTGACCAGCAAACAAGAGCGCGTGGTCATAAAAGAAGTCCCCGTTCCAACCGGCGAACCCTTTCGCCCCGACAACAGGAAACGCGAAGCCCTGGCCATCACGCCTCGCGAACTGGAAATACTGGGGCTCATCGCCCAAGGTCTCAGCAACCGGGAGATCGCCGAAAAGCTCTTTGTGAGCGAAAACACCGTAAAGACTCACTCCAGTCGCGTCTTTGACAAATTGGGCGCCAAGCGCCGCACCCAGGCGGTGCAGTTGGGCAAAGAACTCCGAATCATCCCTTGAAGTAGCCCTGAGCTGGCCCGAAGTAGCGATGAACTCATAGCGGCCGCTTTCTGAGGCGGGCGAGTCGGCGATGGCACATCGTATCCCCATTTTGCGCCGGTTTCCAGCTGGCGCATCGCCACACGGCTCGCCCAAAAGCATGATTTTTCACCTCATCCCCCAAAATCACCCAAAAGAATGACGACAGCTCCCCCGCCTTTTGCGTTAAAGTCCCTCCGCAATCGAATCTGTTTTTCCGGAGAAACCAGTGAAAAAGACCATTCTGACTTTCGGCCTCATTTCCGGCGTCCTCTCCTCGCTCATGATGGTCGCCTCGGTCCCCTTCATGAAACGCCCTGACTTCGACCACGGCTATGTCCTGGGCTATACGACCATCGTACTGTCGCTGATGCTGACCTTCTTTGGCGTCCGTTCTTACCGCGACAACGTGGGGAAGGGGCACATCACTTTCGCCCGAGCCTTCCTTGTCGGCCTCGCCATCACGGTAATCTCTTGCGTCTTCTACGTCGCCACCTGGGAAGTCATCTACTTCAAGTTCATGCCGGACTTCATGGACAAGTACGGCGCCCACGTCCTCGAGAAGATGCAAACCTCCGGCGCCACGGCCTCCGCCATCCAGCAGAAATCCGAAGAAATCAATAAACTCAAAGTCATGTACAGAAATCCGCTCTTCAACATAGCGATGACCTTCATCGAGCCATTCCCCGTCGGCCTCGTCATCACACTGCTCTCCGCGGCCGTGCTCAGAAAAAAACCGCAATCGCTGGCGGCCGCCTAGTACAATCCTGCGCGACTTACGCCGAGTTTCAAGACGACTACGCAGCGTTACAAGAAAGGAAAACAACCATGAGCCAGCCAGGCCGAATCCTCGGCATCGGCGGAATCTTCTTCAAGTCCGCGAATCAGCAACAAATGAAGGAGTGGTACGCAAAACATCTCGGCCTCGGGGATGACGGCCATGAAGCCATTCTGCCGTGGCGTGAAAAAGACAATCCTGAGAGTGAACAGATGACTGTCTGGAGCATTTTCCCCGGCAACACCAAATATTTCGAACCCAGCTCAGCCTCGTTCATGTTGAACTACATCGTCGACGACCTCGATGCACTGCTCGCCCGCTTGGCGAAAGAAGGCGTCCCGATCGACCCTAAGCGCCAGGACGAAAGCTACGGCCGTTTCGCGTGGATCTACGATCCCGACGGCAACAAAATCGAGCTGTGGCAGCCGCAGCATTAACCGAGACTCCCTCGAATCGCCAGGAAATGTTTCGTCGATTGGCGTGCCGGCACCTCGAGTCCCGGCTAGGCTCGCCAATCTGAACTTGACTCGCATGATCCCGCCGCCTTAAGCTAAGAATTCTTGGTATGGGACGGAAGCCTCAGAAGAACGATTCGTTGCCCGGTTCGCTGGACATGCTGATTCTGCGGACGCTGTCGCGAGGCGATCTCCACGGTTACGGCATAGTCCAGTTCATTCAGCAATCGTCCGACAATGAGCTCCTTGTCGAGGAGGGCTCGCTCTATCCCGCCCTTCAGCGGCTGGAACTCAACGGCTGGATCGACGGTGTCTGGGGCGTGACGTCGAATCATCGGCGGGCGAGGATTTACGAGATCACCGCGGCGGGCCGAAAACAGCTGGCGGTTGAAACTCGGAAGTACTCGAAACTCACACTGGCGATCGCGCGCGTGATGGGAGCGGAGTGACGGACATGTTGATACGACGGCTGAAGTATTGGCTGAACAGCGCAAAGCACAGCGAGGCGCTGCGCGAGGAAATGGAGCTCCACCTTGCGGAAAAAACTGCGGAACTGCAAGCGGACGGTATGACCGCAGAGTGCGCCCGGGCGGAAGCGCGCCGGCGATTTGGCAACCTCAGCCTGACCCAGGAACAGTCACGGGAGATTTGGATCACACGGTTTTGGTCGGAACTTGGCCAGGATATCCGTTATGGGTTTCGCACCATGATCGCGAACAAGGCATTTAGCGCCGTGGCCGTCTTGTCGCTGGCGCTCGGCATCGGGGCCAATACGGCAATCTACAGCTTGATGGAGTCAATTCTGCTGCGCTCGCTGCCGGTGGCTGATCCCGGGTCCTTGGTGGTCTTGAACTGGCATAGCCGGCCCCCCCAGAACAGCAACAGGCAATGGGAGCACGTCATTCACGGGGTACAAGGCATTCTCTGGCCGGGCGACAAAGGCACCATGGTCAGCGGGATGTTCCCATACGGCGCGTTCGAGACGCTTCGCAAGGAGAGTTCCGTCTTTTCCACCGTCTTCGGCTACTTCAACGGACTACACCATAACCTGGCCGTGCGCGGGCAGGCCACGAGCGTAAGCACGGAGTACGTCACCGGCGAGTATTTTCGTGGTCTGGCAGTGTCGCCGGTCGCGGGACGTCTGATCGACTCCGAAGACGACCGTCCAGGCGCAGCGCCGGTCGCGGTAATCAGTTTTGCGACAAGCCTGCACCGTTTTGGAGGACCGCCGAATGCTGTTGGACAGTCGATTCTTGTCGATGACACTCCCTTCACGGTGATCGGCGTCGCGACGCCGGAATTCTTCGGGGTGGACCCTGAGACGGCGCCGGACCTTTACCTTCCATTGCACACGAATGTGCTTGTAGACGGGGCGGGGTCAGCTCGTATGTATGGCGATGAAAACTTCTACTGGATCGAAATGATGGGCCGCCTGCGACCCGGTGTAAGCATGGCCCAGGCCGAGGCAGCGCTGGCTCCGCGTTTCCATCAATGGGTTTCTGCCACGGCGAGCACCGACGGTGAGCGCGCCAGACTGCCCGCGCTGATTCTGAATCCCGGCGCCGCCGGCTTGGGTAGTTTGCGTCGCAAGTATTCCAAGCCTCTTTACGTGCTCCTGATGATGGCGGGATTGATCCTGGCGATCACGTGCGCGAACATCGCCAATCTCCTGCTGGCAAGGGCCGCCGCGCGACGCCGCGAAATGGCTGTCCGGCTCAGCCTGGGAGCGGGACGGTTCCGCGTGGTGCGTCAATTACTTACCGAGAGTGTGATGCTGGCGTCGCTCGGCGGAGCCGTAGCGGTCCTGTTTGCGATCTGGGGTGTACGATCGCTGACGTTTCTGTTCGCCAACGGGCAGGAGAACTTTACCCTGCGCGCGGAACTGAACTGGAACGTGCTGGGCGCGACGGCGGCGCTCTCCGTGGTTTGCGGCCTGCTATTCGGCCTCGCTCCAGCGATTCAGTCGACGCACCCGGACGTCACACTTGCACTAAAGAATGTCGGCGGGGGCGGACCGCGCCGCGCGCAGCACGTTCTGGTGGTCGCCCAAATCGTGTTCTCTTTTCTCCTCCTGGCCGCCGCCGGTCTGTTTGTCCGCACACTCAACAAACTGCACTCCGTCCAACTGGGATACGCCCGCGAGAACATCCTGCTGTTCTCGTTGGATGCGCGCCAGGCCGGTCATCGCGACCCGGAGATCACCGCTTTTTACACGGACCTGCGCAAGCGCTTCGAATCGATCCCCGGAGTGAGCAGCGCGACGCTTTCCGATGCCTCGATCATCAGCGCCGACCGCGCCGGAAAGACGTACCGGGGGACAATCAAGGTCAGCGCTGTTACCGTCCTAGGCGCAAGTGTCCTGACCACCGGACCGCGTTTCCTCACGACGATGCAGATTCCGATCCTGGCCGGGCGCGAGATCGACGACCACGACCAACCGGGCTCCCCGCCGGTTGCCGTGATCAGCGAGCGGCTGGCGAGGACTTACTTCGGAAACGAGGATCCGCTAGGCCGGCGCATCACTTTCTTGGACGACAAGCGCGATCTCGAAATCGTCGGCGTGTCGGGTAACCTGCGGTACGGTGGTTTGAAAAACGAGGAGAGTCCAATGACCGTGTTTGTCGCGGTCAGCCAGTTTTCTCCCGACGGCATGACCTACGCGCTGCGCACTACCGGTAATCCGCTGATGTATGTCAGAAGTGTCGAGGAGATCGTGCGGGAGGCAGATTCACGCATACCCGTCACCAAGGTGGTCACGCAGGCGGTGGAAATCGATCGGACGATCAGCCAGGAAATCACGTTCGCGAAACTATGCACGGGTTTCGCAGTTCTCGCTCTGCTGATCGCGTGCGTCGGACTCTACGGGACGGTGTGCTACAACGTCGAGCGGCAGGTCGGCGAGATTGGAATCCGCATGGCTCTGGGCGCGCAACGCGGCGCCGTGCTATGGATGGTTCTGCGGCGCGTTCTGCTACTGGCGGCGGTGGGACTCGCGACGAGCGTGCCTGCCGCGTTGAGCACGTTCTGGCTTGTCAAATCGTTTCTGTTCGAAACCCAACCGAATGATCCGGGAACCCTGGCGCTGGCCGCCGTGGTCCTGCTAAGCGCCATGATGCTCGCTGGCTATGCACCGGCAAGGCGGGCTTCCCGAATCGATCCGCTGGCGGCTCTGCGGCACGAATAAGACGCGGTCCTTCGTGCCGCAATGAAGAATGAAAACGTTTCGCAACGGCTAGCGCAGCGAAACGCCTCGGGAGGGACGCGGAGGTAAGTCGCCTTATTCGTATCTCAGCGCCACAATGGGATCTACGCGCATGGCTCGCCGGGTCGGCAAATAACAGGCTACGAACGCAACCGCGGTCAGCAAAATCGCAACGCCGAAGAAAGTCACAGGGTCGGTTGCGCTGATCCCAAACAGCATGCTCTTGATCAGTCGGGTCAATCCCGCGGCGGCAATCAGCCCAACCAGCACGCCGCCAGCCGTCATCCGGGCGGCATCGCCCATTACCAGCTTTAATACATCCAGGGGTTGCGCTCCAAGCGCCATTCGGATCCCAATCTCATGCGTTCGCTGCCCGGCTATGTACGAAATCACTCCGTAAATGCCGATGCTCGCGAGCAACAATGCAATCAGCGCAAACACGCCGAGCAAAACCATCGCGAACCGTCTGGATGCAAATGAATTGGAGACGACTTGATCCATCGACTCGAGGCCGTAGACGGCTTGTTCACTGCTCATTTGCTGCATGGCTGAGCGGATGGCGTCTGCGCTCGGATAGTTCGGAGCCTGTGTGCGCACCACAATTCCCGCTCCCCTTGCCACGTAGTCGAGCGCCGCATCAGGCGCTTGCTCGGCCGACGTGTAGAGTTGAACCCTCACCGTTCCTCCGAATTTCGAATCCACGCCCCACTGTTCTACGTGGCCAACAATGCCGATGATTTCGACCGGCGCGTCGCCCAGCATGATGCGTCGTCCGATGGGATCCTGGTTCAGAAAGTACTCTCGGGCGAAATTCTCGTCGATAACCCCGACGCGGAGCGACTGTATGCTGTCTTGCGGGGCAAAGAATCGGCCGCGGAGAAGGGGAATGCCCATCACCCGCAGATAGCCCGGGCTGACGATGTAGAGCAGCGTTTGAGGCATTTCCGTTACGGTCGCTGGCTTCGGCTTCCCGTCCATCCAGAAGTGTTCTTCCCAATCGCCGCTCAGCGGCATGGATGCATCGGTCAAAGACGCGGCTTCGACCCCGGGAATTTGCGCAAGGCGCTCTGGAAGCTGCCGAAGCGTCTCCCGGAGTTGATTCGGAGTCTCCTTCTCTGTGGAAGGCGGGAATGCCAAACCAAAAGTCAAGACATTCTGTGGATTGAAGCCCCGATTGACGTTCCAGAGCCGTGTGAGACTGCGAACCGTCAGGCCGGCGCCGATCAGGAGCACGAGCGCCAAGGCCAACTCGGCCACAACAAAAGTTGCCTGAGCGCGGTGCCGCACGCTCGTCCCCCGCCCGCTTTCTTTCAGCGTCTTGTTTGGATCCGGACGAGAAGTCTTGAGGGCGGGCGCTAAACCGAAAAGCACGCCCGCGAGAATCGTTACCGCCATCGTGAAAAGGAGGACGCGGGGATCCAAATGCACATCGTTCGCTCGCGGTAAAGCCTCCGGCAGCACCTTTAATCCGGCTTGCGTTCCCCAGGAAGCGAAGAGCAATCCCAAGCCGCCACCCGCTGTCGACAGCAGCAAGCTCTCCGTCAGCAATTGCCGAATTACTCGGTGCTGCGTCGCGCCAAGCACGGAGCGGATGGCAAACTCGCGCGCGCGTCTGGTTGCCCGCGACAAGAGTAGGTTCGCCACATTCGCGCACGCAATCAGCAGCACGAACCCGACGGCGGCCAGCAGAACCAGCAGTGTGGATTGGATGTCGTGGACCATGCGCTCTCGCAGTGGCGTCAGCAGGACTCTAGCGTTGGTGTTTGTGTCTGGATAGGCCTTGCCGAGGTTCGCCGCGATTTCATCGATGTCCGCCTGCGCTTGCGCCAAGGTTACGCCCGGTTTCATGCGCCCGACAGCGCGAATCCCCGGGTGAAAACCGCGCTGCGTCAGCCAGGAGTCGCCTCCCGAGCCAATCGGCACGTAAACGTCCCCAAGTTCGAAATTCATCGATTCGCAGCAAAAATAGAAATTGTGCGGTATGACACCAACGACCGTATAGCCTGTGCCGTCCAGCGTTAGCAGCTGGCCCAGGATTTCCGGCGATCCCCCAAACTTGTTGTTCCAAAAACTCTCGCTGAGCAGGACCACGGGCGCGGCACCCTTCTTGTCGTCCTCTGGCAAGAAATCTCGGCCCATCAGCGGCTGTACACCAAGCAACGAGAAAAAGCTCGCCGTAGCCTGCACGCCGCTCAGCCGTTGCGCTTCGCCCGAGCCTGTCAAATTGAAATTCGTTTGACGGTAGGCCGCGAGCCCTTCGAAGGTGTGGTTCATCCGCGTCCAGTCGAGGAAGTTTGGATACGAAATGGATGCTTCCGGGAACGGTGGAAATGTTTCTGCCACCGCCGCTAACCGCTCCGGGTGCGGGTAGGGCAGTGGATTGAGCAATACGCCATTCACCACCGAAAACACCGCGGTATTCGCGCCAATGCCGAGCGCCAGCGTGAGTATGGCAACGGCCGAGAATCCGGGGGCCTTCTGGAGCACGCGCATCGCAAATCGCAAGTCCTGCCAAAGCGTGAGCATGAGATTCCCAAAACCTCGCGGTACTGAACGCAGATAGCCTTCCGAATCTCTCATTTTCTAACTTACTGCTCCATCGCGACTTATCAGCCTGCTCGCAAGACCAACAGGCCCGGCACTGTCCGTTGCCGAAAAACGATGTCGCGGAACCGGACAGTCGCTTTACCGCTCGATTCGCCGCCTTGACGCGACGAAGCGCAGGGAAATCGCTCATTTGACGCTGCAAGAGGCCGAAGCTAGAATTTTGTTTTCACCGAAGAGTGGCTCGCGCTCGATTCCGAAGTGTTCCAGAACCCAGGCACACGGTTTTCTGAAGGCCGACCTTTAGGCCAAAAAGCGGAGTCGCAGTCGGGAGGAAGAGGCCGGGCTTTCGCCCGGTGAATCGGTAGTCAGGAGGAAGTATGGCCACCGCAGTCGCTCCTCGAGTTTTCAAGAATTTCATCAACGGCGAATGGGTCGAGTCGCGCTCGGGCAAGGCCTACGAAAACCGCAACCCCGCGAACACAGAGGAACTGGTCGGAATGTTTGTCTCTTCGAGCGAGGAAGACGTCGACCTGGCAGTCGAAGCCGCAAAGGAAGCCTACAAGACCTGGCGGCTGGTACCCGCTCCCAAGCGCGCGGAGATTCTGTTTCGGGCCGCCGAATTGCTGGTCGAGCGCAAGGAAGAGTTTTCGAAGGACATGACCCGGGAAATGGGCAAGGTCCTCGCGGAAACCCGCGGCGACGTGCAAGAAGCCATTGACATGACCTATTACATGGCGGGCGAGGGGCGCCGTCTGTTCGGCCAGACGACGCCTTCGGAATTACCGAACAAGTTTGCGATGAGCGTGCGGCAGTCCATTGGCGTGTGCGGAATGATCACGCCGTGGAATTTCCCGATGGCCATTCCGTCTTGGAAGATGATGCCGGCGCTCATCAGCGGAAATACTTTGGTGCTCAAGCCCGCCGAAGATACGCCGCTCTCTTCTTATCATCTCGTCCAAGTACTGGCCGAAGCGGGTGTGCCGCGTGGCGTGGTGAATCTTGTGAGCGGCGACGGTCCGAGCGCCGGTGCGCCGCTCACGGTGCACAAAAGCGTTCCGCTGGTGAGTTTTACGGGCTCAACTTCCGTGGGCCGCATCATCGCGCAGGCCTGCGCTCCGGATTTCAAACACTGCAGCCTGGAGATGGGTGGGAAAAACATCATCGTCGTGATGGACGACGCCAATCTCGATTTGGCGATCGACGGCGCGGTGTGGGGCGGATTCGGAACGACCGGGCAGCGTTGCACTGCGGCCAGCCGGATTGCTGCTCACCAGAGCGTCTACAAGGAATTTGTACATCGCTTTGTGGAGCGCGCCAAGTCGCTGAAAGTCGGAGACGGACTAGATCCAGCAACGGAAATGGGCCCGTGCATCAACGAGCAGCAACTCAACACCGTGATGAGTTACGTTGCGAGGGGAAAGGAAGAAGGCGCCAAGCTGCTCACGGGAGGGAATCGTTTGAGCGGCGGAGCGTACAGCAAAGGCTGGTTCCACGCGCCAACGGTTTTTGGGGATTGCTCGCCCGGTATGCAAATCGCGCAAGAAGAAATCTTTGGCCCGGTGGTTTCGGTGATCCCGATTCACACCTTCGAGGAAGCTATTGAGGTGGCCAACGGCGTGCCCTATGGATTGTCAGCTTCCATCTATACGCGAGATGTGAACCGGGCTTTCCAGGCGACGCGCGATCTGTACACGGGAATCGTTTACGTGAATGCGCCCACGATCGGCGCGGAAACACATTTACCCTTTGGCGGCACCAAGCAAACCGGCAATGGCCACCGCGAAGCGGCTATCGCGGCCATCGATTTCTTTAGTGAGTGGAAAACCGTCTACATTGACTATTCGGACAAGCTCCAGCGCGCCCAAATCGACAACGCCTAGGCTGCGGACCACCGCCACGCGACCGACAACGCCTAAATATCACTCGCGCGATACAGCGGTCTGGGCCGGGTTCCGTCGTTCGGAGCCGGCCCGATCGTAAGTCCCAGACGGAGGCTTTGCGCGTACTTCTTGGTCCTCTCGATCGTCCGCCGTAGTCGAGCCATTTGCTCTTCCGCATCCAAAATGACCGATTGCCAGGCTGGACTTGCTCCCGATAGGTCGGGATTGGCGCTGAATTGCGTCTCGGTCTCTTTTTGCTGCTGGCTTACTTTTGCTTTTCGGATTCTCTTCATGTCTCCCTCACAGATTAGGGCTCCATCGAGATCGAAAGCGCTGGACTGATTATCATCCACAGAGAGATTCAGATTCGCCATCGGGTAAAGGCTGGATCGCGCGCTAGGGTTATACCCGGGCGCTTTTGGGTCCTGGCAGCCCAGACGCGTACCCCTAGGGCGACAAGGACTCCGCCCCACTTGGAAGGAGCGTGGCGCGCCTGCGTTGACCGCGCTTGACACGCTTTTTACAATAGAAGGTGGGCTTACTGGCACTCGGAGCACGCTGCTGCCATGAGAGTTGCGGCGTTATGACGATCGTCGCGCTGCTAATGAGAATCGCTGCGCGATAAGGATCGGGGCGCGATGAGGACTGCGGCGTTACAAGAACGGCGGAACCGCCAAATTCTAGCGGACATCGTTCGAACGTACATTGAGACGGGCGAACCGGTCTCTTCAAGGGCGATTTCCAAGGGGTTCGAGGAGTCGCTGAGCACGGCGACGATTCGAAATGTGATGGCGGACCTGGAGGACGGCGGGTTTCTTTACCAGCCGCATACTTCAGCGGGGCGGGTTCCGACGGCCGCGGCGTACCGTTTTTTTGCGCAGGAAATCGCTTCCCAGGCGACGATCAGCGTCAACGACCGCGAGTGGATTCAGCGTGAAATGGGCGGGGCGAAAACGGCTGCGGAAATTACGGAGCGGGCGGGACACGTGCTCGCCGAGGTTTCGAATGGTCTCGGAATTGTCGTTTCGCCGCCGCTGAGCAAAACGGTTTTGGAGCACGCGCGCATGTGGCTGCTTCCGGATGGACGAGTCGTCGTAGTGCTGATTTCGCCGGGGGGAAAAACGCGGGACAAGATACTGCTGCCCAGCCGGCGATTTGATCAGGCGGAACTCGACGCAACTGCGGAATTTCTGAACCGGCATTATTCGGGCTGGACGCTGGAGGCGATTCGCGCGGATTTGCTACAAAAGCTCGCGGCAGAGCGCGAGCGGTATGAGGGAATCGCCCAAAACGCGCTTACGCTGTGCGACCCCGGTGTGCTGGGCGACGAATCAGTGGCGCAGATGCATGTGGAAGGGACCGCGCAAATCGTCGAGGCAGTGGAGTTTGCCGATCAGTCGCAGCTTCGAGATTTGCTTGCCGCCATCGAGGAAAAGCATCGGCTTGTGACGCTTCTGAACGCATGCATCGAGGCGCCTGAACCGGTTCACGTGCTGATCGGAGTGAAGGAGATTTCGCAGGCCGGGGAGAATCTTGCACTGATCAGCGCTCCTTATATGCGCAACGACTTAGTGCAAGGTTCGCTCGGCGTGCTTGGCCCCACCCGAATGCCATACGAACGCGCGATGACTGCGGTGGCTTACGTGGCCCAGCTATTCAGTGAGGCGCTCAGCAAAATCTGAGTGACCTTGAATCTTAAGGACACAGGAGAACTGCTCCGGTGAGTGACAAAGAAGTGAAGATCAACATCAACAAGGACGTGGACGGCTCCGAAATTGAGCCGGCCGAAGACGCAAAGGCTATGGAAGCGGACTCCGCGAAGGAGAATGCGGAGATGGCGAAACTGACCGCGGATCTGGAAGAGCTGCGCCAGTCCATGCTGCGGAGCCAGGCCGACTTTGCGAATTATCGGAAGCGCATCGAAAAAGAACGATCCGAGGATTCCAAGCGCGCTACGGCGCGTGTGCTCGATGGCTTGATTCCGGTAATTGACGGCTTCGAGCACGCGCTCGCCGCGCATCGCGAAGCGGAGTACGAGAACTATCGCAAGGGTTTTGAACTCATTTACAAGCAATTGCTAGACAACGTAGCCAGGCTTGGCGTGGAACGGATCGACCCGCTGGGGAAGGCGTTCGATCCGCATCTCCATCAGGCGATGGATCGCACCGAGACGACGCAGGAAAAAGACGGCACGATCCTGCAAGTCTTCCAGCCCGGCTATGTTTTTCATGGACGCGTTTTGCGTCCGGCGATGGTGCGTGTAGCCGTGCACCCGAATCCGGCATCGAAAGAGGCAGTCAACTAAGGGGGGAGAGCGCAAGTCCTATGGCGAAAGGGAATCCACGCGATTTTTACGAAGTGCTGGGCGTCTCGCGGACCGCGACGCTAGAAGAAGTGAAGTCCGCGTATCGCAAAGCCGCACTGAAATGGCATCCGGACCGGAATCCGGAAAACAAAACCGAGGCCGAAGCGAAATTCCGGGAGTGTACGGAAGCGTACAGCGTGCTGAGCGATCCACAGAAGAAGCAGGTTTATGACACCTACGGCCATGCCGGGCTGTCGGGCGCCGGGGCAGGCCAGGGGTTTGACCAAACCATCTTTCAAGACTTCCACGACATCTTTGGCGATTTCTTCGGGTTTGAGGATTTGTTTGGGGGCGGATCGCGGCGAGGGCGTGGACGCGGGCGGGCCCAGCGCGGTGCTGATTTGCGCTATGACATGACGCTGGCCTTCGAAGAGGCGGCGGCCGGGGTAGCAACGAAAATCAAACTTCCGCGCCAGGAATTTTGTGAGGCCTGCAACGGCACCGGCGCGAAGAAGGGAACTGGCGTCGTTACCTGCACACCCTGCGGAGGCCGAGGCCAATTGGCGTATCAGCAGGGATTCTT